>Ga0114920_10000996_pt1 | contig 12808 bp, 12 predicted proteins | sample ChitaG_FD_88683 | JGI IMG/M metagenome (GOLD analysis project Ga0114920, IMG submission 88683) | Deep subsurface microbial communities from South Pacific Ocean to uncover new lineages of life (NeLLi) - Chile_00310 metaG | ecosystem: Environmental > Aquatic > Marine > Oceanic > Sediment ... | reverse complement strand
ATATTCTCCAGGGAAAGATAGCCTTTTCTCGTAATCAAAATCAGGAATATCGAGAGGAGTATAAAGCTCTTTTATCTTTTTGCCTGAAACCGTCGTATGCTCATTCTTACTCTCAGTTGAACAGACTTTGTCGTATTTTCCTCTCTTCCAGCGACCTAGTGATTCTTTCAATTCCTGCTGGGACGAATGCTTCTTTTCCAAGCTAGCCTCCTTTCTTTCTTAAAACAATTTAACCTGAATTATTCATAAAAAATGCCGATACCTAAGTATATTTTCAATGATAACTGCTTTTTAGCATGATTTTTCTCAATATCAAGAGAATCGCTTTGTTCATTAGAATCTCTTTTAATCATAATCGGCATTTTTTACCCTTCGGGCGAGCCAATCTCACCGCATCTGCTTCGTTACAGCGCATTCGCGGTGGATAACCACAGCTTCATACGCTGTGCCTTGCATCTGCGACAATCTCGACTCGTGAATAACCCACGTTTATTGTGTTGGAGTAGAAAGTCTTTGACTCTTCTACGATTCTAATGATCCTCTGTAACTTTAAAAACCATGTCGTTTTCTCTAACCGGACTTTCAACCTTAAGCCCCACCGATTCTCCTGGCTCGGCTGATTCCACAGCGCTGTGCTCTACCTGCATTGACTCGATTTTTTGATAAAAATCTGTGGTGTGACCTTTGATGTGAATCGTATCGCCAACGCGAAGCTCTCCCTTGGTTAACTCCAAAATACCCACGCTTATTTTAGAAAAAAAGTGAGTAATCCTTCCAATTTCTTCTTCCATCAAGGCCTCCTATCAGGATACTTATTAAAAAATTATCAAAATTCCAGAAATTAGGCAAGATGTATTAACTGCAGAGGACTGATCCACCATTCACATTTATGACTTCACCGGTTATATGCTGAGCCAAATCGGACGCCAGAAAAAGAATTGGCCCCGCGATATCTTTTGGGGGAGGAATTCGCTTTAAAGGGATGGATTCCTGGACTTCTCTCCGGAAATCTGCATCTTTAAAAACCCCAGCGCACATATCAGTATCCACCCAGCCAGGGGCGACGCAGTTGACTCGAATATTGAAAGGAGCTAACTCAAGGGCAAGAGATTTTGTCAAAGACACAAGAGCCCCTTTGCTGGCTGCATAATGTGAGTGAAATGCTTCTCCCCTAACAGCTGCCGTAGAAGATACATTGATAATCCATCCTCTCTTTTTCTCCTTCATAAAAGGAACTACAGCATTACAAGTGTGGAAAACTCCATCCAAATTTATCTTCATCGTCTCAGCCCAGATCTCCTCAGGCATATCGCCCATCTCCCCATAGGTCCATATCCCAGCATTGTTGACTAAAACATCTATCCGGTTCCATCTCTCTAAGATATTTCTGACCATAAGAGCGATATCACCCTTGCGGGAGACATCTGCTTTAAAAACCAGGCATTCCCTTCCGATTCTGGAAACTTCTTCTTTGACTTCTTCTGCTGCCTGACTTTTACTGAGATAATTTATCGCCACATCGCTACCGGCTCTGGCAAACAAGAGGGAAGTTGCCTTGCCAATTCCTCTTGAACCACCGGTTATTAAAGCCTTCCTCCCCTCCAAGTTAATCATCTTTCCTCCTCAATATTCCAGAGATAGGGTTTCTATCTCATCAAACTGAAAGTATCGGTAAATCTCCCGCTCATTCGGAATGATCTTTTTTTTGAATACCGAGAAATATTCTTCTGGAGTTGGAAGTTTTCCATCCATGGCTGTAATTGCGGCAAGTTCAGCCGAACCCAGATAAACACGTGTGTTATCTCCTAACCGGTTATCGAAATTTCTAGTAGAGGTAGAGATAATCGTAGTTCCAGGTCGTACCCTCGCCTGATTGCCCATGCATAGAGAACAGCCAGGAATTTCTGTTCGTGCCCCAACGCTGGCGTAAATTGTGAAATAACCCTCCCTCATTAACTGGGCCCTATCCATCTTTGTTGGCGGAGTTAGCCAAACCCGGGCCTTTAAGTAGCCCGCGCCTTCAAAGACCTTGCCGGCAGCACGGAAATGTCCGATGTTCGTCATGCAGGATCCGATGAATATCTCATCGATCCTATCACCAGCAACATCAGAGAGAAGCTTTACATCATCAGGATCATTCGGGCAAGCAACTATCGGCTCTTTTATATCCGGCAGGTTGATTTCAAGAACAGCGGCATACCCGGCATTCTCATCTCTCCTTAGAAGGACTGAATTATCCAACCATTCTTTCGAGGCTTCAATCCTTCTTCTTAAGGTATCGGCATCCTGATAGCCATCCTCAATCATTTTCTCCATTAAAGCAATATTACTCTTAAGATAGGCGGCTACACTCTCCTTACCGAGGGCAATCGTCCCTCCTGCAGCAGAACGTTCGGCAGTAGCATTTGTCAGCTCGAATGCCTGCTCGACCGTGAGATCAGGCAATCCTTCCATCTCGATTAGCCGGCCGTTGAATATATTTTTTTTGCCCTCTTTTGCAACTGTCAGCAGTCCTTTTTGAATGGCAAAATAGGGAATGGCATTCACAACATCTCTGAGAGTAATCCCAGGATTCAGCTTTCCTTTAAACGTAACTAGGACTGATTCTGGCATATCTAGAGGCATGAAACCCAAGGCTCCTGCAAAAGCAACGAGGCCTGAGCCTGCTGGGAAACTGAGCCCGAGAGGGAAACGAGTATGAGAGTCGCCCGCTGTTCCCATGGCATCAGGAACAAGGAAACGATTAATCCAGGAATGAATAATCCCATCTCCTGGTCTAAGGGCCACTCCTCTCCGCTCCCTAATGAATTCTGCCAGAGATCTGTGCATTTTGACATCTGCGAGCTTGGGGTAAGCCGCGGTATGACAGAAAGACTGCATGAACAATTCCGATTGAAATTCCATACAGGCAAGCTCTTTCAATTCGTCTGCGGTCATCGGTCCTGTTGTATCCTGCGAACCCACGGTTGTCATCTTCGGCTCGCAAGCTGTGCCTGGAAGCGCTCCTTCCATACCGCAAGCTTTTCCAACAATTTTTTGAGCCAAGGAATACCCCTGTCCTTCCTTAGGAGAAGGTTTCTCAATGATGGTGAAGAAATCCGCCTCTGGCATATCAAGGGCTTTTCTTGCCTTGGTTGTCAGCGAACGGCCGATGATTAAGTTGAGTCGTCCTCCAGCCCGGAACTCATCCTTGAGGGTTGGAGGATGAAACTCAAAAGAGGCAATCGTCCCCCCCGAGCCGTTCGAGATTACTCCCTCTTTTGTATCGATGATGGTGATATCACCTGTTACCAGCTTTTCCACATCACATTTAATAGGGAGCCCACCCGAATCCTCCACAGTGTTAAAGAAGATCGGAGCGATCAGACTCCCGATAACCACTCCTCCTCGTCGTTTATTGGGTACATATGGAATGTCCGCACCGATATGCCACAGCATTGAATTTGTAGCAGACTTTCTCGATGAGCCAGTCCCCATTACATCGGCCACAAAAACGACCTGGTGCCCTTCGTCCCGGAACTTTTTGATTGTCTCTATTCCGCCTGGGAATCTCGTTTCACCCATAGAGAGGGCATGAAGAGGAATATCAGGTCTACTCCAGGCATACTTTGCAGGAGACAGATCGTCTGTGTTCACCTCCCCATCTACCTTGAATATCTTGAGGGAAAGCTTCTCAGGAAATGGCGGTTTGGATAGGAACCAATCTCCATTCGCCCACGAAGTCAGTACCTCTTTAGCATAAGAATTACTTTTTGACATTTCAGCAATCGTATCAAAAGCACTATAAACTAAAACCGTCTGCTTTAAAGCCTCTGCAGCTTCAGACGCTAGTTCTTTATCCTCCAAGAACTCTATCAAAGGCTCTACGTTATATCCTCCGAGCATTGTACCAAGGAGTAAAGCTGCATCTGTCTTGGTCAGTAGAGGAGAAGAAACCTTGCTCTTGGCTACCTTTGTCAACCAAGCTGCTTTTACCTTTGCCGCTGGGTCAACTCCTGGAGCTACCCGCTCGTTCAACAGCTTCATGAGAAGGTCCTCTTTATCCTTAGGCGGATTTTCCAATAGTCTACAAAGCTCCTCTGTCCCTTCTGGGTTTAATGGCAAAGGAGGAATCCCCTGCGCCTGCCTTTCAGCTTCTTGTTTAAAGTATAATTCCAGCATTATGACCTCTCCATAGCTATTTTTATGAATAATTCAGGTTTATTCAGTATAGTGTATAAAATGTTTCCCTGTATTTGTCAATTAAGGATGCTTTTCTTTGGTCTTTGGGGTCAGGTCTTGTTTTTTGCTTTTTTTATCCCAGCTACGTCTTTTTATGCCCATTTCTTTTCACTAAAACGAATCAGGCACGAGAATCGACTGATATTTGTAAAGAAAAAGCAAAAAACAAGACCTGACCCCAAAAACGAGTTGATTTTTCATCATGAAAAGTTATAATATTCTTTCTCATTTTTTAACCTGAATTATTTTATCTAATGGAGGATTAATTATGGATACTTCCGCAATCGAAAAAGCCAAAGAGTACTTTGGTGAAATTGTCGAAGAGCAACTCAAACGCGTAGAAGCTCTGAAACAAGCCGAAGACTGGGTTGATTATTCCCAGATCAGTCCAATAATCATCGGTATCATCGGCGGAGACGGAATCGGACCGTTTATCGCCAAAGAAGCACGACGAGTTGTTGAGTTTATGCTGCAAGAAGAGCTAAAAGAGGGAAAGGTGGAACTTCGGAATATCGAAGGGCTTACTATAGAAAACCGTGCTGCCCAAAACATATCCATTCCTGATGATATTCTGGAAGAGATCAAAAAATGCCATCTCATCCTCAAGGGCCCAACCACAACACCCAGAAGAGGAGATCCATGGCCGAATATTGAAAGCTGCAATGTTTCTATGCGGCGATATCTTGACCTCTTTGCCAATGTCAGGCCTGTAAAAGTCCCCAAAGAAGGCTTAGACTGGATGTTCTTCCGAGAAAACACAGAAGGTGCCTATATCATGGGGAGCAAGGGCATCAATGTTACGGATGATCTTGCCATGGATTTCAAAGTCATAACAAACCAGGGCGCAGAGAGGATTATCCGCCTGGCTTTTGAATATGCCAAAAAAAATAATATTAACAAGGTAACAATCGTTACAAAAGCCAACGTCGTAAAAACCTCTGATGGAAAATTCCTGGATATGGGTTATAAGATCGCAAAAGAATATCCTGAGATCGAAACCGACGACTGGTACATCGATATCATGACTGCGAAACTTGTAGACCCAAAACGCAGGACACAGTTCAGAGTCATGGTGCTCCCCAACCTTTATGGCGATATCCTTACTGATGAAGCTGCCGAATTCCAGGGCGGCGTAGGAACTGCTGGAAGCGCAAATATCGGAAAACGGTATGCCATGTTCGAAGCAATACATGGTTCTGCTCCCCGTATGGTTCGAGAAAACAGAGCGCAATTCGCTGATCCATCCAGTATGATTCGAGCTGCTGCTATGATGATCAATCATATGGGTTATTCTGAAAGAGGTCAAAACCTGGAAATGGCTTTGGATATCTGCGGTCAATACGAGAAAAAGTTTGTCATCACTGGCCGAGACACCGGCGCAACCGGCGCAGAACTTGCCGCATACCTCATGGAGACTCTCCAGGATCCTGGATTAAAGGAGAAGTGGGAGACTTATACAAAATAAGCCTAAAAGAATGGGAACAGGCTAGTTTTTCCTTTCTATTTTGTAAAATTCTCGCTTCACATCCATAATGATACTCTGCACGTGGGCTCGATGAATCAAGCCATACAGCTTTGAAAAAAGTTGCCTGTCCCCTTTTTTCCTTGACTGTAAAAAAAATTTGAATTATATTCAGGATTCAGACAAACAGGGTTTGCTTTTTGCTAACTCAAAGTCTCTCATACCATAAATAAAATATGGTTAAACAATAAAAATAATTGGCGTAAAAAAACAAGCTTAGGATGAAATAATTTTTATCTTTAATAATCAAATATCACAGGAGGTTTAATAATGAGAAAAAAAATAACAGTGATCGGAGCTGGCCATGTCGGAGAAGTCACCGCATTTAAGATTGCTGAAAAAGAACTAGGTGATGTTATTCTGTTGGACGTTATCGAAGATATGCCCATCGGAAAGGGACTGGATATGCGAGAAGGCGGTCCTGTCGGACAATATGACTCTGCTATCGTCGGCACAAACTCCTATGCTGACACTGCCAATTCCGATATCGTGGTCATTACCGCAGGAAAGCCCAGAACGCCTGGAATGAGCCGGGATGAACTTCTTGACGCAAATGTAAAGATAGTCAAACCAGTAACAGAGGAAGTCATCAAGTACTCTCCCAATGCCATGCTTCTTGTGGTCGCAAATCCTCTCGATGCCATGGCTTACACGGCTTTCAAAGTCAGCGGATTCCCCAAAAACAGAGTATTCGGGATGGCGGGAATTCTGGATACGACTCGCTTTAGAGCCTTCATCTCTATGGAGCTGAATGTCTCTGTTGAGAACATCCAGGCTTTGGTTCTGGGAGGACACGGGGATACTATGGTACCTATTTCCCGATACACTACAGTCTCTGGAATTCCGCTCAGCCACTTCCTGCCTCAAGACAGGATCGATGCTATTGTCGAGAGAACAAGGAAAGGCGGCGGTGAAATCGTCAAATATCTAAAAACTGGAAGTGCCTACTACGCCCCATCTCTAGCTGTAGCAGAAATGGTGGAATCCATCGTCAAAGACAAGAAAAAGATACTCCCCTGTTCCGCTTATCTCGAAGGAGAATATGGGATTAACGACCTCTATTTTGGAGTTCCCATCAAACTAGGAGCCAATGGAGTTGAAGAAATCATCGAGATCGACCTGACTGACGAAGAGAAAGAAATGATCAAGAACTCAGAGGCCGCTGTCCGCACTGTTGTAGACCTGATTCAATTATAAGGAGAATGGCTGAACATAGAATCGAAATCCCAGTTACAGACGAAGTCATCGCCAATTTACGCGCTGGAGACAGAATTTTTATCACCGGTTACCTTTATACAGGGAGAGATTCCGCTCATAAGAAACTCATAGAGCTTGTCCAAGAAGGAAAAGAACTGCCGATAGACATCAAAGGTCAGTTTATTTACTATGTTGGCCCGACTCCAGCTCGCCCTGGAAATCCCATCGGATCCGCCGGTCCTACAACAAGCTACAGGATGGACTCCTATGCTCCTACACTTCATTCCCTTGGCCTTAAAGGAACAATCGGCAAAGGCTCCCGAGGTGAAGAGGTCAAAGAATCATTAAAGAAATACAAAGCTGTTTATCTCGCTGCCGTAGGTGGTGCTGGTGCTCTGATTTCTAAAAGTATCGAAGAGTCTGAAGTCATTGCTTATCCTGAATTAGGCCCTGAAGCTATTAGGAGAGTGAAAGTTAAGGATTTTCCTTGTATCGTCATCAATGACATCTATGGCGGCGACCTCTACGAAGAAGGCAAAAAGAAGTACAAGAAAGATTAAGCGAGGTACGTAACAGATAATCGATTTACCTTTTTCTTCCTTTCCGCAAAAGGAATATTCTGGGGACAAAAAAAACCTGAATAATCCAGGTGAATTAAAACTATTCTATAGAAGGATATAAATTATGAAAATCCATGAATACCAAGCCAAAAAAATCCTGGACAAATACGGCCTTCAAATTCCTCGGGGAGAAGTTGCAGACACTCCCTCAAAAGCACGCGAAATTGCAGAAAAAATTGGCTCTAAAGTTGTCCTTAAAGCCCAAGTGCATGCAGGCGGAAGAGGCAAAGGAGGAGGAATCAAGCTCGCTTCAAATCCAGAAGAAGCAGAGAAAGTTGCCCAGGAGATAATCGGGATGACGCTGGTCACTCACCAAACTGGACCCGAAGGAAAACTTGTAAAAAGAATTCTCGTGGAAGAAGCCCTTGATATTGCTCAAGAACTCTATGTGGGAATAGTTATCGACAGGGCAAAAGAGGAACCTGTTGTCATGGCCTCTTCAGAAGGAGGAGTTGAAATTGAGAAAGTAGCCGCCGAGACTCCAGAGCTGATCTTTAAAGAATATATCAATCCTGCCACTGGATTTATACCCTTCCAGGCCCGAAAACTCGCTTTTAAACTGGGGCTTAAGGGAAACATCCTAAAACAAGGCGTTAAGTTCATCATGGATCTTTATAAAGCATTCCAGGCCACAGATGCCTCCCTTGCAGAAATTAATCCATTGCTCATCACAGAACAGGGAAACGTCCTTGCACTGGATGCCAAGATGAATTTTGATGACAACGCTCTCCCCCGTCATCCTGACATTCAAGATATGAGAGATCTGGATGAGGAAGCCCCGCTAGAAGTAGAAGCTTCCAAGTTCAACTTGAACTACATTAAACTGGACGGAAATGTAGGCTGTATGGTTAACGGAGCAGGACTAGCCATGGCTACTATGGATATCATCATGCACTCTGGAGGAATGCCAGCAAATTTCCTCGATGTTGGAGGAGGCGTATCAGAAGAAGCTGTCAAGAATGCATTTAAGATTCTCGTCTCAGATGATGATGTCAAGGCAGCTTTGATCAATATCTTCGGTGGCATAGTCCGTTGTGATTTAGTAGCTAGCGGCATCGTTAAAGCAGCTAAAGAAGTAGGGCTCAAGGTTCCTATGGTGATCAGACTTGAGGGAACAAACGCAGAGCAAGGAAAAAAGATTCTCGAAGAATCAGGGCTTTCTTTTTACCCTGCAGAATCGATGAAAGAAGCGGCAGAAAAAGTAGTTCCTCTTGCTAAATAATAAGAAAGGAGCAGAAAATGAGTATATTAATCGATGAAAAAACTCGAGTCGTTGTCCAGGGGATAACTGGAGGCGAAGGCACCTTCCACACCCAAAGGATGCAGGAATATGGGACTGCTGTTGTAGCTGGTGTTACACCGGGCAAGGGAGGACAAACCCATCTAGGTGTCCCTGTTTTTAACTCAGTGGCAGAAGCAGTTGAAAAGGAAGGAGCAAATGCATCAGCCATTTTTGTCCCTGCTTTTTTTGCTGCCGATGCTATCATGGAAGCTGCAGATGCAGGAGCGAATGTTATTGCCTGTATCACAGAAGGGATTCCGACCTTTGATATGATAAAGGCCAAAACATACCTCAAAGGAAAAGACTGTTCTCTGATAGGACCCAACACTCCTGGCATCATTTCTCCCGGTAAATGCAAAATTGGAATCATGCCTGGCCATATTCATAAACCCGGAACAATCGGTATTATCTCTCGTTCCGGAACACTAACTTATGAAGCCGTAGACCAAGTATCGAGCTTGGGCTATGGACAATCGACAGCCATTGGAATAGGCGGTGATCCTATTGTCGGCATGCAATTTATCGACCTTCTGAAACTCTTTAAAGAAGATGATGATACTGAAGCGGTTATTCTCATCGGAGAGATTGGTGGGACAGCAGAGGAAGAAGCAGCTGAATACATTAAGACAGAATTCACGAAACCGGTCGCAAGCTTCATCGCGGGTCAGACCGCTCCCCCCGGAAGAAGAATGGGACATGCCGGCGCCATCATTGCAGGCGGTAAAGGTACGGCCAAGGAAAAGATGGAGGCATTAGAGAAAGCCGGAGTACATGTAGCCAAAACCCCAGCCGAAATCGGCCAAAAAGTAAAAGAAGCACTCGTTGGGATTTGATCCATCAAACCTTAATAGAATATTGCTTCTCCCTCCTTCCGAGCTTATTATTGACATAAAATTCAGCAAAAAGGATAATGACATCTAAAATGGCGCAAAAGCTAAAAGTTGATTTCCATACACATACCGCTGAGGATCCATTCGAAAATATCAATTATAACGCCTTCGAACTCATCGACAGGGCAAGTCAAAAAGGATTCGACGCCCTTGCTATCACTAATCACAACACAGTCACCTACAGCAAAGAACTAGCCCGGTACGCAGAAACAAAGGGAGTTCTCCTCATTCCAGGAATGGAAGCCATCCTATCCGACAAGCATATTCTCATCATTAATCCTGATTTCAAAAAAATTCTCTCCAACTGGTCACTAAAAGATCTTTCAAAATTGAAGAAAGAAACAAATTTGATTATCGCTCCTCACCCTTTTTTCCCGGGCTCAAAATCACTGAAATCTGCCCTCTTTCCCAATCTTTCTTTTTTTGATGCCATTGAATTCTGTCATTTTTATAACCATTCCATAAACTGCAATAAAAAGGCAGTTCATGTGGCTGTTCAATATAAGCTACCCTTAATAGGAACTTCGGATTGCCATAATATATGGCAGTTTGGAATGACTTACTCTCTTGTGGAAGCTAAAAAGGAGATTTCTTCTATCATTGAAGCTGTGAAGAAGGGAAAGGTTGAAATCTGCACCACTCCCCTTTCTCTCATCACTCTAGTCAGAACAGTAATAAACTTTTTTCTGTCAAAAAAATTAAAAGTTCCATATAGGCTGTAAATTCTTTATAAATCATTCAAAGCTCCCTTCCCAATCTGACATTCTCGGGCAAAATGAAACATCTTTTTTAGAAATAAAAATTACTGAAACTTATACACATTTCAAAAAAATTCTACTTCAACTTTCTGGCTTCCATCAGACAGTCCATCTTTTCCCCTTTCATTAACATTTCCACCTTTTCAAAACCTGCTATTTCTAAACCACCTTTTATTTCATCGAAAGTATACGTATCACCAGCTGATGTGCTGACCAGCATATTCAGGGCAAAAAGCGCCCCCATAGCTGGTCTTGTCCGAGTCGTATCCATAACATGATCACGGATTAAGAGCGAACCACCCAATTCGAGCGCACGATATATTTTCTGAAAAAGACTAAGATTCTGCTCTGGACTATTTTGGTGAATGACGGCTGACAATAGAGCAAGGTCACATCCACCAGGAAGTTCATCCTTATTATAATCTCCTGCGACAAAACTTACTCGATCTTGAAGTTGTACTTCCCTGATCTTTTCTTCCGCAATGGGAATGACACCATCCAAATCATAAATGATACCCTGCAATTGTGAATTTTTTTGAAGGAAAGCAATTGTGTAAGCACCAGAGCCACCACCAATATCAAGCAATCTCTTGAATGGACGTGAATCATATGCATCGCTTATCTTACTCGATAGTGTCCTGGCTCCAAAATGCATGGAACCAATAAAAGCTTTTCTTTCTTCGTCAGATACAGTTTTATTGCTCAACGGCTGCAAGTGTGGATTAGTGCCTTCTTTTATGGCTACTGTAAGATGGTTCCAGTTGTTCCAGAGTCTAATGGAATGTTTCAGCGAAGGAAGAATCGAATGCGGGTGCAGAGACGAAAGGTACGACCCCTTCTCTGTAGTCCGATAACAGTTATTTTGCTTTTCAAGGAGCTCGAAAGTAATCAAGCAATCAAGTATTCTTGTCGTAGCCCTTTCATTCAGGTCAAGCATTGCAGCCAGGTCTTTAGCAGAAATAGAATTTTGATCTAACTTGGTAAACAAATCTAACTCGGCGGCTGTGAGGATTACCCTACTTTTCATAAAACTCCGCACATCTGAAATCATATTGACTTGTGTTGGCATTCGTTTCAACTCCTTGATATGAATTAAACTACCATATTCCAATTGCTCAAAAGTACTCGAACATAATGAATTTCTCGGCATAACGATCGGAGTTCGGCCACGCAACTTGCTGCGTCTGCGGGAACGACTGGTTATGCCTTCTTACCTAAATTTCTAATGTATACTTTCACCTGACCACCGATCCTTTCCTTTCCAAAACGAACATAACAGACAATCTTCTCCATCTGGATAATCTATACCTTCTTCATGTGGGCATCCTATAATCCGATCGGGCATTACTACTGATGTGACTTTATTACTTGATAGGAATTCCAATATTTCTTTTTTAATATCTTTGTCATTCCGTACATCATTCTCTGAGAACCATTTTTTCATTGGTTCTGGTTCAGCCCCTTCATACGCAACAATACTTGCAACTACTTTCGTTGCCTTTTTATCGTTTGGCCCGTAATGTGCGATTGTGGCAATCGGATAACCTCGAAAGCCCTTCTTCGCTTTCTTACTTAATGACTTATTAAACTTTTCCTTCACCATTCGTCTCTTTCTCTTTTAGGCATAACATATATTAGACAGCCGGTATGTATGAACAAATGCGGTGTTTAGCACAGTCTATTGCGACATCCAGTTCGAGCAAAGTGCCGAATAAATGATTGTATTCATTCACTTTCACCGAACCATCATCTTTTTGCAAAATTGATTCTATAGCGATTTATGCGGCCTAACCTGATATTACTAATACAATCTGAAAAAATCCACATCTTTGTTGAGAATAATTTGGAAGATCAAACGTCATCAACCTGAATTTTCAATCCCACTGGAGAGTGTTACATGTCCTCAATAAGGATATAGGATTGATTGAAGGATTGATTCGTGCCAAGCGAAATACGAAACCAACCTTTTTAAAATATACCCTAATCCATTTACACAATTTACAATTTTATAATTTGATAATTTGAACAATACAAATTACACATTGAAAATATTTAGTATAATTGGAAGATTGATGCGTATAATTAATAATAATACGACAAGTAAAATAAAAATTGAAAAAGGAAATTTAACAAGTGGAATTTACTTTATTCAACTTTTTAATGATAGACAAATTATTTCTAATGGTAAACTGATAAACGTAGTGTTTTCTATCGAGTATTTTTTCATTACTTCGATAGATTTCTCCTGGAGTATGAGAACCGGTTTGAGAGAGAGTATGGCTTTCTTCGCCCTGTTATTAAGGGAGTAGTTGAGAAGT
>Ga0114920_10000995_pt1 | contig 12815 bp, 10 predicted proteins | sample ChitaG_FD_88683 | JGI IMG/M metagenome (GOLD analysis project Ga0114920, IMG submission 88683) | Deep subsurface microbial communities from South Pacific Ocean to uncover new lineages of life (NeLLi) - Chile_00310 metaG | ecosystem: Environmental > Aquatic > Marine > Oceanic > Sediment ... | reverse complement strand
AGTTCCTTTTTCATTTCATTCAAGGAATGTCACATTTGCTCAATAATTTATTACATAATAAATTATGGCTCAGTTCCAAATTAGTTGAAAATCAAGACGGAGTAAGAAGGCAAGTTGTCATTCCTGCGGAAGCAGGAATGACAACTTGCCTTCTTACTCCGTCATGATTTTCAACTAATTGGGAAATGAGCCATAATTTATTATGTAATAAATTATTGAGCAAATGTGACATTCCTTGAATGAAATGAAAAAGGAACTATTTTCCCTTCTTTTCTTTAATTATAACTATCTCATCTGGCCTCATCAGCCAGAGCTCTTCTCTAGCTTTTCTTTCGATCGCCTTAGGATTTTTCTCCAACTCCTCAATTTCTCTTGCTAACTTTTTCTTCTTCTGTTTAAGGCGCTTGACTTCCTTAGTTAATGCCTCATGCTTTTCCTGAGCGCGGTATATCTCAATCAATCCCTTCTTTCCAAAAAAAGAAGTTATTAGCAGTACCATAAGGAGGAAACCCAATACTGCCACTAGCAGCTTTTTCCGGATAGAGGGCTTCTTTTTCTCTTTATTTCTCATCAATAAATTTTCCCAAGACCAAATTCCATGAGCTTCTCTACCTCTTTTTTGGTGCCTGCTTCTGCATAACAACGAATTATGGGTTCTGTGCCTGAATGACGGAAGAGAATCCAGTCGTCATCAGAAAAATCCAATTTTATCCCGTCAATGGTTTCGACGTTCACGACCTCCCTGCTATTGAGTTTGGAAGGAGGATTCTTAGTTATCTTTCTCAGCTTCTTTTTTCTTGCCGGAGTCAAAGGAAAGCTTGTCTGTTTTCCCACTCTTCTTCCGTATTTCCGAAATAGTTCTTTTAGCTGCTCCGAAAGACTCTTCCCAGTTGCAGCCATCATCTCGGCTACCAGCAACCCAGCGAAAATACCGTCTTTCTCAGGAAGATGATCCTTAACGACCATACATGCGCTCTCTTCTCCTCCAAAAATGATCTCTTTCTTCAGGAAAAGGTCCGCCAGGTACTTAAATCCAACAGGCGTTTTAAAAAGAGGAAGGTCATATTTCCTCGCAATCCGGTCAAATAGATGAGTTGTGGCTACAGAGCGTGCAACTCCTCCTCTCCACTTTTTCTTCGAGACGAGATAATCCAGCAGTAGAGAGAGAATTAAATTTTGAATAATAAAATTCCCTTTCTCGTCAACAATTCCGAAACGGTCACCATCCGCATCGGTGGCAATTCCCAGGTGACACTTTTTTTCTTTAACGAGCTTTTTCAATTCTCTAAGACTCTCTTCTGCGCAGGATGGAGTAAAACCACCAAAATATGGATCGATATAACCATGGATTTCTTCAACTGGGATTTGATTCTCTTCCAGGATCTCATCCAGATATTCACGGCTCGTTCCGTATAGGAGGTCCACTGCAATTCTTATCTTCGATCTCCGGATAAGCCCCCAATCAATTTTTTCCTGAATAAAAGACAGATAATCTTTCTGAAGGTCAATTCTTTCGATAAACTCAGTTTTGGGATAAAGGGGAGTGAATGAATATGCTTTAGACAGAAACTTTATTTCCTCTTCTATTTTATCCGTCTCTTCCGGGAGGGCCGGAGCACCTGTCTCTGTGTTGAATTTGAGTCCGTTGTATTCTGGAGGATTGAAAGAAGCGGTGAAATTTATCCCCCCTTTAGCACCTCTCTTCACCAATTGGAGGGCTTGTGCCTGAGAGGGCGCATCCCTCTCTGACAGATAGACATAAATTTTGTTGTTGGAAAGAATTTTTGCCGCTTCTAACGCGTATCTTTCTGAAAGAAACCGTGTATCATAATTAACAATGACCGATATGTTACCTTGGGGAAATTTCTTCTTTAGATGATTGATTATAGCCTGGACAACTATCCTTACGTTCTGGAATGTAAACTCTTCTCCCATCACGGCTCGCCAGCCGGATGTGCCGAATTTAATCATGGTATCATGGGGTCAGTATCATGGAGTCAGGCTTGCATAACGTGAATTATTGCTTTCTTATTCCTTAAATGTTTGTTTTTATTTTAATCATACATAAATATTCAAGTTTTGCAAGTATTCAGGGGACGATTCAGAGGACGTTACCCAAAGTATAGAAATGGGGGCAGGTCTTGCTTTTTGCCATATGTAGGAAAGATATACTCATTATAAGTGAAAATAAAGAGTAATATGGCAAAAAGCAAGACCTGACCCCATTTCTCCTAAAATTTAAACAGCATTTAGTGACGTAGGGGCTTGATTTATCAAATCCTCCTGCAGAATGTAGGGATTTGATTTATCAAACCCACCGGTCTATTTAATCAATTACAAATAAGGTGGGCTTGATGAATCAAGCCCCTACATCTGAATCAAGCCCCGACAGATGAATCAAGCCCCTACATTTTCAAACCTCCACATCTCTTGGTCAAGGCCTCAAAATTTGACAAATTTCGAGCTTCCTTTTACATTGATAACTAACCTGAATTATTCATAAAGAATGCCTCGTGAATAATCCAGGCTAAGCCTTATTTTCTTCGAATGTCAAATGTTGAGACGCGACCCCTTTTCTAATAGCTCACTAGCAGGAATATTCCTCATATCCTTGGCGACCCTTTGTTTGGAGATATCCTTAACTCGATACTTCTCTATATCTCAGCAATACCATTTTGCCTTCCTGGTGGTCAGCATAGCTTTTCTGGGTTATGGGGCCAGCGGATCATTCTTATCCCTCTTTAAAAAGCTCGTCTCCTATGATCTCGACAAACTCCTCTCCTCCAGTTCACTCCTTTTTTCTCTGACTATCCCCCTTAGCTTCCTTCTTTGTAACTCTATCCCTTTTGACTTCATTAAGCTATCCTGGGATAGGAATCAGATTTTCTTCATCTTTTTCTATTACTTTCTCCTCAGCTTGCCTTTCTTTTTCGCTGGTCTAACAATATCCTTTGCTATTACCAAGGCCTCAAAACTTGTGAATAAAATTTATTTCTTCGACCTACTGGGAGCAGGAAGTGGCGCTCTGATCGCAGCGTTTGTTTTCCTTCTCAAAGGAGACAGAGGAGTTATCATTTTTATATCCTTCATAGCTCTTCTCTCTTCCTTCCTCTTTAGCATCCGGCGTTCAATCTCTTTTAAAATATTATTGGCCTGTCTTTTAATAATAGAAGCTGGCGTATTTTTTGCTTCCCCTTCGTGGCTGAGCTTTAGAATCTCTCCCTTCAAGGCTCTTCCTGTAGCCATGAAATACCCGGGAGCAAACCATCATTTCACAAGATGGAATGCCATATCCAGAATAGATATCCTTGAATCTCCTGCTGTCAGATACGCACCTGGACTAAGCCTTATGTTCAGAAAAAGCCTCCCCCCTCAACTCGGTCTCTCGATAGATGGAGGAGAACTCACCGCCGTCACGCACTTCAAGAATCCCCAGGAGCCCGCATTAGATTTCCTTCGATCTCTTCCCTCTTCTCTGGCCTACTCGTTTGTCAAACATCCGCAGACTCTCATCATCGAACCCAAAGGAGGTTTAGATGTCCTTATGGCTCTCACCTTCAACGCTAGCAAGATTAAAGTCGTAGAGAGTAACCCTCTTATCGTTGATGTTCTTCGCAACGAACTCCGCTCTTTCAGCGGCTCTCTCTATCATAAAGAAAATATTCAATTTGTACTCTCTCACAATCGGGCGGCTTTGAAACAGGAGAAAAATACGTATGACTTGATCATCTTCTCGCTGACTGATGTTTTTGGGGCATCTGGGACAGGAATGTATGGATTTGGCGAAAATTATTTATATACTATCGACTCCTTCATAGATACCTTAAATAGACTTTCTTCCACAGGACTTGTGAGCATGACCATGTATATACTGCCTCCTCCCCGGCAGGAGCTAAGATTATTGGCAACCTGGATAGAGGCGCTGGAGCGGAGCAAAATAGATCCTTCATCCTGTCTAATCGCCATCAGAAGCTGGGGCACGATCAGCTATTTCATAAAAAAAAGCCCCTTCTCTGAAGAAGATATCCAAAGGCTGAAAAACTTTGCTGAAGAACGTCTTTTTGATCTCGTCTATTATCCTGGAATAAAAACTGAAGAAGCAAATGTTCATAACCAGTTTGACGAGCCTCTCTACCATAATTACACTCTCCAGCTTCTTTCTCCCAAAAAAAGAAAAAATCTCTACGAAAATTACCTTTTCCAGATAAAACCGGTAACAGACAGCCGCCCTTTTTTCTTTAACTTCTTCAAGCTCGATAAAATAAGGACAACATATAACTCCTTTGGTAGGAAATGGCTGCCTCTTCTCCAGGGCGAGTTCCTGATTCTCCTTCTTCTCATCCAATCCTTCATAATTGCTTTTATCTTGATATTCTTACCCCTTATTGTTTTTCGAAAAACACGCAATAGAAAGAGGAGAGTTTTTCCAAGAGTCTTCTTCTACTTCAGCTTGATTGGGATGGCCTTTATGTTTGTGGAAATAACGCTTATCCAAAAATTCATTCTTTTTCTGGGGCACCCTCTCTACTCGATATCCATTATCATCTTTTCCCTGCTCCTCTCTTCCGGACTAGGAAGCTATTTTTCCAAAAAGATCCTCGGGCAGAATCTAGAAAAGAACCTCAAGAGAAGCCTCCTTCTCTGCGCAGGCCTCATCGCTCTGTATGTTTTCTTCCTTCCCCTTCTTCATGGATGGCTCATCGGCTTTTCTCTTCTTTTTAAAATCATCCTGACGTTTTTTATTATCTTTCCTTTAGGTTTTCTTATGGGGTTTCCCTTTCCTACAGGAATCAGGTTATTGGAATCTCATGAGAAAATGCTCATCCCATGGGCGTGGGCTACCAATGCTTTCTCTTCAGTCATCAATGCGATTTCTGTGTTAATGATTGCCTTCTGGGGAGGATATGATCTTGTCTTGATCTTGGCGGCCGGAGGATATCTCTTAGCGCTTCCTTTTCTGGGATTCGCCGGTCATGGGAACAAAACGGACACCTAATATATGTCTCGTCTCTAGTTTGCCTTTTTTCTTTTTAATCAGGGTAAGAGTCTGAAAATAAAGGGTACTCCCTACAGGAATGATAAGCCTTCCCCCTTCTTTAAGTTGATCTAAAAGAGGAGGAGGAACATGATTGGCAGCACAGGTGACCATAATGGCGTCAAAAGGAGCCTCTTCCTCCAAGCCAAAATAACCGTCGTCCCATTTGATATGGACCTCGTTGTAATTGGGCATTCCTGTGATTTCTGCCACAGTTTTCAGCGTCTCCGCTGCCTTTTTTGCCAGGTTCTCCCTTATCTCGATGGAATAGACTTTATCCGTCAGGTGTGAAAGCACCGCCGCCTGGTAGCCAGAACCAGTGCCGATTTCCAAAACCTTCTCCCCTCTCCTGAGGTTTAGGTGCTGGGTCATCAGCGCCACAATATAGGGCTGGGAGATTGTCTGGCCCTCATCGATAGGTAAGGGATAATCCGCGTAAGCCGCCCTTCGATCCCGAGGCTTGACAAAAAGATGGCGGGGAACTGTCTCCATGGCTTCCAGGACTTTTTTGTCAGTGATATCCCGCGCTTTGAGATGTCTCTTGACCATTTCTTTTCTTCGCCTGGCATAGACCTCCTCCTCATCATCACAAAAAGATAAAAAGGAGAAAGATAAAGGTAAGAATAATATTGAAAATATCGTTAGTAAAAATATCTTGGGGTCAGGTCTTGTTTTTTGGGTCTTATTTTTTGCCATTTTTTTCTTTATCGAGTTAGCCTGCATTATTCATAAAAAATGTCGATACTTACTGCAACTATATTTATTTTAATCTTCTTATCTAATAAAAAAAAGCAAAATATATTTGTGGGTTTGATGAATCAAACCCCTACATCAAATACAACACCATTTATCCATCTGGTGGGTTTGAAACAGAAAAAGGGGACTGTCTCCTTTTTCTCCTACATCAGAATCAAGCCTCCGCCAAAAAAAAGATGTAATTTCCCCCCTGAAAGGATAAAGCCTCTAGCCCCTAAAGGTGATGGAAGTTCACCTATGAAATCCTCCCTTCTGGTGATTGACTGCATAAATGAACTTTGCCATGATATTGAACAGTAATGCTTAGCTTTACGGTTTCTTTTTCAAAAACTTTTAAGAAATGAGAGATAATTTCAATATGAATTCCGTCTTTGTCAGAGTATCCACTTCAAGAATGAGAATTGTCGAGTGCTTTATTTCTCATATAATTGATATGGGATTGAATTTAAATGAGTTCCTCAGGGGTCTGCTCAAATTGACAAAACCTAATTTTCTTGATAATAGTAACTTACTTCTAATTCAAGAAAGGACCCTAAATACCAATGGAGAAAAAAGCAATCTATCCTGGATCTTTCGATCCAATCACAAACGGCCATGTGGACATTATCAAAAGAGCATTAGAAATTTTCGACAAGATCCTTATCGCTGTTTTGGAAAATCCTCAAAAAGAACCTCTCTTCACGACTAAAGAAAGGATGGACATGATTAAAGAAATTTTCGCTGACAGAAAAGATGTTGAAGTAAAAGCTTTCCATGGTCTTCTTGTTGAATTTGCAAAGAAAAATAATGTCAAAATAGTAATAAGAGGCCTCAGAGCCATCTCAGATTTTGAGTATGAATTTCAAATGGCTTTGATGAATCGGAAACTCAATCCAGAAATCGAGACCTTCTTCATGATGCCCAACCTGAAATACTCTTTTCTCAGCTCAAACTTAGTGAAAGAAGTTTTCGAGTTAGGCGGCTGCCTTAAGGATCTCGTTCCCGAACAAGTGGAAACTATGCTGAGGGGAAAATTCAAGAAAGGCCCCCCAGTTTAAATTACTAAAGAGAATAAAAATGATTGGTTTAAAACGAGAAAAAGGAATAGTCGGGCTTGACATCGGATCATATGCGATCAAAGCTGTCGAGCTCACACCAAAGAAAAAAAACCCATATGAAGTGGCAAACATCGGCTACGAAGTTCTTCCCCACGATGCAATAGTGGAAGGAACTGTAATGGATTCGGAGGCTGTTGCCGGAACCATAAAAATGATCTTTGATGAAAACAAGATCTCAACCAAAAACGTCTCCATCTCTATATCTGGGACATCAGTCATGATAAAAAAAATATCACTCCCTGCTATGGAATCGGAGGAGTTGGCTGAATCTATTATTTGGGAAGCGAAGCACAATATCCCCTATCCTTATGAGGAAACAAATGTCGATTATACAATTTTAAAGCTACCTGCAGATTCAGTAGAGAAAAATCTGGATATTCTCCTTGTAGCAGCAAAAAAAGACAAGATTGCCAATTACAGTAGCGTCGTAGATCAGGCTCGTAAAAACCTAAGAGCAATAGAAGTGGATGTTTTTGCTCTTCAAAACGCTATGGAAGTTAATTATCCAGAAATTCTCCAGGAAAAAACTGCAGCAATAGTGAATCTTGGGTCAAATATAACCAACCTCATTATTATAGAAAGAGGCATTCCCCAGTTATTCCGTGATTTATCTCTCGGCGGATTTCTCTTTATCGAAAACATGAGGAAGGAACTGGGAATCAGCTTCGACGATGCGGAAAAAGCACTCAAAGGGCTACCTACGCAAGACATCCCGCCGGAACAAACGCAAGCTATCCTGACAACTAACATAGAGAACCTCCTCACTGAGATCGAAAAAACTTTCTCCTTCTTCAAAGCAGGAGAGCAGAAAGAGTCAAAAATTGACCAAATATTTCTGAGCGGAGGACTTTCCAACTTGAAGGATCTGCCCCTTTTCTTCGAGCAAAGGTTCAAGATAAAGACAGAATTATTTAATCCATTCCGGAATATTTCTTTTAACGAAAAAAAATTAGATTCCATTTATTTTCAAGAAATGGCTGCTTCCTTTGGAGTTGCAGCAGGTCTAGCAACCAGTAAGACGGAGAAATAGACCATGATTAGAATAAATCTATTAAAGCCAGAAAAAAAAGATCTTAAAGAAGTATCTGCTGTCCCCCTCGAGGAAGTTAAAAAGGCGAAAAAAAAGCTCAATATTCAACAGGTTTCCATTCTTGGTCTAATCGTCGTCATTGCTCTCTTTTTCTTAACTCAAAGAAGTGGCCTCAATAAAGAAAGAAATCTCCTGAGGATTGTTCAGGAGGAAAAAAGCAAGCTCCAGGATGTCTCAGCAAAACTAAAAAAATTAAGGAAACAAAAGGAGACCTTTGAGAGAAAAATTAACCTGATCAACGAACTGAGGGATCACCAATCAATCGCTGTCAATATAATGGACGAGATAAGCAAAAACATTCCTGAATGGGTCTGGTTAACAGAAATAACCTACCGCTCCAAAAAACTCCAATTAAAGGGAAGAGCACTCTCAAACAACCTGATTGCAGACTATATCGCGAATCTGGAAACAAGCCCTTGTTTTGAAAATGTCAACCTTATCTCTTCTTCTCAAAAAACGGCAAGGAATAACCAATTCATGGAATATTCCTTGACGGCCAATGTTGTTCTCCAAACCAAGTCTGTCTCAACACCAAAAAAAGCAACAAAAAAGGAGAAAAAATGAAAGATTGGCCCTGGTACGGCCACATAGTTCTGGCTGCGATTATTTTCGGCCTCATTTATATGGTCCACTTCAAACCTAAGGGAGCCGAGCTAAATCGGATTAAGGTTGAAAGAGTACAACTAGAAAATGAAGTAAATAAACTGCGGATAAAAAGAAAGGAACTGAATCAAATTGAAAAGGAAATAAAAAGCTTGACCGGAACTCTAAAAGAGCTTGAAGCTATTATCCCTCAGAAGAGAGAAATCAGCAACATTCTAAGAAGAATCCAGCAGCTTGCCCTGGATTCTCGCCTAAATATCAGAAATTTTGCTCCAAAAGGCGAAGTGGACATGGACTTTTATGCAGAATGGCCCATCCCTATCCAGATAACCGGAAGTTACCATAATCTTGGTAGGCTATTCGACCGCTTGAGTCGATTTGAGCGTCTCTTCAATGTAGAGCGCTTCACCATAAAAAACTTGAGGACTCAATCTCCTGCTCAAACAATATCTGCAAACTTCACAGCCAAAACATATATTTTCCGTGAGGAACCTCCGGAGAAAAAAAAGAAAAAGAAAACCCGAAGAAAATGATGAAAAAAGCAATCACTTTTTTTCTTTTAGCTGGACTACTTCACCTGGGCACACAACCCCTCTCGTCTCAGGAGCAAAAGAAAACAGCCAAAAAGGATGTAAAAAAGGCCGTCAAAAAAGAACCCCCTCCTGAGCCGCCCAAAAAAAAGCCCCGGCTTCCATACGATCCTACGGGTAGAAGAGATCCATTCAAAGATTTGCTGGCTGGAAGAGAGGTTACAGAAACAGAGGCAGCCGAGGGATTGCCTCAGATGTCTATCGAAAACGTCAATCTCATTGGTATCATCAAGATTGAAGGAAAATTTATAGCCATAATAAACAGTTCCAAGGGATTTCCCTTTAATATTAGAGTCAACGATAGATTGGCTGATGGCTTCGTTCTTTCCATCGAAGACCGCCGAGTAGTTTTTCGCAAAATAAAAGACCGGGGAATTACTCTAATAAGGCCAGAAGATATTGTCAAAGAAATGAAAATAGAGGAGCGGTGATATGAAAAGGAAAAATTACTTACTTGTACCTCCCTTTTTATGCCTCCTTGTCATATTAATAGGATATGCCAATAGCGGCGAAGCCCTGGTCGATATAGATAAAGTTCTTATTCAGCCAGGTAAACTAAACACAAAAATAATCTTCGGTACAAACTCACCTCTTCCTGCACCCAAAACATACTACTCAAAGGATACTCCCTCAACAATTGTTGTCGAGTTGGATAATGTAAAAATGATCAAGAAACCTCAATTTGCCCGAAAAGATACCTCGCTTATTAAGGACATAAAAATAGAAAAAGCAGGAGCCAAAAAAATTCGTTTCTTGATATCCTTGAAGGAGCCAGTGCCATACCGAATCATCACCAACCATGAATCTACCGTGGTTGAGTTGACCAAGATTCAAAGAGCTCTCAAAGAATATATTTTTGACTCTGAAGCCAAAAAAGAATTTGAAAAGACGCCTAAGAAGAAAATTTATCTTGAAAAAATAGATATCTCAGAAACAAAAGACAGGGTTAACATCACCGCAAAATTAAGTAGTGAAGCTGTTTCCAATGTATTTGCTCTTGATAACCCACTGCGATTAGTGGTGGATCTTTTCGATACTCTGTATTCTAATCAAACCTTTGACCGCCCAATAAAAAAGCTAGGCGTTGAAAAAGTAAGGGCGGCACAATTCCAATATTCCAACCCGAACACGATCACTCGGATTGTATTCGACCTCAATGAACCCGGGCGTTATGCCTTAAACTCTACAAAAGATAAACTCACCATCTCTTTTTTCAAAGATCATGCACCTTTAACTTCCCCTAAAGCCCTCACTCCAGTTCCAAAGAAGACAGAATCTAAGCAGGCGAAGGCCAGGACCATCGAAAAAATCCTGAAAGAGTTTGAACAAAGGTCACAAGAAGAAAAGGAATATGAGGATACAGTAGAAAAGAAACAAGCAAAACAAACGTCAGAACCAATCCTTCAGAAACCAGTCAAAAGCAAAAAGAAAGAGCCTGAAGAAGCATTAAAAAAACCTGACGCTAAAAAAACCAAAGAAGCAACCAAGCAAAAACCTTCTAAAGGTATAGAGAAGGATAAGGACCTTAAGGATACAATAAAAAAGAAACAGCCAATAGAATCAGCCCAGCAAAAAGATAAAGAATCCAAAAAAACTCCAATAAAGCAAGAAACAAAGCAAGTTATAGAAAAAACCTCCCAAAAAGCGGTTAAAAGTGATCCGAAACAAAAAGAGCCCAAGGAAACATTAGCCAAGCCAGAAACAAAGGAGACAGCCTTAAAAATACAGGATAAAACCACACAAAAAGATAAAGAACTCAAAGAAACGCCTGTCCAGAAGCCAGTTAAGGTTGCACAAAAGGATAAAGTTGAAAAGCCGAAAGAAACAATAGTCCTCCCAAAATCCTTCCAGAAGCCCCCAGAAAAAACAGAAAAAATCGAGGATTCAAAATCTTCTATTGAGGTATCCACACCTGCAAAACCCACACAGCCCAAAAGAACCGACCCTGTCCAGAGCCAAACTCAACAACAACAGTTTAGGCCGAGAACTATCGCTGAGGAAGAACAAAAGTATGAAGGGGCCATCATGGACCTCAGGGTTAAAGACGCGGACCTGCGGGACATCATCCTCTCCATAGGAGAGATTGCAGGACTGAACACAGTCTTCGACCCTGAGGTAAGAGGAACTGTCACCTGTGACCTCAGAGATATCCCCTGGGATCAGGCGCTGGATCTCATTCTTAAGATCAACAAAATGGGGATGACCATTGAGGGAAACGTTCTAAGGATTGCTCCTCCCGGAACTCTTACCCGAGAAAGAGAAGAACAAAACAGACTCAAACAGAGCGTACAATTGGCAGAGCCTCTCATAGTCAGGATATTCAAACTTTCCTATTCAAAAGCCAGTGATGTCAGCACACTTCTCAGGGGTAAAATCTCAAGCAGAGGAGATATTGTCCTTGATGTTCGAACAAATACTCTGATTATTACAGACGTGAGGAGCAAGATTCAACTCATAGAAAGACTCATATCTGTTTTTGACACTCCAACCCCACAAGTCTCTATCGAAGCCAGGATCGTTGAGGTAACTGCCACTTTTTCCCGAAACATCGGAATCCAGTGGGGATTTCGAGGAATAGCGGATCCCTTTTATGGAAACCAGACATCCCTTCAGTTTCCGCATAAAATACTGGCCGATGGAGCTCTCATTCCACAAGGAACAATAACCAAAGGGATAGGAGGTCCACTGGGTGGTTACGCCATAAACCTTCCGGCTCCTTCTTTTAGCTCGGTTATAGGAATCTCCTTTGGAAATATCCTGGATACCTTCAGGCTGGATATGGCTCTCTCTGCTTTAGAGAGTTCAGGTGAAGGCCAAATCATCTCCTGTCCTAGGATAACTACCCAGAATAACAAGCAAGCCGAAATCATCCAGGGAAGACAAATCCCTATCCAGACTGTAGCCAACTTTACAACAACTGTAAGATACCAGAATGCAGCATTAGAGCTCAGAGCTACTCCTCAGATTACGGCTGAAGGGACAATTATCATGGACATTGATATCCAGAACAATTCCGCAGATTTCGCCAACCTTGTCAACGGAATTCCTCCGTTAATCCGCCAAAGTGCTTCTACAACAGTTATGGTTCCCGATGGAGGGACAACAGTCATCGGAGGAATCTACAGAACTGAAGATTCCATCACTCGAGAAAAAGTGCCTTTTTTACATAAAATACCCATTCTGGGGAGTCTCTTCAAAAATTTTGCTCGAACGAAGCAAAATCGAGAATTGCTGATTTTTATTACTCCCAGAATAATTAAAATGTAGGATGCAAAAAATGGAAAAAGCAAAAAACTCTCTAAAAATAATGGTAATTCTTTCAGCTGTTTTGCTTCTTTTCTCCTGCAATCCTCTAGAAAATGAGACTGAGTCTGCAAGCCTTCTCGTAGTGCAAGACGTGACCGGAACGGATATTGATGGCGGCACAGTGAATTATCTCCAATCAGATGTTCAGAACATCGACTCCACAACAGGCCAACCTTATATTACAGCTGATCCAGCCAAGGCTACCCTCAAGGTATCATTATTGAACCCAGACCCTATGGTGCAATCGTCCCAGTACAACAGTGTAACCATCAACCGTTATATAGTCTCTTATTCTAGGTCTGATGGCCATAACACTCCTGGAGTGGATATTCCCTACT
>Ga0114920_10000994_pt1 | contig 12825 bp, 10 predicted proteins | sample ChitaG_FD_88683 | JGI IMG/M metagenome (GOLD analysis project Ga0114920, IMG submission 88683) | Deep subsurface microbial communities from South Pacific Ocean to uncover new lineages of life (NeLLi) - Chile_00310 metaG | ecosystem: Environmental > Aquatic > Marine > Oceanic > Sediment ... | reverse complement strand
TTACCTCCCTGCGGGAGCAACCGGTTTTTTCGTTCGAAGCGATCAACGGACACAGGCTAAAAAGAAATCTGAGCAAAGGCCGGATTCTCACAGTCGAAGCGATCGAACCGGTACCTGACATTGAAGTCGGGGGGGAGGTCTCCATTGTCTATGCTGATGTTCTGTGCACAATCACGGTGCCGGGGAGGGTTCTGCAAGACGGTTGTGTGGGCCAGCTTGTAAGGGTGAAAAACAAGGCCTCAGGTAAAATTGTAATGGCCCGTGTCGCTGACAGTTCCTCGGTGGTGATTGATCCATGAGACTACAGGGCGCGAACACGCAGAGTTCAATATGAAAAAAATTGTTATCCTGATTGTCATTCTATTGCTGTTGCCCTTCTCCCTGAGACTCAAGGGCAAGGATTTCGGCAAGGGGCAATCACTCTTTTCCGACATCAAGGCTCACCGGGTGGGTGACATCCTGACAGTGCTCATTGTCGAACAGAGCCGGGCCACCAGTCAGGTCGAGACCAAGACCGAGAAAAGTAGCAGTGCCGAGATATCCGGCGGTCCGGGAATCGGGCCTTTCCTGAAGCACATACCTATCTTCAGCGCCGATACAAAGATGAAAAACGATTTTGAAGGCAAGGGCGAAAATGTGCGCACGGGAACAATCCGCGCCAAAATGTCCGTTACGGTGGTGGAAGTCCGTGAGAATGGTGATCTGGTTATCGAAGGCTCGCGTGTTACCGGTATTTCCGGTGACAAAGAGACGCTGACGCTGAGCGGCATTGTCCGTTCAAGGGACATAGGGTCTGACAACACCATCGAGTCCTACCTGATCGCAGACGCTGAGATAACATACACAGGCAAAGGTAACAGCACAACCAGCACTCGCCCCGGTTTTATCTCGCGCCTGGTCAACTGGATATTTTAGGAGACTGATATGTTTGTCGTGCTTTACAGCAGGCTGGTGGCTCCAATCGGCCTTACTCTGGCTATTTACCTGGTCACAGTCATGTTCCCACCCGTTACGGATGCCGCCAAAGTGCGCATCAAGGATATCTGCACGTTTCAGGACGTGCAGGAGACGGACCTGATCGGTTACGGTCTGATTATCGGTCTGGATGGTACCGGGGACGGAAGCGGCACGCAGTTTACGGTGCAGTCAATGGCCAACATGATGGAGCGGCTGGGGGTGACTGTCGACCGCAGGAAACTAAAAGTGAAGAACGTGGCTGCGGTGGTAGTCACTGCACGTCTATCCTCGCAGCAGACGGCTGGTTCGTACTTTGATGTGACTGTTTCATCTATAGGTGACGCATCCTCGTTGCAGGGGGGGACATTGCTCATGACTCCTCTTTCCAGGCTGGACGGAACGGTTCACGCTGTCGCCCAGGGACCGGTTTCTATTGGCGGTTTCAACGTTCAGGTGGACGAGAACAACAAGATCGTCAACAACTACACTCTGGTTGGAAGAGTGCCTGGCGGTGGCAAGGTGACCAACGCCTTGTCTCCCGTTCCGGGAAGTGACAGGGAGATTTACCTCTCTCTCCATGATCCGGATGTTACCACGGCCCACCGGGTGGGCCAGGTCATCAATATCAAGTATGGACTGACCGCCTATCCGGTCGACGGAGGCACTGTGAGAGTGGTTGTGCCGGACTCGTTGCTACACCCGACGCTGAGGTTCAGGTTTGTTTCAGATATCGGGCGTCTGCGGGTGGTTCCTGATGGCCGCGCGCGGGTGGTGATCAACGAAAAAACCGGCACCATTGTCGCCGGAGAACATGTGACGATTGCGCCGGTGGCAATAGCTCATGGTACAATCACGGTCAGTATCCGGTCACGTCCGATCATCTCGCAGCCGGAGCCCTTCTCTGGGGGAGAAACGGTCATCACTCAGGAACCATCAATTAGTGTCGACCAGGAGTACGCTCGGGTGGTCAAACTTAAGGCGTCGGTTCGGCTGTCGGATGTAGCAAGCGCGTTGAACAAGATTGGAGCCACACCACGCGACATAATCGCCATCTTCCAGGCTCTCAAGCAGGCAGGGGCACTCCATGCTGATCTGGTGATTTTGTAATGACAGTGATTTTGAAGACAGCACCTCCCACTTTTCCCACGACTGACTTCGAACGGCTTAAAGAGCAAACGTCTCAGGGAATAGAGGCAGAGAAAACGCGGCTGCTCAAAGCAACCAGGGAGTTTGAATCGTTCTTCATGTACTACATGCTGAAGAGCATGAGAAAGACGGTTCCGAAAAATCCGTTCGACGATCAGGCAGCGCTCGGTAGATCGATGGGCAAGGAACTTTTCACCGATATGTTCGATATTGAGGTGGCGCGGCGGATCTCAAGGGGCGAAGACAGGTCAATCTCCAGAATGCTCTACAAGTCGCTCGAAAAGCTCATCGACGCCAAATCCCGATCCCCTGATCCTCAGCCATCGGTGATACCAGTTGTCCGGCCCGATCCCGAAGGCATTCAGGTAAAACCTGAGACTAAACCACTCCAAAACAAAGCAAACCGTTTTATCCAGCGGCCCCGACCGGCATTCAGCCTGCCAGTGTCACGCTCTTCCCGTGTGGAGCAGGAAGACCCAATCATTGCCAGGTATGGCAGCTATATCGATCAGGCTGCACGGGAGACGAAGCTTGATTCTGCCCTGATTGTATCGGTTATCAAAGCTGAGTCCAACGGTGACCCGAATGCTGTGTCAAGAAGGGGTGCAAAGGGACTCATGCAGCTCACGGATACGACCGCCAGGGAAATGGGAGTCAGGAACCCGTTCGATCCACAGGCGAACATCAGGGGCGGTAGCAGGTATCTCCGGAAAATGCTTGACAAATACGACGATCTGAGCCTTGCGCTGGCCGCATACAACGCGGGACCGGGGAATGTCGACAAATACGGTGGCATCCCACCATTCAGGGAGACCAGGGTGTATGTCACACGGGTCAGCAGCTTCCTCAGAGAAGCCGTCGCACGTTTGGGGCATTCGGATGCTAAAGTGCGGCGGGATGCGAGCCGATAATGATAACACAGGATGTTGCAACCGACAATGGGATTATGATTAATCAATTGATAGACATTATTGGCCGGGAGGCGGCACTCTTCGAATCCTTCTCGAATTGCTGGATCAGCAGAAACAGATGCTGGTAGCCAACGACATTGAGGGGCTCAACGCAGTTACCTCGAGGCAACGCGAACTACTTGTCGAAAGCCGGATTCTGAATAAAAAACGTGAGAACCTGACAGAAGAGATCAAAGCGGCCAACATGATAGAAGGTGATCTCTCCGTCACTCGTCTCCTGGAATTCGTGGACGAAAACCAGTCGGAGCGCCTGATTCGACTAAAGGATATTATCCTGGATCTAAATGACAGGATCACTGAATCAAGGAACACCAATGCCATGCTGCTCAATCAGTCACGCGAGTTCATTGCGAAAACGATGGAGATGTTGTCCAAGATTCACACACCGGACAACACCTATTCGAGGCAAGGTGTAAACGCCACTGACGGCTCAAACATAGTCATCGACAGGAGGGTCTGATGGGGGGCCTGTTTCAGGGATTGGAGATTGGAAGACGAGCGCTGTTGTCTCACCAGGTATCGCTCCAGACTACAGGTCACAATATCGCAAATGTCAACACGCTTGGGTATACGCGTCAGCGCGTACGTGTTGCGGCGACAAGACCTAATATGACGAGTATTGGGTCCGTCGGTACGGGCGTCAGCGTGATTGATATACGACACATCCGTGACCTTTTCCTCGGGCAACAATATCGAGATGCCACCAAGTCTCTCGGGCAATGGGGATACAAGCATAAGACACTTTCTCAGATTGAGTCTCTGATTAACGAGCCGCAGGATGATTCGCTCAACGACCTTCTAAACCAGTTCTGGGATGCCTGGTCAGACCTCTCCACTAACTCCGACTCCAGCAGTCATCGGAGCATGATTCTGGCCAAAGCGAACCAGCTCATCAACACCTTTCATCAACTAAGTGGGCAGCTTACTGCGCTGCGAGACTCAATCGACCGGGATCTGACCAACCTCACCAAAGATGTCAACCGCCTGACATCCGAGATTGCCGTTCTGAATCATCAGATCACGACTGCGGAACTGGGCGGCAGCCGGGCTAACGACCTGCGCGACGAGCGCGACCGGCTGACTAACGAGCTGGCCAGCATCATAGATGTGCGCACGATCGAGAAAGCCAACGGTGCAACCGTAGTGTTTATGGGCGCCATGGTTATCGTGGATAGCTCGGATTCTTTTGATATCGGCACCACGATCGTCAACGAGGGCGGCACATCCATGCACCACATCGTCTGGGAGGGGACTGATGTTCGCCTCAAGAATCTCAGTGGCGAACTGGCTGGTCTCACTGAGTCGCGCGACGAAACCATTCCGTCGTATATTGATGACCTCAACGAGATGGCCAGGACTCTGGTGGAGGAGGTGAACGCCATACACGAGGTGGGTTACGGTTACCAAAATGGTCTTACCGGCGTGTCGTTTTTTGATCCTGCCTTCACTGATGCTGCTACAATCCGGCTCAATCAGGATATCGTACAGGATATCAATAGAATATCTGCTTCCTCCACGGTTGACGGCGATAACCTGATTGCTCTGCAGTTGGCTGATCTGCGACACACGACAGTGATGGCCAACAGTACGATGACAATAAACGGCTTCTACAGCAACATTGTCGGCAGTATAGGCATTGAAACGCGCGAGGCCGGATCATTTCTGAGTAATTGCGAACTGTTGAGACATCAGATCGACAATGCCAAACAGTCGGTGGAAGGTGTCTCCCTGGATGAAGAGATGGTCAATATGGTGAAGTACCAGCACGCCTATGAAGCTGCTGCCAGAGTGATTACGACGATGGACGAAGCACTCGACACAGTTATCAACAGAATGGGCGTTGTCGGACGATAGTATAATATCCCCGGCTGGGGAGTAAAGTACCACGGAGGGTAGTTTGCTTATACTCACAAGGAAGTTGGGTGAGTCTATCACAATTGGCGACGACATCAAGGTATCAGTTCTTGGTGTCCGGGGTCGCCAGGTACGACTCGGGATTGACGCTCCGAGCAATGTGGTTGTGCACCGTGAGGAAATCTATGTCAAGGTTCAGGCCGAGAACAGAAAGGCGTCGAAGTCGCTCAAAGGAGACCTTTTTGGCCTTGCAAAGATGATCAAAGGGAAAATCACCGGGAGCTCGGACGGCGCCAAATCATCAGTGGTGGATTACAAGGATAGTAAGTCCAGAGGTCGAAAAGCAAACAGATCGAACCCGTCATGAACGAACCCACCATGACGGGTAAGCTTGTTGCTGAGGAAGGACCGGTATGCGCATTACGACAGGCATGATGAGTTCGCAGGTTGTCTTTAACATGCAGCGCTCCCTCCGGCGTTTCATGGACATGCAAACAAGCATGTCGTCCGGGCGCCGGATCAACAAGCCCTCGGATGACCCGCTGGGAACCTTGCGCGATCTAAGCTACCGCACGGAACTGGCCAAGATTGCTCAGTTCAGAAAGAATATCTCGCAGGGCCTCAGTTGGACGACCACGTACGATAGCACTATGGCCGACATGAAGAATTTCGTGTCCACGGCCAAGGAAATCGCAGTGGCGATGGCAAACGGCAACTATGATAACGTAGCACGTGAAGCATCAGCCAAGGAAGTGCAGTCGATCTTTGAACAAATGATCCAGCTGGGTAACGGCGAGCTGGAAGGGCGGCGAATCTTCGCAGGATTCAGAACCAAAATCAAACCCTTTCAGGCTGCTGGGAATGGAGCGGTTTACAATGGCGACCAGGGGGAGATCCAATTCGAGATAGAGTCATCGCTGCGCATGACAATAAATGTGAACGGTTCGGACGTTCTTCTGCAGCAACTGTCGATTCTTGGAGAGGAAAGCGATCTGAATGTCGGCGTCACTGGTACCACGCTCTTGGCTGACCTGCATGTCGGTAATGGTATTGATCTGGGGACATTTTCCATTACGGACAGGAATGCCGATTTTCTTCCGGTGTCAATCGTTGACTTGAGCGGTGCAACGACCGTAAACGATGCGATAAACACGATAAATGCTCAGCTTGTTGCTGATGGCATTACAAATTTGACCGCCAGTCTTGGAGCCGAAGGCAATAACATCATGTTGGAAGCTACCGATAACGGCCTGATTTCCAACAGTACGCTACTCAACAATCTCAACAGTGGTTACGGTGTACATCTTGACCCCGGAAAGATTCGCGTAACCGATGGTGCGGCAATAGATGTTCTGATTGATCTTTCTGGTACTCAGACGGTTGGCGATATAATCACTGAATTCAACGCGCAACTGGCTGCTGCCGGTGTGGCGAACGTCACGATGTCGATCAACGCTACAGATACGGGTCTTGTGATAGATGATACTAACGGTGTTCCTCTTGGCCTTTCCATCTCCGATGTAGAAGAGACATGTCCCACAGCCACCGATCTGGGCATTGTTGGTAACGTCAATCCGACTCTCGCCGGGCAGAACCTCAACCCGAAGGCTTTTTTCGAGGTCGCAGAGGTTGCCGGTACGACTGCCGATGATCTTGGTATCCTCGGGGAATTCTCAAGCGTCAGAGTCGGGGATGATCTTGACCCCGCGCTTGTTGTCACTGCCCTGTTGGCCGACCTGAAAAACGGACTGGGGTTGCAGGGTGGCAGTATTACCGTTCGTCACGGGGAGTTGACTCATGCCATTGATCTGGACGATCCGGCGTTGGTCACTATTCAGGATTTTCTGGATGCATTCAACAACTCGGGACTGATTATCACGGCTTCCATTAACGCCTCCGGGCGAGGCATACAGGTATCCAACGATGATTCCACAAGGAGTCTTGTAATTGAAGAAAGTGCTGGTGATAGGGCAGCGAAGGAGTTGGGTCTCTTCGGCTCCAGTGACGTACTTGGCAGCCTTGTCGTGTTGCGCAACGCCTTGCAGGCAGACGACCAGGAAGGTACAGGCATGCTTCTGAAGAATCTGGAAGACGGCATTCAGCATCTGCTGGGTCATCGGGCTACTGTTGGAGCACGCGCAATTCGTCTGGAGACTGCTGATAGGCGGCTTGTCGGCATGGACCTGAATTTCACCGCGCTGCTGTCGGAAGTGGAAGATGCCGACATGGCCGAGCTCGTCACGGATCTGGCCATGTTTGAAAGCAATTACCATGCGTCACTGCTGGCTGCCGCAAAGATAATTCAGCCCAGCCTGATGGACTTTCTCACGAGGTAGGAATACGGGGAAGGACGGAACCAATGATACTCAACAGTTCACGTTTTGGCCAGCTCGAGGTGCCGGAAGATAAGATCATCACAATGGAACGTCCCATTCTCGGATTTGAGGCGTTTCATCATTTCTGTCTGATCGAGATTGAAGAACTCAAACCATTCCGGTGGTTGCAGTCGACCGAAGATCCGGCAGTGGCTTTCCTTGTGGTCAATCCGGTTCTCATTTTTTCGGGGTACCGCATTGAGGTGAACTCCAACGAGATAGCTGAGCTCAAAGTCAACAGGGTGGAGTCGGTAGAGACGTACGTGGTTGTGACCACTCCCCCGGACCCGCAGAAAATGTCAGTGAATCTCCAGGGACCGATTCTGATCAACACAGAAAACAACCTCGCCAAGCAATTGGTGCTGGTAAATTCCAGGTATAAAGTCAAGCATCTCATCCTGCAGGCTCTGGAAGAGCAGGAACCGCAAGCTGTACCCGAAGAGGAACTGGCCGGTGTCTGAACCAACTGCATCACGCGCGTACCGTGGGGGGAATGGTCTCTGGTAAGCCACGGTGCATTTACTTTCCGTGGCAGGATCAGTGTGGGCGCACAAAACGAAGAAATCGGATTTCTGACGTGAAAACGGAACTCATTACTTGTGGAGAGGTCAGCGACAACCAGTCCGTTCTGCCGCTTGACGATCTCACCAGTCTTGCCAATCGGTATTTGCAGACGAAGGATTACTCGAAAGCCTATCCGTATGTGGCTCGTCTGGCTGAGGTCAAACGGGACAATCCCCGCACATCAGTCGTGGCTGGCCTTGTGGCGTTGGAACTCGATCACCGTGAACAGGCGGCAATCCACTTCAAAGAAGCCCTGGGTGCCTGTCCGGACGACTATGATGCCAACTACAATCTGGCGCTGATGGAAATACAAGCCGGTGAGCTTAATCCGGCGTTGTGGAGATTGAGACGGCTGGCTCGGCTTAATCCTGAGGACACCGGTCTGTATAACGACATGGCAATTCTCTGGATGAACCGGAACAGGAACGCACGTGCCGAAGTAAATTTCTATCGCGCGCTCCGAGGGAACCCGAACTACAGTCAGGCACGAAACAACGCCATGCAGTTCTTTCTTGAAAAGGGACTAATTGACAGAGGGAAAAAGCTCCTGGCTTTCCAGGAGAAAAACGACAGCTTAACACCTGTCTCCTGCGCTGAAGTCAGGCGCTGGAAAGAGGTACTTGAGCAGGCACAGAGTTCAGTCTCTGACGTGGTCGTCGAGGAAGTCCGACCTGACACCGGACCTGTTGCCCCAAAAGGCTCGCCGCGAATCGGCAAGGTAGCCGTTTTTGCCTCGCATCAGGCGTTTGTCAAGGACATTGTGAAGGGTTTGGCAGAAGTCAACGAGGTGAAGCTGTTTGAAGGAACAACGGTAGACCAGATCTCTGACCTCATGGCGTGGGCCGATGTCGCGTTCTTCGAGTGGTGTGACAACCTTGTTATTGAGGCCACCAAGCTGCCGAAACGATGCAAGATCGTCTGCCGGCTTCATAGTTACGAAGCGTTTACCGATATGCCTGCCAGGGTTGACTGGAACAAGGTGGATCATCTGATATTCGTCAACGACTCGGTTAGAAACCTCGTTCAGCAGCGGGTGAAAGACAGCGTCGCCACCAGTGTTATTCATAACGGTGTTGATCTTGACCGTTTCAGCATACCGGAGGACAAGCGATACGGCAAGAGGATCGCTTCGGTTGGTTATATCAACTATAAGAAGAACCCGCCGCTCCTCCTGTACTGCTTCAAGAAAATCCACGAATATGACCCCGAATATACTTTGCATATCGCAGGCGCTCACCAGGATCCGCGAATTGCCCTGTATTTTGAGCATTTCCTGAGACAGAACCCGCTGCCGATCCATTTTGACGGCTGGGTGGACGACATGGCACAGTGGTACGCAGACAAGGATTTCGTGATCTCCACCTCACTTTTTGAATCATTCCATTACTCGATTGCCGAGGGGATGGCTTCCGGGCTCATGCCGCTTATCCACAACTGGTATGGCGCTGACAACCTGTACCCGCAGGATTTCTTTTTTGACGATCCGGATCAGTGTCTCGATCTGCTTGTAAGGCTCAAGGAGAGGGATCGTCACGCGCTGGCGGTCGAGAATCGGGAATATATCTCCCGGCGATTTGATCAGAAGAAGAAGTTGAGTGAAATTATGACCCTGTTGCACTCGCTGACCAGGCAGCCGGCAGAGGCTTGAAGCAGGAGTTGGACCGTGCCCAGGAAAAAGAAGAAACAGACTCGGACAAAGCGGACCAGCGCAGGCAGTCGTGCCAAACGCACGCAGCGTTCGGTTGATCAGGCAGTGCCACTTGACAGGCTGCTTGCATCGGTGAGGGCGAACCCGGACGATGTTGATGCAGCACTTGTTCTGGCGGAATACTACGACTCAAACAAACTTCAAGATCGTGTTCTTTCCGTGCTCGAGCCGCTTGAACGGCTATATCCGTTCAGCAGCATGGAACAACGCGTGCGATTTAACCGTCTTCTGGCGTTCGCCTATGTGCGCGAACGCAGACTCATTGATGCCGAGAGGGTCATAAGCCGCGGGTTGAAGGAAACCCCGGATTCACTTGATCTCTGCTACGCGTTGACATATCAGAGAGCCTCGCTTGGTGAACATGAGGATGCTCTGACCTCAGGTGAGAAATACCTTTCACTCTTTGACAACAGGGTCAGCGACTCGCAGGGCGACCGCCTCACACGTACCGATCAGCACAAGTCGCAATTACTGAACTTCATGGCGACAACATACCGGCAGACCTCTCAGCTCGAAAAAGCGGCTGCCACGTTTGAAGAGTCAATTGCCACCGACCCTCGAAACCATCTTCCATATCTTAATCTGGCCAACCTTTATGTCCAGATGAAGCGATGGCAGGACGCTCAGCTGGTCGTCGACCGTGGACTGAAGAATTGTCAGCAGGTCGAGGAACTTCAAATGCTGCTTGACAGCTATAAGAGGAAAACCACAATCTCCGCCTGTATGATTGTCAAGAATGAGGAAGAGCTTCTGGAAAGATGTCTGGAATCGATAAGGGACTGGGTAGATGAGATAATCCTTGTTGATACAGGCTCCACCGACCGGACTGTGGAGATCGCAAAGTCATACGGCGCCACGATATTCCACCAGCCCTGGGAAGGTGATTTTTCCAAGGCCCGCAACTATTCTCTTGAGCAGGCGACCTGTGACTGGGTTTTTGTTATTGATGCGGACGAGTGCTTCTACGAAGAGGACGTCCCAAAGATTATCAGGCTACTGAACGAAACCGAGTATTCATTCATCTCTGTCAACGTGCTTAACGTTTACGGTGAAAATGAAGAGAATATGACATTCCTTCCTTCGGAGAGATTCTTCAAGCGTGAGTTGAATCTGCGATACACCGGAATCGTGCACAACCAGTTAGAGGTGCCGGACGGTCTCCGGGCGCTCCGCACCGACATTCGTATTAAGCACTACGGCTACGGACTTGACCCGGAAAAGATGCGGCAGAAGCTGGCACGATCGCGTTCTCTGTTGGAGAAACAACTTGCTGAAAATCCTGAAAACGCTTTCGCAAACTTCAATTTTGCTCAGCTCCTGCGCGCCGGTGAGGACGGCTTTCCCAAAGAAAACGCGCCGGAAATCATACGGCACGCCACCCGCGGAGTGGAACTGACCGACCCGTCCAAAAACAAGGAGAAACATATTCACCTGATGTGTCTCGACCAGCTTGCATGGACACACTTTTATATTGATGAGTATGACAAGGCCGAAGAGTATGCCCAAAGAGCCCTGAGGATCAAGTCCGATTACCTTGATCCGTTGTTGCTCATGGGGCACATCTATTGTCAGAAAAAGGACTATGATCCGGCTATCCTGCATTACAAGAAATATATCGAGGCGCAGGCAGCCTACGACCCGGCACAGGAACTGACCAATGTCATACTCTTTCACGTGGACAGCCGCGTATCCGCATACTATGCCCTGGCGATGATTTCCCTCATGAAGAAAGAAGCTCAAACGGCCAAAGAGTATTACCATAAGACCCTGAAGCTCAATCCCCGGTACCTCGAGGCGAACAGTCACCTCGGTCGCATACTGTTTGAAGAGAATCGATTTGAGGAAGCAGAGAGCTGTTTCCTGAAGCAACTGGAGTTGGGGATGAAGTCGTACGAAGCAGCTCTCGGTCTCGCAGCCATTTATCTGCAACGCAAGGACTATGAGAAGGCCGAGAACCACTACCTGCTGGCGCTTGAGATACAACCGGATGATATCCCGTCACTGCTGAAACTCGCCCGCCTCTACATGGAAACCGGTCGTAAGGAGGAGGCGTCCCAGTGCTTTGAGAAAGCCGCCGAAGTCGGCGGCTCCGACACTGGTGTTGAGAAGGAACTGGCTGGTGCCTACTTCAGCGCAGGGCAGTACGAAAAAGCTGCATCGGTCTACACGAAGTTGATAGAGTGTGCCCCCGGTGACGCCGAACTCTGTAATGATCTGGGCAACTGTCACTTCAAACAGGGTAACCTGGCCGAGGCCGAAAAATGCTACGTTCAAGCGCTCCAGTACTCACCGCCATTGGACATCGCCTATCGTAATCTTGGACTGACCAGAATCCGGCTGGAGAGGCCTAAAGAGGCAATTGTGGCGCTGGAGAAGTATCTGGCGGTCAACCCCTCGGAGCATGATCTCCTTCACCTTGTTGGCGATCTCTACGCCAAAATGGAGGATTATCAGTCCGCCCTGCCGGTCTACGAGAAATGTCTGACCTTACATCCAGATGATGCTGCGGCTCTGTATAGCCTCTCCGAATGCTATCTCCATATGGGGCATATAGATTCGGCGATTCTTGGATACCGGCAGGTACTCCAGATTGACCCCGATTTCAAGCCCGCACAGGACCGTCTCAACGCTCTTCCCAGGCTGGCGGGCAAAGCGTAGTCCGCTCTGTCCCGGTCAGGTTAAAGAAACAAAAAGAGGGCAAAACCTCTTAAGTTGAATATAGTTCTGCCGATTAACTAAATATGAAAATATAGTAACTGGGGCCACAAATGGATTCAACATTAAAGGAGGGACAAGCAGAACGGGTTCTACACTAATAGAACACAGTGGCATTTATGGGATGAATTGCTCTCGGGCAACCGGGAGAAACATAGGAAGTGACGTCATTAGACATGGCAGACACGATACAAAAAAGGTAAGGAAACCTTAATAATCCTTCAAGGAGGAGTTAGCTGATGTCACTTCGAATTAACCACAACCTGTCGGCACTCAATGCCAACAGGAACCTGAAGTGGACCGTCGGTGCGCTGAACAAGTCGATGCAGAAACTGTCATCCGGTTTCCGCATCAACTACGCGGCCGATGATCCGGCGGGCCTGGTGATCTCCGAGCAGTTCCGCGCTCAGATCGCCGGCCTAAACCGCGCCATTCAGAACTCGGAGGGATCTGTTTCGATGATCCAGACGGCTGAAGGCGCCCTCACTGAAATCAACAACCTGTTGATCTCGATGAGAGAACTGGCCATTCACGC
>Ga0114920_10000992_pt1 | contig 12849 bp, 8 predicted proteins | sample ChitaG_FD_88683 | JGI IMG/M metagenome (GOLD analysis project Ga0114920, IMG submission 88683) | Deep subsurface microbial communities from South Pacific Ocean to uncover new lineages of life (NeLLi) - Chile_00310 metaG | ecosystem: Environmental > Aquatic > Marine > Oceanic > Sediment ... | reverse complement strand
TGGTTAAGCACCGTGGCTCAACTAGGGTGCAAGACTTTTTGGAAGCAACTGAGCTAGCGCGACAGGCTGGGTGTTCGCGAAGGTATATTTGCAAATTGAGACGGCGTGGTCTAATTCGTCCTGTCATGGTTGTTGGTAATAAAAGGACATTATGGAAGCCCGAAACTGTAAATACTGTCGTAGAGTACAATACTAGCGATTGGTGCCGTGTCTGCAATGGGCCTTTGCCTGATAATCGTTGGGTGTACTGCTCGCGGGCGTGTTATATTCAAGCTTGTAGTGATAGGTATAAGAGGATGTCTGACCAGGCAAAGAGGCTACAGAAGGAAAGAGTGGCAAGGTGGCAGAGGAATCATCCTGAACGAGTTAGAGACATTGTGCGGCGAGGTCAAAGAAAATATGAGGCCAAGAAATCAATTGAGAGATACGAAAGCCGCCAGTATATCATATGGAAAAGATGCCTTGTCCCTTTAGGCACGGTGGTTAAGATACCGGGTTGCGGGACGCAGAAGGGCAGACTAAAAGTAGAGTGGGGCAACCGGACTGTCGAGGTTCCGTTCTGTTCTGTTAAGCGAATAGCCAAGGAAAGTGAAACAGTCAGGCACTAGTTAGTCTAATAAGACAGTGTTTGTTCAAAAAATTAGAATGCTTCCTACGTTGACACAGGCTCCTTTCCTCTCCAGCCCTATATCTCTAGGATGAATACAGGATCATCTGCTGAGGATTAGCGATCGGGCAGTGACAGCAAGCATTTGCTGGTGGCCGTAAACCACGTCGGAACTGCTTAATAAGAGTATTGAGGTATCGCGAATTTCTGGCACTCGAACTTCAGTCGAAGTCTTATAGCTCTTTTAAAATGCTTCGATATCCTTAGATATGATGAACTCGTCCCCAAGACTGCTGATGAAGTTCCTAAACCGAAGGTCTGTCTATGAAGGAAACACGTATCCTAATACAGAACCCGGCATTGCAAGTCAGCTAGCATTTATAGTATAATTCGCGACAACTGTACAATGAGAATTGATAACCAGAAAGTGATAATTGACAGTTGGACAAAAATGTGCTACTAAAGTATAACGTAGGAACTAGGTCAGGTAGCACGTAAGATGGAAAAAGTAATTGTTACTGGTGGGGCTGGTTTCATCGGGTCTCACCTGGCTGAAGAATTGGCAAATCGTGGTTACCAGGTTACTATTGTCGATAACTTTTCCACAGGTAAGTTGGAGAATATAGAGGGGGTCCTCGGAAGGGCTAATGTTGAGCTTGTTCAGGGCAGTATTACCGACCTTCCTGTACTTCAGAAGGCCTTTTCAGGCGCGAAGTACGTTTTCCATCAGGCCGCTCTGACAAGGGTCCCGCACAGCATAGAAAACCCGCTGTCAACTAATGAAGTAAATATAAACGGAACGCTAAATGTGCTACTAGCTGCCAGGGACAACAAGGTGAAAAAGGTCATTTATGCCTCTTCTTCCTCCGTCTATGGTAATGTTCTGACTTTACCTCAACACGAGAGTATGCCCCCTGAACCCCTTTCCCCTTATGCACTGACCAAATTAGCTGGTGAATACTACTGCAATATCTTCTCCCAAATCTATGGCCTCTCCACAATCAGCCTGAGATATTTCAACGTCTATGGTTTAAGGCAAGACCCTCATTCTCAATATGCCACCGCTGTTATCGCCTTTATTGGTAGAATAGCCCGGAACCTGCCACCCATCATCTTTGGTGACGGCGAACAAAGCAGAGATTTCACTTTTATCGAAGATGTGGTTCAGGCAAACATCCTAGCCGCAGAGAGCAATAATGAAGGTATCTATAACATAGGCAGTGGCCGAAACACGACGATAAATCAGTTAGCGGCAATCATCGCCAACCTTATGCAGAAGAAGATAACAGTAATTCATGATAAGCCAAGACCCGGCGACCCAAGACAAAGCTTAGCTGATGTCTCTAAAGCCGCCAGCTTTGACTACAAGCCAAAATGGACCCTAGAAGAGGGGCTAAGAAAGACTATTGCGGGGTTCAAGCCATGCAGCAATTTGGGAGAAAGTTAAGAAAGTTACGAAACCAGCACGGGCTGACTCTACGAGAGCCGACCGACTAGTTTAACGTCGACTTCTCCTGACTCGATAGGATTGAAAATGGTAGGCTACCTCCCCCAGTGAGAAGGTAATATTGACGCTGACTTGACCTGCTCAACCGGGAGATATTTAGTACGTTAACTGAAGCGAAGATATTGATTGAGGAATGGCGGTTTGAATACAATCAAGTTCGACCGCACAGCTCTCTTGGTTACCGTTCACCAGTTCCGGAAGCAATACAGCCAGTTATCCATGCCTACAACTCTAACTTAAAAGGTGGTACAATCATTTGGGGTAGGTCAGTGGCATTTATAGTATAATTCGTGCGAGCTGTAGAATGAGATTTGGTAACCAAAAGGTCTTATCTGCCATAGTTGGCGTTACCCTACTCTTATTTCCGCTAGTCTCCTTCACTACCGGACCATTACGGATTAGCTTCGGCCTCCTCCTTGTTATTTTCTTTCCCGGCTACACGCTGTTGTCAGCCCTGTTCCCCAGGCGAAATGACTTGGGCGGCATTGAGCGAATAGCTCTCAGCCTTGGCGTAAGCATTGCTGTCGTACCACTGATTGGGCTGATTCTTAATTACACCCCTTTTGGTATACGCCTTTATCCTGTTCTCATATCTGTTACACTATTTATTATCGGTACTTCAGCTATTGGCTATTATCGTCAGTGCAAGATGCCTGAATCTGACCAGCTCCGCTTTGCCTTCAGTGTCTGTCCCTCCGAGTGGTTAGAGATGACCAAACTAAACAAGACACTCTTCATCTCCTTGGTAGTAGCCATTCTGGCAACCGCTGGCTCCCTAGGTTACATGGTCGCCATGCCAAAGGAAAGAGAGAAATTCACTGAATTCTATATACTTGATTCAGAGGGCAAGTCAAAAAACTATCCCCGAGAAGCCCTTGTTGGTCAACCGGCATATCTTACTCTTGCCGTTGTTAACCACGAGCACCAGCCGACAAGCTACCGGGTGGAGATAAGATTGAAGGACGAGATAATTAACCATGTAACCACCGGTACCATTCTCCACGACCAGAAGTGGGAGGAAGTAATCAATTTCGCACCCCGCACTCCGGGGGAAAAGCAAAAAGTCGAGTTCTATCTATACAAAAACGATGAAATTAAGCCTTATTTCAAGGAGCCCCTGCATTTATATATTGATGTGCGCTGACTATCCTTAAGTGTTATACTGCTCAAGTCCATATATTGGGTCCGCACTTGCTCGGAGCTATTTGCTATAAGTGGGTTTAACTCTAGCACGTGATATTTGTGGTAGAAACAAGCTAATACTGTAGAAGAGTCCTATTGTATTGGCATCATTAGTTGGTGTACTTGATAAGCCTTGCCCTTTTGATGGCAAGCTTATCGTGAGATAATCAAGGGCTCAGCTAGGACGAGTACATAACGACTCCAATTAGTACAGCTTGAATCACTTTTTCGCAAATGGCTACCCTTACACTAACGACGTACTGCAGACAAAGGGTGCAACCAAAGCATACCACGCTCCATCCTGATTCTACGACTCCTTGCATGGACTCAACCTGCTTGTGTTATTGCCTGACGAGGAGATGTGAGAGCACGAACGAATCTGGGCTCAACACTATTGACTGTTATGCAGGTGAAATCTCTAGGACGTTCGACATGGACATAGTGGTCGCTAATAAGAGGATTCGCAATTGTCACACCAATGTACGCTATTCCATTTCCCGACGATTCTTTAGCTATTTTTGAGAGGCCAAGCATGAAAGTGGCACTATGCAAAGCAGCTAGTGATTCGTAAAAGATCGGATTTGTGTGCCCCGGATACAGCATCACCTCTCACCAGAAGATTGGCGCTCCTTGTAGTACCACCAAAGAGCCGATATAATTTAAGTTAAGGGCCAATATAATGAATAAGTTTGTACCAAGGCTTATTGAGGGCATAATACTAATTCTGATTATCTCTTTCGGCCTATATTTGAGAATAGCCCTTCCCTATGATCAAGTCTTCAGCGGCGATTGGATAAAGTTCGCCGGGCCGGATGCCTATTACCATATGCGCCTAATCGATAATCTTGTCTATAATTTTCCTCATTTAATCGATTTTGACCCATATATGCTCTACCCCGGTGGCGTTGGCGTGAGTGACATTCATTTTTTTGATTGGCTCCTTGGTGCCATTATTTGGGTGATCGGCTTGGGTTCACCAAGCCAGCATAGCATTGACGTCATCGGTGCCTATTTCCCAGCGTTTCTCGGTGCTCTAACCGCCATCCCCGTTTATTTCATAGGCAAGGAGCTATTTGGTCGCTGGGCCGGTGTCATCGCCGCTGTGTTGATTGTTTTGATGCCCAGTGAGTTTCTAGGCCGGTCAATTCTCGGCTTTACCGACCACCATGTTGCAGAGACCCTGTTCAGTACAGTAACCATCCTTTTTCTGATTTTAGCTATTAAAGCTACGAGGCAAAGAGGATTAACATTCAAACACCTCAAGCATCGTGACTGGTCAGCAATAAACAAGCCGCTCATTTATAGCCTGATTGCTGGATTTTCTCTGGGAGTCTACCTGCTGACATGGGGCGGGGCGCTACTCTTTGTCTTTATTATATTCGTCTATTTTGTTGTCCAGTTCATCATTGACCATCTGAAACACAAATCTGCTGACTACCTATGTTTTGTCGGGGTCATTCTCTTCCTTGTTGCATTGACAATGTTTGTACCAGTTTCGCGCACTGCGCTTGAACTAGGTTCTCTGGGCATCGCTATGCTTACCCCGTTAGTCTTGAGCGCCATTTCTCGACTACTCGTCAGCAAGCAAATCAAGCTGGTCTATTACCCGCTCAGCGTCGTTGGGCTTGGGTTGGCTGGGCTTATTGCCTTTCATGTTATTAACCCCTCACTTCTCGGTTCGATGCTAGAGAAGTTCAGCATCTTCAAGCCAGGTACTGTATACCTCACCGTTCTAGAAATGCAGCCTCTGCTTTTCCATGGTGGCAACCTGTCACTTTTCGCTGTTTGGGGCAATTTTACCACAGGCTTTTTCCTAAGCTTAATCTCTCTAAGTATTTTGATCTACATTGTTATTAGACACGGCACTGCTGAAAAAAACCTCTTGATCGTGTGGAGCTTAATAATACTGGCGACCACTCTGGGACAGCGCCGTTTCGCCTACTACTTTGCCGTCAATGTAGCGCTGCTCACGGGCTACCTCTCGTGGCAGGTCTTGAGCTTGGCTGGTTTAAAGGATATAACCTCCAAGACCGCAAAAGACACAGAAAGACGGAGATGGGAAAGGACAAAAGCCAAGCTGAAAAAGAGCCAAAAGGCAGACTTTAATGTCACCATGAGCCACCTAAACATGGCTCTCGCCATAATCGCCGTTTTTTTCCTCGTCTTCTTTCCTAATATTAAGCCGGCAATAGCCACTGCAAAGGCAGTGCTCTTTGTCCCCTCAGATGGCTGGGTGAGTTCCCTCTCTTGGCTGAAGGCAAATACTCCAGACCCTTTTGGCGACCCCGCTTTCTATTATGACCTCTATGAACCAAGCTCAACGCCCAAACCTGCTTATGGCGTAGCGTCCCTTTGGGATAGCGGTTACTGGATCACACGTATTGGCCACCGTGTACCCAATGCCAACCCGGGACAAGGCGGTGTTCTTGTTGTCAGTCGCCTGTTTTTGTCTCAGGATGAGGAGGCCGCCGGTGAAATCATGCAAAGGTTACTCTCAAAATATGTAATTATCGATTACGAAACAGTTACGGGCAAGTTCTGCTCAAGTGTCACCTGGGCAAGAAGAGACCAGGCTGAGTTTTACGAAGTTTATTACCAGTTACAGGGTGACAGACTTGTGCCAATAAGTCTATTTTACCCCGAATACTATCGCTCCCTTGCTACTAGATTGTATAACTTCGATGGCAGAGAGGTTAATCCAGACAACACTCTAGTAGTTTCATATCAGGAAAAAGTAAATGGTGAAGGGGAAGTCTATAAGCAAATTACTGGCGCACAGCAATTTGACAACTATGAGGAGGCGCTTAGCTACGTCGAAGGACAACAGTCAGCTAACTATAGAATTGTTGGTGATGCCCCCTTTATTAGCCCGGTGCCCCTAAGAGAGCTGAAAGACTACAAGCTGATTTATAGTTCCGAAAGCTTGGTATTCGATCCAAAGGTAGGCATGGTGCCAGAAGTAAAAATCTTTGAGTATGTTGGTGCTGAGTAGGAGGGGCTTATAATAAAGAATGAAATGTTTAATGTCAATGGCGCACCAGTCTTGTTGACTGCCACTAGTGTGTAAATAGGGAGGAATGATAACCCTAGGATAACGCGTGGGGCAGGTCAATGTCACCAGTGTTGTTAATATTGGTACGGGAAACAGAACCACTATAAATGACCTGTTAAAGCTGGTTACTCAACTGCTGAGTAGGACCATAAAGGCAATCCTTTGAGGAGCCATGTCCTGACGATATAAAGGCCAGCTTAGTTGATATTTCCAAAGGTAGACATACCGGCTATAATTCTAATATACTTTGGAAGAAGGGCTAAAGGAGACTATCAGGGAGCGCCAATAATGAAACATGACTCAGGCAAAACAATAGTCTGTGTTGTCGGGTTGGGCTATGTGGGGCTGTCTTTAGCAAAGGCTTTCTCCAAGAGCCAAAAGGTAATTGGTTTCGACATAGATAGTGAGATAGTAAGTAGACTGAGTCGAGACAACAAAGATAAGAGCCTTTTGCTGACCGATAATCCTAGGGAGATAAGAAAAGCTGACTTTATCATAATCGCGGTCCCTACCCCAGTAACTAAATCAAAGGAGCCCGATCTATCACATGTCACAAGCGCTAGCAGAATTGTGAGCCAGAATATGAAAAAAGGAAGTACAGTTATTGTAGAATCCACAGTCTATCCTGGCGTTACTGAGGAGGTCGTAAAACCCGTCCTTGAGAAATCTGGGCTCAGCTGCGGCACAGACTTCAATCTGGGCTATTCTCCGGAGAGAATAAATCCTGGCGATAAGGAGCACACCATTGATAAAGTCACCAAAGTAGTTGCTGGCATGGATGGGGAAACCACTGAACTCATTGCTGAACTTTACCGTAGAGTTACGCCGCACATCTTCAAAGCCAAAGACATAAAGACTGCTGAAGCCGCCAAGATAATCGAAAATGTCCAGAGAGATTTGAACATAGCATTAGTGAATGAGTTATCGGTTATCTTCGCCAAGATGGGCTTAAGCACTAAGGATATTCTTGAAGCAGCGGCTACAAAGTGGAACTTCCATCGGTATTCCCCTGGCTTGGTTGGCGGATATTGCATCCCGGTTGACCCCTATTACTTAGTGTACAAAGCCAAAGAACTGGGTTATCACCCAGTGGTAATCTTAGCAGGAAGGTCCGTAAATGACCATATGTCAAAACATGTAACCGAGATAGCCGTAAGAGCTCTGAATGATGTCGGAAAAGTAATAAAAGGCTCTAAAATCTTGATAATAGGCCTAACCTACAAAGAGAATGTTGCAGATGCTAGGCAGACGCCGGTAAAGGAAGTCATACGCGAGCTTAAGGAGTATGGAGCGGAGATATGGGGCTACGACCCGCTTCTCAATAATATTGACCAAGAGTTTGGAATTAAGGGCATCAGAAATATTGAACAGGCAAAAAAAGGTGTAGATTGCATAATTTTGACCGTTGCCCACGACGCTTTCAAACAGCTAACCTTATATCAGCTAAAACGGATTACGAATAATAACCCGATATTGATCGATGTCAGGGGGTTTTTTAACCAAGAACAAGCTACGGGACACGGATTCCACTATAGATGCCTATAATGTAGCTTAATTCCTCGAACCATTCAAGCTATGCGAAGTTTCTAAATGAGCACTGTTCAACACATCACCAAAAATACCGCAGTTCTATATGCGGCTTATATAATTGCCGCAATACTAGGACTAGTTTTAATCATATATGTAGCTCGGATATTGGGTGATGTCACTTATGGTAAATTCACCTTCGCAATTGTCTTTACTGGATTTTTTGGTATTGTTACCAATTTAGGAATGAATGAGATAATTATCAGGGAGGTTGCCAGGGATAAATCTAAAGCCAGCAAATACCTAGGTAATGTCGCAATTCTTAGAATCATACTATCCGCCATCGTTTTTGCTTTGATTGTCATTGTAATCAACTTGCTGAACTATCCCCCTGATATTGTAGTCGCCGTTTACATTTTTGGTGTTTATACTATCATCACTTCCCTTGCTAATATTTTCAGGGTAACCTTCCGTGCCTTTGAAAGAATGGAATATGAGGCATCAGTCAATGTCTTAGAAAGAGTGATAACTACTTCCTTGGGTCTGCTGGTTTTGTTCATGGGTTTTGGTCTGATTGAGCTGGCTTGTGTTTTTCTTATTGCCAGCATAACCAATCTATTTTTAAGCTACTTGCTCTGTGCTGGAAAGTTCGCCCGACCAAAATTTGAAATTGACCTAGGTTTCTGGAAAGAAACTATAAAGGTTGCCATCCCTTTTAGTTTGTCTAATACTTTTCTGTTGATTTATGTTCGTATTGACATTGTTATGCTTTCTGTGATGAAGGGTGATGCTGTGGTTGGCTGGTATAATGCCGCTTATAACCTTGTTCTCAGTTTTGAGCCAATTGTGTTTGTCTTTATGGCTGCACTTTTCCCGATAATGTCCCGATTCTATATTTCTTCCGAAGAATCCCTGAGAGTAGTCTATGAAAAGTCTTTCAAATACCTAGTGCTACTAGGGCTGCCTATATCTGTGGGAGGCATGGTTCTAGCCAGCAGGATAATCCCCTTTTTATTCGGTGGGCTATTTGCCAATTCTATCGTTGCTTTACAAATCTTAATATGGAATTGTCTATTGCTGAGCATGTGCAGACCTATGCTATACCTGCTTGGCTCGATAAATAGGCAAGGCTCAATGGCTTTAATTAGCGGCATAGGCGCCCTAATTAATGTTGGCCTAAACCTACTCTTAATTCCCAGATGGAGTTATATTGGGGCAGGAATTACTACCCTTGTCACAGGGACCTTAGTTACAATCGCATCCTGGTATGTTGCCTCTAAATATTTTTATACGCTACCGATACATAAGATTATGGCAAACCCCTTAATCGCCAGCATAATAATGGGGGCTATTGTTTATTGGCTTACTCAAACTACAACGATGAATTTGCTTTGGCTAATCGTCTTAGGAGCAGTATTATATCTTATCCTATTATATCTAACGAGGGCTTTCTCTAAGGATGATATTGACCTACTCAAGCAGATTATCAAGCCCAGTTGGTGAATATTCTAGCGTCCGAGAAGATACCTGACGCCTCTCATTACCTTCTGCCGAGTAAGAGTTCCCCTCTTAACCTCTAAGAAGGCTTGTCTAAATAGCCTTTTCATATATCCATTTACTTTTCTATCTGCATACCTTTGAATTTTTCCTAATTTTCTCCTATCAAATTCGTTAGTTTTAACTATTAGAATCCCATGGTTTATCTCTTTCTCATATAATTTATTTTTCTTGACATATTCGTAGAGGGGGCTGGTTGGATAGCCGGTGAAAATGTTGAACCAGGCAAACTCTGGTTTAAGCTCTTCAGCCAGGGCGATAGTATTTTGAACATCGTCTATGGTCTCACCGGGGACACCAATAATGAAACTAGCCCCTGCCTTTATGCCTACCCGCTGGCATAGCCTGTAGGCCTCTCTTATTTGTGAGAGAGTAATCTGTTTGTTCAGGTCGTCTAGTACTCTCTGGGAGCCACTTTCAACCCCGAACCATATTAGTTTACAACCGGCCCGCTTCATCGTAGTTAGCATTTCCTCATTTATGGTGTTGACCCGGCTCTCACACTCCCAGTCAAAATCTAATCCTCTTTTTCTAATCTCATCACAGAGAGCCATAACCCTTTTCTCATTTACCGTAAATAAATCTTCCCTGAAGTATATTCCCCTGCAGTTGTATTTATTGATTAACAACTCAATTTCATTCACAACATTTTCGGAAGTCCTGAATCTATATTTCTTGCCAAAGACTACATTATTACTACAGAAGGCACAGGAGAAAGGGCATCCTCGTGAAGTACTTATTGCATAGACCGGAGAAACGTGCAAATAGTCTTCTGCGCTATATTTATTCATTGGAAATAGATGCCTTGCCGGAAATGGTAAGTCATCTTGATTTGCCATGAGCTCCCGCTTGGGATTTATTGTAATCCCATCTCTTCCCCTAAAAACTATTCCCTTGATACCCTCATAAGATTCCCCTTTTTCTATTCTATCCCAGAGTTCAACAGCTGTTCTCTCGCCTTCACCATATACGCTTATATCAAAATAATCATATTTGAGTGGATAAGCTGGCAACACATTGGAATGAGCCCCGCCAATTGCCACGATAATGTTTTTATCAATCTGTTTTACTATTTCAGCGATCTCTATCGACCTTTGAAATGTAATAGTATCAGAGGTAATCCCCACTATCTCAGGATTTACCTCAGAGATACTCTTCCTTAGAGAATCATTATTTAGCCTTTCTGCCCCTACATCAATAACCCTAACATCATGCCGTCCTTCTAAAACTGCGGCGATGTAGCCTAGACCTAAGGGAAAAGCACATTGCCCACCAATTCCGTACAATGTTGGTGTATCCGGATTAATCAGCAGCGTTTTCATCCTGTCTTTCTTATAACAATCAAAGTCTGCCCCAAAAATGGCTCAAAAATGTTTGAAGTGATTCCCGGGTGTCTATAGGCAAAGCCTGTCGTTGCCTTGTCTATTTCAAGATTCTTATACTTCTTCAAATTATCCTTCCACCAATAGAGGCTTTTTATGTCTTCAAGTTTACCATCAAAGCCCCTGTCTAAGTAATTCTGAATCACCCTTTTCCGAGTTAAAATCCACTTTATGCCCCCATATTTGCCCTTCGTCCTAAATGGAAACGCAAATAGTAAATCGTAAAGAGTTAAAGGACACAAAATGTTGCCATCTCTAATCAGGAGCCTACCGCCTCTTTTTAAAACCCTTATCTGTTCTTCAAGTGCTTTGTTAGAATCGGCAACATGAGAGAAGAACTCGGTAGACATAACTGCGTCAAAGCTATTACCAGGATAAGGTAAATGACATGCGTCGCCAATGACAATGCCTATTCTAAGTCCAAAATAATTGCTAACAGTTCCTGCTATCTGAGCAAATTCCTTTGTGATTTCTATACCGCTACAATTAAACCCTAAATTGGCAAACTCCATTAAGCTAAAACCAAAGGCACAGCCAACATCCAGAATTTTATCACCACCTTTGATTTTCAAAAGCTTTATATCAGTTTCTATTTGATTCTTATATCGGGATATATTTTTTAATCTCTCCCACCTCCATGACAAATATAGATCCTCATACTTATTATTGATTTTTGGAGGGGTATTTTCGACGACTAATTTCATTGCTTTAGCTCCACTTCAACAAGAAAGTTTTTATCCATGGGTCTCCTCTAGCTTTCTCGCTATATAGATTTGATACAACCCGAGACTGTTTGAAGCCCTCCTGATAACCTTCCAAACGAAGGCTGGCTTGAAGAAAACCGTCTTAAATTCTTCTATTTCAAAGCCTTTTTTCTTTAGCATATCCTTCAACTTTATTGGCGAGATAAAATTCTCCACAATTTGCCCAGTACCAGCTTTTTGTCTCCTTAATATGGCGATTGCTCTATTTAGAATTGCGTAATAAGACCAGGGGTTAGGTGTCGAGATGACTAAATATCCGCCAGGCTTTAAAACCCTATTGAATTCATCTAGGCCCTTTATAAGATTTAGAAGATGCTCAATCGTCTCTGTGCATGTAACTATATCGAACACCTCGTCCTTGAACGGAAGCTCTTCCCCCAGACTCACACAAACTTCATCCAGTCTGCTCTTTGCCTCCATGATGCTTCTAGGGGAGATGTCAATGCCATATACATATCCAAAACTCCGTAACTTTTCCGCGGCCATTCCAGTACCACAACCCACATCTAAAATCGTTGTATTGTCTTTGCTTATTTTCTGAAGAAAAGATATTACTGGTTCATAACGAACTCTGAACTCCTCTAAGGGACTCCACTTACCCGGCTCTGAGGCTAAAAAGGCATCATAAAAGTCCGCTACTTTCTTAATATCTTGCTGGCTATACTTTGGTTCTTTTTGATTGGTCATGAGCTACTATCCAATTTTTGCTAACAAACTCCAGATATCTCTCTTCCACCTGGCAAGCTAAAATTTCATAGCTTCTATTTTTTGTTACCTACCCCTTCCCTCTTCGCCCCATTTCAGCATTACTAAGCAATCCTTTAGAAAATGTCCGAATCAGCCATTGTTAAATGCCACTTATCCACATACTCGACATTTTGGAGCAGGTTATCTTGCTTATCGAAAACCCTGACACCAAAGTAAGTTTCCATTTCGCTACTCACAAATCCTTCTTGTTTTAATATATCAGCATGAAAGCAATTATCAGGTATCCAACATGAGATATTTCTTATGCCTTTCCCAATGAGGTAATTGTAGGAGCGTTTCAGCAGCACTTTCACTACATCTTCGTTTTTAATGCTTAGCATATCTACAATATACCCCTTTATTTCATCTCCCTTAGTGTATATCCTTATCACTATGTAACCCAATATCTCATTGTCGTTGTCTCTAATAATATATTTTGAATACTCTACAGTAGGATGCTCAGTAAATCTCCAATTGAGGAATTCTTTAGTTCGTGGATCAATAACCCGGTAATCTTGCTTCAC
>Ga0114920_10000991_pt1 | contig 12850 bp, 11 predicted proteins | sample ChitaG_FD_88683 | JGI IMG/M metagenome (GOLD analysis project Ga0114920, IMG submission 88683) | Deep subsurface microbial communities from South Pacific Ocean to uncover new lineages of life (NeLLi) - Chile_00310 metaG | ecosystem: Environmental > Aquatic > Marine > Oceanic > Sediment ... | reverse complement strand
TTTTTTAAATCAACGATTGAAGATTCAATACTAAACCCTGCCGCTCTGTAGTGCCCCCCACCGCCAAAAGATGAGGCAAACGCAGCAACATCAACGGTTCCATCGGAACGGAGGCTGACATGAAATCGGCCCTGCGCTTTTTCTTTCGTGTTAGATATGCTGTGAATAAGAACAGCTATCTTAACATTATTTATAGCCTTTGCGTAATTTATCAGACCGGTTATCTCTTCAGGTTGAGATCCGGTTTCATCTAACATTTCCTGCGTAAGCGTTATTATGGCTAATTTACCGTTTTTTGATATCTCTATAGAGCCAAGCGCCTTATGTAAAAGTTTCATGTAACCCAGGGAGAAAGTTTCATATATATTCCTGGCAACATAATACGGATCTACACCGATATCTATCATTTCCTTACAGATTGTAAAAGCCGATTTGTTCGTATTTGAAAAACGGAATGAACCTGTATCGGTTAAAATCCCGGTATATATCAGGGTGGCAATATCCTTGCTAATGGGCAACTCCATCTCCTTTAAAAGACGGTATATGATTTCAACGCTGGCGCATGCAGAAGAATCTATTAATTGAAAATCGCCAAAACGGGTATTGGAAACGTGATGGTCAATGTTAATAACGACCGGGATACGGCTTACAAATGAAGCTGCCTTCCCGACACGATGCAAATCGCCACAATCAAAAACAATTGCGGTATCATATATAGCTTGTTTGTCAATGTGCCGCACAATGCGTTTGACTGAGGGCAAAAAACGATAAACAGCAGGGATGGGGCTTTCGTTATAAAGAGTTGTTTCTTTTTGCAATAAAGCAAGTGAAAGCCCCATGGCAATCACAGAGGCTATCGCATCTCCATCTGGATTAATATGAGAACAAAGAAAAACATGATTACTATTTTTTAATTGTCGTATTGTCTGGTTCATCATCGGTTTTTATTAATTTCAACACATTATCTATGTGCGATCCATAATCAAAAGATTCATCATAAAAAAATTTCAGATCAGGCATGTAACGCAAGCCCAATTTGGCGGCAAGAACCCGTTTTATATATCCAAGAGCGCTCTTAAAACCTTGGACCGTCTCTTTTCTGCTTGTTTTATCTCCTGAAGAAACAAAATATACACGGGCAATCCTTAAGTCTTGAGACATCTTTACGCTGGTAATCGTAACCATCTCAAGGCGAGGATCTTTAATGCTTTTTTTCAGCAGTTCCGACAGATTTTTTTGTACCTGGCCGCTTACTCTATCGGATCGTGAAAAGTATTTCATAAATTGATAATCTCCATTTTACTATCAATTATCTCGGCCAGCCCCAACTCATCCACCAGGTTGAATATTTTGTCAATCTTAGAGTTAATTGCCGCTTTGTTGTTGCCGGCCAGAACAAAACCTATTTCAGCTCTTTGATGGATATCATTTGAGCCAACCTCTGCAACCGAAACATTAAAATTGTTTCGCAACCGGCTTATAATCGATTTGACAATCTTTCTTTTGCCCTTTAAAGAACGACAGTCATGCAGCCTGAATGTAATAATCCCTGAACCGACAACCATATTTATTTACTCTTCCAGTTCCGGCTTGATCTCTTCCAAATAGTAGCATTCAATTATATCGCCAACCTTGATGTCGTTATATTTTTCAATGCCGATCCCGCATTCATAGCCGCTCTGGACCTCCTTGGCATCGTCTTTAAAACGGTGCAGAGAAGAAATCTTGCCGTCATAACAGATAACGCCGTCTCTAAGAACACGCGCGGATCTTCCTCGCTCAACTTTTCCATCAATCACATAACAACCGCCAATTTTGCCAATTTTGGGAATATGGAAAATTTCGCGAATTTCGGCCCTGCCAAGGATCCGTTCTTCAAAAGTAGAAGACATCATGCCAAGGATAGCATCCTTGATCTCCTTGATAACATTATAAATAACCTTATGATAACGTATATCGACATTTTCCTCATTTGCATACGCCTGAACCTTTGGGGTTGAGCGTACATTAAAGCCGATAATTATCGCTTTCGATACCGCGGCCAGGGAAATATCCGATTCGTTTATGATCCCGGTAGCTGCATGGGTGATATTTATTTTAACTTCATCATTGGAAAGTTTTGTGAGAGAATCAGAAAGCGCCTCAATAGAGCCTTGCACATCTGTCTTTATTATAAGATTCAACTCCTTAATTTCGCCTTCCTGCATAGTCTCATAAAGTTTTTCAAGGCTTAGGCCTAATATGCCTGTTTTTTCAAGATCTATGGATCTCTGCTTCTGGACGCGATGCAAACTGACCTGTTTTGCGTTTTTATCATCGGAAAGAGCAATAAAATCGTCTCCGGCATTAGGCACACCGGAAAGGCCGACTATTTCCACAGGCATTGATGGTCCGGCTGATTTAATCATACGCCCACTATCGCTTAATATTGCGCGAACCTTTCCGTAATGTATTCCGCAAACTACTGAATTGCCTACACGAAGAGTACCTTCCTGTACAAGCACTGTGGCAACAGCCCCTCTGCCCGGGTCAATGTTTGCTTCAATCACATGACCATTTGAGAGCTTGTCAGGATTGGCCTTTAGCTCCAATAATTCTGCCTGAAAGAGTATCATCTCAAGCAGATCGTTTATGCCGCGATTCTCCTTGGCGGAAACATTAACAAATAAAGTATCTCCTCCCCAATCCTCAGGCGCAAGTCCCAGGTCGGCCAGTTCACGTTTAACGCGTTCAGGATCCGCACCTGCTTTGTCGATCTTGTTAACAGCCACAATTATCGGCACTTCTGCGGCTTTTGAGTGATTGATAGCCTCGATTGTCTGTGGCATAACACCGTCGTCAGCAGCAACAACAAGAATTACAATATCTGTAACTTTGGCCCCACGTGCACGCATTGCACTAAAAGCTTCATGCCCCGGAGTGTCTAAAAAGACGATTTGACCTTTATCTGTAGAAACACAATATGCGCCTATACGTTGCGTAATACCACCGGCTTCGGTATCAATTACATTGCTTTTACGTATCACATCGAGGAGAGATGTTTTACCATGATCCACATGCCCCATAATGGTAACAACAGGCGGCCTAGCAATCAGCTTGTCAGGATCATCCTTTTCGGTCTTTAAAATAAGTTTTTCTACAGAAGGGGCTTGTTCAACTTCATAATTAAATTCTTCGGCAACAATAGCCGCTGTATCAAAGTCTATTGTATGGTTGATGGTCGCCATAACGCCAAGTGACATAAGTTTTTTTATTATTTCACTCGCTTTAACTCCCATGCGCTTAGCCAGATCCGACACAACAATATCATCATTAATTTTAATCCTCCGTTTAATGGCTTTAGGTATGGTGATCAGAGGCTTTAGGCCATGAACTGTTATTTTTCCTTTAGCGCCTTTGCGGCCTTTTCGGCCGGGATATCCCCGGGCATAAAGGTCCTTGCCTTCTACGATCTCTTTTTTTCGAAAGGAGATTTTCTTTTTGAAAAACTTTTTATCCGCAATATCTTCTGCCGGCTTCTTTTTCCCGACCTTTTTCTTGCGTTCTTTAACCGGAATTTTCGTTATTTCAACAGGGATTTTTTTAGGTTTTAACTCAGGCTTTGGTTTTGGTTCAATTTCAACTCTTTTCTTGGGAGCTACCGGCATCTTTATAATCTTCGCAGGGATCTCTTTCTTTAGCGCTTTTTTAGGTAGCGCTTTTTTAGGTTTCAGGGCCTTTGCGGGTTTTAATTTGGCAGCGACCTTCTTCTTTTTTTTCGGCTCAACAGATTCAACAACTTGCTTGGGCTCTTTGATTATTTTGGGAAGATCTTTCTTCTTTTTAGCAACCTTTTCCTTAACCGGTTTTTCTTTGACCTTCTTTTCAAGAGGAGTTACCTCTTTCAAAGGCTCTGCTTCAGAACCCACTTTTGCCTTAACAGGTTTTTTGCGTCTTCGAATAACGGTTGATTTAACACGCGTAATTTCGACCTCCTGAGGCTTTGGGCCGAAAAGCTCGGCCTTGACTCTGGCCACTAGCTCTTCATCCAGAGAACTCATATGGCTCTTTACCGAAATGCCCATATCCCTTAACTTCTCAAGGAGTATCTTGTTTTGTATGTTAAGAGTTCTGGCAAACTCATATACTCTGATTTTTGCCATCAATCCTCCTAAAGTTTGATCGTTTTAATGCTATTGCATCCATTGGCATGATATTAATCCTTTTCCGGCACATTTTCTTCCTTGTCAGCTTTTTCGTTGGAATCTTTTTGATCATCTTCCTTTATATTTGTTACATAATCCTTTGCGGTTTCGATTAGTTTTTCGGCTTTTTCTATTGTGTCAACATCTCTGATCTGAGTCAAATCTTCTGGAGCCGCACTGCTTAATTCTTCAGCAGAAAAATAGCCCTTTTCATACAGCGTATCCGCCATGCTTATGCTCATTCCAGGCAATGCCACTAAAGAGTCGTAGCCACTTTGCATGGCCTCGCTATAACGCGCCTCACTTATGACATCAAGGCGCCATTTGGTCAATTTTGAAGCAAGCCTCACATTCTGACCATTTTTCCCAATAGCTATTGCCAGGAATTCGTCAGGGACTATTACTTCCATTGAACGATTCTCTTCATCAATAATTACCCTGGATATTTCGGCAGGCGCCAGAGCATTGCACACAAATTTTGCTGGATCAATCTGCCAGGATATAATGTCTATCTTCTCGCCTCTGAGCTCCTGAACGACGTTCTGCACACGGCTTCCTTTCATTCCAACACATGCTCCGACCGGATCTATATCAGAATCACTTGATGCTACCGCAAATTTTGCCCTGACTCCGGGTTCACGAGCCGTACCCATGACCTTGACAATCCCTTCATTAATTTCAGGAACTTCTGTTTTGAAAAGATTGACAATAAAATCAGGGTGCGTCCTGGAAAGAACAATCTGCGGCCCGCGAGTGTCGTGCAGCACATCCATTATATACGCCCTGATTCGATCGCCACGTCGATATGTTTCTCTTGGAACCTGCTCTCTGGCCGGAAGGATGCCTTCTGTATGACCGAGATTAACGATGATATTACCGCGGTCGATGCGCTGGACAATTCCATTTATTATTTCACCTTTCCGGTCGATGTAGCTGGAGTAAATCGCATCATTTTCCGCATCCTTCATCTTCTGAATAATAACCTGTTTGGCTGACTGCGCAGCTATCCTGCCAAAGGTTGAGGTGTCCATTTTTGTGCCAAGGCTGTCCCCAACAGCACATCCCGGATCCAGCTTGCGTCCTTCTTCCATGCTGATTTGAAGATCAGGTTCAATTACCTTCTCCACAACCTCTTTAAACTGGAATACCTCTATCTCACCGGTTTCTTCGTTATATTGCACTTCAATATCGACTTTGCTTCCAAACTTTTTTTTAGCAGCTGATCTTAGTGCCTCTTCAAGAGCCTTAATAAGAACCTCGCGCTCAATACCCTTATCCCGACTAATCTGATCAATGACACGTTTAATCTCTGTTATAAGCATCGATTTTCTCCATTATAATTATTACCTAAGTTGAGCGATTTTTTACTCGACCTGCACCAATTTCTTGCGCATCAAGGACTTGCGAAAAGCCTCGACATATCCATGGGTATGCCTACGTTTTTCGCAAACCTTGCTGCATCAAGACCTCGACACATGTCTTTGCAAAAAATCGCTCAACTTAGGTAATAAGCTATGCCCTGGTAATTTCCTGAAAAGGAATAGCTTACCTAAAAAAACAAAAAAACGGGCAACAGCCCGTTTTTTCTCATTTATAACTCTTTTGAAATAGCAAGAAACTTTATGTGTTCAACAAAACAACCATAAGAAAAAATTCACTCCAACCCAAACACATAGATACAAGTTCCACCATCAAGGAGATTGCCGAAGGTCGTCTCCATTCTCCAGATATCTCTTAAGAGACCTTTGCAAAACGCCCCCTTTTGCCCAATTTCGGCGTCAGTCTCAGATTTTAATCCTCGAAATATTCAATATATTCCTCCGGTTAAAATTTTCGCCTTCCTTGAACTTGAACAAAATTGAACATTTTTCAAAGGTCTCTTAACTAACCTTTATAAATGAAAAAAAGGCTGCCGTTCATGGAGCGGGCAACGAGATTCGAACTCGCGACACCAAGCTTGGGAAGCTTGTACTCTACCAACTGAGCTATGCCCGCATCCCGAATTAACTAATTTATGCTAAAAATATTTATTTGTCAATATTTTTTGAAAAGTCTCAATGTTAATAAGTTCATAAAAAGTCACGAATTTAACTTTATCTGTTTTCTTCAAACAGCACCTTTGCCACCCGAATATCGTAAGCCTGGTCCGGGTCAAAACTACCGCTCTTGAACATGCTGGCAGCCTGCCTGATTGCCCCGTACGGCACCCACCCGTGCTTTTCCCATATGTCAGGATCGTCCGCGCTCCATAGCCTGAAATAGATATCTCCTCCAGATTCGCGAACATACGTACGGGTCTGTTTGTTCCGGGGAAACGGATAATAGTATAATCCTCTTTTGTCTTTCACAGTTTTCTCTTCCTATATCTTTACATGTTCAAGAGCAACGGTTCTTTTAAGCATCTCTTTTGCTGTTTTTTTAAACTGCTCTGTTACATCAGACACAAAGAACCTGCACTCCCCTTTTTTATCGAGCATGCTGTTGACTTCAACATGATTTTCTAAAAAATCCTTTACCTTGCCTACAACGGCTATAGAAGAATCTATTATGTTTACCCTCTTGCCGACTTTTTGCTGTATGATCTTTTTTAAGATTGGATAATGTGTGCAACCAAGGATAAGGGTGTCTATCTGCCTGACCTTCAAGGGATGCAGATATTTTTTTACTATCATCCTTGTTTCCGGTTTTTTAAGCCACCCCTCTTCCACCAACGGGACAAGCAGCGGGCACGGAAAGGAATAAACCTTTGCATCAGGATTCATCTGCCTTATCTTTTTTTCATAGATGCCGCTGTTTATCGTGGCCCTTGTCCCGATAACGCCGATTCCGGTCTTTCCGGAAGTCTTTATTGCAAGCTCTACAGCCGGTGTGACAACCTCAAAAATCGGAACATCAAACCTTTCAGCCACCTTTTCTGTTGCAACACTTGAAGCTGTATTGCATGCCATGACAATTATCTTTGCGCCTTTGCTTAAAAGAAAACCTGTGTTTTCAATGGCATACTTAACAACCGTTTCAGGGCTCTTGTTGCCATATGGAGTTCTGGCAGTATCACCAAAGTAGATGATATCATAACCTGACAGCTGTTCCATAAATGCTCGCACAACAGTCAGTCCTCCTATTCCTGAATCAAATATCCCAATCATAATAATATAAGTGTTAGGTGTTAAGTGTTAAGCATATGATTAAACAGCAAATTGCTTTTACATAACACCTAACACTTAACACCTGATGAATTCGACTTTTTGCGAGTTCATCATTATTGATTCTTTAAAAGTTCTTTGCTCACACATTCCTTGATTATGTCATCAGACACATCTATACGCATGCCCGGACATATGCCTGCCATGATCTGCCAGTTGTTTACATCTATCAATACATTTTTGATAAAAGGCCACTGTTTGCACATTTTAGGCTTAACCGGATGAATTGTGCAGAGATTGTCCCAGAACATACAATAACCATCCTTTTGCTGTGCCAAAACCGGCCGGCCTCCGGACATATTACAATAATTTTCGACAAAGTTCTCTGGATCCGTCTTGATATAAGCTGTTATGGCTTCAATATCTTTAACAGTAACATAAGTCCCCCCATATCCCTTGCAACAATCACCACATTTTTCACACTTGAAAATATCGGATGGTTTCATATCATTAAACCGCCAAAATCAACCGAGCGCCTGGTTTCCATGGCCCTTTTCAAGGTAACCTGATCCACGTATTTCAGGTCACCCCCCATCGGCACCCCGGACGCTATCCTCGTCACTTTAATCCGCCACGGCGGCTTAAGGAGTTGCGCAATATAAGAGGCGGTTGCCTCACCTTCAACATTTGTGCCTGTTGCCAGCACAACCTCTTTGACCCTGTTTTTCTCTACCCTTGATATAAGCTCTTTGATCCTGATCTTATCCGGGCCCACTCCATTCATTGGAGAAAGCACCCCTTGAAGAATATGATACAACCCCTTATATGAGCCCGATTTTTCAATGGCAACCATATCAGCAGGCTGCTCCACCACACATAATATAGCAGCTGACCTTGTCCGGTCACTGCAAATATTGCAAATATGGCTGTCGCTCAAAGCATAACATGTTGAGCACAGCTTTATTTTGTCTTTCATTTCCAGTATGCTGCGGGCAAGCTGCTCAGCCTCCCTGCGTGGGGCGCGCAATATATACATTGCGAGACGTTCGGCTGTTTTTTCGCCAATTCCCGGCAACCTTGATATATTTCTAATCAAATTCAAGATAGATGACGGATAAAGGCTCATATTACATCAATCCCGGTATTCGCAAACCACCTGTAAGCTTGCTCATTTCTGCTGAAACCATTTCACTTGACTTTGCCAGAGCGTCATTTACCGCCGCTAATATCAGGTCCTGCAACATCTCAACATCATCAGGATCCACAACCTCTTTTTCTATCTGAATAGATAGAATCTGCTGTTTGCCGTTTGCTGCAACCTTTATCATGCCTCCGCCTGCAGTTGCTTCGACAACTTTTTCAGCCATCTCTTCCTGCAGGCTTGCCATCCTGGTTTGAAGCTTCTGGGCCTGCTTTATCATATTTCCCATGCCTTTCATGAAAAATACCTCCTATAATATTTTTACATCCACTACCCGTCCGTTGAAAATTTCTATTGTGTCTGCAACCAGACTGTGGCTTAAAGCCTCCTGTTTCAAACGGTTCTCTCTGTCTGTTTTATGTTCCTGGTTGTCTTTTTTTGGGCTGTCTTTAACCGTTAAGATCAGATCCATCCTTTTCCCAAAAAAATCTTCGCATACCTTTTCTATAATAGCCACATTTTTACTGCGTTTTATCATGTTAACATTAAAACCATTGCCGTTAATTTCGATTTCCAGGCTATGTTCCGTCAGCCTTTTCAGGGCGCATTTTTTCAGGTTTGCGGCAAGCGCAGAATAGTTTTTCAAAAAAATATCAAGCAGCCTTTCCCAGGTCAGATCAAGATTGGTCAGATCAAGATTGTCCTGACCTGAAACATGAGTCCCTTCCGCACCTTTTTCGCGGCAACCGTAGGATGCCCGGTCCTCAGAAATCTCCTGACCACTTTTTTCATAGATCTCATTTTTAAGATTATCGAGCTTTTCAATAAGCAGGTCGATTGGCATGGCCGGTTTTATCTGAAACATCTTGAAAAACAGCATTTCAATTGCCAGCTTTGGCTGGGCTGAAAACCTTATCGCGGGCTCCTCCTTAAAAAGAAGATCGAAAATCTGGCTTAAAAAGACCGGCGAGACATCCTTTGCCTGATCACGCATAAGGTCTATTTCGTGTGCGGGAAGATTTACCAGCTTGCTGATATTTTTCCCCATCTTTACAACAAGCAAATTTCTGAATTGTTCAACCAGCTCCGCATACAGCTTTTGCATTTCATAACCACGGGCATAAATATCATCCAAAATATCAAGAATCGCCGGAAGATCCCCGCGTAAAACAGCGCCGGAAATATCAAAAATAATTTTTCTGTCAATAACACTTAAAATATCCAACACCTTGTCATGCGTTATAGAGCCCTGCACGCAAGAGATAACCTGGTCAAGAAGGCTTAAGGCATCTCTCATGCTTCCTCCTGCCTCGCGAGCAATAAGCTCCAGGCTCTCAACAGGTATATCAAACCCTTCTTTGGCGCAGAGGCCTTTCATATGCTCAGAAAGCGACTCAATATCTATATGCCTGAAATCGTATCTCTGGCATCTGGAAAGAATGGTTATCGGAATCTTGTTTGGCTCTGTAGTAGCAAAAATAAACATGATATGGGACGGCGGCTCTTCAAGTGTCTTTAAGAGAGCGTTAAATGCGCCTTTGCTGAGCATGTGAACTTCATCAATAATATATATTTTGTAACGGCTATATGCCGGCATATACTTGATATTATCACGCAAGGTTCTGATCTGCTCCACACCATTATTTGATGCGCCGTCAATTTCATACACGTCAACGGAACTACCTGAAGTGATTTCACGGCAGGACCTGCATTTGTTGCATGGAACAGGAGCAGGCCCATCCTTACAATTCATAGCCTTTGCCATTATACGGGCAACAGTTGTTTTACCGGTACCTCTAGGCCCTGTAAGCAAAATTGCGTGGGCAACGCGATCTAATGAAATCGCATTGGTTAAAGTCCGGGTAACATGATCCTGCTTAATAACCTGCTCAAATGTTTGCGGACGGTATTTGCGTGCAAGAACAAGATAAGACATATAGGTGATATTCCATTTTCGCTACGTAGCTGGTAAAAATTTTTTGGCGGAGAGAGAGGGATTCGAACCCTCGGTGCCGCTTTTGGCAGCACACACGATTTCCAGTCGTGCTCCTTCAGCCAGCTCGGACATCTCTCCGCAAGATAAGTAACAGATAGGTATGGTTTTAATTTCAGCTGTTATCCTATGTTAAAATCAATTAATGCTTACAAAAAAGATTGTCGATTGAAGATTGTCGATTGTCTATTTGTGGAATCGCTTTCAGCCGTCGTAGCCATAGGCTACTATGGCGAAGTCTGCTCGCTCTGTCTTTTTGTTATAAAATTAATAGAATACCTTCAATCATCAATCGACAATCATCAATCCGTGGCGGAGAGGGTGGGATTCGAACCCACGATCCCGTTATTCACAGGATACCGCTTTTCGAGAGCGGGGCCTTCAGCCACTCGGCCACCTCTCCGGCAGCAAATAATTTTAAATATATTTGTTTTTCATTTCATGTCAATAAACTTTATAGGATTATAAGGATTCAAGGATTCAAGGGGTCAAGGGGTTGAGTGAAATGCTTAAGAATTATAAAGAGTTAAAAAATTTGGCAAAAGTCCTATCAGTTCTGTTTACAAATTTACAGAATAACAAAAGGATTCCATAAAGAAGAAAAATACGGCCTTACATCGCAAATAAGGAGGGCGGCAGTCTCTCTTCTTGGTAACATAGCGGAAGGATATGGAAGAAAAACACTCGACCCCTTGAATCCTCGAATCCTTGAACCCTTTGCATCAACTAATCGGGAGAAGAACCTAAAATATTATTTCTTTTAAAAAATCAATCTCAGCGTTCTGTAAAAAAGTTTTACAACTTTTTGAATAATTATTTGACTTGAACAAAGTTATCCTTTTTATTATTGACAGCGTCGTAAAAAGTCGAAAACACGCAAAAACAGGAAAAACCATGGCTAAAATCATCCCTTTCAGAGGAATACTCTACAACCAGCACAAAATTCATAACACGGCCCAAGTCATAACACCGCCTTATGATATTATCTCAGAACAGGATCAGTGTGATTTTTATAAACAAAGTCCGTATAATATTATCCGGCTGATCCTGGGCAAATCAACAAAAAAGGATACAGATAAAAACAACCGGCATACAAGAGCCGCAAACCTGCTTAACAGGTGGCTTTCAGAGAAGATACTAATGCAGGACACATCACCGGCTTTTTATCTGACAACCGTTGATTTTACTTTGGGGAATAAAAGAGTCACGCGCCATGGCCTGATCGCTCTGGTCGGCCTTGAACCCTTTAATAAAGGTATAATTCTTCCCCATGAAAAAACCTTCTCCAAGGTAAGCGCGGAAAGATTCGAGCTGATAAAGGCCTGCCATGCCAATTTCAGTCCCATATTTTCACTCTATTCAGATCAAAACATTATTTTGAATCCATTCAAGGATGTGGTCTGCAGCAAAAAACCGGATGTAAGTTTTATCGATAAACAAGGGATGAAACACAGACTATGGCGCATAACCGATACCTCTGTACACAGATATGTTGTTGATGCAATGAAAGAAAAAAGCATTTTTATAGCCGATGGTCACCATCGATATGAAACAGCCCTTAACTACAAAAACCGCATATCGAGCACAGCGCCTGATTTTAATGACGATCATCCGGCCAACTATGTAATGATGTATCTTTGCAGCATGGAAGATCCCGGGCTGGTTATACTTCCGGCTCACCGAATGCTGACAGGGATTAAAGATTCAACTCTCGCTTCATTTGTCCAAAAAGCCGAAAATTATTTTCATATAAAGAGAATACCATTTCAAAACAAAGGAATGGAAAAAGCCCGGGCAAACTTTATCTCGGCTCTTAAATCAAACAGCTCAAAAAATATGATTGGAGCATTTATAAAAACCTGTTCGGAATTTTATCTGCTGACATTAAAGCCAAACATCATGAAGCATGTGACGGGCGATAACCTCACGGATCCATTAAAAAATCTTGATGTGACCGTGTTGACCCATCTTATATTAATGGAGATTCTTGGTTTTGACCAGTCAATGCTTGATGATGAAAAACTGATTGCCTATTCAAGCAGCGATGAAAAGGCGATCCAGGAGGTTGCCTCAGGCAGATGCGATATTACCTTTATTCTTAACCCGACAAAGATTAACCAGGTGCGTGAAGTAGCCCAGCAGGGGCTGATAATGCCGAGAAAATCAACCTATTTTTATCCAAAGGTTATAACCGGCCAAGTGATAAACAGGCTAATCCCTTAAAGAATGAACATCGAACATATTAAAAGATGAACGTCCAACATCGAACATTGAACGTCGAACGTCGAATAATGATGTCGCTGCGCTCCTCAACTTATTCTAAAATCGAATAAAAAACCAATACCGAACAATCAACAGCTATTTCTGTCTCTTCATCTTTCCCCATTCA
>Ga0114920_10000990_pt1 | contig 12854 bp, 12 predicted proteins | sample ChitaG_FD_88683 | JGI IMG/M metagenome (GOLD analysis project Ga0114920, IMG submission 88683) | Deep subsurface microbial communities from South Pacific Ocean to uncover new lineages of life (NeLLi) - Chile_00310 metaG | ecosystem: Environmental > Aquatic > Marine > Oceanic > Sediment ... | reverse complement strand
TTTAAGCTTCAAAGTGCCATATTCACAAATTTTTCCCACATCATTACGTTCCAGGTCCGTAATCATATCCAATTCCGCGCGTTCTTTTTCGCTATTGAGCAAAAGCTCTAGATTCTCTTCTTTCTTTTTTGAAATCGTTCCTTTGATGGGTGTGGTGGTGATTATTCCATCATGAACTCTGAAAAACCGTTCCGGTGAACTTGATATAATCTGAAAATCGCCACAATTGAGATAAGCAGCAAAGTCAACCGGATTCACTTTTGCCAATTTTAAAAATAAAACATATGGATCACCCGAAAACTTTTTGCGGAACCGAATGCAATAACACATCTGATAAATTTCTCCAGCCACCAAGAGTTCTTTAATAGTCTCAATTTTCTTCATATATTCTTCTTCCGATACACTTTGTTCCAGTTTGCCAGACGTTTTAAATTTTCCATCAACAACCGGCAACTTATCAACAGAAATTAATTCATCATAATGATAAAACCGTGAAGGTGGAATTATGTTTTTTAAGGAAGCATTAGGATAAGCCAAATATCCAACTAAAAATTTCTGACTTCTCACTTCTGACTTCTGACTTTTTTTTCCATCCACTCCAACCAGGATATGAGGCTTACGAGAGCCACCCCATTTTCCATGGAGAATCGCGAAACCTTCCTGATTAATTTGCTTAGAAGAAATTGGTATCATTAATAACTTAAAAAATTCTTAATAATTTTCATCCCATCCGGCGTTCCCAAGCTTTCCGGATGGAACTGGACACCGAAAATCGGATATTTTTCATGCTGAAATCCCATCAGCAAATGTTTTCCAGCCCATGCGGTGGGATGAAGTTCAGATCGTTCAATGAATCTTGGATCCACCATCAGCGAGTGGTAGCGCATGGCCTCAAAAGGACTAGGGAGTCCCTTAAAAATTCCTCCTTTCTCATGGTAAATAAAGCTACGTTTGCCATGCATAACATGAGGAGCATTAACAACTTGTCCGCCAAAAAACTTCCCAATAGCCTGATGCCCCAAACACACTCCAAGCATTGGAACTTTTCTATAAAACTCTTTAATTACATCAAACATAATGCCGACGTCCTTAAGATGCTCCACAGTTCCCGGTCCTGGCGACAAGACAAGATGGGTTGGCTTCATCCGTTTGACCTGATTAATTGTAATCTGGTCATGAAAAAAAACTTCCGGATTCCCACCAAGCTCCCCAAAATACTGTTTGAGGATATAGGTAAAGGAGTCGTAGTTGTCGATAATGAGGACTTTTTGTCGTCGCATGCTGAAATCTTACCATATGTTAAATGAGTAACGAATAGACTCGAATGGATGCGAATAGATTGCAAATCTGTTAAATTTAATCTAAAATAAATTCTTATTTTGTATTTTGAGGAATCGAAACAATGTTTAAAAATCTTAAAGTTTATCAAATAGCACTAAAACTGGAACGCCAAATTAGAGAAATAGCGGCAAAACTCCCAAAACACGAATATAAATTAAAAAGTCAAATTCTCAATTCTTCCAGATCAGTTAGGGCGAATATTGCAGAAGGATATGGAAGAAAGCGTTATCAAGCTGAACTTTGCAAATTTTTAAATTATGCGCTTGCTTCATCTGATGAAACTCAAGTTCATTTGGATGTCATTTTTGATAGTAAATTAATTGATAAAAAATATTATCCGAATATCCAAAAAGAATATCAAAATTTATCAGTGAGATTATTAAATTTTATAAAAACAGCCGAAAAAAATATTAATTAGCCATCCATCCGTGTCAATCCGAGTCAATTCGTGTCAATCCGAGTCAATTCACAACTTTTAAATTTCAAAAAATTGTTTCTGTTTTAAAAGCGTATCTGTAGGCACCTCGTTAAATGAACAAGTTTTGCATGTGGCCTCCATATTCAGCCATCGATTTTTATAACGAGGTATTTTGACTTGAGCGTACGCGTGGCCCGACACAAAGACCAACCGCGCCTGGTTGCCGATAGCTTTTTGGAGGGCGACAAGCAAGACTGCCATGTCCTCACAGTCAGCACCACCTGTTTTAAGGACGACGAGAGGATTTTCCAGCTCATCATGGAAGCGAGCATCCGGCACATACTGAATTTCATCGCGCACAAAATAAAACAAAGCTTTAGACTGGCATACCCGATCCGCTTTACGGCATGAATCAGCCGCGATTTTATTGGCGATTTGTTTAATGGTTCCATTAATACTTTGAACAACCCGCTTAACTTCATCAGGTTGATGGGTGGAAAAAGATTCTTGTAAGCGAGATGGTAAAAAGGATTGGATATCAGCCAAGCTCAATTTCACGTTTGGTTCGGGATGCATCAAATAAAAATATCCACGGACAGAAAGGAGAATGAGCCCAATGGCAATCAACACGGCTATCAATTTAAAAAACGGTGACCGTTTTTTCGGCACAATGGGTTCAAACAAATGCTGTATGGGATTCTCCGTCATACAATTACATTTAATGAAAAGTCGAGTGAAGAAGCTTTGTTGGTAATGGCGCCGGAAGAAATCGCGGACACGCCTTTTAAGGCATAATGTTTGATATTTCTCTCATTAATTCTACCAGACACTTCAATCAGAACATTTAAAGGTTTTAAAACCAGGACAGCTTTTTTTACATCAAGGGGCTTAAAGTTATCCAGCATGACAACCATATTCTTTATCGGTTTAAGCAGTTGGTAAAGCGTGGCAAAAGCAAATACCTGATTCATGTTTTCGAGCTCAATTTCCACAAACCGCACTTTCTTTCCGCATTTACGAACGGACTTAAAACTTTTTTCAGGGTTATCTATCAACGCAATATGATTCTCTTTAATCAAAACTGCATCGCTCAAATTCAGCCGATGGGTTCCGCCGCCGCCAACTGCAACCGCGCGCTTATCCAGATCGCCCCATAACGTTTTGCGGGTGGCTAAGAGCTTGATGTTATTTGGTAATTTGGATGCCAGGCGGTTTGTGGACGTTGCCACTCCGCTCATCCGCTGGAGTAAATTTAAAAGTGTCCGCTCACCAGCTAACATTTTATCAGCCCGCCCTTTTAATTTCATAATTACATCTCCTTTTTTCACTTTCATTCCCTCATTCTTTTTCTGAGCAATTCGGATACCAAGTTTTTTTAAAAACCATTCTGCCTCTAAAACGCCAGCAAGGATTCCAGCTTCTTTGGAAACAATTTTTCCTGTAACAATTCGGCGTTTTTTAGGTATAAAGTAGCGAGTCGTTACATCCCCTTTACCCAGATCATTCAAATAAGCCTGCCAGATGTAAAGATTTACTGCCTTTTTGTAAGCGGAATGCTGTAAACCCAACTTTTTACAAGCATCTAAAAGGAACATTTTGTAGATTTTACCAAATACATTATAATAATAAAGCAATTCGGATTAAAAAAATATTTAATTTCAAATTTTATGGTTGGACGCAAAGCAGAGAAGGCTAGAATGAGATTGCCAATTGCAGGTAAATCGGAAGGTGGTGACACCCAGGACGAAGGGCCTCCTGATTCAATCGTACCAATAAAAAAAATATGGGATAGGTCAAAGGACACTAAAGCAGAAGGTCGTCCTGACAAATCCAGAAAAGAAGAAACGACAGGAACCACTGAAGAACAAAGAGAAACCGATGCTGTAGGTATTTGTACGCGCATCCGAGGCATGCTCACCAAAACAGATAAGAAAAGTTAAAAAAAGAAAAACAGTTAACCAAATTTCTTGCTTAAAGGGCAAAATAAAGTAAGATATTTAAGCCCTGTCTAAAAAGCTAATAAGCTACAAGCTAATAGGCTAATTTATGAAATATTTCATCCAAACCTACGGCTGTCAGATGAACTATTCGGATTCCGAGCGAATCACGACGGTTTTGGAGAAAATGGGTTATGAAAAAACTGACGGCTTCCAGGATGCCGACCTGATTTTGCTTAACACCTGTTCCGTCAAACAAAAAGCTGAGGATCGGATTTATGGTTTGGGTGAACAGTTTGCTCCGCTAAAAGAGCAAAATCCCAATCTAAAAATCGGTATAACTGGTTGTATGATCCGAAAGGAATCCGGAATTCGTGGTGAGGTTAAGCATGAGGTTTTTGATATTATGCCAACAATTGATTTTGTTTTTCGGATTAAAGATTTAATGCAACTTCCCGAGATACTCCACAAGCTTCACCATGTGGGAGGGGCGGATGACATCAAAAATTTGTGCAGTTATTTCCATATCAATCCGACAATCACGAATTTGGCGCAAGTGTTCATTCCGATATCGAATGGATGTAATAACTTTTGCTCTTATTGCATTGTCCCCTACGCGCGCGGACGCGAGGAATGCAGGGATATAGCGGAAATTCTGGATGAAGTAGAAAAAGTGGCCAAACGCGGCGCCAAAGAAATTAATTTGGTCGGCCAGAATGTAAGTACTTATAACGCCAGCGATGCCGACCTGCACTTAAAAGAATCTCATTTCGCTCAATTACTCCGAAAAATTGACGCAGTCGAAGGCGTGGACCGTATTCGGTTTTACACCGTGCACCCCAAAGATATGACGAATGATGTGATTAATTTGTTTGGCGAACTCAAAAGCATGGTGCCCCACATCCACCTGCCACTCCAATCCGGATCGGAGAGTGTATTAAAACGAATGAACCGGCTTTATACTCCTGATCGTTTCCGTGAATTGGTTCGTAAATTGCGCTCCCGCATGCCGAATATATCCATCAGTACCGATATTATTGTGGGCTTTTGCGGTGAAACAGAAAAAGAATTTATGGAAAGCTGTAATCTGATCAGAGAATTAAAAATCGATTTGATTTATGTCTCCAAATATTCCGAACGAAAAGGTACATTGGCTGAAAAGACTATGAAAGACGATGTTCCGCTTGATGCAAAAAAAGAGCGCTTCTTCCGCATCACGGAACTGATGAAAAACATATCCCACGATTACAACCAGCAATTCAAAGGCAGGAAAGTAAAAATATTAGTAGAACGGATTAATAAAGGTTACGCGGACGGAAAAATCCCGGAATTCAAAATGGCCCGCTTCAAAGCCGACGATCCAAAGCTGATTGGAAAATATGTGAACATAAAAGTAGATAAAGCAATGGAGTGGTGTTTGGAGGGTGAACCTATTCCGCCTGCAACATTATAAAAAACATATGGTAAAATTAAACCAATACTAAATAACAAATAAAAAAATGGATAAAGAACAAATCGTTAATACTATTAAGTCAAATCCAAACCTTTCTTTTGAAGAAATAAAAAAACAAGCTCTGGAGGCTGGTATGACAGCCGAACTTTTTGAGGAAGCGTGGAATGAGGCAAAAGGCGGAGCTAGCGAACCTGTTGCGAGCACGCCGCCAGCAGAAGCGGATCTTGAAAAAAAGAGCGTCATTGGAATGATTATTCTTACCATAATAACTTTGGGCATCTATATACCAATTTGGCTCTTTAAGCGAAGAGAAAAACTAAATAGCTTAAATTCGAAAATGAAGGCTGGAAAGACAGTCATATTCATAATCTTAGTTCTTCAGATCATTGGCATAATTATAATTTTTGCCCCCTTCTTTCTTACGCATGAAAATTTATCAGATGTATCGATGACGTTCAAAAAATTCGAAAACTATCAGTCTTGGGTGAGTTTCTTTGCTGCGTTAGCAGTGCTAAAAGCAAGCTTCGACATCAGAAGTATAATACGTGATCACTTTAACACACAACTGTCAGGGGCCGGAACATTCTTCTTCACCATTTTTTATCTTCAATATAAAATAAACCAATTAACACAATCAGAGACGGCCTAATCATTCAATGAATCCTAAAATAGCCATAATCACCGACTGGCTCACCAATTATGGAGGCGCAGAAAGCGTCATTTCGGCTTTTCATGATCTTTTTCCGGACGCGCCGATTTACACAACCATGTACCGACCGGAGAAAATGAGGGAATTGGGGAACCTGAAAAACGTCCATACCACCTGGCTGGATAAAATTCCTTTCGTCAAACACCAGTGGCTGCTTTCCCAAATGCCAACAGCAATTGAAATGATGGATTTGGATGAATACGACATTGTGCTCAGCAGTTGCCACAGCGTAAGCAAAGGTGTGATTACCAAACCATCCACTTTACACATCAGCTACTGCCACACACCGATGAGATACGCATGGGAAAAATGGGATTTTGAAACAAGATTAAAAAAATTTCCCCGAATCGCCCGCCCGCTTATCCGCCGGCAGATCAAAAAAATCCGGCAATGGGATTACTGCGCGGCCCAAAGGGTGGATGAATACATTGCTAATTCTTCTTACATTGCTTCAAAAATCAAAGAGCATTACGGACGAAAGGCGAACGTGATCTATCCTCCTGTGCATACCAACCGGTTCAAGCCCATTGCGAACCCGACGAACGACTATTATTTGGCCGTAGGCCGGCTCATTCCTTATAAAAAATTTGACCTTATTGTCCAGGCGTTCAATAAACTAAAAAAACCCTTAAAGGTGGTCGGCATGGGCCCGGATTACCAAAAAATCAAACGGATGGCTAAAAACAACGTCCAGGTATTGGGGCGAGTGAGCGATGAAGATTTGGAAGCACTTTACCAAAATTGCAAAGCCTTTGTTTTTCCGCAAATCGAAGACGCCGGCATTGTGCCGCTGGAGGCAATGGCGGCAGGCCGACCCGTCATCGCCCTGAACCGTGGCGGCAGTTTGGATAGCATGAAAGAAGGCGTTACCGGACTATTTTTCAAAGAGCAGACTGTCGACAGCTTAATAGATGCTATTGCACGCTTTGAAACCCTGAATCAAGTTCAGGGAAAATTTGATCCGCAAGTTATACGACAACACGCGGAAGAATTTGATGTAAATAGATTCAAAGAGAAAATTAAAAATTATATAGATCAAAAATGGCAACAATTTAATAACCCAAAGAAAAGCAAATTATAGTAATTATAGTATTACTACATTCCTAATTTCCTTTTACTCTTGGTAATGGTTGGTTCTTTGCCGTAAAACGGTTCAACGAGTTTGTATTTCTGTTGCTCCGACCATTCATTATGAGAGGCTATCTTCTTCCAAGTTTTGTCGGGTGGCAGCGTTTTTGTAATTTTCGGAAGATCAGATAAATGCTTTTCATGTATCCCAACTTCCCCCATCCATTTTATACCGCCGGACATCAGTTCATAATGACATTCAGAAATGGAAATAACAGCCGGCGGATAATCCCTTTCATATTTACCAAAACCAGCCATATACACCTGATCGCGGTTCATGGCCTGAAGATATATAAAATTCTTTTCGTCCGTCCGGTACTGATACCATTCCTCCGTCCGCAATCCAACGATCGGAATTTTGAGCTGGTGGGCAAATTGGTTTGCCACAGCAATACCGACCCGAAGCCCTGTAAAACTACCGGGCCCCTTAATCACCATCACACCTTTTAGGTCGGATAGTTGAATATCCGCTTTTTGGATGACTTGATCAATGGTTTCCAAAATCTTATCCGACGCATGCCAGGCATCCAATTTCTGAAAGCGACATTGGTCAATGTCGCCAACCAATGCAACACCCGCACATTCCGTTGTTGTATCAATACACAAAAACATCAATCATTTTTTGATTAACAAAGGCATAATAAATCAGAAATCAGAAATCTCAAATCAGAAATCGAAATCTTTGATTTCAACCCCCTGGTAATAATATTTAATGATTTCTTCGTAAGTTTTCCCTTCATTAGCCATCCCTTCGGCGCCACATCCGCTTAGTCCGACCCCATGTCCCTTCCTGACCGTCGCTTCACAGTAAATATCCTGCACGGCTTGTAAATAAGGCGTATTGGTCCAGCCCCAAGCCTCATTAGCGGAACGGGTCCAGCCATCACTTTGATTAAAATAAGGAGTTTTAATTAGTTCGCCCTGATACGTCACCACTTTGTCTTTCGTCGCTCCTACCGCAGCGACAAAATTGGGAGAACGGATTTCATACCCATAGCCTAAATAACGCTGGAAAATAGCCGGATCATCACTGCCGTCATAAGGCAATCCGGGAAATTTGCGGTTGTCCGGATCCATATAATGCCGAGCATATGTACGAGCCAATATCGCAATGACTTTTTGTTTTTCATAAGGGGCATCATTGGACACCTCCGCCAAACCTTTCAAATAATCTTCCATAGGAAGTTCATTGATAAAGGCGGTCTGCCCGTTAACCGGACGGATCTCCAGTATTCCTTGAAATCTATTATCATTAAGATTTCGATTCCATGTGGGGCGCCGTTCCATACTCTTAATTTCTACAATCCCCCCCACCATAGGAATAATTCGGACAGTTCCACTGCTTTTAACTCTTTCCCCCACCTGAATGTGTATGTTATTGCTCATCCGGCGAATGGAGACAGGGGTATCCGGACCCACTTCAAATAACACCTTATTGCCGTCACCAATCACCTGAAAAAATTTGTCGGCTGTTATTTCAGAATAATCATCAGAATACGAAATCCGAACCCGGAAAAGGTCATCGGATGAACTTACCGAAGTATAGACTTTTGGCTCTGGTTCAGAGACAGGGGTGGTTGTGGGTTCTGTGATTGTAGTAAAAGTAGGAATGGCGCGGGTGATAACGTTTTGACGAGAATCTTGTTCAAGATCAATGGAGGAATCTACTGATTTGCCAAAAACCCGAAAATCCCAGCGCACAAAACTTCCGTCAATCCATCCCACATGTTCGATGACCAATTGAAAATATTCGCTGTAAACGCCTTTGCGGTTAGGCTTTACTTTAAAACGGAACGTGCCGATTTCGCCCGGCTTTACCACTTTTTCGACTAGTGTAGCGGCGCGGTATTTGTTCTCCCAGCTGTCTTCATAATAAAGCTTGCTCAAACGATCCCGAGGGCGGGTAGGAGCTAAATGAATCACATTCATTCCTTTATTGCGCCAAATCACATTGCCTATATTTTTAAACTTTACTTCAACTTCCGCCTCTTCGCCTGGGTTTAAATTAACGGCGCGCGATGACTGTTTGACCATTTGGGCGCGAAGCTTGGGCTTAGGAACATCAATAATATATCGGACGGAACCGCCCCGAATCGATTTTCGGTTAAATCGCGGCTTTAAAAATATACGGTAGCGCCCTTCTTCATAAGGGGCTTGTACCCAAAAACTAAAATCTACGGACTGTTTGGGCTTCACTTCTTTTAAAGGAACCAGGCTATTTTTAAATGATTTAAGCCCCCGCGCTAAAATAGACACTTTCATATTATCCTGATGCCATGGGAGATCACCCCGATTTTCCATCGTCAGTTCAATTTTTTTCATCTCACCGGGAAGCATCGAAGGAACTTTGGTCTTATTGGTAATGCTTGCGGCATGCCGAGGCCGCCGTACAAGCACTTCAAAACCCATGCCTCTGTCATCCAGCCAACGGATATTTTCAATCACAGGCGAAAACCGTTCACGAATCCGGCCTTCATAATTGGCAGGTACATCCAAATCAAAATAAAACGTGCCGTTTTGGCCTGGCCTGACTTCACTCTCAACAAGATGAGCAACGCGGGTGGCATGTTTTTTAACCAATAAACTTCTCCGATCCCTTAAGACCTCTGTCCCCATGCGAATGGGATTGTCCCCGTAATTAAACCATTTTGTATTTCCCGTATTCTGCAAAACAACCGTGCCCTGAATTTTTTGTCCCTGAAAGACCGTGCCGCTTGGCAAGTCTTTTCGGACAATTCGATAATCAAAATGCGGCTCTTTCACGCTAACAGGAATAAAAACCGCTGAACGTGAAATTCGAAAACGGCCATTGGCAACCGGCGCCAACTCAAACGTATAATTGATCGGTTGATAACCACCCTCCAACTCCACCTCAAAGGTAGCGGTCCGGCCAGGACTTACCCGATTTTGACGCATGTCAGCGGCCACAAAATTCTTCCCCTCAATAATGGGCACGACTCTGGCGTGATCTTTGTTATTCAGAGAAGCATGGAGCCAGGTATTCTGGTCCCAGGCCTGCCTACCGGTATTTTTGAATTTCAAGGTAATTTTTTTGCGTTCGTTGGGCTCGAGTGAAACAGCCGGGACAGCGCCGACCAATTCAGCATTATAATCTAAATTTTGAGTTGTGGTGAGGGCGCTTTCTCTGAAAACACCGCTCCGCACGGCCAAAGAGGCTCGTTCGCGAATTTTGGGAAGCAATGCATAAAGCTTTTTACCTGGGCAAGACGTATTACCGACATCCCGATGCCCTAAAATATTCGGCCTTACCCTTCCGCGAAAATTAGATTCACCCTTAGGATCAATCCCATGAATCTTAGACTTTAAAGCAATTAATGAAATAACAGACTGAAGGGCAGGCTGGGGCACTTCATTTCTTTCATAATTACCGATAATCGAAATGCCCATACTTCCGTTGTTGTAACATTGGGCATGGGCGCCAATGACCTTGTCACCCCCGTAACGGCCCTCATAAACATTACCCAAAGGATCAATAATGTAATTATAGCCGATATCCCCCCATCCACGTGTAATGGCGTGATAATAATAAATCGCCTGAATCATGGCCTTATAATCCCGGCCATCCATCCGCCTGTCTCCAGTTAAATCTTTAAGTTCCGAATCTGTATGATGAATAATAATTTTTTGAATTTTTTTTGGATAAGCTAAAGGCCATACCAGCTGTTCACCACGAGGAGATCGTTTGATCACACGTGAAATTTCAACCTCATTTCTAAATTTCTGATTAAAATCGCCACAAGGGTCAGCATAGTCTTTTTCATTGCTGTTTAATCGGAATAGCTCTTCTATTTCCGGAGTCCAGTATCTTAAATTTTCATCCGCCCCCCAGGATTTTCGACTGATCACATTGATACCCGCACTTAAAAGTTGGGGGCCGGCATATAAATCCTCATCCATTTCTTCAGAGGGGGAACCTAAAGCCAGAAAAAAGTCGGCGTCCAAAACCACTTGCTTCTCATCATATTCAACCCTCTTTCTGAATTGTATGGTTTTGGTCGGAGAAGTAAAAAGTAATGCTTCGACCCCAAATCCATCATCATGAATTTCAACAGGCTCCCAAACGCCTCCATTCAAAGGATTGAAATTCACCATCAACCCCTCCATTGCATAATCTGCCTGGAGGGTAACGGTATTAAACGTTTCCTCTGAAATGACAGGTGAATAAAGAAAATTTTCAAATCTCTCTAAAACAATTTCACGTTCAGCAAATTCCTGGGCATGAACCTGATAAGCCCCAAAAATAAAAAAGCAAAGTCCAAAAACAAGCGCAAAAAGCCAAAGATAGAATTTTTTTATTTTCATTTTTATTTTTCTAGCATATATTTTAACACATTTATCTATATATAATACAAAAATATAAAGAATTTGTTACAAGAAATATTAGGATTCGGGAATTATTTTTTTTCCTTCCCTTTTTTTGTGAGCCCAATCCAGTATTTTCTGCGCTACACCATTCGGATCCGAAATACGGTCAATAAAAAAATCTGAGGCTTCCCCAGCAGCCGTTTGGACCGTTAAATCCCCATAACGAAGAAGGGTGGGAATTAAGCCGTGAACAGCGCCCGTCGTATCTTGGATTTGCTCCAAAGGCGTCGAGGTAACACTCCGTTTCAAAAAAGTGATTTGAGTCACATCAATCAAACGATGATTCGTAACAATAAACACATCAAACTGTTCATTGATCCAGGCAATGGTCAAAGACAAAAGGCAATAGAGAAAATACAGAGAAAGAAAAATTCCGGCAATAATCCCCCGCTGATAAAATTCCTGTAAAGGGTAAGCCTTAAACCAAAAGAATAAAAAGAGAATGGTTGGGATAATGGCAATGGCAACAAAGGCTATTGTTAACTTTATGTAAACAATGGCATGCTTATGAATGACAGTCAGCACTTCCTCCCCCTCCCGTTGTCCTGGAAAAGCAAACATATATTATAAATTAGATTATGATCCGCCAAATTCTAGTTTATCAATATCCTGCAAATAGTCTATTGGCTTAATAGGATGTGTTTTGGGCGCTGAAATGCGGCGTTCCTGGCGATGGAGGATATGCTCGCGCTTAATACGATTCATTTGTTCCAAATAATAATGTGGATTGGGCACAAACGGAATGAGGACGGGTGGCGCGGAGGTGGATAGGGTAATGACCAAGGCGCCGTAATTCAAATAATTTCTAAAAATTCCATGCGCGACCACAGCAACATCCTGGATTTTGGTGAGATCGATCGCATCGTTATCATTTTTCAGAAAAACCGTTTTTCTGGCAATCACAATACGACAATCCGTAACAATAATGACGTTGAAATAATAATTAAAAATCTGAAGATAAAAGGTATTGATAAGAAAGGCGAAGAAAATAATAGTTAAGAAACCAAAAAAGGGATAGAGGATGGTGATGCGAAAAGTCGTCAAAATAGACCCAAAAACCAAAAAGAAGAGAAGGGCCGTTAAGCCGATCGCCAATCCAAAAACCAAAGGCTTCAGGAAATGAGTCCAATGTTTACGAAAGAAAAATTGAATTTTTTCATATTTCAGCGGCCTGTCATGTGTACTTAAAGCGCCCATCGACTTTTTAAATAGAAAAGTGTTGGGAGGACATCCTTAGGGACTTTTATAATAGCACAAAAACAAAATAATGCAAACTTTTTTAGCAGCTTTTACAATAATCAATGTACAACACTGATCTTTCATTCATACTGTCCTGCCGACCAACCGTGGGCATACCTACTTATTCATTTTTTCTTTGCACTTTTGCCGCCAAAAGTGCCAAAAGCGCTGGGGTCACGAAACCATAATCGCCAATGTGCCTTATGTCATCGATGGGCAGAGTCGTGCCCCCAGACCCCGTCT
>Ga0114920_10000989_pt1 | contig 12867 bp, 10 predicted proteins | sample ChitaG_FD_88683 | JGI IMG/M metagenome (GOLD analysis project Ga0114920, IMG submission 88683) | Deep subsurface microbial communities from South Pacific Ocean to uncover new lineages of life (NeLLi) - Chile_00310 metaG | ecosystem: Environmental > Aquatic > Marine > Oceanic > Sediment ... | reverse complement strand
CAGATCTCATCCGCCTGAGGCGGAAGAATTCTGAAATCTGAAATGAATTGCCTTGCATTAAGGCATATGCTCTGCTAAAATTTTTTCGCATTTAATATCTTAGTCTTATCTCCGATCGGTTCATCCTGGCCCCGTTCAATCGGGGAAACAAGAATCGATATGACGAGATGATGCGTTAACCCCAAGGATTATGACTGATATTTCGTTAAAAGAGATGGTCAAGCACGCTGTGCATTTTGGCCATCCGACCCACAAATGGAATCCCAAGATGAAGCCCTACCTTTATGGGAAACGGCACGGGATCCATATTTTTGATCTGAAGAAGACGGCCGAGTCGCTCCTTGAGGCCCTTGATTTTTTGGCCAATGCGGCTCGTGCCAAAAAGACGATTTTGTTTGTCGGCACCAAACAACAAAGCCACGTTCTGCTTCAGGATATTCAAAAATTCACTAAATTTCCGATTGTAACCGATAAATGGATCCCTGGTCTTTTAACCAATTTTAAGACCATTAAAAAACGGATCGATTTTTTTAAGGATTTAAAAGAACAGGATAAGAGTGGGGGATTTGAAAAATACACCAAAAAGGAACAAGTCAAACTGCGCAAAAAAATCCAGGATTTATCCGCATCTCTTTCTGGCGTGGAAGGGATGGAAGAGGTGCCGGATATTTTGTTTGTAACGGATATTGTTCGGGATAACATTGCGGTTCGTGAGGCGCGCCGCCTGAAACTTCCAGTTGTGGCTATTGTGGACAGCAACGCTGATCCTGACCTTGTGGATTATCCCATTCCAGCCAATGATGATGCCATCAAATCGCTTGAATATATTCTTACTCTTGTTAAAGAGGCGGTAACGGCCAAGTCTGCTAAAAAATAACCACCACTATTATGGCAGAAGAACAACAACCACCCGAAGAAGAGGAGCCTTCCTCTGCTGAAACAACCGAGGGGCAAAAAGAAGCTACGGAAGAAGCCGTCGCTGAGGAGGCAGTGCCTGAAGCTGAATCAAAGGAATCTGAAGCGCCCGCCTCGACCGAGGCAAAGCCGAGCGGAGAGGAAGAAAAAGAAGAGGCCATTGATGAGGTGACTACCCTTCATGAGCGCACCATTGCGGCCCTCAGTTACTTTGGCTTTTTAGCCATTGTTCCTTTTTATTTAAAAAAAGACAGCAAATTCTGCCGTTATCACGGAAAGCAGGGGATGACGTTCGCAATCATCTTTTTCCTGGCTAAATTCATTGCCGTTCTGGATTTGATCATGGATTTGACGCTCATTTTGCAGGCCATTGTTGCGCTTTGGATGGGATTCGCGGCTCTTTCAGGCCGATGGAAAAAAGCGCCGCTAGTTTATAAGTGGTCCTGCCAGCTGGAAGAGGCCCTTTCTTTAAAAACCAAAGAAGAGGAAGCGGATGTCGTGGCCCTGAAGCCCAATCAGACAAAAGTGGAAGAGGCTCCCGCTGAACCCGTTGATGAAAAGAGTGAGGAGAAGCCGGAAAAATAAGAAATTACAGATATTGCAGATAAGGAATAAGTATTAGGAATTAAGTATCGCTTAATCCTTAATCCTTAATCCTTAATCCTAAAGTTATGCCCATTACAGCATCTCAAGTTAATTCATTGCGTCAAAGAACAGGTATTTCCATGATGCAATGCAAAAAAGCACTGGAGGAAGCCGGAGGCGATGAAGAAAAAGCCATTGAGATTTTGCGAAAAAAAGGAGCTGATAAGGCGGCTGATAAAGCAGACCGGCAGATGAGAGAGGGGATTATTCTGGTTAAAGTGAAAGACAATAAAGCTGTGATTGTGACACAGTACTGCGAAACGGATTTTGTGGCTAAAAACGGGTTATTCCGCGCTATTGCGGAAAAAGCCGCCGAAACCGCGCTTAAAGATGGTATTGAAGCAGCCAAAAGTAAAGCTGAACCCGCTTTAAAAGACCTATTTGCCAAACTGGGCGAGAATATGTCCATTGAAGTTGATGTATTAGAAGGGGAGGGGCTTGGTGAGTATGTACATACCAATGGCAAAGTAGGTACCATCCTCAATCTAAAAAAACCGGATTCTGAAAAAGCGCGGGATGTCGCCATGCACATCACTGCCATGAATCCTAATGTGGTAAGGCCTGAAGATATTCCTGATGATGTGGTAATTAAAGAGCGGGATATTTGGAAACATCAGTTAGAAGAAGAGGGGAAGCCTGCTGAGATCATGGATCGGATACTGGAAGGTAAAGAAAAGAAATTCCGCGAAGAAAGCGCGCTTTTAAAGCAGGCGTTTGTGAAGGACGGTGATAAAACGGTGGAGGAATATCTGGAAGAAAATACTGTTGAGACATTTATCCGGAAATCGATTTAGTTATCTCTGATCTCATATCTCAGATTTCTGATTTTAAAGCTGGAGCAATTTTGTTTGTGGGACAGTTCGCACAAAAACGAGTTAGCTTGATTGAATTATTTTGTGCTGGTCTTTAAAATTTGTTATTTTTACTTGACTTTTTATTCTTATTATTTAATAATAATTTCCTAAATTTTTAATTTTAGATATTATGGATATTCTACCTAAACTTAATTTTCCTGGTGCTCCAAGTGGGTCGACTACAGAGCGATCTCTTATGCTTGCTTTATTGGGTATAGATCCGCAAACTCCTTTAGCCTCTTACGATAATGAATCTAGAACAGCTTCTGATGCCGATGTTGCACCTGAGGATAAAGAAACTCCAGCAGCTCAGCAAGTGCCAATGCCTGATAAGTCGCGCACTTTTGATAATATAAATGTAACCTATGATGATGTAGAAGGCCAGGGCAAATTTTCAGTTGCTTATGACATAACTGTTAGTAGCCGGCATGGTTCTTTTGATATTACCTGTAGACCAAAGGATGAAGGACAACCGCTTGGTTTGGTGTTTTCATTTACAAACGAGGGGGTACTTACAAAGCATTCTGCTGGTAAACTTATGGATCCTGATAGCCCATTTGCTAAACTTGCAGAAGAAGTAACGCCGCATAAGTTTGTAGGAGAAATGTCGATGGTTCCACCTGAGAAAGCGAAACCATTATTGGTTTATATTTTTAGGTCTCTTATGGAATATTATCTTGCACATTTGCCTGCTGAGCCGCAAGAGGAATAAACACAATCAAAACTATATAAGTTTCCCACTTTCGCACTATTTTTCAGGCTGCTTTACCCCTTTCATCGACATCTTGAACTTGCCACTGCGCTCGTCGATCGCCAGGAGCTTGGTGTTTACCAGTTGACCCTCTTTCAGGAATTTGCTCACGTCTTCGACGTATTCTTCGGCGACCTCAGAAACGTGGATCATCCCTTCTTTGCCGGGCATGAATTCAACGAGGCCGCCAAATTCGAACATCTTAGTAATTTTGACGTTTTCGTAGACTTTGCCCACTTCCGGGTCGGCTGTGATCGCTTCAATCCAGACTTTGGCTTTTTCGCCTGGTTCAGCGCCTACTGTGGTGATTACAACAGTTCCGTCATCTTCAATATCAATGGATTGTACGCCTGTTTCATCAATGATTTTATTAATCACTTCGCCACCTGGACCGATGATATAGCGGATTTTGTCCGGATTAACCTTGATGGTGATCAGTTGAGGTGCATACTCAGATAGTTTTTCACGTGGGGCGCTGATCACCTTGATCATTGTCTCAAGGATTTCCAAACGCCCTTTCTTTGCCTGTTCCAGCGCTTCAACAAAGATGTTGTCGGGAATCCCTTTCAGCTTAATATCCATCTGAATAGCCGTGATGCCGTCCCGTGTGCCGGTGATTTTAAAGTCCATATCGCCCCCCATATCCTCTTCGTCCTGAAGGTCGGTCAATACTTTGTATAGATCAGGGTTATGATGGCTGGTTATTAAGCCCATAGCGATGCCGGCAACCGGTTTTTTGATCGGCACACCTGCGTCCATCAGGGCCAGCGTGGAGCCGCACGCGGCAGCCATAGAGCTGGATCCGTTCGAAGCAAGAATCTCGGTTACCAGACGGATGGTGTAAGGGAAGTCTTCTTTACTTGGAAGTACCGGCATTAAAGCGCGTTCGGCTAGAGCGCCGTGGCCGATTTCACGATTGCCGGTAAACAAGCGATTGCTGGTTTCACCGACCGAGTATGGAGGGAAGTTATAATGGTGCATATAGCTTTTTTTGCTTTCCCCCTCAATACCCTCTAAAACCTGCGCGTCGCCGGGGGATCCGAGGGTGCAGAGGGTCAGGCCCTGTGTTTCACCGCGGTTGAAGAGACCGGATCCATGAGTGCGTGGGAATAAGCCCACTTCTACACTGACCGGGCGGATTTCATCCATCTTACGCCCGCCGATACGCTTGTCGTTTTCAAGGATGTTGCGGCGAACAGTCTGTTTAACCAGAGCGTCCATGGCTTCACCCACTTCTTTGAGTTCTTCTTCCGTAACACTATCCTTAAAATGAACTTCCACTTCCTTGGTCAGTTCGCGGAAATAGCCGTAGCGATCCAGCTTGCCGGTTTTCTCAAAAAGAGCGTCCATGACCTTATCAGCGTAATTGTTATCTACATAATCGATGATGTCCTGGTTTTTGACCGGTGCTTCCGTTTCTATTTTTTTTCTTCCGACTTTTTTCTGGATATCAACGATGAAATTAGCGATTTTTTGGGCGGCTTCCTTCCCTTTGGCGATGGCCTCCAGCATCTTGTCTTCCGGAACTTCGTTAGCTCCGGCTTCGATCATGATAATGGTTTCGGGGCTGGCGGAGACGATCAGATCCAGATCGCTGGCTTCCCGTTGCTGCATGGTCGGATTGATCACCAGCTCTCCGTCGATCAGACCGACTCGAACCGTGGCAGTAGGGCCTTCAAACGGAATGTCTGAAATAGCCAGTGCAATGGATCCGGCTATGGTGGCGACCATGTCATGCTCATTTTCACGATCGTATGAGAGGGTGGTGAGCATCACCTGAATGTCCTGGCGGAAGTATTTAGGAAAAAGAGGACGATAAGTACGGTCCGCTACACGGGCCATCAGAATCTTGTCATCGCTTGGCCGTGTTTCACGCTTGATAAAGCGAGAGCCTTTAATGGTACCACTGGCGTAAAGCTTTTCCTGATAATTAACCATTAACGGTAAAAAATTAACACCTGGACGGGCTTCTTTGCTCATGGTGGCGGTTGCTAAAATCACCGTATCGCCCATGCGGACGGTACAGCTGCCGTTGGCCAGTTGGGCCAGTTTACCCACTTCGACAATGAGTTCCTTATTGCCTAAAGGCAGACTAAATTGTTGTGACTCCATGATAAATAGGTTTAAAAAATATGACTTTTTATCCTTAGAGCCACTTGGTAAAGTCCCAAATTACAGATCATTATCGCTGAATGGGCTATAACTTGAAACTTTTACGGTTGTGGCCCTGCCTGCCGGCAGGCCGTTAAAGGATTTATTTACGAAGATCTAGGGTTTTAATGATTTCCTGGTACTGATCGGCGTTTTTATTTTTAACGTAATTTAAAAGTTTACGGCGTTGGCCGACCATAGCCAATAAGCCTCGACGGCTATGAGTGTCTTTTTTATGCACTTTAAGATGTCCGGTCAGTTCATTAATCCGCTCGGTAAGGATAGCGATTTGCACTTGGGCGGAACCGGTATCTTTCTGGTGTTTGCACTGTTTTGCAATGATCTTCTTCTTTTTTTCGCGTTGCATTTTAGAGGGTAAATTTAAAAAGGTAGCAGAGATATTTTACCAAACTAAAAAATGTTGTGCAAGTCTTTTGTACAAGTTATTGAGAATTTCTTTATTTGATGAGCTTTTTTGTTCTGTTTCAGTAGGAAAAATTCCAAAAATACGAATAATTTTTAATTCCTGATGGGCGATCCTGTTCTGTTGGAATAGGGAAACGCTCAAAAAAGCAAAAATCTTCTTCGCCTTGCTACGCAAATTTTCACTTTTTTACTCTTACTTCGTGGCGGGCTCTCATCGGTCGCCCTTACTTTGTTCGAGACGCGTTTCTCGCCACTTATTTCAATGGGGAAAACCTCAAAATTGCGAATAATCCTCTTCGCGGATTTTCACAATTTTGCCTTCGCTTCATTGCGACCGTTCGGTCTTATTTCGCTCAGAACGGTTTTCTCGCCACTTATAACCACTTATTCCACCTAAAAATTCCAAACATCACAATCACAATCACAAACATGGCGACAATGATATTCCAGAAATTACTAATATTACTCAGGGCTTCCGTGAAGGGGAGCTGAACATTCATGCCAAAAAGGCCTGTCAAAAACGTCAGAGGCAGCATAATAACGGAAAAAACCGTGAGTGTTCGCATGGTGTTGTTGATTTTGTGCGACAAAAGCGATTCATTGGTGTCTTCCAGTGATTCAATGACTTCTTTCTGGGTCTCTAAAATGTTCCATAATTTTTCAATCTGATCCACCACATCATCAAAATAAATCTCCAGATCTTCAGGCAGGAACCGTTTTTGTTTGTGTTCCAGTGCGGCGATAACCGTGCGCTGAGGGAGAAGGATTTTTCTAAGGGTGATTATGTTCTTTTTGGTCACCATGATGTCAAAAAGCTGATCTTTTATATGGGCGGTTTCAAAAATTTCTTTTTCAATGCTTTTCAGGTTTACCTGGATTTTATCTGTGATCGAGAAGGATGAGCTGAATAGGTTGCTTATGATAGAATATAAAAGATATCCTGTACTTTCACCGAAAAAGAACTGCCTTGCTTTTTTGGATTTTTTGCATTTATCAAAAATAGTTTCCAATTCATCCAAATGGCCGTCATGAATGGTGATGAGATAATTCTGACCAATAAAAATATTCACCTGCTCGGTGGCAATATGGCGCGTCCGGCGGTTGTAGTAAGGGAATTGGAGGATGATAAACAGGTATTTTTCGTATTCATCGATTTTTGGCCGCTGACTTTCCGAGAGGCAGTCTTCCAAATTCAGCGCATGAAAACGGTACTTCTTTTTTAAAGAAGCAATATCCTCCTCACTTGGTTTTACCAGATTGACCCATTGATGATTTTCAAATTGGATAGAGGCCATAATTTAGTGCGAGTGCGAGTCTCAAGTCTAGACTTAAAGATTATTTTTTCTTCTTAGGGAGCCATTTGGCTTTGTCGGAGTGTTTTTGAGCTTGCCCAAGGCGTCTTTTATACTCCTTTCGGAAGTTTACCATGCTTCTTATCATCCAATAAATCACAAAGACAAGAAGAGCAATCCACCAAATCCGCATGGAAAGAAAAGGAAGCCCCGCTTCTCTGACCACCAGAAGAAATAGCAAAGCGGTACCGAAAATGAGCAGGCGGCCAGGGTAACGTTTGATCATTTTTTTGACAATGGGATCCTTGGCATATTTTTTTCGGTAAATTTTTATCCCGATGCTGAGCGCAAAGAAAAGAATGATCAAAATCACCGTTAGTTTGGTGAATTGGAAATTCGGATCCGGACGGGTGTTGAAATAATATTGGAGTGTTAATAGCTTATTCATGAGCTTAATTTTAAATTTTTAATTCTAAATTTTAAAACAATTTTAAATTACAAAATATTCGAATGTCCAAACCAAATTAAAACTTAAAATTAAAAATTATTTCTTAGATTTACCTGTTTTTTTATGAGTATGTGTTTTTTTGATGGTTTTAATCTTCATTTCCCCCTCTTTTTCACCGATGCTTTCGAGTATCAAGCGGTGTTCCAGTTCTTCGTAATAGCGTTCCAGCGTGGTTTTGTTTGGACGGATAATCAGATACAAGAGGATTCCCAATACAGGAAAAAGGATGTTTAAAAGAATGGCAATCACTTGGAAAATAATGCTTTGGGAGCGGTTGATTGCATCCCGAGTGACCCAAATAATAATGGCGAGCCAAAGGAGCCCAAAATAAATCACTACAGCGAGCTGTATGGTTTTAAAAGAAGGTGCGCTTACCCACTCAATGAGCTGGTCAAAGTTAAGATTAAACGGTAGTTCAGGCATGTTTTGATTTTAAATAATTATAGATATTCTTTAATGCTTGAAAATTTGCAAACTTAAAAATTATTTTTCAATTTTTATTTTTTATTTAGCTTTCAAGTTTTTAAATTTTTTAATAATTTATGGTGGGAACAGAGAACATAAAACACAAAGGCTAGGGAGGCAATAATCAAATGGTTGATTTTTATGTACATGGAAGGATCCCCATGCAGAAAATCAATCCCAAAAGCGCTTAAGGAGTATAGCATAATGGCCAGTGTACCGACCACACCTGTTAAATGGGTTTTCTTGACATACCGCATAGAGATGCCAAGGATAATAAAGGTTATAAGCACTGAGTATATCTGGGTGGGGTGAATAGGGGTGGTAAAGGGAATAAAATAGGTGTCAAAAGCAATTCCCCATGGCAGGTCGGTGGGTATTCCGTAATGCCTGCCGTTTAGAAAAGTGCCTATATGGACAAAAAACAGCCCTGTAAGACCGGTTAACGTAAAAGCGTCCAGCCATCCCCAAAAATCTTCCTGTTCGCGCTTACTTAATACATAAAGGGTTCCAATAGCCGTATAAAAAAGACCGAATACACTGAATCCTAAATCCCAGATGAATAAAGTCTGAAGAGGATTTTGTTTGAAGAGGGCCAGATGTTCAAAAATGTAAAAAATACGCCCTCCAATTAAAGGGATGATTAAAAAGGGGATGAGATTTTCCACAAAAAAGGCCAGTTTTAGTTTTTTTAAACGTATGAAGCGCACCAGGAAAACAATCCCCACAAGAAAAGCGGCCGCCAGAAGCAGATTGAATGTCTTGATGGTGATCGGTCCATATTGAAAAAGAATTTCGTACATGATTTTATTCGGTTGCGTCTTGCGTTAGCGATGCGCGTAACGTAAAGCGTCTTTCGTTTGCGTTAGCGATGCGCGTATCGTTTAACGTTTTTCGTCTTGAGGCTTGTAAGGCAGGAATTTTATTGCCCAATTGCAAGACGCAGACGCTTTACGCAGGACGATACGCTTTTCGCCAACGCTTAACGCTGGACGATTTACCGTATTTCCTGAATCGTGGTCAGGCCGCCGGCCACCACAAAGCCTGGCGGAGGATTGTTGGTGGTGCGGGGATCCGGTTCGACAAATAATGGGGAGAGTTCGGAATTTACTTCATCAAATATTTGGTTAATACCTGCTAGCGGACTTGCTTTTAATACTACGGTTGTTGGTAATAAGCCTAATTGGCATTCACCTGCATTTAAATCACAACCTGGCTTTTCTCCGCAGCAGCCGCCACCGCTGAACAGGCCAAAGTAGTTTCCACTGCCTGGTGGGAACTGGCCGCTGTTGGCAATAAAACTCTTTTCTTCAGCGCCATCCGTAAAGCCGTTGAACCGGCGCAGGTAGTCAAAGTCGTAACGCTGTGCGCATTCCAGTTTGGTATCGCCTGGCAGGCACTCAATGCCTTCCGGCACTTTTTCCTGGCCCGCGCCGGCAATGGTATTACGAGAGGCGAGACTTCCTTTCCAGTATAATTGATTAGACAACGGTTCAGAGCTGGCAGCCTGACCTGCTCCGTAGTAGAGATCATTTGGGTCGATTGGGAGAGCGCTTGTAGATAGACGACTTATAATACTTCCCTCCGCATATAAAGTGGCCATAATATTGGTAGGCCTTGGGGAAATGTAAACGTCAGCTCCCTGACCAATATTTTCAGCAATCACAATCATGCCAAAGGAGGCATTGGGAGCCGTGACTTCGTCATAAATGATATTACTCTTAATAAAGACATTGGCGCCGCCTTTTACGGTAAGGGTTAATGGCATATTTGGAAGGTAGATGTCATCCGTGCCGTTGCCTAAGACTAATTCATCGTCAACCCCGCCTTCGTAGTAGGCAAATAATGTGTTGTTGACATCATCATAAATAACACACAGATTGGCTTGCAAAGCGACAATATCAAAGTCGTCTTTTTCAAGTGTCACAGTGCCACTGATCGTGCAATTAGCGATGTCGCTTTCGGAGAGACCGGAAGTGAGTTCAGCCACATTCCGGCGGATCTGATCCTGAAGTTGCCGCACCCCTTCTGTGCCCACGATATCGAAGCGGCGTTCCGTGGCAATGGTCTCGGCGGCTACGGTGCCAACAGCTTCCACGCCCAAATCCATTACATCCACGTTGTCAATGTTCGGCTGTGTCATGAATACAGTGAAGGGGATTTGATCGTTAAAGCGATACGCAATGGCCTGATAGAGGCGGAAGGTGATATCCTCAATCGTAACCGGCACGAGTTTTTCCGGGATGAAGGTGATATCGATATCCTGTGTAAGGGTTCCCGGGGCGTTGGAAGGATCATTGGGATCATTGGTTCTTGGTAGAGAAAGATCGGTTTTATCGCTCCGGTCAATTTCACCGGGTTCATAATTAAAAGGATCTTCCGGCGCTTCTTCTTCGCCGGTGATCGGGTGGGTCGGGCCAAGGTAGGCAAAGTCCTGAGGAATGCCTTCGCGGCCGGTCAGGACGTAAGTTCCGTCTGCGCGGATGCTTAGAAGAGGATCTCTGACAGGCAGATCATAAGCGGGTACATTATAAGTGGTCCACCAATCGCCACCCGGAATGTCGTAATAGGGGATGAAATTTGGAGTGATTAGATCCAGTTCAAAGTAGAATAAATCTTCAAAGCGGAAAATGGAATTTTCAGCTTCAAGCGACACTCCTCCGTAATACTCACCATCATAAAGTTCATAACGGGTAAAAATATTGAAGGGGTCTGTCCAGGCTAGCTTGTCTGGCAGACCATCGTCTTCGCTTGGGCCGCTGATGCGGTGCGTTTCCATAAGGGCAACAGATGGGTTTGGCGGATAAGTGTAGTAGTCAAAAACATTATCAATTGCCAGGTTGTTCAATTCTCTCCAGCTGATGTTTTCAAGATTGTAGGTAACGGTGGTTGGCACGCTGATGCTCATCACACCTTCCAGGCCGCCGGCTGTCAAAGTGCCCGGAAGCGGTTTGACAGGGGGGGCAAAAGTTATATCTCCATCGGTCGCAGGAACAAAGCCCAGATCCGCTCCCATATCTCCCGGGTTGAGGCCGGTGGGGTTGGGATCACCCGGTTGATTGTAGGCAATTACGATCGATTCCGGCCAGGGAATAAGGACGGGGGGGTCCTGGCCGGCTTGAGCCGGATCTTCCATTAGATTCGTGGGGGGCAGTTCATCATTTTGGATCAGATAATTAATGGAATTGACCAGTAATGTCTTGAGTTGGTCACCTAAGATAAGATCAAATGTCGAGGAAGGTGCAAAAGAGGCGAGCTCAATGGTATGAGCAGTGCTGACAGGATCTTTCTGGATTTTTTCCCGCCATGTGTGATAAGAATTACCGCCAATAGGAAATTCAATTAACCCCAAATAGGCCTCCAGGCTGTCATCCATGTAAATGTTGTTGGGATTCGGATGGGGAATGGGGTTGCCGTTTGGGTCAGCCGTGAGCCGCATATGAGTTCCGCTTCCTTCTACATCAAAATCAGCTAGTTTAACAGGAGTGGCATATTTATATTGATTTTCGTTTTCATACAATATCCACTGACTGCTTAATGGTTTTGTTAAGTCATAAAGCATATCATTGGCAATGTCCGCGGTTATGGCCACCTGTTTACCCGGGCAGTCTCTGGGGTCACCGCTGACTTCCGCAGGCCAGTTAGCAATGGAATATTCAAATTGCGGGTTGCTTACTTCATCCCCGCTGCTGCAGTCAATCGGTACAATTGGGTTGTTGGCCACATCTTTAGGTTCAATATAGTATTTAACAAAGTCTCTTCCATCGGCAATCGCCTGATTATCGCTGATTCCGGTAATTTGTTTGGATTTTAAAGAAATAGAAGACTGTGTTGGATCATAATCACCCGCGCGTACGTAAACAATGATCGGATCGGACAGTTGTGCCGTGTCGGGCGGGTCTTCCGGCAAGGGGCCGCAGGGAAGGTAGCCATCCCGATCGCCGGGATTGTCTACCAGGCATTTGTCGCCCAAATAGGTTTCAAGATTAATACCGTTTGAAATAACCCCTTCCAATTTGTATTTACAGAACCCTTTGGTGGGCGCGTTGACATTCCCGATGGTTGAAATCGTTACATCGGCTGAAAAAGAGTCTCCGAGATTTCGTGAAATGGTTATCCCTCCGGTTCCGGGTTTGTAGCATCCGGGATCCGCTTCAAAGGGATTGATGAAGAGCATAGATACGGCGGGATTAATATTGATGGCTGATTCAGGGTCATAAACAAATTTTTCCCAATAAATAGTGGTTGCACCTATTTCCGGGGGGTTGTAACCTGTGTTTTTGCCCACCGCAAACCAAACCAGTTCCGGCGCCAATACCGGCGGCGCGGAATCATCCGGAATCCAAATGGTGTAACCTGAAAAGTCAAAAGGAAAAACATCCGTAGGCTCTTTACTGAATTTCAGCCAGCCCATGTTTTCACTCCACGCATAGCCGTGAAACCGGCGGCCGATGAGCACATCATCGTCTGTTTCTGGCGATTCGCTCCCCGGAGTTCCAAAATCATGGATTTCATTGTTGTTTGTGTCGATGTCCAGCCAGATTCCCCAGCCGTCGATATTAAAGCGCTGGTCCTCCGCCTGAGTAGTGGTTCCGAATTGATCGTCGGCTGAAAACTTGATCCAGCCTGTGTAAGCGTTCCAGCCATATCCCGTAATGGCTCCGGCGGTAGCGCCTTCTGTCCGGATGCGCGGATACATAGAGGTGAGATAGGGATCCTGAGCCGGATCATCTTCGTCTGCAGGGTCAAGCCCTATCGCATCGCTGATGGCTGTGTTTATTAATGTGCCATTTAAGGCGATCCAGCCGATCGTATCGCTCCATATAAACCCCCTTAAAAGACAGCTAGTGGCATCACAAGCAT
>Ga0114920_10000988_pt1 | contig 12869 bp, 12 predicted proteins | sample ChitaG_FD_88683 | JGI IMG/M metagenome (GOLD analysis project Ga0114920, IMG submission 88683) | Deep subsurface microbial communities from South Pacific Ocean to uncover new lineages of life (NeLLi) - Chile_00310 metaG | ecosystem: Environmental > Aquatic > Marine > Oceanic > Sediment ... | reverse complement strand
TGTCTTTTAGTTCATCTCCCATTTAGTTGTAAATATTAATACCTGTAGCTGTAAATATTAATACCTGTTTTATAAAATGTCATTCCTGCTTCCGCAGGAATGACGAAACGGAGCATGGATAACAGCTCAATTATAGTCTCTTATATTATTTTTCAACTTTTTGGGAGATGATCCTGTCTTTTAAAGTTTATTATTTTGTCCGCGATGATTATACCACAGCATAAAAAAATTCAAAGTTAACATGTTTGACTGCCTATCTGCATTAAGGCTCTCACAGTCATCTCATCCATCTTCCTTGAACAAAGAAATAGTAAAAAAAGAACAGTGTTGAGTGATGAAATGTGAAAGAAACAAAAAATATTTTCATATTTTGACAAATATTGGCAGCAATATGGCAAAAAGTGACAACAATTGTCATTTTTGCAAAAAATAATTCTTGACAGCTCTAGGCTCGGTCCGTACAGTTGTACGGTTTGGGTCCGGAAAAAGGAGTTAACCCTCCTTAAAAATTTTTAACAAATCTTGTTCCAACCGCCTTAACAGCCATTTAAAAATTCACCTAAACCACTGTTGGAAAATTATTCCAATCGAAAGAGGATGCAATTCTCAATGGAGGAGAAAAAAATGAAAAAATTCTTAGTTGCGATTTTAGTATTTTTTATAGTATCGGTGGGGGAATCTATTGCGGTCCTACAAATTACATCCCCATTATCTCAAATAACGTAATCGTAAACAATCGTTCTTCCATAGATGGAGGAGGAATCACCGCCAACAATTGCAGCCCAGCCATTGTTAATAACACCATCTCATATAATCGCACTATAAGTCTAAAGAGCGGGGAAGGACAGGGCGGAGGGGTCTACTTTTATAAATCTTCTAATGCAATCATTAAAAATAACATTATTTCAAATAACTCTGCTGAGAATGGCGGAGGGATCTACAGTAGGATATCCTCTCCAATGAATGATTATAACAATGTGTGGGAAAACTCAGACTCTAATTATGTTAATTGTCCCACTGGAGATAACGATATATCTGTCGATCCCGAGTTTGTGATCCCGAACCCGGATTGGATTGTTGGTGAGTATGATTTTCATCTACAGCCAACTTCCCACTGCATTGATGCGGGAGACAACGATGCTATAAAATTGTTAAACTTGCCATTGTTGGATTTAGACGACAACCCAAGAATTGTTAATGGTGATGGTATCGGAGGTGCTATAGTTGATATGGGTGCGTTTGAGTATCAAGCAATAATTGAGATTGAGGCTACAATTGATGTTGATCCAAATACATTAAATTTAAAAAGTAAAGGTAAATGGATTACAGCTTACATTGGATTACCTGAAGGTTATGATATAAACAATATTTATATTGAAACTGTCAAACTTCACTATAATGGAAATTCAGTAGAAGCTGATTGGGGAGATAGTCAAGGAACAGTCTACATGGTGAAATTTTCCAGGAAGAAAGTTGTCGTGCTTCTGAGTGGTGTCTCTGGAGATGCTGAGCTCGAAGTAACAGGAAAAGCTGGGGACACTACCTTTAGAGGTTTTAATACAATTAGAGTGAAGTAGCCGTAATTCTAAAGCATCTGAATTTCTTATAGAGTATATCCTTCTTTTTCTGCTTCTTTGATTAAGAAAATAGGCTAAAAAGGGGGACCGTTTAATAAATCAGTTAATAAAGGAACTATCTATTCTTTCTTCTTAAAAAAGAGAGGATGGAGGACCGCCTAGTATGGATTTGAGTTCGTCCATGGCAGGAGAAGGCAGGTGGATGAATTCGAGGCCGACATCGTAGCGGGCTTCAGACCCTGGAGGGAGTTCTTTTATCCACACAACACGGGCTGTTGCTATCACTTCTTGTTTAAGGGGGAGATGGAGTTCAAGATGAAGCCCTTTTCCTTCCATGAGTGGCTCATCGCTAAAAATGCGCACTCCTCCGAGGCTGATGTCGGAAATTTGACGCTTTTGGCTGGCCATCCTAGGGGGACCGAAGAACCTAGGAGGACTGTATGAGACACGTACCCTAAGCCGTTTATGGCGCCGTCTTTGAGCTTCTGAATCGAAAAAATCTGTCATTTTACCCCTCATAACCCTTCTTAAATGATGGGGTTCTTGTTATTAAGGAAGTAATAAGTATAGTGAAAAAATATTTGGGTGTCAAATCGAATTTTCGGGCTTTATTTAAACTCTGTCGAATGATAACGATATTTGGTGAGAATTAGATCGTCATCAGGATCTATTTCTGAAAAATAGAAAAATTTATCTGAAATTAGGATTGGCTTTATGCTGATCTTCGAAGTCCCTAAAAACTTTCCGTCCATAGTAAAAATATCAACGGGAATGAGGCTTTGCTCGTCTGTTACGTCGTTCTTTGTCCTGAAAACGAATACATATTTTTCAGCTACAACGATTTTATCAAAATAGCTCTTAACTTTTGGAATTCTCTTTTCTATCTTTTTTAAAACCCAATCTGGCCAATTTCTCATTTCACCGATTTTTTTTCTCAAATATTCTTTCTCTTTGGAATTCAGTTTCTGTGGCTTTATATTTCTTTTGATCTTTGATACGACCGCCCCCTTCTCATCCAATATTGAAATCTCATATATGTTTCCTACTCCGATTGCTGAACGATTTTTATAACGGCTAAAAAGAAGGAAAGGGGTATACTCTTCCGCCGAATAATTAAACATAACCATTCTTCCTGTCTCATCAGGCAATGAAATTGAATGGGAATCCTTTGAAACAGTAAAAAAAGAATCCACTATATCGCTGTTAGAATCGATGAGGATTTGTTTTCTTTGAACTGGTTCCCAAATCCAAGCATAGTACAAATCTTCGCTCAAGTAAGTTAATGCAAGCCCTCTATTCAGGACTAATCTTTTTAAGAATTCTCCATCTTTATCAAAAAAAGAAACATAGCTCCTCTCTTCGCTTACTACGATCTCTCCTGTGTCTGAGACAAATAGGTCATGCGGACTTTCAAAATTGCCGGGTCCTCGACCTTTCTCCCCAAAGGAAAGCAGGAGTTTTCCTTCAGGGGAAAATTTGTACACCTTGCAGGCTTTTTGATCTAACACAAAGAAGTTATTTCCTCTATCTTCATATACAGAGGTAATGCTGCTGAAAATCAAATCGCCTTTTCCGATTTCAAGCACTTTTTTCAAATTCAATTCTATAGTTTTTTCAGAATATAAATTCACAGACACAAGAAAAAAGAATAAGAAAAGAAGTGCTATAAGAGCTGTCTTCTTCATCTCTTTAGGCTTCCTTTTAAGGTCGACATAGATTTCATGATTCTTGTCCATAATTCAATCCGAGGTTATTTCAATATTGTTCGTCCTTTAATATTATCAAAAAAAATGAAGGATAAGAAGACGGAAAGAGCCAGCACGGTATTGTCATAGAAGGTGGGCTTGATGAATCAAGCCCCTACAGATGAATCAAGCCCCTGCATGAAAATGGATGTGATCAAGTATTGTGTCCGCAGAATTCCTGATTGACAAGGGTCAATATTATAAGTTAATAAGAGAAGAGAAAATGAAGAAGATTTCCTTGATCATCATGAGTCTCGTGCTGACCTCTGTGCTTCACGCCGATGCTTTTAAGCTTATGGGTGGAGCGAACTTCTTGAAATATTATCAAACATCTACAGCAGAGACCTTCGAGTGGAACTATAAAACGGGGTTTTGTGTCGGAGGCGGATTTGAAATCAACCTAACAGATGATGCGATTTTTTCTGTCGAAGTTGATGCATTCTATATACAAAAAAAAGGCGGTAGAGTTGAGGAAGGCGCTTCCAATCAGGAAGCAGTTTTCAATTTAAGCACCCTATGTATTCCTGCCTTATTTAGAGCCAGATTTAAGTTTGATTCACCTTTTTATATACTCGGAGGTGGGGGAGTATCCTTTATTTTATCCCATAAATTTGAGATAAAGAATGGAGGGAGTGCGTTTCAGGTTGATTTAAAAGAAGAGGAAATAACTAAAGGGGTTGATTTTGGTCTTGTGTTGGGTTGTGGCTATGAAATAAAAGTGAATGAATTCCAAGAAGTTTTTATTGAAGCTCGATACCATCATGGATTTGCAAATGTACTCAAAGATACTGAGAATTATGGGGCAGTGAAAACCAGTGCAATTTTAATTGTTCTGGGATTAAAGACGTATTGATTTGTTTTGTTTTTTGGCTTAAGTGAATGTCATTGCGAGGAATGAAATGACGAAGCAATCTCTCATGGAAAAAGGTTGGGATTTGCACGATGCTTCGCATCTCGCAAGGTGGGCTTGATGAATCAAGCCCCTACATGAAAAGGTGATGAAAAAAATCATAAATTTTCTTTTAATCATAACGACGGTTTCTACTCTCTATGCGGATTTTAAGATCATGGGAGGAGTAAATTTTTCCAGGTATATCGTCTCTCCCAAAGAAGAGGGCGTGAAATGGGATTATGAGCGAGGGTTTATAGGAGGAATTGGGTTAGAGAAAAAAATTACAGACCGTATGCTCCTGGAATTCAATTTTCTCTTTTTCAAGAAAGGCAGTAAAGTTGAATTTGCCGATTTCCCTGATTTAAAAGAGACCTATCGAATAAATGCATTCAGCATTCCTGTACTGCTCAGAAGAAAGTTTTTTTATGGCTCATCTCCCTATGCCCTTGGAGGCGTTGAGTTTTCTTCTATTCTTACCCATAAAGCCAAATTCGAAGGAGAAGAAGCTGTCGATATAAAAGAGAATACAAAGAAAATCGATCTAGGTCTTGTTTTAGGGTGTGGCTATGAATTAGAACTGGAGGAAAACCTGTATTTGTTTATTGAAGCGAGGTACCATCATGGACTTGTGAATATAATGAGCAATCCTGTTGAAGACCAGTCAATGAAAAATAGCACGATATTAATTTTGATTGGACTCAGATCTTGAATAGAGAATATAAGTGACCAAACTTCCGGATTTTGGTATAATCGGCTGAGAGAAATTAGATATGAAGAGAATAAAAAGAAAACAGCTCAAAGGGGATGAGCTCGTCACAACCATAAGTAAACTTTTGCGCTTCCTCCAAGAGCGGACAAAACAAATCGTGACTCTTATGGTTGTAATTCTTTTCGTGATATTAGCTTTTGCCGGGAATAGATTTATCAAAGCACGACAGAATAAGAAGGAAAGCCACGTGCTTGGTCAGATTTTCAGTCTTGGCTCTGAGCTGAATAGTAAGCCTGAAAACGTGCAAAAACTTGAGGAGTTAGGGGGGAGTGGAAGATTTTCTCGCGTAGCCTATATCGTTCTAGCTACTCATTGGATGGAGAAAGGAGAGTTGGAAAAAGCTGAAGCTTCTTTGGAGAAAATGAATAAAAGCCCAAAGGATATTTTTTACTATCAAGCACAGGATTTACTGGCACAAATTCACTCCAAACAAAAAAATTATGATAAGGCAATCGAGATCTATCAAAAGATAGAAGAGGAAGATCCCAAAGAATATTCATTAGCCGTCATCCTTTTTAACCGTGCAGAGGTTCTTGAAGAGAAAGGAGAAATTGAAGAGGCGTTGGCTTTTTATAAGAGAGTTCAGGAAGAGTTTCCTCAGGCATATTATAGTTTTGATGCTTCTCAAAAAATTAGAGAATTAGAAGCAAAAAAGTGATCGATTCTATTGAAAATTCTTAAAAAAAATATATAATAGGTTGTTTTTAGGAGGAAAGAATGCCTTTTAAAATTACTGATGAATGCATTAATTGTGGCGCCTGCGAACCTGAATGCCCTAATATGGCGATAACGGCTGGAGATGAGTTTTTCGAGATAGAGCCAGATAAATGCACAGAATGTGTCGGGCATTTTGATGAGTCTCAGTGCGCGGCTGTTTGCCCCGTCGACTGCTGTGTTCCTGATCCTGAACACAAGGAATCAAAAGAAGAACTGCATGCGAAGTACGAGAGGCTGCAAGAAGAATAATTCACAAAAAAAATATCCCTCAAAATAGGAGTGATCTCAATCACTCCTATTTTTTTATTTGAAAGATGGACGAAGAAAGAACCCCACTTCCAGTACAGGAATGGATAAGGCCACCGTTTTCTGTGAAGAAGAGAATCTGGCTAAACATTCTGCTCTTTGTTATGACGATATTTTCCACGATTTTTGTAGGGCTTTCTATGAGTCTAGGCTATGTGCATACGGATGCTATCGTCGGGAATTCTGAGCTTCCTATTGATCTTGAAACATTCAGCAATCCGCAAGTCCTATTTTTGAGTATTGTCTACGCAGCTGTTCTTTTAGGAATTTTGCTGGGCCATGAATTGGGTCATTTCCTAACGTGTCGATACTATAGAATAGACGCTACCCTTCCCTATTTCATTCCAGCGCCAACTCTGATCGGAACGCTCGGTGCTTTTATTAAAATCAAATCTCCTATCACAAGAAAGCAGCAGCTCTTTGATATCGGAGTTGCCGGTCCTTTAACAGGTTTTATCCTTTCCTTACCGGCTGTTATTTATGGCCTATCTATCTCAAAGGTAGTGCGCTCGATGCCACCTGAAGAGATCCTTACATCTCCGTTTATCGTTTATAGCTTTGGCGATCCTCTTATCTTAAAGATCATCGGAGCCATGATTTTCAAGAACATTCCCCCTGGCTATGAAATCTTTCTTCATCCTGTTGCTTTTGCAGGCTGGGTAGGGATTCTTGTTACCGCCTTCAATCTTTTCCCTATCGGACAGCTTGATGGAGGACATGTAGCTTATGCTCTTTTTGGGCGGAAGTCGCAAAATTTAGCGCGGTTTTTCCTCCTGGTATTTGTGGTCATGGGGATCTTTCTCTGGATAGGTTGGTTCATTTGGGCTTTCATAATCATGATTTTGGGGTTGAGACATCCACGGATTCAGGATGAAGAGACACCTCTCTCTCCAAAGAGAAAATTTATAGGATTTATGATTATTCTAATCTTCATCCTTTCTTTCATTCCCGATCCGATTAAAGGTTATAGTCTATTCGACATATTAAGAATTTTTTGAATTTGAAGAAAAAAGATCATGAAAAAAGGGCAAAAAGTTTTTAACAGAATCTGTGGAAAAATTGTGGAAAAGCGCCCTTGTTTGAAGCCATATATTCGAAATTACCTGAAGATATGACGATTTGCACAGAAATTAGTCATGCCATTTAAGTTATTCATAATAAACAAGTTATGGATGTGTTGAAAATAAAGAAATTACGAAGATAGCGACAAAAATTGTCAATCAAAATTTATAATGCAGGGATTTGATTCATCAAACCCACATTGAGGATGTCACAGCAAGGAGTAAGGCAATGAGGCAATCCCAGCCTTTTTTATAGGGGCTTGATTTGTCAAGCCTATATTATAATATGTAGGGGCTTGATTCATGTTGTGTAGGGGCTTGATTCATCAAGCCCACCTTATGAATGTAGGGGCTTGATTTATGTTGTGTAGGGGCTTGATTCGTGTTATGTAGGGGCTTGATTCATCAAGCCCACCTTGCTAGGGGTCATTGCGAGGAATGGAATGAGGAAGCAATCTCATATAAAGGTAGAGATTGCCACGCTACGCCCCAAATGACAGGAATGTAGGGGTTTGATTCATGTTGTGTAGGGGCTTGATTCATCAAGCCCACATGTAAGATGATTCTTGATAAAATATAAGAAAAATGAATGACCAATTCAAAGAAATCGAAGAAACATTTAACGAGTTAAAGAGAAAATTCCGGGAGAAGGAAATTTCTCGAGGCGAGTTTATAGATGAATTAAAGAAGCTGAAGCTTAAAGACGAAAAGGGACATTTCTGGATGATCGGTTCCCGAACCGGCAAGTGGTATTGTTTTGATGGGACAGACTGGGTTCAATCAGATCCTCCTTCCATTCAGGAAGGGAAAGCTATTTGTATTTATTGCGGATTTGAGAATACGCTTAAATCAGTTCTATGTGTTCGCTGTGGACAAAATTTTACGGAGAGGGCATATTTCTGCAAAAAATGTGGCTACGAGCTGGATGAACCTAACCAGGATTGCCCAAACTGCAGCAAAGTGATCAAAGATATGGTCGGAGAGGAAAAGGAAGTTGGGGAAGAATATTTCACTAAAGAAGAAGATTTAGTTATAGAAGCAAAGGAAGATAATGAGAAAGATTTAATCGGAAAGGAAGAAGATTTAGCTGATGAGACAGAGGAAGCGTTTAAGGGGGAGAGTACCGCTAACTTTGTCTTTCACTCTCTGAGCCCTCTATCTTTTCTTCTATTCTGGGGGATCATAGGTCTTCTTGCAGGCATTATTGTAGGCGCTTTTACAGGAGCAACAGATTATTTTTATGAAATAGGCAGGGTTGTGCCCACATTTCTCCAAGCTTTTCAGGGAAAACTTCTGGGTGGCATCATTTATGCCATCATTGGGGGAGTGGTTGGTTTTATAGCTTTGGGAGTATTTGGCTTCTGTTTAGCCTACCTTATAAATTTTGCTTTGTCTCTAATCGGGGGGATAAAAGTCCGTATCGAAAAGAGCTAGAGAGGGGATTTATTTCTCGCTGATATAATTATATTTTTGAAGATAGCTAACCAAGGTGGGATGATACTTTTCATATGTATCTGATTTAAGAATCTTTGAGATTCCCTTCAAGACATCTTTTTGTGTCATACGAGTTGGATCTTCCATGGATGAAAAAGCAGCATTTCCTAACAGTTGAATGATAAGGGGATGCCCTGAAGAAATTTCCAGTATTAATTTTTCCGCATCGGGATCAACCGTAAAAGGAGTTTCTGACTTTTTTGAACTTGCGTAATTAAGGATGTGTCTGACCTCATCATCTTTTAGAGCTTTTAATATCACATGTTTGAGTGTTCTTTCAGTGGAAGGGTCTTGTTCTTTAAGCTGGCTGAAAGTTCCCTTTTGTCCGACAAGAATAAAGTTTATTCGGCTTAATCCATCTTGATTTAAATATTCATGAACTATCTTAAAAAAATGTCCAAATTCTACGTTTTTGCCTAATTTGTCGAGTTCATCAATAGTTATTACTATTCCCTTTAAATCAGTGAATTTTAATAATGAGATGTAGATATTATCTAATCCATTTATAAATTGAGTTGCAATAGATGCAGGATTGTCTTTCATCAAATCGGTCTGTAGTTTTGCCTTGATTGCGTCTAAATGGAGGGATTCTTCAAATTTCTCTGGGTTTCTTTTTATTTTGTCTTTTATCCTGTAACATTTATGTTCTAATCTAATGAGCAAGTCTGAGGCCAGTGTGAAGAGTGTTGTGCCTTTTCCGCATGTATAGAAACACGTAAGATATTCATCTAATTTCGTTTTTATGCCACATCTTTCCGCTAAAATATGATTACCCATGTATAAATTTTTAATCTGGAATGCAAGAGAGGATTTTCCTATTCCACGGTCGCCTGAAATTAGAATGTGTTGGTTATTGAAAAGTGATTCCATGCATGTGATAAATTCTTGCGGTCTGTTTCCAAAAGCGTTGGGATCGTCCTCTATTTTGTCTATTTTAAATGGACTTATTCGTAATTTTACCATGGCTCCTCCAGAAAAATGGGATGAGTATATTTCGCTGGGAGAGAATTCTCTTTTTTTACTTCCACCTGCTTTGAAGCCTTTAGAATTTAGTGACTTTAAGTAATTACATCTTAATTAAGCAATTACCTTTAGTCAATACCAGCGGAATCATCGGGGTCAGGTCTCTATTCCACAATGCCACTTTTTATCTTATTTAAGGCGTAGGCGATCTGTCCCACTGAGATTGACTCATCATTAGGGGAATAATTTATCGGTCTGAGTACTTTAACACCCACGCCTTCTAAAAGCTGGGTTGCAGTGTGAAGGAGTCTTTTATTTAGAAACACTCCACCAATCAATACCACGGTATCAATTCTATGATCCTTTCTCGCTTTCTTCGCCACACGTGCTATGATCCGTGCTAAGGTGTTGTGGAATTTTGCCGAAATCACAGAAGGGGGAGTACTCTTCGCTAGGTCTTTTATTATAGATCTTATTGTCTCAACAAAAGAGATCTGAAAAGGGATGTTTCTCTCCAAAATGGAGAAATCATAGCTCTCCTCTACATCTTCTGCAGCTTGAGATTCCAGTCTCATCGGGGCCTCAGCTTCAAATTCAACTTCTAAAGGAGAAAGTCCTGCAAGGAACGAAACAGCATCGAACAATCGACCGCAGCTTGATGTGGGGGGACTGTTGATCTTCTGCTCGATCATGCTCATGATCCCCTTGATTTTATTCTTGCCGACCTTCTTTAGGGCTTTTAATTGAGGGAGGTTTGCGCCATAGGTATCCATAAGATAGGATATGGCCATTCTCCATGGTTGTTTTGAAGCCAGGTCCCCTCCAGGAAGAGGTACATATTTGAAATGAGCAAACCTTTGGTAGGATGCATAGTTAGCTAGCAGAAATTCACCGCCCCATGCCTTTCCATCATCGCCATAGCCATAGCCATCAAAAGAGACGCCAAGAACTTTCTTTCGGGGAGGAACTCTATGTTCGAGGAGGGGTGCAAGGATATGAGCGAAATGGTGTTGAACCTGAAAGTGAGGAATGCCCATCTTCTGAGCATGCCTTGTGGTATGAAAATCCGGATGCATATCTGATACAACGACTTCAGGCTTGACTTCAAAAAGACGAGAAAGATGGCGGATTGTTTCCTCAAAGTATCCATAATTCTGGTATTCATCCAGGTCTCCCAGGAACTGGCTTGTAATCACATACCCGTTTTTATAGAAAGAAACAGTATCCTTTAGCTCTCCTCCCAGGGCCAGAATATGAGATGAGGATTCCAGTGCATCGGGCACTCTTTGTGGGTAGGGGACATAACCCCGTGCGCGTCTTAAAAAGAGCGGACTGCCGTCGACTACTTTCAGGACAGAATCATCTGCCCTCATTTGAATGGGACGGTCATGAGTCAGGATGCAGTCACAGAGTTCTTTGATTCCTTCCTCTTCATCTTTCATTATGGGTGCATCTTTTTTGTTAGAGCTTGTGGCGACAATCAGATCGAGTTTTTTGAGCAGCAGATAATGAAGAGGAGTATACGGAAGCATAAATCCCATCTCGTCAAGGTAAGGAGCAATTCCCTTGATATCCTTTTTTTTCTTGAGGAGTACAATCGGGCGGCGGGCTGAGAGAAGCTGTTCTTTTTCAGCGGGGGAGAGGGATGCATATTTTTCGACAATTTCAAGACTCCGTGCCATCAGAGCTAAAGGTTTGGTTCTCCTCTCTTTTATTTTCCTCAAACGGCTTATAGCTTCATAATTTAGAGCGTCACAGACAAGATGGAAGCCACCCAGCCCTTTTACAGCCAGGATTTTCCCTTCTTTTATCAGGGAAGCCGCTTTTTGGATTCCTCCTTTTATCTTTTTTCCTGTCTTGGATTCTACGAGACTTACCTGTGGTCCGCAGGCAGGGCAGGCAACAGGTTGGGCGTGATACCTGCGGTCCAGGGGATTGGTGTATTCTCTGCTGCAGTCCTCGCACAGTTCGAAGCTCTGCATAGTGGTCTCTGGCCTATCATAGGGAAGGGATTTGACAATTGTGTAGCGCGGTCCGCAATCCGTACAGTTGATAAAAGGATACAGAAAGCGTCTGTCCGATGGCGTCATCATTTCTTGGTGGCAGTTCTCGCAGATAGAAATATCAGGTGAAATAAAGACAAAACTTTCAGCCTTCTGCGATTTTTTTATCTTGAAGTCGTTGAGATCATGGTAAGTGGCTGGCTTGACTGTCACGCTTTCTATTTGGGAGAGAGGAGGATTGTCTTCCTTGAGAGCTTTTAGGAAATCTTTAAAGCCTGTTTTTTCTCTGGATTCAAGGTGGATTTCTACACCAAAGCCGATGTTTTTGACCCAGCCTTTAAGATGGAATGTGTTAGCAAGACGGTAAATAAATGGCCTGAACCCTACACCCTGGACAACTCCAAAAACAACTGCTTGAATCGCAGTACCTTTTTCACCTTTCATTGTTTTTTCCTGTGAGATTGCGCAGCCTGTTCCGAGCAAAGCTAGGAATCTCTTCCATTTTCTCGCAATGACATTCAATTTATCATTGGGAACGGTTTGTAGGGGCTTGATTCATCAAGCCCACCATGAGAGCGCAGCACCGTAGCAATCTCATTCCTATTATGTAGGGGCTTGATTCATCAAGCCCACCATGAGAGCGCAGTACCGTAGCAATCTCATTCCTATTATGTAGGGGCTTGATTCATCAAGCCCACCATGAGAGCGCAGCACCGTAGCAATCGCATTCCTATTATGTAGGGGCTTGATTCATCAAGCCCACCTTATATACTGTACTTGCATCCGCAGTAATTCTGACGATAGAGTCCATGCTGCTTGCTTAATTCCACGCTTTTCCTGAATCCGTCTTTCCTTTTGAAATTGGCCTCCAAGAAATTTATTTTATACTTATGGGCAAACATTTTACCCATCTGGTTGAGCACATCCGCTTTTTTCCAGGGACTCAAACTCATAACAGTCGTAAAGCTATCAAAGCCGAGCTCTGAAGCTTTTTGGGCTGTTTTTTTTAGTCTCATCGCATAGCAGATGTCGCATCTTTTTCCCTTCTCAGGTTCATCCTTGTATTTTTCAGTTATCTTGAACCACTGGTCATCGTCGCAGTCCTCTTCAATAAGCTTGAAATTCAAAGTCTGAGCCACTTTTATTGTCTCTTCCAGCCTCAATTCATACTCTTTCCGAGGATGAATGTTGGGATTGTAGAAGTATCCGCACGCACCATAGTCTTCTTTAAGAAGTCCCATGACAAAGAGAGCATCCGGGGCACAACAGATATGAACCAGTATTTTCTTCTTCATGATGAACCTATTTTAAACTGTACCCAACTTGGCAACTTGGGGTCGGT
>Ga0114920_10000987_pt1 | contig 12887 bp, 10 predicted proteins | sample ChitaG_FD_88683 | JGI IMG/M metagenome (GOLD analysis project Ga0114920, IMG submission 88683) | Deep subsurface microbial communities from South Pacific Ocean to uncover new lineages of life (NeLLi) - Chile_00310 metaG | ecosystem: Environmental > Aquatic > Marine > Oceanic > Sediment ... | reverse complement strand
GCCTTCAAACGGTTTTTTCACCCACTGTCCTTCGTTTATGCGTTGAATAGATGAAGAAGGGATGGCGTGAAAAATCTGAACGGGAGCGATACCATTCCCGAATACTTACTGATTATCACCCACGCAAAATGGAAGAGAACCTCTAACTTTACAATATCTGCTTCCAGTATCTTTTTTTTACATATCTCGCCTTTCTAATTTAACTCGTTTATAATGAAAAAAATGCAAAATCCAAAAGTTTCAGTCGTCCGACTGGCAAGTTATAAAAACGAAGAACTTCACAAAGCCCTGAAAAAGAGCCTTGCGCTCATTGGAGGATTAGAGAATATTATTAAACCCCGCAGTAAAGTTTTTGTTAAAATCAATCATCTCTCCCCTCCTTCACCTCCAGAGAGAAACGTTGTGACTCATCCTGTTTTTACCAGTGAGGTCCTGCGCCTGTTGAAGGACCTAAATCTTGAAATCACAGTCGGAGATGATATCCAGTCAAAGGAAAAAGATGGCTTTTTTTTATCTGGATACCGTAAGGCCTGCAATGACTTGGGAATCCGTCTTATTAATCTAAAAGAAACTGGCTTTCGAGAAATCAACTGCAACGGGCAAATTTTAAAAAAAACCTTTATTTCTCCTTTGCTCTTAGAAGCAGATTTTGTTCTGAATCTGCCCAAACTAAAAACCCATTCCTTTACGGTCTTTACAGGAGCTGTAAAGAACATGTTCGGTATTATCCCTTATGGACTGCGGCTCAATTATCACCACCAGTTTACCAGGGTTGATGTATTCAGCCAGATGCTCGTAGATATCTTCTCATGTGCACCGCCCCACCTAACTATTATGGACGGGATTGTGGCAATGGAAGGCGAAGGCCCATTCGCTGGAAATCCAAGAAAAGTGGGAGTTATTCTTGCCTCTCAGGACGCCGTAGCTGTAGATGCTGTGGCATCAAAAATTGTGGGAATTAATCCTAAAAATATTGACACGACTTTTAATGCTCACGAGAGAAGCCTGGGAATAGGCGTAATCGAGAAGATCGAAATTGCTGGAGAAAAAATTCGCGATGTAGCGGTTAGAAATTTCAAGCATTCAGCTGTCGCTACAGGAATTATGCGCAGAAAAATTCCCCAATTGCTCTATGCGCATATCCAGGAACATCTGATCCTTACTCCTGAAGTTAACAAAAAAAAATGCACAGTTTGTATGGAGTGTATAGAAATCTGCCCGCGTGGAGCAGTAAAGCTTGACCAGGGCTTAGCAAGAATCAATAAAACTCTCTGCATACATTGTATGTGCTGTCATGAGGTCTGCCGTTTTTTTGCCATTAAACTCAAACAAAGACCTCTGGGAAGAATCGTGAGAGCTTCTGAAGTTTTGTATAAAAAGATAATGACTTTATTCAGCTGAAATAAGACTACTGTTATTTTCCCTATTTTAACTCATCCATGAATTTTGATCGATTGTCAAATGTTGAGAAACACCCTCTTTTTGTTTATAATCTCTGAAACTATGGAGAAAAAATGAATTTTAACTATTACTTTAAGTCACTTCAAGGAAAAATGGTCAATCTTCTCAAAGAAATTGTTAATCTCGAATCCCCTTCAAACGATAGAAAGGCTGTGAATGCTTGTTCTTCTTATGTTGTCGAGGAGTTCAAAAAAACGGGGGCCAAAGTAACCCGCTTGCCTCAAAAAGATATTGGAAATCTCTACATCGCTGAATACCCTGCTTCTCGCACCAAAGAAAAAAAGGAGCAGATTTTACTTCTCACTCATATTGATACAGTCTGGCCTGTGGGAAAAATTCATAAAATGCCATTTTATGTGACAGAAAATAAAATTTTTGGCCCGGGGGCCCTGGATATGAAAGCCAGCCTTGTTATGGCAATATTTTCTCTTAAAGCACTAAATGAACTCAATATTCAACCAAAAAAGAAAATTGTTATTTTCATAAATTCCGCCGAAGAAATAGGGAGTGAAAAATCCTATGAAGTCATTCGAGACCTGTCAAAAAAATCAGCATGTGTATTATGCCTGGAGCCCTCTTTACCAGGCGGGGGCTTAAAAATCCAAAGAAAAGGCCGTCTTGTTATCAGCTTGGAGGCAAAAGGCAAGGCAGCTCATGCAGGAACCCCGGATAAAGGAGTTAATGCCATAAAAGAATTGACCCAGCAACTCCACCAGCTCCAAAAGCTTGAGACTAAAGAGACAACTATCAATATAGGTCTAATAGGAGGTGGAGAAAAACCTAATATCGTGGCTGATAATGCCTGGGCCATACTTGACATAAGATTCTGGAATAACACCCAGAAAGAAAGGGTTTTGAAATTCCTGAAACAGCTAAATCCATTGATCAAAGGAGCAAAAATCAAATTCTTTATAAAAAGCTTTACTCCTCCAATGGAAAAAACCGAAGTCTCCACCGACCTACTTACTCAGATAAGGAGAATAGCTTCTTCATTAAATATGAAGCTCGGGGCGGGGAAAACCGGAGGAGGGTCTGATGCTTCCATAGCTTCTAGCCTGGGAGTCCCCACATTGGATGGCTTGGGACCTGACGGGGAAGGGATTCACGCTGACAATGAACATCTTTTACTTTCTTCTTTGGTTGAAAGAACCGCTCTATTAACAGAAATTTTAACGCGACTCTAATTGACTGATTTCCCGAATTCTGTTAATTTAAAATGGTGGATTTGTTCATAATTTACATTATTTATATAACCAAACTTACCCGGTGAGACTTGATATTATCTCACAGTGTAAGACTCGATTTTTTTATTCTTAAAGGAGGATTCATATGATAAAAAAATACTACCTTCTCTCTCCTGGTCCCACCCCTGTTCCTGAGAATGTCCTTTCTGCTGCCGCAGAGCCTATTATTCATCATCGAACTTCTGAGTTTTCAGAAATTTTCATGGAAGTTACTGAAGGGCTTAAATATGTGTTCGGCACAAAACAAGATGTTTTTATTCTAACAGCATCCGGAACAGGAGCCATGGAAACTGCTGTCATCAGCACCCTCTGTGCAGGTGATAAAGTTATTACAATCAATGGAGGAAAATTTGGTGAAAGATGGGGGCAGATCTGCCAAGCTTACGGAATAGAAGTTAAGGATATTATTCTGGAATGGGGCGAACCTTACACAAAAGAACAGCTTGTTGATGAATTAAAAGCCAATCCAGATGTCAAAGCAGTTTTTGCAACCCTGTCTGAAACCTCTTCAGGAACAGTGTATGATATTCAAGGATATGGGGAAGTTCTAGCCCAGTCTGAAGCAATCCTGATTGTTGATGGGATTTCCGGCCTTGGTGCTACTCCCTGTCCTATGGACGAGTGGAAAGTGGATGTATTAGTTGCAGGGTCCCAAAAATCATTCATGATCCCTCCTGGCTTAGCCTATATGTCTTTTAGTCCCAAGGCATGGGATTGTGTTGAAAAATCGACCCTGCCTAAATATTATTTTAATGCCAAGAAATACAAAAAAAGCTTAGAAAAACAAACAACCCCATATACTCCTGCAGTATCCCTAATAATTCAGCAGAAAAAAGCCCTAGAGCTCATTAAATCTATGGGCCTGGAGAAGTTGTTTGAACATCACCGTATCCTCGGAGATGCAACCAGAGCTGCCGTTAAAGCTATTGGCCTGGAACTTCTCTCAAAGAAGCCTGGAAACATCCTGACTGCTGTTAAGGTCCCGGCAGGAATTGATGGATTAAAGCTTGTCAAAACCATGCAGGGTAAGTACATGGCTTATATTGCAGGTGGTCAGGACCCCTATAAAGGAAAAATGTTCAGGATAGCCCACCTTGGATACATGGGGGGCTTTGATATCATTATAGCTCTCTCTGCTTTAGAGATGACACTCTCTGAGCTGGGTTATGAATTCGAGAGCGGAACTTCTCTTAAGGCAGCAGAGGACATTTTAAAGGAGAACTGGGAATGAAAAAAGTACTTGTGGCGGATCCTTTAGATCCGGAAGCTTTTGAAGAGCTTAAATCCATTCCTGAACTTGAGGCTACTTTAAAATCAGGAATGGATGAAAAGGAATTAATCGGAATTATCCCAAACTTTCACGCAGTAGTGGTTCGAGGCGCTACTAAAGCCACAAAAAATGTTATTGATGCTGCTTCCAGCCTGGAGCTAATCGTCAGGGCTGGAATCGGGCTTGATAACATCGATCTTGAAGCAGCTCAGGAAAAAGGGATTCAGGTTGCTAATACGCCTGCGGCTACATCTATTTCAGTAGCAGAGCACACATTCGGGTTAATGCTCGCTGCTGTCCGAAACCACGGCAAGGCTAATCTCTCTATGAAGGAACACAAGTGGGAGAAAAAACTTTTCTCAGGTACAGAGCTCTACGGAAAGACTTTAGGGATTATTGGTATAGGAAGAATAGGACAGGAAGTCGCCAGGCGTGCTATCGCCTTTGGAATGAAAGTTATTGCCTACGATGTTATTGAAGCACAAACAGATCTAGATATCAAACAGATTCCCCTGGAAGAACTGCTTAACCAGGCAGACCTTATCACTTTACATCTCCCTTTAACAGAAAAGACAAAGCACATGATCAGTGATGAAGAATTTGAAAAAATGAAAGATGGAGTTATCCTCATTAACGCTTCCCGCGGAGGCACCGTGGATGAAAGAGCCCTTTTAAAGGCTCTTGAAGCAGGAAAAGTAAGAGCAGCAGCATTAGACGTCTTCGAGAAAGAACCGCCAGACGAATTCTCTCTAATAGACCATCCAAATATAATTGCTACTCCCCATATCGGCGCAGCAGCAAAAGAGGGACAAAAAAGGGCAGGCAAGGAAGTTGTTAAGATTTTAAAAGAGAGGCTGACTTAGCAACTTTTTACACACCTTTAGGATACAAACGGAGGAAAGATGGCAGAAATACGACCTTTTAAAGGACTAAGGTATAACAATCAAAAAGTTCAACTAGGAGATGTTATCACTGAACCTTATGACCGGATTCCTCCTCCCTTGCAGGAGGAATACTACAAAAAGAGTCCTTTCAACGTAGTAAGAATCATCCTGGGAAAAGACGATGACCCTGAGTTTCCTGAAAAGAATAAGTACCAAAGAGCCAGGATTTACCTGGATAAATGGGAAAATGAAGGTATTATTATCCGGGAAGACCAGAACGCCCTTTATCTTTATGAACAGGAATTCCGGGTTGGAAATAAACAGAAAAAAAGGATGGGACTTATTGCCAGAGTTAAGCTTGAAGAGTTTTCTTCAAGAAAAGTCCTCCCTCATGAGAAAACTTTTCCTAAACATAAAATCGACCGTTTAAATCTCTTGAAGGCTACCAACACCAACACTGGCCAAATCTTCCTGCTTTACAAAGATGACAACAACACTGTCACTCAGGCCTTCAAAAAAGCCCTGGTTAAGGCTGAATTGGGAGCGGATGTCAGAGATGAAGACAATTTTCATCATCTATTATGGATTATCAAAGACAAGGGAGACATTCAGGAGATTCAGGAAGCTATGGCTGATAAAGTTCTTATTATTGCTGACGGGCATCACCGCTATGAAACTTCTCTCAATTATAGAAAAGAAATAACTGAAGAAAAAAAAGAAGTTAAAGGCATTGAGCCTTTTAATTACATCATGATGACCCTTTTTAAATTTGACGACCCCGGACTGGTGATCCTTCCCACATATAGACTGGTAAAAGGCATGGACAAGCTCTCCGAAAAGGGACTTAAAAAGCTATTTAATATCTATTTTGAAATATCTGAGATAAACTGGCCGGACATTTCAGATTTATCTGTACTTGAACAAGCTCAGAAAAGAGTGCTCAACGGGACTCATACATTTGCTGTTTATGTATCCGAATTAAAAAAATTCTTAATCTTCCGCCTTAAATCCGAAGACATCCTGGACAGAGAAATAACCGAAGAACATTCTAAAGAATGGAAATGCCTGGATGTAGCAATTCTCCATTCACTTATCATAGAAAAGCTGAAAGCTTTATCCTCTAAACCTTTTTCCCTTGAAAACAATGTGAGTTACATAAGAAAACTGGACCAGGGTGTTAAAAAGGTCAAAGATGGAGAGTTCCAGATGATTTTTCTCCTGAAGCCAGTTTCTCTCTTCCAAATCAGACGGGTCGTAGAGGATGGGGAGCTCATGCCTCAAAAATCAACCGATTTCTTCCCAAAGCTCAAATCCGGCCTGGTCATGAATCCTTTGGATGAGTAAAAGTTGAATAAAGAAGATAGGACATGATTTATCTGGATAATAATGCAACAACTCCGTTAGATCCCGCAGTTTCGGAAAAAATGTCTCTGTTTCTCAAAGAGCACTTCGGGAATCCTTCATCCCTCTACCCCATTGGCAGGGAAGTAAAAGAGATCATCAATCAAGCTCGAGAAGTTATCGCCAAAACCTTAGGAGCAACCAGAACTGAGATAGTTTTTACCGGTTCAGGAACTGAAGCTGATAACTTCGCTATCCGCGGAATTCTAGATGCCTTTCCTGAAAAAAAGGAATTCATCACTTCCGCCATTGAACATCCTGCAGTTATTCAAACAGCAAATTATCTTGAGAGAAAAGGAGTAAAAGTCACTTATGTTCCGGTAGACAGGTATGGAACTATCGATCTTGACTTTCTAAAAGATTCAATTACACCTCAAACAGCTCTTATTTCAATCATGCTTGCAAATAATGAAGTTGGAACAATCCAGCCTATTGAAGCTGTTAGCAAAATAGCAAAAGAGAGAGGGGTTCTTTTTCATACCGATGCTGTTCAGGGTTTTGGAAAGACGGATGTAAATGTCAATAAGCTGGGTGTAGACATGCTCTCGATTTCCGCTCATAAAATATATGGGCCCAAAGGGATTGGTGCTCTTTATATCCGAAAAGGAACAAATATATGTCCACTTATTTATGGAGGGCATCAGGAAAGAGAGAAAAGAGCTGGAACTGAAAACACGATCGGCATTGTTGGATTTGGAGAGGCTGCCAGAGCCATTCAGGAGAAAGGAGATGAAGACAAGAAGCGAATTGAAGGACTGGCAGAACAACTAAAAAATGGAATAGAAGAAAAAATTCCCAAAGTAAAATTTAACGGCCATGAAAGCAAAAGAATCAAAGGAACTTTAAATTTTGCGTTCCTTGGCCTTGAAGCAGAAGCTGTCCTTCTAGCGCTTGCCACAAAAGACATCTTTGTATCAACAGGTTCTGCGTGCAGTGAGGATTCTGAAGATGTTTCTCATGTTCTCAGCGCTATTGGACTCAAACCTGAAGTTACCAGATCCTGCATCCGCATGTCTTTAGGACGCTTCATCACAGACGAGGATATCAAAGTTGTTCTACAAGAGCTTCCAGAAATTGTAGAAAAACTGAGAGAGATCTCCACATTTGACATTGATGAAGATTAACAATTTCTGATTAATACCCGCACAAAATGGAAGAAACCCGGCTTATATAACCAATTTATTTAGTAATTTTTTGTTAATCACAGAACTATGGAGATCCATAGTTACTGAGTTGAGAAATATAAATAAGCCTGACTTCAATAAAGAATTTCTGGTATTCCTCGGTTTTAAAATCCGGATAAGTCCAGCTCCAAGTTCTGGCCTCTTTTTTGCCGAACAGTAGCTCCAGATGGGCGTAAATCCCATGATGAAGAGGAATCCGGTGTGCAAAATCCTTGGCTGTTGCCATAATTAAAGCAGCTGAAGTCACATAACCAGGATCAAGATTGATAACTCTCCGGCTTATTTTTTGTCCTTTTCTAAGCTCTTCTTCAAGCTCATTCGTACGAAGCTTTATCTCGCTTATGTTTTCTGGAAAGATAAGGTCTTTAAAGCTTAAAAACCTCCTTTTTAAATCCTTGCCCATCTGTTTTTCATAATAATCTGTAAAATTGAACTTAATATAGGGACTTTTTAGATCTGCTGGACCATAAAGACTTATAAGGCATTCTTCAGCCTTATTAAAAATATTCTCTCCTGATGCAATAATCCCGCATATAAGCTTAACTGGCGAAAAAGGTTTGGGCTCAGCCATTATTCAGTCTTTCTTAAAGTTTGATTTAAATCTATCATGTTTTTGAGGGCTTCAATGTATTTTTTAGTTCTTCGCACAACGTTCCTGATCTGATTTTGTCTATTTTTTATAACACAGAATACAAGGAAAACCAATCCATTCACAATTTAAGTATCTTTTTTGCCGTGATGAAGGACGGATCAATCACATTATATGGGTATTTGGGGATGGATGAAGCGACTTTGAAGATTTCGAAGCCTGAGTTCATTGATTCCCCATTGACTTCAAGTTAGCCTTGTTTTATAAAACCCATGAAAATTACTTAAAGCTAGGTATGAAGCTAAACTTATTAGCCTCATTCGTTTTTATTTTTAAGGACAAGGCAACAAAGGATATACTTCATGAGCTTGGGTATTTTAGCATTTCTCGCGCTATTGCCGATTCTCTCTGTATTTGGGCTTATTGTTCTTTTTAAATGGCCTGCAACAAAAGCAATGCCCGTTGCTTATCTTTTAACCTTGCTTCTGGCATTACTTGTCTGGAAAGCCCCCTTCTCCCAGTTGGCCGCCGCCTCAATTGACGGCCTGATAACAGCAGCCTCTATTCTCTATATTGTCCTGGGTGCTGTTCTTCTTTTAAATGTTCAACAGGAAAGCGGCGCAATATATTCTATTCGGAGCAGCATGTTCCTCATCTCATCTGACCGCCGTGTTCAGGCAATTATCATTGCTTTTCTATTTGGATCTTTTATCGAGGGGTCTGCCGGATTCGGCACACCGGCTGCTGTAGCAGCTCCTATACTGGTAGCCCTAGGTTTTCCTGCCATGGCAGCTGTAATGGTAACCTTGATCATCCAGAGCACCCCGGTCTCATTCGGAGCTGTTGGCACTCCTATCCTTATTGGTGTCAGTACGGGGCTGAGCGGACAAATTGAAGTATCGAATTACCTGACAACTCACAATATCGATTTTGTTCCTTATTTGAACTCCATTGGCGCAAAAGTAGCTATTATCCATGGAATCACAGGTACTCTTATTCCAATAATCCTGGTTCTCATGATGTCCCGTTTTTTCGGCAAAAAAAGAAGCTGGAAAGAAGGTTTTTCCTTTTTGCCTTTTGCACTATTTGCAGGCCTCTGTTTTACTGTTCCCTATACAATAACAGGAATGTTCCTTGGGCCGGAGTTCCCTACTCTTATTGGGTCCTTGATAGGGCTTGCGGTTGTTATCCCCCTGGCAAAAGCAGGTTTTCTTATCCCTGAAAAAACCTGGGACTTTCCCCCAAAGGAAACCTGGCCTCAAGACTGGGTGGGGCAAGAGTTTCCAGATAGGCATGATAAAAATGGGGCCAGGCCCCATATTTCAATATTTAGAGCATGGCTTCCCTATGTTCTGATTGCGTTACTTCTCCTTCTCAGCCGGCTCTGGATTCCTCTAAAGAGCGCCCTCGCATCTATCTCAATAAAGTGGACAAACATCTTTCAGACCTCTATTAATACCGGATTTCAACCCTTCTACTTACCTGGTTTTTTGTTCTTAGTAACAGTGGTTCTGACCATCTTTATTCAAAAAATCTCGAAAAAACAGGTTAAAAAGGTCATTAATCGCTCTTTTAGAACTCTTTTGGGTCCTACCATAGCACTCGGATTTGCAGTGCCCATGGTTAAAATATTCATAAACAGCGGAGCTCCCGGAGGTTTAGACAAAATGCCCGTTGTTCTGGCAAGCGCAGCTGCAGCGCTGGTGGGAAAGGGATGGACAGTTTTTGCCGCTGTCATTGGAGCTATGGGAGCTTTTATTGCAGGGAGCAACACATTCAGCAATATGATGTTTTCACTTTTTCAGTTTGCCACAGCTCTCAAAATAGGAGTTATTCCGGGTGTGGTCATTGCCCTTCAAGCTGTGGGAGGTGCTGCCGGCAATATGATCTGTGTTCATAATGTTGTGGCAGCTTCAGCAGTTGTTGGCCTTCTTGGAAGAGAAGGTTTGCTCATCCGAAAGACCATAATCCCTATGATCTACTACCTTATAGTTGCTGCAATTATAGGATTAATCATGCTGCAGGTTTTCAAAATGTGAAACAGGGCATGGCCTGGCAACTGTTATGCCAATATGTGTTTTAACAGATTGTATATACTCTTCAAGCTCAGCATCCAGGAACACTTTCCCCCTCTCCTGTGAAGCATGCAAAAACCTGATTGTCCCTCTCTCTTCTTGATAAACCAGACCGGCATGTGCATAATCCAATCCTTCCTTGTTTGTCGCCAGAGCTATAATATCGCCAGTTTTTAGATGTTTCTGCGCCTGTATGATTTTTTCCTGAGGGACATACCAATGTTTACGTTTGTTAATTTCTTGCTCAAGCCTTGTTATAGTCTCAATAAATTCAGGGAATTCCTTCAAAGCTAGATAATACTGGGGATGTTTAGACATAAACGAGACCTGAACAGGAAATTCTTCCCCGCCAATCTCTCTTGTAATATCCTTTACCACTTTTTTCTTCTCATTGTCATAAATCCAATCAGAGGTATAATGCAGGCGTGATGTATAATCCGTTAGTTTTCCCATTCGATAGCGTATAAATGTAAGCTCTTCTATAAAATCATCAAATGATGTTTTTTCCTTCTTTAAGATTCTAGCCATACACAGCACATTTTCATAAAATGTAACACAATCCAATCCTGTCAGATCCACCCTGCAGACTTCCGGTCCTTTCCCTTCAAGAGTCCCTCCAATATACTCTGTTCCGGTCAATTGCATACCAAGTTTTCCCATACATTCTCCGATGGGCAGGAATGTCCACTTTTCTTCTTTTGCCTGTTTTATAATTCTGGAAAAAATCTCGTTCATCTCTGAGCTCTCAAGCAAAGAGCTGAATAAAGGTCCGTTTCCACACTTAGCAAAATTAGGGCAGGCAAAGTGTGTGAAAAATGCTGATACACCTGTACCTGCTGTTAATGATATAAATTCGCGGCGATTCATGGACTCAAAATATCTAATATAAAGGTGTTACCTAAGCAATATGTTTACTTATTTTCTGCCTCTAAGTATAGTTTTGCGTTCGGGATTATTGTGGAAACCGAAGCAATTTCTCTACTTTAATTCCTTTATAAAAATGTTTTTAAAATAAGCAGGAGATCTGCTGTCGTGATTCTGGAGACCTATATACCCTTCATTAGCAAAATCTTTGACTTTTCCCCGTGGCTCAGCATCCCAGTCTAGTACTCCAACACTATTTAACTCAACCTGAATATTTTTACCTTTTAAAACAATCTTCAGATGATTCCATTCACCGGATTCTTTAAAGGCATCAGCGTTTGGGGGCTCAGCATCATAGACAGCAGCGGTCTTATGTACACCCTTTCCACTGTCATTTATCTGAATCTCGAAAGAATGATAAATGTAATCGTTGTTTTTTGGCATATCAGGGACTCTTATAAAAATCCCTGAATTCGTGTATTTATCTGCACACTTGAAGTCCAGCTCCAGAATAAAATCCTTATACTTCTTTACGCTGTACCAGAAAAGGCCCATTCCTCCATGACCTTTTAATACACCCGTCTTTTCATCGAGTTCAAAGTAGCCGGGGCCATAATGATTCCAGCCATGCTTGGAGTATCTTCTATAACTCCTTCTCAGTATCTCTTCATAATCCTGATAATAGGTTATACTTTTTATGTATTCGATACCTTTTTTTATCGACGGGGAGGGATTATCGACCTCATTCGGGTTTTCATATTCAATAGCGAGATAGCCGGGAAAATTCTGCTGGGTCAGCTCTGCAAGAATGCTTTTGATGTTTGCTTTTCCCTGTCCAAAAGGAACATCAACTGCGTCCTTTATTCCAAACTCATTTAAGTCTTTTAAATGAACATCTATGATTCTCCCTTTAAGCATTCGGAGCGCTTCCACAGGATTAACACCTGTGCGCATCCAGTGTCCTGTATCAGCACATGAGCCGATACGTTCGTCAAGGCCTTTAACACGCTTAAGAACAGTTTCCGGGTGCGCATATTTTGTAGGATCAGGATGATTGTGTATGGCAATATTTATATTGTATTTTTTTACCATCCGCTCAATGAGAGAAAAATCATCATATCGAGGTTCAGTCACAATGGTCCGAATCCCCATTTTTCTTGCAAAATCAAAAACCTTCCGCATACTTTCCTCATTGTTTTCAAAGTATACAACGCCGTAGCTTACAAGCCTGATCCCATATTCCTTTAACTTTTGTTTTACCTGCTTTATCTGATCTTCACTCATGTTGTGGTCAAATCTACTCAGCGGAACGGCCTCGCCGCCGAGCTTCTGTCCCGGGTAAGGCTGCAAATAAAAAACGCCTAGTTCCTTTACTTTATCCAGTGTTTCAAAAAAGGAAAATTTCCTGAATGTCCAGCACTGCACTGCAATAGGGAACTTTTTTATTCTGACATCTTTATAATTTGTACTCACAATTTGCTCTTTGGGAGATTTTTCCACCCACATCTTTTCCTTTTTAGCGTTCTTTTGCTGGAGGTTGGCTCCATAAAAAACCCCAGCAATAAACAGAAAAGCCACAAATAAACAAACTTTATTTTTCATGTTATCTCCTTATATAAAACAATTTAAGTTCTAAGCATCTAAAATCCAAAATAAAAAATGAAGTACCCCTTTTATTCTGTGTCAGAATTTGCGATTTCATAAATAATGAAGCCAGCAGATAAATCAGCATTACAATATAAATATTTGGTTAGAGTGTCAATAGAAGCCTGACGCCATTAGAAGCATCTTTATTTCCGTGATAAAGAAACAGTCAGGCAAACTGATTCGTCAGCCCGTGTATTTTCCCCAGCGAGGAAAATCCACTTATTCCTCGGCTCGCTCTCCTCTTTGAGGAACCATGCCCGCTCGCCTC
>Ga0114920_10000986_pt1 | contig 12887 bp, 20 predicted proteins | sample ChitaG_FD_88683 | JGI IMG/M metagenome (GOLD analysis project Ga0114920, IMG submission 88683) | Deep subsurface microbial communities from South Pacific Ocean to uncover new lineages of life (NeLLi) - Chile_00310 metaG | ecosystem: Environmental > Aquatic > Marine > Oceanic > Sediment ... | reverse complement strand
ATTCAATTATTGATTTCATCAGCCTATCCCATGAGAAACAATAATACTATAGTATATTTAGAATAAGTGTATATAATTAGAGGGTTTTTAGAATTATGGTTAAAACAATGATCTAGTTTCAGCAGTCAACGAAAACAATTAATATATAAAATTTTCTATAAAAACCTGTTTTTGAAAGGGAAAAAGAAAGTCATACATGAAAAGTTCATATTAACATAATTATTTGGTGTTTTTCCCCATATTTTTCAGAAAAACATAAATAACAGTATAAACTAACATTAAATTAGAAACAAAAATAAAAAAGAGAAACGGACATGATAAGCATAAAAATCTACAAACAAGGAAAAGATCTTCTCATCGGTGCATGTGACGAAAAACTAATTGGAAAAAAATTTGTAGAAGGAAAATTCCAAATAGATGTATCCAAAGATTTCTATGATGGACATAGGATAAGTGCAGATGCTTTAAAAAAATATCTGAAAGATGCTACAATTGCAAATCTTGTTGGTAAAGAAACAATAAAATATGCAATTGATTTTGGATTCATTGATCCGGATAGTATAATTAAAGTAAAAGGTATTCCCCATGCTCAAATGGTAAGAATGATGTAACCATTGTAACATCATGATTTTTTTATCTTATTTATCTTAGATTGGATTTTATCATAGTGACTTCCTCTCCAATAGATTTTATCACATTTTGAGCAAAACCAAAACCTGTCATTATTTCTAAATACTTTCTCCGGAACTTTGTTTTTAACCTCATCTCTTTTGATCTCATTAAGAATAGTATCGCAAAGTGAACATCTAGATAAAACCGCTTTTTCATCTACATCCACATTTTTAAGAATAACAGAAAGTTGTTCATCAAGATCTATAGAAATCATCTCAACGATTTGTATGTTTTTCTTTTTCGCCCTTATGATTAACTCTTTATCTCTTGTGATAAGAACACGGTTTTCTTTTTCTGCCATCTCCAAAAGCTCGTCATCATCCATTTCAGCGTTTGCATAAAACGTATCAAAACCAAAAAGACGAAGCCATTTAGCAAGTGTTCCAAGCATTTGATCGCATAAAAATTTCATTTTATCATTTTGTAATGAATAAGAATCCCAGGTCCAATCCTACTGGTTTCTACAATTTTTAAAGAGATCAACTCATCGATATTTTTTATTCCCTCGCCATCAGCCATAGTAGGTGTATCCTTACCTCCAACTATCATTGGACCAATATAAACATATAACCCATCAGCTAATCTTTGTTTCAAAAAATTCCAAATAACTGTACTTCCGCCTTCCACCATCAACATTTTAATCCCACGATCATACAGCAAATCTAATAATTTCTCTAAATCAATAAAACCATTTTGATCTGTCTCACATTGAATAACTTCAACATTATTCCCATATTTTTTGTTACATTTTTCAGCTGCAATTATAAACGTTTTTGCAACACCATCCGCAGCTAGAGCAGCCTCAGGTGTTTTACAATGAGAATCCAAGATAACACGAATAGGCTGATGCGGCTGCTCCACGTATTTTTCCTTTACCGTTAGTTTTGGATCATCAGAAAGAACTGTGTTAATTCCAACAAGAACAGCATCATACTTGTTACGTAATTTATACATGCGTTCTATGTCCTCATCACATGATATCCTAAGCTGTTTCCTAGTTGGAAGAGCAATTTTTCCATCTGCAGACATTGCACAATTTACAATTACATATGGTTTATTCATATAATCTCACTTAGGATAAAGAGGACAATCTTCCTTGTTTTCAAGGCAAATACCCTTGCTTTTACACATAGGTCCCGCGTTTTTAAAAACAATGGGAGCTACTTTTGTTACTTCTTTTAGCATTTTATTTGCAAGCTGACGTATCTCCCATTGAGCATGCATACAGCAGCGAAGTTCAAAAAAATTCAACAGAGATCTAGCATTCATTGTTACAATAACATTTGTACAAGCAGCATTTGGAAGCACAAAACGCGAATCCTGAGCAGGTATGCCCATCTCAAGCAGTTTATTATATTGCTCCCAAATAGCGTTCATAGTTTTTTCATAGGCTTCCTTCATTTGTTTATTTTTTGCAATTTTAGGAGGAATTACATAATTTGGCTCTTTAAAATCCACATATCGCTGACTCTGCTGTGCATAGCTCGCTATACGGTGCCTCACCAACTGATGAGTTAAAGAGCGGCTTACATCACTAATTGCAAAAGTAAAACACGTATGTTCAATGACACTGGTATGACCCTGGTTCATTACATGCTCAAGTATTGCTTTTAACTCTTTATCAGATGATTTATCTAAATCTTCAGGTTTTATTTTACTATGTGTAAGCTTAGCTGCCATAGCAGGCATTTTCTCAGGATTAGGCGAAAAACCTATGAGTTTTACGTTCATTGATAACTCCCCTGCTACCATATAATAAATCGCTTTTATTAGTTTTGAGGTCGAAATGAGGGTTGTACAGATTAATATTAATAAAAAACCATAAACTTTTAAAAAGCATTAGAATTACCCTGAGACATAAGCTAAGAAAAAATTAGGGAGGAAAAAAATGATTGCGTTTATTGTGACAACTATTTTTTGTTTTATAATCTATCTGTTGCTTACCACAGGCAGTGGGACAGATGTATGGATATGGAGTTATGAAGAACTTCTATTTGGAATTATACTTTCAGCAATCAGCGGGTTTGTTGCTAGAACTATTTTTATGAAGAAAAGCCTAAGAATGCTGAATCCTGTCCGATGGATTATGTTTCTTGTATATGTTATCGGACCGCTTTTTGTAGGCATGGCAAAAGCTAATTTTGATGTTGCTTATCGTGTGATCACAGGTAAAATTAACCCAGGTATTGTGAAAATCTCACCAGATCTCAAAACTGATCTAGGGATAACTATGCTTGCTAATTCTATAACACTTACACCTGGAACATTAACCGTGGATATTGATGAAGACAAAAATGATCTTTATATTCACTGGATAAATGTTAAAAAAGAAGCATTGGAGAAAAAACCTGTTGATTGCAAATATATTTGTTGTAAATTCGATAAATGGATCAGGAGGATTGCAGAATGATTGAGACATTTGAAACTAGTTATTTAGTAGTGCTGGGTGCGCTTTTATTATGTGTTGTAATGGCAATGATACGAGTCATTAAGGGACCTACTGCACCTGATAGAATTGTTGGTTTAGATACAATTAATACCATTGTGATTGTCAGCATGGTTATTTTTGGTGTTGCTAGTGGTTCTATTATTTATATTGATGTAGCTATTGTTTATGCTTTGTTATCGTTTGTCACTACTTTGTTTATAGCTAAATATCTAGAGGGAGGGGAGTTCTGAAATGTTATCTGAGGTTTTTGAGTTTATTATATATCTTCTTCTAGGTGTTGGAGTTTTTTTTAATCTTCTGGCAGGTGTCGGACTTTTGCGTTTCCCTGATGTTTATACAAGGCTTCATGCTGGTACAAAATGTACTACTTTTGGTTCAATTTTTATTTGCGGATCAGTCATATTATTAGGGTTAAAAATGTGGGCATATAATGGTGATACTAATGGCTCTGTTCTTGCAATTCACACTGCAGTTGCATTAGTTGCTATTTTAATTACTAATCCAACAGGTGCTCATGCTCTTGCTCGTGCTGCACATAGAAGCGGAGTGAAACCAGTTGGAGCAGTTATTGATGAATTAGAAGAGGAACCTGCGAAAAAAACAACAATGGAGAAAAAGGAGGGGAAGAAATAATGGAAGAGCTTTTGGTGAATCTTGTTCATATTGTTACACCGATTTTAATTATTGTTGCCTCTGTATTTGCTGTATACTTTAAGGATTTGATTGCTGCTGCTATTGCTGTTGCTGCTATGAGCCTGTTGTTATCATTGGAGTTTTATATTTTACAGGCACCTGATGTTGCGATAGCTGAAGCAGGAGTGGGAGCCTGCCTTACTACAGCGATTCTTGTTATTGCGATTCGTGCTACAAGGCGGGAGGAGGAGGCATAATGTCATTGAGAAACATTGTTGCAGTAATATTTTTCTGTGTAGTTGCCGTGTTTTTTGTTTTCAGTGCTCTTATGATGCATCCATTTGGTATTCCAGAAGAAACAGATATGGATCAGCATATCATTGATAATTGTCAGGAAGAAACAGGTGCTGATAACGGTGTTACATCAGTTGTATTTGACTATCGAGGTTTTGATACACTTGGTGAGGCAACTGTTTTATTTACAGCTGTTGCAGGTGTGATACTTATTTTCAGGAGGTTGAAGAAATGAGTGGGATGTCCAGGATTGTGAAAACTATTTCCAGCGTTGCTTTTCCATTTGTTCTGATTTATGGGTTGTATATTATAGCTCATGGTCATCTTACTCCAGGTGGTGGTTTCCAGGGTGGTGCTGTTGCTGCATCAGGTTGTGCGATGATACTTGTCGCTTATGGTTCAATATGGACAATGAATAAGATAAAAGAAAAACATCTTTCTGTTTTTGAAAGTCTTGGCGCTATTGGTTTTATCGGTCTTGCTTTCTTTGGGCTTATTTTCGGAGCCGTGTTTTTCAATAATTACCTAGTGGGCAACAATTACTTTTTTGGAGAAGTCGCACGAGGTGCTGCAAATATCAACACAGCAGGGGTTATTCCACTTATGAATTTCGCTGTGGGTTTGAAGGTGATCGCTGGTTTGTTCGGTATTGTCCTGGTTATGGCTTATGCAACTAGTAAAAAGGAGGAGGAAACAAAATGATTTACAATATTCCTTTTATTGCAGTAGCTGCACTTATTATGATAGGTTTATATGCAGTGATTTTCAAAAGGAATCTCATTAAAATGGTTATTGGGATAACTCTTATTGAAAGCGGGGTTAACCTGTTTCTGATTACACTAGGATACCGGGAGGGAAGTACTGCTCCTATTTACACAAATTCACCTGGAGGTGTTATGTCGCTTCCTGTTCCTCAGGCGTTAACACTGACAAGCATTGTGATTGGTGTGGCTGTTCTTGCGCTTATGTTGTCGCTTATTATTCATATTTACAGGCATTATGGGACGCTCGATGTTAGAAAAATCGGGAGGGAGGATGAAGAATGAACATTGAACATTTATCTCAAACACTTCTCACACATTCTCCTGCGTTAATTGTAGCAGTTCCATTGCTTGGTGCATTTCTAACACCATTGATAAGTAGGATAAATGACAAATTGAGAAATGTTTTTGTTATATTAACAGCTGGTTTAACTGGTTTTCTTGTATTATTGCTCTCATATGATGTTCTAATTAATGGCAATATACATACGTATATTTTTGGCTCGCAAGATATCGGATCTCCAGTGGTTCGTATTCTATTTGAAGTTGATGGGATGAATGCATTTATGATTATCATAGGTGCCATACTGGTGTTTGTAGCAGTTGTATATTCATGGGCGTTTATGAAAGAAAACACAGGGCTTGACAAATATTACACCTTGATTCTTTTGATGGCTGCTGGAATGTTCGGTATGATGCTCACTGGTGACATGTTTAACTTCTTCGTATTTCTTGAAATAACATCAATTTCCTCCTGTGCGCTTATAGCATTCTGGACTAACAAAGGGAAGGCAGTGGAAGCAGGGTTCAAATATATAGTGATTAGTACCATAGGTGCACTGTTTATCCTGTTAGCAATAGCTATACTATATGGCCAATATAATGCATTGAACATGGCAGTTCTTGCAGATTCAATACAATACACATTTTTGGATAAAATAGCATTTGTTTTACTCATTGCTGGACTTGCTATGAAAGCAGGAATCGTTCCAATGCATATGTGGTTACCAGATGCATATGGTAGAGCACCTTCATCGGTAACAATAGTACTTATAGGGACAACACAGGCAAGTCTGTATGCTTTGTTTAGGGTGTGCTTCACAATATATGGTAATTCCTTAACAGCCCCATTAAAACAAATTGGGAGTGTAACTATTACGCTGAATGGGCTTTTAGGTACATTCATTGTAATGCTAGCTATTATTACAATAATCGTTGGAGTGTTCATGGCCCTTAAACAAACTAATTTTAAAAGGATAATAGCATTTGCAGCAATAGCAGAAATAGGTTACATATTTCTTGCTGTTGGTGCAGGATTATGGGCACTGGGTTCCGATCATGGGATGATGGCATTAAAAGGTGGTGTTTTCCACATAATAAACGATGCTTTAGATGTTGGGTTGTTGTTCCTTGTTGCAGGTGCTATATATTATGCAACTAAGGAGACATCATTAAACAGGATGGGGGGTCTTGCAAGAAACATGAAATATACAACCATATTTTTCTTGATAGGACTTCTCGCTGTTTCCGGTATGCCTCCAATGAATGGTTTTGCCTCAAAACTATTGATTTATGAATCAATTTATCTAATAAACCCGATTCTTGCTATTGTTGCTATTCTATGTAGTATACTACTATTAGCGGTTTTTGTAAAAGTATTTTACTCTGCATTCCTTGGACCAAAAATTCCAAGATTCAATGATGTAAAAGAAGTCCCAAAAAGTATGCTTATCGCAATGGGTCTCATCGCATGTGTCATTATATTCTTTGGATTGTTCCCAGATCTTATAGTGAATAATATTGTAGAGCCCGCGGCAAATGCACTTGCTAATAATTCAAACTATATTTCACAGATAGTAGGAGGTTCATAATATGATAACATGGGAATCATTCTTAGAAACATTTGAAACAGGAAGTGGATTTTGGAATCCGCTAATATGGATCACTGCGATAATTGTTGCATTTCTAATAATTTACATACTCAGAGGTTATGGTAAAAAAGAATACAAAGAAAACACAGAACAAACAAAAGTGTTTTTATCAGGAAATCCAGAATACGAAAAAGAACAAATGCACATAAAAGGCAGCAATGTCTACTGGGGATTCACAGAATCATTGAAATGGGTCTACAAAACCCTTGATAAAATGCACACTGGAAATGTTAGTGATTACATATTATGGTTTGTAATAATCATGGGTATTTTATTCATTCTAGTGGGGGTGATCTAGAATGATAGAATTACAAGATGTATCAATGAGAATTATAATAATTATAGTGGGAACTATCGGTTTTGCTGCTTTTGGGATCATTTTTGGATTGTTTTACAAAGGTATTGACCGTAAACTAGCCGCGCATATGCAAGGTCGAATAGGACCACCACTACGGCAGCCATTCCGAGATGTAGTTAAATTGTTTACAAAGGAAAACATTGTCCCTGAAAATGCGATCCCCTGGGTTTTTAACCTTGCACCGATAATGGGGCTTGTAGGAGCAATATCAATCCTTCTTTACCTGCCAATCGTTCCTCAAACAGATGGAGGGCTTGGTCCATTAGTATCAGTAGGTGGAGATCTAATATTAATACTATATCTCCTAATGATACCCTCACTAGCGATGGTCATCGGAGGATTTTCATCTGGTTCCCCCTATGCAACAGTCGGTGCACAAAGAGAAATGGCAACAATGATCGCCTATGAGTTCCCATTAGCAATAATCATAATAAGCATAGCATGGAGACTAAGCATAGAAGGAAATACTAATGTGTTTGCATTGACAACAATTTCATCAACAGCTCCAGTTTGGAGCGTTGCAGGTCCACTTGGTTTTATCGGTTTTGCAATATTGCTGTTAGTATTGATCATTGTTACACCAGCTGAGCTTTCAAAAATACCATTTGACTCGCCAGAGGCAGAAACAGAGATAGCAGGAGGGCTTCTCACAGAGTACTCTGGCAGAAACCTTGCAATGTTTTACCTAACTGATGGTGTAAAAACAGTAGTCATGGCATCTCTTATTGTTGCATTGTTTTTCCCATATAATCTCTCTAATCTGTCTATACTTGGTTTAGAAAGCGGAAGTTATCTTGCATTTGCTGTTGACATCATATTCTACCTAGTCAAAATCTTCCTGGTAATAGTATTCTCCGTTACGTTGATCAGAGTTGCAATTGCTCGATTGAAAATTGATCAGATCGTCTATACTTACTGGGTTCCATTAACACTCATGGCTCTTGTTGGACTAATATGTATCATGTGGGATCCTGAAACCATGGCCCAGTTTGGATTGCCTAAAGTTGTTGAATGGCTAGGATTTGTATAACAGTAGAATAATCGGACGTTTATGAAATTCTGGAAAGGAAGAAATAAAACTTTATGAAGTAATTTAGAAAAGATACTATCATGTATTGTTTAGTTTAACATAATTCATTTAAATCAAATGTCTATTTTAGGAACGAACTTACATGGGTAAAATAAAAGATACACCTGAGGATAATAAAACAGCGTTTCTTTTTTTAGTTATTCCAACTATAATGTTGATCGTTGGGTATTTTATTTATCCATATCCTCCTACTGACATCGCTGTTACGCTTATTACCATTCCAATGTTTCTAGCTCCACTTCTTCTAGGAATAGGATTTTTTATAAAAAAAGATGGAATGGGAAATAAAATAAAAATAATAGGTTGGATGGTTTTTGCATTCTATTGGTCAACTCAACCTACCGCATTGTATCTAGGCGAAGAAGGAGATGTTGTAAATGCCTTTATCTGTATTGCTGGAGTCTATGTTCTTTCATATATTGCATACCATGAATGGTTATCACTAAAAAGAAAAGAAAACATAGGATGTTTAAATTGGATCGCTGGTGCATGTTGCCTTGCAGGGATTATTTATTTTGGTATAGAGTTAACTCCTTTGGAAATGTGGTTGAGGGAAGTAGTTGCCGCTCAGAGTGCATGGTTTCTAAGTATAGTAACAGGAGAAGAAGTTTTTGTTAACGGAGTACATATTGGATATAGGCATGCACATATTGTATTAATATTTGCATGTACTGCTGTTCAATCAATGGTTATTTTCGTTGGTATGATACTTCCTTTACCAAATGTAGAAATTAAAAGAAAGTGTTATGGTTTGCTTGTAACAGTAATACCAATATATTTTTTGAATATCATAAGAAATGCACTTGTTACCTATCTAGTGGGAAACGACATAACTGATTTCAATATGGCACATAATGTGATCGGGAAAGGCGGAAGTTTGATTGCTTTAGTGATTCTTTTATTTATTGTGATAAAAATTGTCCCAGAAGTTTTTGATGAAATTATATGTTTGACAGATCTTCCAAAAAGAAATGGGCCTATTGAAAAAAATTTTAAAAAATATATTTGGAAGGAAAAATAGTATGAGGATTGCTCAGGGTTCTGAATCATGGATTCTTATTGCTTTGACTGGTGGTCTGTTTTTTGCAGTTTTATCAATAGTTGTTAACAGGATGATCATACAAAGTATTTTTTTGTTTATTTCAACGGTTTTATTGTTGTTAACAGTTTTTTTTCTGTTATTTTTCAGGGATCCTGAAAGAAAAGTTGGAGATGGAGTTGTTGCAGTTGCTGATGGGAAAATACGGGAGATAAAAAAAATCAGGGATGAGGACCTTGGTGATTGTACAGTTATTTCTACTTTTATGAATGTTTATAATGTTCATGTTAACCGTATGCCTATTGATGGTACCGTTAACGATGTTGTTCATATTTCTGGTTCTCATATTCCAGCTTTTAAAAAAGAGTCAGAAAGAAATGAAAGAGTGATATTAAAACTTGAAACTGCTATTGGCATGGTAAAAGTTATTCAGATAGCTGGTACTTTGGCTCGTCGTATAGTTCCATATGTCCAAAAGGGAGATAAACTGAAAAAGGGAGATAGGATTGGGATAATACGTTTAGGTTCTCGAGTGGATATTTATCTACCATCTAAAAAAGTTAAACATTTAATTGTTAAAACGAATGATAGAATTAAAGCAGGTGAGAGTACAATTGCAGAAATCAATGATTGAATTGTTATCCATAGCTGATTGTGTATCGCTGACCAATGCTATTTTTGGTTTTTTATCTATAGTCATGGTTTTTATCGGGGAGATACGCCTTGCTTTTTCGTTTATTTTATTAGCATTACTTGCTGATGGTTTAGACGGAATCATTGCTAGGAGAACCAGGGAGAGTAAAATCGGTGAATTTCTTGAATCGATGGCTGATATGACCTCTTTTGGTATTGCCCCTACGATTTTTATTTATACCATTTATTATAAGTTTGTTTCATGTTGTATTTATAAGCATATTTTTCTTTTGATAATTTTGATTTTGTTTCTATCCATGGTTATTGTTAGACTCGCTTCTTTTCATCTATTGAAGGATAAAAAAATCTTTGTTGGCTTACCAGTTCCAGCAAGTGCAATATTACTATTAATTATGACATATTTTGAAATAAAATTCCTTTACATTTTACCAGTTATATTATTAATTTCATTTGCAATGGTTTCAAATATACGTTTTCCTAAACCTGGTTTTAAAATAGACGCCGTAGCAAGTGTTTTGATTATATTGACAATTATTATGGAAAAAAATTTTCAGGGTGTTGCCCCTTTACTTCTTTTTATAGCTGTTAGTATATATGTTATTACTGGTGCAGTTTATCTGTTGATGAACAAAAAAAAGTAATGAGCATTTCTCTTTTAATGTAACAAAATGTCAATAAAAACATTTCTAAACGAAAACTGCATTACATGTTGCTACATATGGAAGATATACCAAAAATTGGCATCACTGGTATGCCTGGTGTTGGAAAAACACAGGCCTTGCTAAAAATTATAGGGTCTCTTGAAAAATCTGGTTACATAGTTGAAGGGATGATAACCAAGCCTATTACTAAGAAGAAAACACGTGTAGGTTTTTATGTTGCTGACTGGCAAACAGGTGAAAAAGAGGTTTTTGCCCATATCGATTTTGAAACCAAAGAAAAAGTTGGAGACTATGGTGTAGACCTAGATGTTTTAGAAAAAATCGGTGTTCCCGCTATTGAAAAAGCAATAACTGATGATGAAGTTGACGTCATAATTATTGATGAAATTGGGAAAATGGAAATGCTTTCAGAGAAATTCTGTGAAATTGTTATCGAGGCGTTGGATTCTGATAAACCAATTATGGTTACATTACATAAAAAATCAAGAACACCACTGTTACAAGATGTCCGACGTCGTGATGATATAAGGATTTTAGAGGTCACACCTGTTAACCGAAACTTGCTTCCTTATAAGATTGAAAAAATCATGGAAGAAAAACTTCCTCCTTTGTTTTAACATGAGTAAAACTCCAAATATTAAACATATTATTGAGGGAGAAACAGATTTTTTAGTTTTTAAAAAAAAACATTCTGTTAAAGGCCCTAGAGCAAAGGATAAGCTGCCTTTTTATAATCCTGCGATGGAGTTAAACCGGGATTTATCTATTCTAGTATGTCAATGGCTGATAAACAACAGCAGTAAACATGTTCATATTTTAGATGGTCTGGCAGCCTCAGGAGTAAGAGGTGTTAGAATCAAAAATGAGGTAATAGGTGATTTTGATATTACAATTAACGATTGGAACATGGATGCATATGATTTAATCCAGGAAAATGTTAAAAACTGCAGTTTAACAAACGTAGATGTGCTTAATAAAAATCTGAACACATTGCTCTCTGAGAAAAAGTTTGATTACATTGATGTTGATCCTTTTGGTTCACCAGCATATTTTATTGACTCGGCTATAAGAAGCATAAGTAATAAAGGTATTCTGGCGTGTACTGCAACTGATACAGCGACCTTGTGCGGTGTTTACCCAAAGGTTTGTAATCGACGGTATGATGCTATGCCGTTTCACTCGTTTTTTATGAAAGAGATTGCTCTGCGTATATTAGTAGGTTTTATTTGCAGAGAAGCTGCAAGATATGACAAAGGGATAAAACCATTGCTTTGTCATAGTAATGATCATTATTTCAGAGTCTATATCATGATCAGAAATGGTGTAGATTCTGCTAATGACTCATTAAAAAATCTTTCTATCATCCAATCAGATGAATTTATTTTTTCTAAAAACCCCGGTGTTAATGTTGGACCTTTATGGATAGGAAAACTACAAAATAAACAGATGATAAAAGAACTACGGACTATTCTCTTTGAAAAACAATTGAATACAAAAAATACTCTTTGGAAATTGTTAGATTTACTGGAAGAAGAAGCTGATGCACCAGGTTTTTTTTATACTACAGATGATATCGCATCTTTATTGAAAGTATCTCCACCAGGGATGAACACTGTTTTTAAAAAATTAAAAAACAATGGTTACAAGGTTTCCCGGACACATTTTAGCCCCACAGGTTTTAAAACAAATGCACCGAAGAAAAAAATAGAATCAGTTTTTAAGAATTATTCATAGACAATAAAACTCTTTGTTTTCTGTTAGTTATCCATATAGTGATTTTCAAAGCGATAATAACAGCTAGAAATATTTGAATAGAGATACATATTATTTCTTGGAGCATATCTGCCCACCAAGGTCGATCATGGAAAGCACCAGGGTATTTTTCTTTTATTACAACATAACCTAAAGCAGAAGGCAATACATGCTCTTCATTTTGAAATGAAGTATCATCAAAAACATGAAATTCAACTGGTTCAACATATGGATCAATATCTGACATGATCCAATGCGCAGCTTCATGGACTGGAGTTGTAGCTATTATGATGGTTGTTGAAATCAAAAAACCAATTAAAATTAAATGTAACTTTAATTTTGGAGTTTGTCTAAAATCCTTATCCTCCCTCATTCAAAACATGAATATTATATCATTATAAGTATTTTGTTATATTTATTAAAAAAAGATGAGGGGGAAAAGGTCAAAAAAGGTTCATGATATACCTCCATCATGTAATGGGGGTCGTATGATAGAGAAATTAAGAGTTGGCATTTTAGCATCAGGTAATGGAACAGACCTGCAGAGTATTATTGATGCATCTGAAAAAGGTATGATTGATGCAAAAGTTGT
>Ga0114920_10000985_pt1 | contig 12889 bp, 9 predicted proteins | sample ChitaG_FD_88683 | JGI IMG/M metagenome (GOLD analysis project Ga0114920, IMG submission 88683) | Deep subsurface microbial communities from South Pacific Ocean to uncover new lineages of life (NeLLi) - Chile_00310 metaG | ecosystem: Environmental > Aquatic > Marine > Oceanic > Sediment ... | reverse complement strand
CTATCCATGCTCGAGGAAGGGTTCAACATCTTCCATGGATACGGAGCCGTTTCTTCGGCTCATACGGAAAGCGAAATCCAGGCATCTCTGGATGCGGTGGAGAGGATCGCCAAGAAATGGAGCAATTATTAATAACCTTTTTTCTAATTTGACAGGGGGGAAGTGTAGATGAAAAAGTACATGGTCATAATCTTCGGATGCGGTGTGATGGGTCGAAAAACCGCCCAGGTTCTTCTCGAGAAAAAAAGTTTTGAGATCGTTGGAGCTGTGGATATAGACCCGGAGCTTGTCGGGAAGGATTTGGGAGAGATCCTGGATTCTCCGAAAAAATTGGGAATTGAGATCGAAAAGGACCCCGCTGCCCTTTTCTCAAGAGCCAATGCAGATGCGGTTGTGCTCACCACGACTTCTCATCTCGAAAGCATCCTCCCCCAGATCGCCCAGTGTGTGGAGGCCGGTTTGAACGTCGTGTCCACCTGCGAAGAGCTTTCTTTTCCCTGGAAGCGCTACCCCGAGCTTGCTCAAAAGATCAATGATTTGGCCAAGAATCATGGAGTGACTGTTGTCGGGACAGGCATCAATCCGGGTTTTATGATGGATACGCTTCCGCTGATCCTCACAGTTCCTTGCTTGAATGTCAGATCCGTGAAAGTCACGCGGATGCTGAACTCAGCCAAAAGACGTGTGCCTTTCCAGGCAAAAGTCGGTACTGGCTTAACTCAGGAAGAATTCAGGGACAAGATCGAGAATAAGGTGATCACGGGACATGTGGGACTTCTGGAATCAATCAACATGATTGCGGCCGGGCTCGGCTGGGAATTGGATGACGCAGTGGAGCTTCCTCCCGAGCCAGTGACAGACACTAAGGAGATCAAAACTGCGCTTGGAAAAGTCAGGCCAGGAGATGTGATTGGGTTGACAAGCATCGCTTTTGGCAAAAAGGATGGTAAAGAGGTCATTACTCTCGAGTTCTGTGCGAACGCCGCTGTGGATGAGGAGTATGACGAAGTCATCATCGAAGGGGAGCCTAACCTCCGCCAGAAAATCATGGGCGGTGTTCATGGGGATATCGGGACCGTCGCTGTCACCGTCAACACTATTCCTCGCGCAGTGGAAGCGCCTCCTGGCGTTGTGGTCATGAAGGATCTCCCTCCTCCCAACGCTGTTCTTTAAAAAAGGGACGAGCTACCTCCAACAAAAAAGTGGCCTATTACAATTGCTTAATGATTCGGTAATATGTTTCGCAATGACACTTTTGTCTTCAATATCGGCGCCAGACGCGTTGCCTGATTATTGAGGCTAAACACATGCCGTCTTTTTCAATTTTTCAATAAATTGTGCTAAGATTGGGACCATGGACATTTCGGCTGTCATCATCACCTACAATGAAGAGAAAAGGCTTGAGCCTGCTTTGAAAAGCCTGGAGGGTCTGGTTTCTGAGGTCGTAGTGGTTGACAGCTTCAGCATGGATGATACGGTCAAGCTTGCCAAAAAATACAACAGCAGGGTGTTCCAACGGAAATGGACTGATTATGCGGACCAGAAGAATTACGCCAACACTCATGCATCTTTCCCCTGGATCCTATCCCTGGATGCGGACGAAAGGGTTTCCCCGGAGCTCCGCGAGGAGATTCTCGAGATCAAAAAAGAAGAGCCGGATTGCTCTGGATTCTCGATACCCAGGCTGGTTTTTTATCTTGGAAGGTGGATCCGTCATTCAGGATGGTATCCTGACCGAAAGATACGCCTCTTCCGAAAGGATAAGGCGCGGTGGGAAGGAGAGTATGTTCATGAAGCATTGATGATCGAGGGAAACGTCAAGAAGTTGAAGGGCCCAATCCATCACTTCACTTACCGGAACATCTCGGAGCATTTGGACCGGATCAACATGTTTTCCGACCTTGGGGCCCAGAAGCTCTATACGAAGGGAAAAAAGTGCAGATGGTATCATCTGGCCTTACTGCCGTTCTTCAGGTTCGTGAAATCACTTTTCTGGAGAGCAGGTTTTCTGGATGGATATGCAGGATTTATTATTTCTGTGCTTCATGGATACGCGATCTTTTTGCGGTACGCAAAGTTGAGGGAGATATGGAAAAAAGGAGAGAGAATTGAGCCTTTTCCATATTGATGCAGGACGAGAATGGAGAGGCGGACAGAGGCAGTCTTTTCTCCTTGCCAGGACGATCAAACAAAGAGGGCTTCCTTTTGTTTATGCCGTCCAACCTGAAAGCCCGCTTCATCAAAAAGCTTCTGAAGAAGGACTTCCCGTTTTTCCTGTGAAGATCAAGAGTGAATTTGATGTTGGCGCGGTCCTTCGATTGGCCAGGGCCATGAAACGGAATAAATGTATGCTGGCCCATTTCCACGACGCTCATTCTGTCTCAGTCGGGTCTATGGCCGCCTCTTTAGCGAAGGTCCCTTTGCGCGTGATTTCCAGGAGAGTCGATTTTCCTCTCAAGAAGAATTACTTTTCCCGACGGAAGTATAAAAAGAATATTGATGCGATCATCGCTATTTCGAAAGGAGTCAAGGAAGTTCTGGTGGAAGGGGGAATCGATCCCAATGTCATTAAAGTGATCCCCTCTGGAATTGATTTCATTCCCTACATGGAGGCTGCGTCCAGCGATTATCTCCGCCGTGAACTGTCATTTGCCCCTGATGACTTTCTGGTAGGGATCGTGGCTCATCTTGCTGACCATAAAGGGCATCAGTACTTGATTCAGGCCACAAAAGCTCTTAAAGAGCATTCTTCCAAGATAAAAGTCATCATCGTCGGCAGCGGACCCCTGCACATGGAATTGACCAAGCAGGCCGAGGAATCCGGTGTCAAGGACATTGTCTTTTTCCTCGGTTTCAGAGAAGATGTGCCCCAGATCCTGTCTTCTCTGGATGTGTTTGTCCTTTCCTCTTATTTAGAAGGTATGGGAAGCAGCATCCTTGATGCCATGGCGTGCAGTCTTCCTGTCGTTGCGACGAAAGTCGGAGGAATTCCCGAGGTCGTGAGGCACAGGGAGACCGGCCTTTTGGTCTCTCCTCGGAATCCTTCGGCTTTAGCCAATGCCATCCTGAAGCTTTATAACGATAGGGAGCTGGCCTCCCGCTTAGGGCAGAATGGGTATCGAGTCGTTCATCAGAAATTTTCATCGGAGGCCATGGCAGAAAAAATCATCCGGGTGTATGAAAACATAGGCTTGAGGAAGTGGATCAAGCTCCATGAGCAGGCCTGATACCAAAAGGGTTATGTTTCACCGACAGGATTGACTCTCTGAGCGCGGAGCGTATATCTGATTCCCCTGGCCTTGGAAGTGAGTCATGAGCGGGAAAATTGATAGAGTGGAACTCCTCCTTCTGAGGCTTCCTTTCGTTCATTTCTTCGAGACAAGCTTTGGACGTGAGGAGGAACGAGAATTCATTCTCGTTAAAGTTCACAGCGGAGATATCTGCGGCTACGGGGAAGTCGTCGCAGACAAGAGTCCTCTTTACAGCTACGAGACGACCTCCACGGCCTGGAGTGTGCTGAGTGATTTTCTGGTGCCGCTGGTTCTGGAGAAATCTATTTCCTGCCCTCATGTTTTCCATGATGAAGCGAAAAAATATCGAGGGCATCCTATGGCCAAGGCTGGGTTGGAGCTTGCTCTCTGGGATATTCGAGGGAAAAGGGAGGAAAAACCTCTTTGGAAGCTATATGGAGGAGTGAAAAGGGAAATCCCCTCGGGTGTGAGCATCGGCATCCAGGACTCAGTCTCCGAACTTCTTGACAGGATCCAGTCTTTTATTGAGGAAGGTTATCAGCGAATCAAGGTCAAGATCAAGCCGGGGTGGGATATCGATGTATTAGAGAAAGTGCGGAAGAGGTTCCCAGAAGTGCCTCTCCAGGCGGACGCCAACGGCGCCTACAGCCTCAAAGATATGGAAATACTGAAAGAGATTGATGCGTTCAACCTCCTCATGCTCGAGCAGCCGTTCCCGCCGGATGATCTATGGGATCACAGACGTCTCCAGAAGGAAATGAAGACTCCCATTTGCCTGGATGAAAGCGTGATTTCGGCTGAAGCTGCCCGGAAAGCCTATGAGATGGAAAGCTGCAGGATCATCAACATAAAAGTGGGAAGAGTGGGGGGCATCGTGGAGTCCCGGAAGATCCATGATTTCTGCCAGGATAAGCAAATTCCGGTGTGGTGCGGCGGGATGCTGGAATCAGGAATAGGGCGAGCGCATAACATTCATCTGGCCACTCTCCCGAATTTCAAATTTCCCAACGATCTTTCAGCGAGCAAGAGATACTACGAGGAAGATTTGATAGAACCGCCGGTGGAGGTGAGCCGTGAAGGGACCATAAGAGTTCCCGAATCGCCGGGAATCGGTGTCTTTCCCCAGGAACACAGGATCGAGAGGGCCACCCTGAAGAGGGAGGAATTTCAAGCCGGTTAGCCGGGATGGAGAGGAGGAGCCTTCCGAGAGATTGGCCCGTATGATCGCCCATCTCCGCAGAGCCAGACCTCAATAACTTTAGTAATTGGCATCAAACCCCCCATAATTGAAAATCATGGAATATCAATAGTGTTTAAGAATCTCATCATGATGATAAAGTCTGATCTCAAAATTACAGAAGTTTTTAAGGTCTAATCCCATTGATTGACTTAAGGGGAAAGCGGTGATATAAATCGGGTGTCTTGACATCAAAGCAGGAAGTATGACGCCCCTGACCTATAAGAAAGCCGGTGTGGATATCGACAAAGCGGATGCCTTCGTCAAGAGGATAAAACCCCTTCTGGATAAGACCGTTCGCCCCGAGGTTCTGGGAAAAATCGGCGGCTTCAGCGGTCTTTTTATGCCCCGTCTCAAAGCGATTAAAAATCCTGTTCTTGTCTCTGCCACGGATGGAGTCGGCACAAAGCTCTTGCTTGCCGAGATGCTGGAGAGATACGACACTGTCGGGATCGACCTGGTCGCCATGTGCGTGGATGATGTTGTGGTGACCGGAGCCGAGCCCCTCTTTTTCCTCGATTATATCGCCTGCGGAAAACTGAATGATAAAAAACTCTATGCACTGATCAAGGGAATCACAAAAGGCTGTCAGGAGGCCGGATGCGCTTTGATCGGAGGCGAGACAGCCGAACTTCCGGAAATGTATGAAAAAAACAGGTTCGATCTCGCCGGTTTCTGTGTGGGCGTGGTGGACCGGGAGAAGATGATCGACGGCCGCCTCTGCTGCAAGGGGGATAAAATTATCGGTCTGGCTTCCAGCGGACTCCACAGCAACGGTTATTCTCTGGTTCGCAAGGTCTTTTCTCCGAAAGAATTGAACGGAAGGCTCGGCCAGGAATTGTTGAGGCCGACACGCATTTATACCGGGACGGTTCTTAAAATCCTGAGAAAGATCCGGATCAAAGCCATGGCTCATATCACGGGAGGCGGATTGATCGAGAATATTCCGAGGGTTTTGCCATCGAAATTAGGAGCGGAGATCAAAAAGGATTCCTGGTCTGTCCCCTCGATTTTCCTTAAGATTCAGGAAAGAAGTCGTATGAACGAGAAGGAGATGTTCCGGACGTTCAACATGGGAGTGGGGATGGCCTTGATCCTCGGGCCTCAGAATGCCCGGCGTGCGCTTCAACTGTTCGCGAAAATGGGGCAAAACGCCTGGATGATCGGAGAGGTGATCGAGGGAACCCACGAGGTTCTCCTGCAGGACAAGGAATATTGATTGTCCATTTGCAATTATCTGTTATTTGTGAATGCTAAATCTATGCGCGTAAAAGGGAGACATAGCCAATGAATAAAAAGTTAACTCCTGAACTTTACAAGCAGCAACGAGTCGGGATATTCGTTGATGTTCAGAATATGTATTATTCTGCCCGAAACATCTACAAATCCAAGGTTAATTTCAAAATACTCCTCAGGGAAGCAGTCAGGGGAAGATATCTGATCCGGGCCATCGCCTATGTCATCAAAGCCGATGTCAAGGACGAGACCAATTTTTTTGAGGCGCTCAAGAGTTTAGGCTATGAAGTCAAAGCGAAGGACCTTCAAGTTTTTTTCGGAGGAGCCAAGAAAGGCGACTGGGATATCGGGATTGCCATGGACACCATAGAGCTTGCGTCTAAACTGGACGCCATTGTGCTTGTCAGCGGTGACGGCGATTTTGTTCCTCTACTCCAGCATCTCAAGCATGCCCTGGGCTGTTATGTCGAAGTCCTGGCTTTCCGCAAAACAAGCTCTCAGAAGTTGATCGAGGAAGCGGATAATTTTATCGATATGGATCAAGACGCAGAGAAGTTTTTGATTCGGGCTCCACGCAAAAAAGCTGCAGCAAAGTCATAAACCTGAAATATTCATAAAATATGCCGACATAAAGAAAAAATGGGCCTGTCCTCCCGGCCTTGCCAGAAGTGATCCAGACCACCCTCCACAACCACTTATTCCTCGGCTCGCTCTCCTCTTCGAGGAACCATGCCCGCTCGCCTCCGGATGGCTTCCAAACCAGATTGCCTGACTTCCAAAGAAATTGTCACGGAAATAGGGATGCTTACGTTCTCTTTTAATCGATTGAGAGACATCATAATAGATTGTATAATGTGAAGTAAATCTTCTGATTCAAATTCTACAGATTTGAGGATTGAGGAGCTGTAAGGCAATGAAGAAAGTACTGGTAATCGGAGTTCTTGCATTGGGATTGACTATGTTCGCTCAGGAGATCACTCATGAGACTATGGTTGTGAACATCGAAGTCCCTGTAAGAGTTTTAAAAGGCGGTAATTTTATTGATAGCTTAACCATAGATGATTTTGAGGTGTTCGAGGATGGGGTGCCTCAACGCATAGAGGCTGTCTATCTTATAAAGAAGAAAAGCATTGAGAGAAGAGAGGAGAAGACAAGATTCCTCCCCGAGACTTCAAGAAACTTTTATCTCTTCTTTGAAATCACCGAGTACACCGGCAAAGTGGGAGACGCATTGGATTATTTCATTAACAATGTTATGGTTCCCGGGGATAACCTGACGGTCGTAACGCCGATGAAAACATACAGGATGAAATCTGAAACTTTTGATGTCCTTTCCAAAGAACAGATCCAGAACCAGTTTGTAAAAATATTGAGAAGGGATACGCTGGAGGGAAGTGCGGAATACAGGAATGCTGTGAACGAGCTGACTGGTCTGGCGAAAGCGCTTTCGTCTGGCTCGAACAGCCAGGATGAATTCGGTACGGCCGAATATGATGGGTTGGAGCTCGATGTTCAGATCATGATGTATGCTGACCTTTTAAAGAGATTAGAACAGGTCCGGATGGTCGACCAGAAGAAGCTTCTGGAGTTTGCAGAATATTTAAAAGACAAGGAAGGACAGAAATACGTATTCTTTTTCTACCAGAGAGAGTACATCCCTCAGATTGATCAAAGAACGATGAACCAGTACATGAGTTTGAACCAGGACCGGGAAGACATTCTTCACTCTCTCACTGAGCTCTTTAGTTTTTATAGGAGAGATATCACTTTTGATATAGATATTGTCAAGCAAGCGTATGCGGATTCATCGGTTGCGATTCATTTCTTATTCTTTGCAAAACCCGCTGATATTGTTCCTGGCGTTCATATGGAAGAGCATTCTGAGGACATCTACAATGCGTTTAAAGAAATTGCGGAAGCCACCGGGGGATTAACAGAGAGTTCAAACAATCCTCTGTCCTTATTCCAGAATGCTGTTGAGGCCTCTGAAAATTACTATCTCCTTTACTATTCTCCGAAGAATTTCATGAAGGATGGAAAATTTAAAGAAATTAAAGTCCGAGTGAAGGATCAGAATTATAAGATCTTTCACCGCTCAGGCTATTTTGCCGATTAGACGCCAGCTCCTTCCTCTCTGTCTTTTCCGCAGAAGCTCTGATTTTTTAAACAAAAGGACTCCATCAGGATTTTTTTAAATATTCCATCCGATTGACTTCATTTTCTCACCCTGCTATTTTAATAGTGTAGGGGCGAGACAATGAAAAGGATAACAATATTCGCCGCAGTGTCCATCCTCAGTTTCACTCTATTCTCTCAGCAAGTCTCTGAGGAAACCATCGTGATAAACGTGGAAGTACCGGTCCGAGTATTCCAGGGCAGCGCGTTCGTGGAGGATCTCACGTTGAGCGATTTTGAGGTTTTTGAAGACGGAGTGCCTCAAAGAATAGAGGCCGTGTACCTTGTGAAAAAGAGAAGCATCGAGAGAAGAGAAGAAAACAAAAGATTTGTGCCGGAAACGGCAAGGAGCTTCTATCTCTTTTTTGAGATCAACGAATACACTTCCAAACTGGGAGAAGCCGTAGACTATTTTGTCCATAATGTTTTAGTCCCCGGAGATCACCTGACGGTCGTCACGCCGATGCTTACCTACAGGCTGAAGAGTCAAACACTCGAGGTTTTATCCAAAGAAGAGATCGTGAAGCAGTTTAAAGGAATATTGAGAAAAGATGCGTTAATCGGAAGCTCGGAATATAGACATATGATAGATGAACTCTCCCGTTTGGCCAGGGCTTTATCGGCGTCGTTTGCGACGTTCGAACAGTCAGGAGAAATTGTTATGGATGGGACTACAGTGGTTCAGAATCCGGCTAAATTTGCTGACAGTTTAGTTTCCAGCGAGTACGAAGGCATGGCCATCGAAGAGCAGCTCGAAAGATACAGGGAGATGTTAGGGAATTTAGAAAGCATGAGGACGACTGATCAGCAGAAATTTATAGAGTTCGCGAACCTCATCAAAGACAAAGAAGGGCAGAAGTACATATTCATGTTCTACGAAAAGGAATACATCCCGCAAGTTGATCCCAAAATATTGAATCAGTACATAAGCTTGTACCAGGACAGGCCCACTATTCTCCATACGGTCACAGGCGTTTTCGATTTCTATAGAAGAGATATCAATCTCAATGTGGAGGAGATCAAGCAGGCTTATGCGGATTCTTCCGTCTCTATCCATTTTTTATACATCAGCAAGCCAGCAGAGTTTGTGTACGGGGTGCGCATGGAAGAACATTCGGAAGACCTTTTCAAGGCCTTTTGGGAGATGGCCAAAGCCACTGGGGGATTTTCAGGTAGTTCTTCGGATTCTTCATTTCTATTCCGAAAAGCGTTGGATTCTTCAGAAAACTATTACCTTCTGTATTATTCACCCCTGAAATACCAGAGCGACGGTCAATTCAGGGAAATTAAGGTCAGGGTGAAAGATAAAAATTATAGAGTTGTTCATCGTTTAGGCTATTTTGCCCGTTAAACGCCCACCCTTTTCCACCGATACCAAGGAAACGATCAAAAAAAGGGGGCAGGCTACTTTTTATAAAAAAAGTTGCTTGTCCTCTTTTTTTTCTATAAGCTGTTGAAGCGCGGGTTTGTGAGCACCAATAAATTTTTTTCAGGGGAAAAAAATGAGAAAATTGACTTTCGTTTTTTTGGGAGTTTTGTTCCTGTGGGCGTCGGTTAACGGAAGTAGCGAAGTGCTGGAGAAGGAGGAACTGTATGATACAGGAAAAACAAGAAAGTTCACGGGTGACGCTTTACAAACAATCGCTTTTCCCATCGGGGGGCTGGGGACGGGCAATATCACGCTCGGCGGAAGAGGTGAGATCAGGGAACTTGAGATCTTTAATCGGCCTGATAAAGGGACGTATCCAGATTTTACATTTTTCTCCCTATGGGCCAAGGAGGAAGGGAAGGAGTCTGTGGCCAGAATTTTGGAGAGACGGTTCTTTCCCCCATATGTAGCCTGGATGGGGATTCCGAGGAACCAGCTGCCGGGCGTCTCCCGATTTGAAGAAGTGGTCTTTAGAGGGGAGTACCCTTTTGCGTATCTGAGTTTCATGGATAAAGATATTCCAGTCGAAGTGAAATTGGAGGCTTACAATCCGTTTATCCCTCTCTCGCCGGAGAAAAGCGGAGTTCCATCCGCCGTGTTTCACTGGAAAATCAAGAATAAAAAGGCCTCTCCTGTCAGTGTCTCGCTGGCTTTCAGTATGATGAATCCAATAAAAACAAAGGATGAATCCAACCGGATAGGCTTTGGGATGAATTTGAATAAGTTTATCGATGATGGCAAGCTCCGAGGGATAAAGATGACGTCAAACAGGGGTGCCGAAGAGGATATTGAGTTCGGCAGCCTGGCCTTCGTCACCACGGAAAAGGATGTGGATGTCCAGACGCGGTGGTACAGGGGAGGATGGTGGGATAATACGCATATCTTCTGGGATGATTTTGCGGATGATGGGCGTGTGAAGAATGTCAAGGACAGCGAAGAATCTCCGCAGGGGAGAAGTGATGTGGCGACTCTTTTGGTCCGTATCGAGCTCAAGCCTGGAGAGGAAAAATTCGTCCCGTTTTACCTCACCTGGTACTTCCCCAACAGGGAGAACTACTGGAACAGGGAAAAGGAAGTGAAAGGCCAGAAGTTCAGGAATTATTACGCCACAAAATTCCAGGATGCCTGGGATGTTGCCGAGTATTTAGTCCGGAACGGGAAAGAGCTTTACCAGGATACCCAGACATTCCATGATGTCCTTTTTCATTCTTCCTATCCTTCCTATGTCATAGATGCTTTATCCTCCCAAACCTCTTCTCTGAAGACTAACCTGGTGATGCGAACTGAGGACGGAAAATTCTTCGGGTTTGAGGGATTGACCGACAATTCCGGATGCTGCCCGATGAACTGCACCCATGTGTGGAATTATGAACAGACCTTGGCGTATCTCTTTCCTTCACTGGAAAGGACGATGCGGGAGACGGACTTCCTCCATAACACGTTTGAGAACGGTTATCAAGTATTCCGGACACTCATGCCCTTGGGGGATTACTGGTGGACGTATAAACCCTGTGCCGATGGCCAGATGGGGAACATCGTGAGAGTCTATAGGGAGTGGAAACTCTCCGGGGATACAGAATGGCTCAAGACACTCTGGCCAAAGGTGAAAGCCGCACTCGAGTTCGCCTGGGAAGGCGTGGGTGATGTGTCTGATGGGCTGAAATGGCAGAAGGACCGTCTGCTCCTACCCTGGGATCCCGACAAAGACGGAGTCATGGAAGGCGAACAGCACAACACCTACGATATTGAATTTTACGGTCCGAACACCATGACAGGGTCTCTGTATCTAGCGGCTCTCAAAGCGGGAAGCGAGATGGCCGAGGCAGTGGGGGACCGGAAAAAGGCCAAAGAATATTTGAAGATTTTCCAGAAGGGCTCGGGAGAGTACGATTCGCTGCTCTGGAACGGAGAGCACTACATCCAGCGGATTGATGTGATGGAAGGGCTCGTGGTGCCGGAACATCTGCGATCACCGGAGAAGGAATGCAACGATCCTTCCTGCGAGTGTAACGAATCCCCGGGAGGCAAGGCAGAAGCTCTGGAGAAAGGCGCTGCAGTGCCCAAGTATCAGTATGGAGAGGGCTGTCTGTCCGACCAACTCCTGGGTCAATATCTTGCTCATACGGCGGGATTGGGGTACGTTCTTCCTCACGAGCATGTGGATAAAGCCATGAAATCTATTTTCACCTACAATTTCCTGACGGATTTAAGCCGCTTCTCGAATGTCCAGAGGGTCTATGCTTTGAATGAGGAAGCTGGTCTTCTTCTGTGCTCCTGGCCGAAGGGAAAAAGACCCGCCCTCCCTTTTGTGTATTCGGATGAAGTCTGGACAGGAATCGAGTACCAAGTGGCCGTCTCCTTGATCTATTCTGGCCATATCAACGAAGGCCTGACTATTGTCAAAGCCCTCAGAGAAAGATACAGTGGTTTTAACCGCAATCCCTGGGATGAGCTCGAGTGCGGCCATCATTATGCCCGGGCTCTGGCCAGTTGGGCTGTGCTGCTTGCTCTCTCTGGATATCAGTATGACGGAACTCAAAACTTTATCGCTTTTTCTCCGAAAATGAAAGAAGACAATTTCTCCACTTTCTGGTCTTGCGGAAGCGGTTGGGGGAGTTTTGAGATCAAGGGCAGCACAGTGATTTTAAAAGTTGAGTACGGGAACCTGGAGTTGTCGAAATTCGGCGTTTCTGATGACTATGGTTTTCGGTCCATCCGGAGTATCGACGTCGATTCAGAACAAATAGACGGTAAACTGAAGCGAGAGAGAGGACTATCGGTTGTTCACCTGGAAGAACCGGAGAAACTCGGTAGGGGCAGCCGCATAAAGATAGTTTTTCAGCGTTGAGCTCTGAAGTCTTTGGCCATCTCAACAGACCTCTTGATATCTTATTAATCCTATGTTATAAATAGGAAATAGTTTGATAAACTGTGGAACTGGTGTTAAATTTTGATATGATATGTATTCGTGAGGGGAATCCTCGCAGCTCACCAGAGTGTATTAAAACATGAACGTGCATTCCCTGAGTGAAAAAAAGTCATTCTCTCATCCTTCGAGTTTGAGGCTTGTGTTATTCATTGTGTTTTTTGCTTCTGTGGTGATATGGACCGGATGCCAGAATTCAGATTCCGTAAAGGCTCAACTGGTATCAGAGGTCAGATTCATCCAGCCTGGACAGACGTTTTGTGTCGCCCTCCGGCTTGAGATGGATAAACAGTGGCATACGTACTGGAAGAACCCTGGGGATTCAGGCATGCCCACACAAATCGTATGGAATCTTCCCGATGGTTTCCATGCGGGGGAAATCCAGTGGCCTTACCCGCAGAAATTCCAGGATAACCAGCTTGTGAGCTTCGGCTATGAGGGAGAGGTTTTTCTTTTGACAGAGATCAAAGTCCCTGACACAATCAAACCCGGCGCGAGAGCTGAGATCGTAGCAGAAGTGGATTGGCTGGCATGCAAAGAGAGCTGCATTCCGGGCCAGGCTGTTCTCAAAATAAGTTTGCCTGTCCAAGATAGAAAGCCAGAGTCCGGACGACGATGGACCGCCAGGTTTTCCG
>Ga0114920_10000984_pt1 | contig 12896 bp, 13 predicted proteins | sample ChitaG_FD_88683 | JGI IMG/M metagenome (GOLD analysis project Ga0114920, IMG submission 88683) | Deep subsurface microbial communities from South Pacific Ocean to uncover new lineages of life (NeLLi) - Chile_00310 metaG | ecosystem: Environmental > Aquatic > Marine > Oceanic > Sediment ... | reverse complement strand
GAGAGTGATTGACGAAGTAATAAAGCTTCCCAATGGCATGGTAGTCGTCTTCGATGAAGAGGGCGAGCAAATGCCGGAGTTCCAGGGGAGATATGAGGATGTCAGGGCGAAGATATTAGCCCAGGCTCCCAAAGGTGCTAAGTTCTTCCATGGGGACTACCCTCTTGAGAAGAATCCAGTTGCCAGAAAGGACTGGTAACACACTGGTAATGCAACATAGAAAAGGGGTTGGGGGACGACTCCCCCAGCCCCTTTTTTATTCCTTCAAACGGTTGTTACCCAACAATCGCCTCTTTTGTGACCTAAGCAACAAAACAAGCTCTTGTGCAGTCTCAATCGTCTTTCCTTCAGCTGCCAATACGGTAATCTTCAGCATGCCTACAGGAAAGCGTTATTGTAAATTCCCGCACGGTGATTTAAAGTAGATATGAGGAAATGTCACAGCCGAACGGATTTGTGAGAGATTGCCGCAGGGGTAACGAGAGCACATGACCCAAAAAGTACTTCAAAAAGCGAAGATAATTTAGACTGGCTTGATGATGTAATTGTTTAAGGACGAAATCTGATTGGATGACAACTTATTAATTTCCCCTTGAGGAAGGTTGACACATCTAGCATGGATTATGAGCTATATCATGATGAGTCGAAAGTAGAGGGCTACTGGCACGCCATGCTGCTTGTCCCAGTAGCAAAGAAACAAGTGCTACTTCAACTCTTGTCCCAAGCCAGGCAAAACACGCACTATATGGAGCCACTAGGCATCAAGAAGGTTAAGAATTATAATCGTATCTATAATTGTGCTGATTGTTGGGTTCAAATCGGGGTAGCAGCTTTAATGTCACGAATTAAAACCCAACCTTATCCAATATTCCTAGGCAGCAATATTGGAGGACAGAGGGATTATTCTCTGTTTAATATAGTCGTTGGCGCTAAATTCATTCTGTTGAAATACCTTGACAATCTAGAAGAGATGATAGGTCATTTAGATTATGCAAGTAAAGTCGAAACCACTTTCAGGATGGGTTTGAAGGGAGGTCTTCACTTGCTTAGAAATCAGTCCGAAGGGATCCATATCATAAGAATGCATTTTGATGGGCATGCACACTACCATAGACACTTAAGTTATGATCGGATTATAGAAAGGCTGAAAGGACTGCGCGAATACTGCTCAATCTCAACAGCGCCTGACGCAATCGATGATAGATCTGGCAACCATAAGGAAGCTGAATGTCAAGAGTACGACGATTGCCAAATTTTGCAACTAACAGATTTGCTGATAGGCTGCTTCAGAACAGTCCTCACTCCTGTAACCAAAACAAAAGAGATACATATGAAGCTAGCGCAGCCTGTGAAAAATATAGTTGATCGTTATCAGCAAGGCTCTGCTCGTATGTGGAATAGCAGATGGCGAAACAGCTTCTGTATGAGTCAATGCTATTTAGAGTCCGGCTCTTGGAAATACGGAGAAATTGAATGTTTATAGGCACGGAAAGTACAACAGTTGTCCAGAATGTATCCTTCTTAATGAGTAACTACCCTCTGGGCGAGGTAACAGCTTATGGCAGTCAAATCTTCAAGTATCGAGCAAGAAGTCATTATTTTGAAGGCAGCCAAAGAGTTAATTGACTCAATGGTTAATTTCAGTTTAATGTCTTTGGAAGGGAATGATCCAGACTCGAATATACTCTTTAAAGAGTATACGCATCAAAGGTTTTTCAACATTATCCTTGTAGATTTTTTGTCCCGTACTGACAAGAAAGGCCCTATTAAACAAACCTCTTACCTTGGAGGCTTAAGAGAGATAGTAAACAACCCGTGCTTTGATGAGAATAATTCAGTACATAATTTAAAGGTCGCTACAAAAGATTTCAAAGACTGGCTCGAACAGGAGGTAGAGGTTGATGTATGGTTGCCGTCAATTAATAAGGAGACAAAGCTGAAAATTTCAAGACTTGATTTCTTAAAGATGACCGGTAACATATCCAAACATAACTATCTCAAAGCTATAGGCGTAGCTGAAGAACTAAAGGAAATTTTACAAAAAAGCGGCATAACTGTTGATATTAACGAAGCTCTGCTAGCCTTAGCCGATTTTTACGAGCGCTTTCATACAGATATTCTAAACTATCATAGCAGTACTATCGCCGAGTTTCTAAATAATATAAGGTGGGGAATATACGACTACCTGCAACCTGAATTAAATAAAAGCATTGTGTGGGAGGACGGTGATGTGACCCCACCTAGATATCGTTATACTTATCCAGAAGAGATCCAAAGCGAATTTGCTAAAGCTTGCTATTGGGAATTAATGAATGAGGTTAAGAGCAAGCCATTTATGAGGAAGTTCAAAGTAACCAAGTGGCTTAAATTACGATATTAGGCCAGGTCTCAGTCTTCTAATTCTACGTCTCGATAACCACTAGGAAGTGAAATAGCACTTTTCATCGCTGGCATTCCAGGGATACCTGGTGTACCAGGAACACCAGGAGTACCGCGAATGATTCCACCTTTCCTGGTGTCATAAAGGAAACGATCATCTTTCACAATTTCGCCTATATAATGGCCGTGCCACACCTCATTATCATCAAGACGCCCTATGAAATGCCCATGTTTAGAAAATACTTTATCATTACTTAGAAATACAACTGGTGTTCCCGAAGAGTTATACAGCCATGTAGCCATTTTCTACTATATCGCCTTGATCCATATCAAGAACAGAATAAATCCAAGTACGAGGAAGGGGAAAGGTGCCAGCCATCCAAGGACATCAATCCACCATGGTACAGCTGCATATGCGACAAGCTCAGCACCTTTTCCGATGCTCTCTGCAGAAGGACTGATGATAGAGCTAGCGCTCCAAAATAGGAATGTTAACAAAAGGGGAAGCCCTACTATGAAAGATATTATCGTTCCTATTGTTGCTCCCATACTTTAATTATACCATGTTTGATTTCACCCCTCAGCAGCACTCATTTTTAACAGGTGAACACAGGGTGAAGGTCTAACCCGCTTCACAGACACACAATACGTCAAAATGTATAATTTAGAGAAGTCTCTGCTATAGGTATTGGATGCCCCGGCCCAGATAAATGGTGAGGCTTTGCGTGACACCTTGAACCTAAGTCAGGGTGTCAATTTGTATAATTCAAAAAAAGGTTCCTTAATTGCATTATTTTTACACTCAAAAACCTAATTTAACGAGGCTAATTACGCTCATATTAAGATTTTGAAACGAGGTTAAAATAAGCTTTTTCTATTTATGGAACCAAAAGGTCTTTTAAGAAGCCCTCCTTCGTTATGGGGTCGGCAGGCCGTTTACTGAAAATATCGTGCCCACGCCGTTCCTTTTCGAGGAATCTATTAAACTCACGTCCTTCTATAGTTTGTTGCGATAGTAGCACGTACGAAGCTACAGGGTTTTGCTGACCACGGCGGTGTATTCGGTCTACACTTTGAAGGTAGTGTGCCGGTTGGTTAGAAAACGATTCATAGATAGCATTAGACGCCGCTGTAAGCGTTATTCCGGCTCCCGCCGCCGCGGGGTTACCTACAAAGACCTTTGTAGACGGATCCTCTTGGAACCGGTGGATTGACAGGTGCCGTTCATCCAATGAATCTATGCTCCCATCAATTCGTACAGCTCCGAGGTATTTATACCTGTCAAATATGGCTTGGAGAGAGTGGCGGAAAAACGACCATATGATGATTTTATGCCCTTGTTCTTTTACTATTTTTTCTACAATTTGGTCTATCGCTAGCAGTTTTGCCGGTACTTCTGTATACATTGGATCGAGTCCCACAGGGTTAGAACATATCTGAAGTAAGGCCCATTTGCGAGCCATAAATTCGTTCAGATGTTTCGGAAAGTATATATCCTCTACCTGCCTAACGTCGACAATTAGTTCCTTTACCGCATCTTCATATATCGTAGCCTGTATAGGTTGAAGTTGGACAAACGTCCTTTTTATACTCTTCGCAGGTAATTCTGGAAGTACTTCTTCCTTCAAGCGCCGCAGGTAAATTGCGGAAAGCCCCAGGGCTATTTGCACTACTGATGCAGCCGAATCCTTGTCATCGGGTATTGATACTCCCGAAAAGGTGCTTCCGGCGTCAGCTACGTCCATTTGGTGGACGATATCGGATGGTGAATTAGGCGCAGGAGCACCACACAACACGTACGCACGTTTACAGTGTTGCCTAAGTTTAGCTACCGCCTGTGAACGCTGGGCAATTGGGTTTTTAATGTAGTAAGATTCGTCTACTACCAGCATAAAATCCCGCCCTTTGGTGGAAATCAGCCCTTGTAGTATTGAGTACGTACGGATCGCAGTTTCATAGCTGATCAATAATATATCCACTTCTCTTTGAAGTATATCTATTGGCCGAGTGCCTTTCCCTACCACGGTCTTAACTTCATATCGATTTTTAAAAAATTTGGTTATCTCGTCTTTCCATACAGACAGCACAGATTTTGGGGCAACTACGAGCAAATGGCTCACAATATCTCTAAGCCGTAGTATATGAAACGTGGTAAGCGCGCATACGGTCTTACCTGCTCCCTGTTCGTCGAATAGTGCCATCCCGACAAGGGATGGCACGGTCATGGCGGCCACTGCCTCTACTTGATGTGGGTCTAGCCGCCATGTTTCTTCGTAGTCTTTCAGCGAGTCGTACGGGGCTTCTAAAGCCTGTGCAACTTCAATCTTTGCCGATAATTGGTCTTGCACTATTTTCTGTTTCATCCTGCCAACGGCTTCAAGCCCAGGATCCCAATTGTGGATGTCAGGGTTGAAGGTATCAATTAACGTACCGATATGGCTTAATGGAACCAAGTAACCATCTCTTGCGGCAATTACAGCGTCGGGGTCTTTTATGGTCGACCTTAATATAGCGCCTAAATGTGTACTGCTGCCCTGCTTCTTTGATATGGCAATTTTATCTGCTCGTGGTTTGAGCCATACTCTCAGTTGATTTTCCATCTTTTTCCTCTACCGCCTTGCCTTTTACCCTGTGTGCAGCATTTGCCATTGCAATTATTAGTTGAAGGTTGATCTTTAAATCACCAAGTGTTGTGGGTAACATTGAAGCTATTTCCTCCTCCGTTAAATCTTCAAGTTGCTTAATGATCTTCTTGATCTTCTTTTCGCCCTCTATATTATCTGGGAACCTCTTCCCCTGTACTATATGGATTGCCATTTCAACGGCATCTGGGTGATCAGACCTTATCGTTGCCCATGCCTCTTCATCGTCCCTAATCTCTCCTAGGCGGCGAACTTGCTGTATGCTTCTAAACTTATCTTCATTCATCCAATCGAAGAACTGGTCTTTGAAATCAACGTCTGAATCTAATTTGGCGCGAAACTTGTTATGGGCTTCCTCGAAATAGGGGTAGTGCTCGTATGCAGTATTGAATGCTAAATCATCGTTATCATTAAAACTAATATATTCGTGTATTAATCCCATAACCTTTATCATTTTTCGGATTTCGGTCTTCCTCAAGCCAAATCGTTCTGCGAGTTCATCATAGTCGAGCCCCTCATCTACATGAGCTTCGTATACCGTAGATGATTTGATATAGTTGGGCCAATCTATCTTCCAGTCTGACAGGAAATTACATTCGACTAATACTTTTTGCTTTTGATCCTCACTTACGTCCCTCGACATAACCCAAGCCGGAACATTAGATAAATCATCCTTAACATCCGGGTTATTAGCTATGGCATATTTCACAGAAACATAACGTCGATTACCGTCGAGTAATGTTCCATCTGATGCAAGTATTATAGGGACTCTAACTCCGTTGTATAATATGGAACGGGCTAGTTCTCTGATGTGGAAGTTTTGTTGGTCGCCGACCATGAAGTTATTGATCTCTTCATCCGTAGGTAGCCGCCCATATTGCTCCTCGCATCTTCTCCGAAATAAATCAATACGGCGGTTTGCTGCCCATCCCTGGATCTTGCCTATGTCAACATGACCTGCCCAACCTAATATTGGTGTTTTATGGAAAATTCGCACTTCTGGAGTAGGGTCTGGTTTCTTATTCAATATCCCGGGTACATTCTTGTCCTCCATGTTACTCTACCTCCTTTCCTCTCAGTGTAGACCTAATATCAGTGCAAATGCGACCCCAAATCTAGGTAATTTGGGGGAAGGTTTATTTACAATTCAATAATTCTCAGAATGTTGAATCTATGGCCACTTGCTGACGTATATATTTCATCCTCGGTATCGATATTGTCCAGATAGTCGAAAATAGCATCAGCGTCTTCCGGATGAGGAAACCCTCGCCTTCGTGCCTCTTCAGGCAACTTATGTATTCTCCTTGGATTCTTAGTATGTAAGTCCCACCTGCGAGTTAATACGCCGACCGCTTTTCTGGTGTCTTCAAAATTATAAAGGAACCATCCTTTACTGTTTAATTCATAAGCCACTTTTTCCCTATTATTCAGGCTGGTATCTAGAGATGGTACTACGGTGAGAGCACATGCGAGCCGGAAGGCCATTTCTGGCCTGGATACCACCCCAATATCAGGGTCATTCCAATCCAATTTAACTTCATCAAGTAGAGTCTTAACGCGTATAGCAGGATCACCTAATAGAGCTGCCTTAATGTCAGCTCTATTCATTTGCTGGAGTAGTAGATATAGAAAAGTATCCTCAGCAATGAAGTCATACTCCCGAAATACAGCTTTTGCTCCGCGATATACGAGTGAGAGGATTTGGCCTGCGGAGAGAAATAGCGGGGGGCTGCCGACTGACTGTTCTGCAATGACGGCCTTCGACCTGATCTGATCAATACTTTCACATATGGTACATGCTTGGCTAATATCAGCTGAAGCTTCCATCCCTATTATAACCGTTGAACCTGGTGGTTTATCTTTCATAGTTGCTTGAATATCAGCAAGTGTTGGTGGAACATAACAGATATCAGTTGATGGAATACTTATATCAGAACGGCAAGCCAGTGAACCGCACGCCTTTTCTGCACCAGCCAACAGCACATTTCTACCTGGTACCTCTGCGATAACAAATGATAGTTTATGGCCCTCGCCCTGTTGCATTCTATTTTAATCCTTTATTAATGCTCTGCTATAATGCACTCTATATTTAACCACAAAGGGTTTGTAATGACACCCCCAAATATTATCCTTTTGGTGCAGGTTTTGCTTGCCTACAGGTGAGCAAAATCAATACAGGCTGAACCTACTTGATATACATAGCGATCACACTAGTTTAACTGGAAATATGGTCGTATCCATTGTATAATTCCATTACTGAAAATGTGAAGACGGAGACGATGACTAGTCAAGAGTTATTGCCATACATTTCAAACGCCGATTTTCATAAGTACGCAAAGGAAATGGTCGACAGCATACATGCCGCCATAGGGAAGGCAGATGAAACCTTCTATGATAATGTTATCGATCCATTTTTAGCCCTATTTCGTACATTGGTGGAAGATATGGATGGTAAAAGATGGTTTGAGTTAGAGAAGGCGAGGCATATGCAAAAATCAATGGAAAACTCGATAGGGCATTTTCACCAAGGCATATTATCTTCCGTCATTGGTTGGGAGAAGGCTCCGGAGGTCGTTGATGTTATCAATAGAGAGAATAAGATTATTGCTGAAGTAAAAAACAAGTGGAATACAACAAAAGGGAATCACTTAACTAAAATATACGATGATCTAGATGGGTTACTTAGGAAACCTGACTACAGAGATTATGTTGGATACTATGTTGAGGTGATTCCTAAAAAGCCTGATCGATTCAGTCATCCTTTTACCCCTTCTGATAATACTACTGGTATGAAAAGGGAGAAGAATGAGAGCATCCGAGTAATTGATGGTGCCAGTTTCTACCATATGGCATCGGGGTATCCGGAGGCATTGAGGATGCTGTATGAGAAGCTACCGCTTGCCATAAACGAGGCTCTCGGTAAAGAGTCAAATGGGGAGGTTGATCCGCTTATATATGAACTCTTTAACCGAGCTTATGGTGTAGAAAGGTTAATATGAGGATTGATAATTCAATATTAAAAGGCCCTTGCATAATGCAAGGGTCTTCTTGTATAATAAGACTATGTTAATAAAAGAAAAGGAACTTAACCGCTCCGGTTTCCCATCCGTTGTTTCAGTCCTTGAGGCTGCTCGTATTCTGAACGTATCACCAGATACCATTAGAAGGTGGGATAAAAAGGGCCTGATAAAGTCTGAACGTTCAAATAACAACCACCGTTTATTTAGACTGGCTGAACTAAAAAGAGCCTATTCAAAATACTCCGGCAACACAGATGGTGCGAGATATAAGGTCTTAAAAAGCCGGCGAACAACCCACGACGTAATTGAGCTGTTTTCTGGATGTGGTGGAATGGCGTTAGGTTTTGAAAATGCGGGGTTACGAACCAAACTTCTCGTTGAGGTGGACGACCGCTGTGTTGATACCCTTAGGATGAATAGACCTAAATGGAACATAGTCCACGATGATATAAAGGATGTCGATTTTTCGATATACAGAGGAACTATAGATATCGTAGCTGGCGGTTTCCCTTGCCAGGCCTTCAGCTATGCAGGTAATGGCAAGGGCTTCGAGGATACGAGGGGTACGCTATTTTTCGAATTTGCACGAGCTGTAAAAGAAGTAAATCCTAAAATAGCGGTTGCAGAGAATGTGCGTGGCCTTCTCCGGCATGATGGGAGGAAAACTATTACCACGATGTTAAATGTTCTCGACGAACTCGGATACAACGTTGATTTCCATTTACTAAGATCCCAATTTTTAGACGTAGCACAAAAGCGGGAGCGTGTTATCATTTTGGGAACTAGGAAAGATTTGAGCATGGACTTCATTTACCCTAAAGAGAAAGACTACACAGTATCACTTAGAGAAGCGTTGAGAAATTGTGTTGATTCGGCTGGTGCTTCTTATCCACCCAAGAAAAAGGAGATAATGGAACTTGTCCCCGCTGGCGGGTATTGGAGAGATCTGCCCACAGAAATGCAAATCGAATATATGAAGGCTAGTTTCCATATGGGTGGTGGGAAGACTGGTATGGCTAGGAGGCTTTCGTGGGACGAGCCTTCTCTTACGCTTACTTGCAACCCAGCTCAGAAGCACACAGAGCGATGTCACCCTGAGGAAACTAGACCATTGACCATTAGAGAATATGCTAGAATACAGAGCTTCCCGGATCCTTGGCAGTTTGCGGGGTCACTGGCATCTCAATACAGACAAATAGGTAATGCTGTACCGGTGAATATGGCATACCACGTAGGTCGATGCCTGATAGCTATGTTGGAAGGGAAATTTGATGATAAGGCTATGGTGACTAGAAAACCACGAGAAAGGTATTTCCAACAAACCTTACCCTTAGTTGCCTCAGTTATACCATAGTGAAGGTATCCACAATAGAATGAGGGGCTTACCCAAAGATGGGTGTTACATGCAGTGCCGACTTGGTTGAGCAGCACCTACGTTTTTTCAAGGCCGAGCTATCGCGTTGGGCGATCAACAACACAAGAAATCTCCCGTGGAGAAATACCGATGATCCCTACTGTATCTGCGTGGCTGAAATACTATTGCACCAGACAGGGGCTAGTAAAGTGGCTCCCGTTTATCAGGATCTGATAGCCCGCTATCCGACAGTAGGGGCTCTGAGTAGAGCTAAAATTAAAACTCTAGAGAGAATAATATACCCTTTGGGTTTCTTGTATAGGGCAGGTCGGCTCAGGGAAATCGCAAAGGCCGTTGTCAGTAATTACGGGGGATATATACCATCAGAAAAGACTGGCCTTATGTCACTGCCAGGTATAGGAGAATATACTGCTTCAGCCATATTATGCTTTGCCTATGGTAAACAAGTGCCTATAATAGATACAAACGTGGTCAGGTTGTACTCGAGGTTTTTTGGCCTCTCAAATAAATTACCGAGTTCTGCTCCAACTAACGAGATAAGGCAAATAGCATCAATAGTTATACCTAAGGGAAATGCACGCCGACATAACTATGCCCTCTTGGACTTCGCAGCCTTGGTTTGTAAGCATTATAACCCAGGCTGTTTGAAGTGCCGAATGGGGACAAAGTGCAAATATTGGATTACCCGAAATACCAAACTGTGAATCCATTAACAAAGCTGGATAGTCTAGCTAATAAAAAGCTAACGGACTGAATGTAATAGAGTATAACAAATTGGTATTCTACGCTCAAAACTAGACCTTACCAATTGATACAATGGTTCCTTTTTTATTTTGGTCGAATAGACGTGAAATCCGGCGGACCTTTTTATATCAACTATACCACTCTGTATTGACTGTTTAGGATTGCACATTCTGGCTAATTGGCGAGCTAATACGGACCCACTACGGGATTAGTAATACAGAAACAGTTTCAGAGAGTCTAGCTATTGCTTTGACCAATACAATGGAAGATTGGTTCGAACCACTATACTTTCTAGTTGAACAAACGTTAAAAATGGCTGTAGATTCTGAAAGGGAAGCAAAACCAGACACGTACTCACACAGGGAGTTCTTCAGGGGAACAAGGAGTGTGATAAAGGATAAGTTACCTGTTGCTCTTAGCTACGCAAAACAATTTGGCTCTGACCCATTGCAAAAGCTCCCCCGCTGGAAAAAGCAGCTATCGGCAAGATAATATACTCCAGCTTAATCTGAAGAGATGCATATACAAGATGGGCGGAGCGAGCGACAACAAGAGCTAATCGTTCTTAACTGCAAGCGACTTCATCGTTGTCTGTCAAAGTCACCCTGAAGCTGAGTCACAGTATGAGCCTGCTAAACAACAAGTCACCTTGTGCAAAGCAGTTCACCAGTGGAGTACGTTTTACCTTCATTGTGGCAGTCCCAGGTGCAGTCGCTGCTGGGGTATTTCGTATTATTGCTTTAGGGTAGCCAGGGGAAACGTAAGGGAAGGCCAGGATATACGTTGGTAAAAATAAAAGCGTATACTGAGCTTTATCCGGTTAAGGATCAGAGCAATACCCAACTTGCGCCTGACAAAGTGTTGCATCCCGTGTTATAATAATGAACGAGGTCTGTTTTCTTCCGCAGCCTCAGCAGCTCTTTGAGGCTTTTCTAATGGATTGCTTCTAGCTTTGCCATAGCTATGGGCTGCTGGGGCTGTGCTTTTTCTAAAGTCCTCTATCTCTCATGTGTCCCGTCTCATATTCATGCACTGTATGACAATATCTCAGCAATAATAAGCCAAAATGTGATTTTTAGGTAGGTACCCTCCCAATCAATAGGACAATCCTTCGGCGTTTTCTTCATATCGCGCCTGGTTCAGGTAGCCCCTGCCTCTTGGCACTCTTCCCTAACAGGGCAACTAGAGCATCTTCTACGCTTGCAAAATTCCAAGTTTAATCTCACCAAAGCAGACTCCACAGCAGGGGGTTCCAGCTCCTCCTCGCCAAGTCCAAGCCTGAAGGCAACTTCCTTGGCCAGAGGGGAAAGCTGGGGTCTCGCCTTTTCCCAGACCGCTTTTAGCTCCCTTAGAAAAATGTTCACCGTGGTTGGACCCACGCCCTTGAATTCAAGTAGTCTCTTCTCAAGGTTCTTGCTATCCTTTGACTGAGTGTATAAGCCCTCCAATGAGCCGTATTTCTCCTTTAAGCTGACTGCTATCTCAAGCAGGTTTGATGCGGTGGAGAAGTCATAGCGAACATAGCCACCGGAGTCCAATACCTCCACCAGTTTATCCCAGCCAGCCTCTATAATGTTCTCGGGTGTTACAATTCCCACTTTTTCAAACTCCCTGTAAGTCCTTTTGGCTACTTCAGAGGAAATCCTCTTTGCAAAAAGGATAGAAGCCAGAAACCACTTGAATCTGCCCTCTTCTGTTTTTAAGTCTAAGCCTAGCTCTTGAGAATAGGTTATCAACCTCAAGACCTTTTCTGTCAAATCCCTCATCGCTTTGCTCCTTTGCGGCACGAATATACTATCCCCCCTCTATGAGCTCCTTCAGCCTATCAACTGCTGGAGGCAATACCTCTCCTGTTCTTTCCTCAAACCGCAGGTGAGCAACTCGGTCGAAAGGGGTTTCACCCTTGTTGATGATCACCAGCCGGGCTCCAGATTGAAGAGCCACTTTGGGCATATCAGCAGCTGGTGTAACAACCAGACTGGAGCCGGCAACTATGAAAAGGTCGCAATGTTGCGAATGCCAATAAGAATCAGCTAGCTCCTTCCGCGGCAGTGATTGACCAAAGTTAACTACGCTAGACACTAGTTTTCCCCCACAAAGAGGGCAGGCAATTTGGTCATCAAGGTTATCCAGAAGAAATTCGCAGTGGCTGCACCGCAGCTTGGTAACATTGCCATGTAGCTCTGCCAACAAATCCGGGCGGACTCCTGACCGCAAGTGGAGATTATCCACATTTTGTGAAATGAGAAAGCTTAACTTACCAAGTTTCTGTAGCTCAACAATAGCCAGGTGCCCAGCATTAGGCTCCACTGATGAGAAATCTCGTGGTTTGGTGGGCAGTCCTTTTGCCTGGCGCGTCCAGATGCCGTCTGGTCCTCGGAAATCAGGAAGCCCTGATTCCGTGCTGATGCCAGCACCGGTGAACACCACCAAGTGTTTTGACTCAAATATCCATTGAGCTAGGGTGTTAATTCGCTTGCCCAAGTCCGATAACACTATGGCCCCCAGTAAATTAGGGATAGCTCCCAGCAATAATTCTTACCAATCTGCCGTCTCCATTTTACGACGGTGACTCCCTCATGGCAACGCATAAGGCGGCATTGTAGAAAAGCGGGCACACTAAACAAAACATCGTAATGTGACCTCAGTGGCTCTTCTTTCTGAAGGACAATAAGAGCTTGGAAGATTGGCTGCCTTGTTGAGTTATCAGATAACCGTACCTGGTGAGGGAACTTC
>Ga0114920_10000983_pt1 | contig 12905 bp, 12 predicted proteins | sample ChitaG_FD_88683 | JGI IMG/M metagenome (GOLD analysis project Ga0114920, IMG submission 88683) | Deep subsurface microbial communities from South Pacific Ocean to uncover new lineages of life (NeLLi) - Chile_00310 metaG | ecosystem: Environmental > Aquatic > Marine > Oceanic > Sediment ... | reverse complement strand
ATTCTAGAAAAAGTCAATTAAATGGAGTCATTTATATGAGCGATTTAAGAGATAAATTAAAAATTCCCCAAGCAAATTTTGACGCAGTTCAAAAATTTCTTTTAGATGAAAACAATCCTTTGATTAACGATTTATTAAGTTTAATTGATAAATACGGTGGAGTCGATGAAATTAATCGTAAAGCCAAGGAAGCAACACAACTTGATAATCTATTAAGACGATTAGAAACAAAGAAACCTGAATATGTAAAGGATTTGAATTGGTTAATTAACCAGAGAGATAATGGCGCCTTCATCAGTTATGAAGATTATAAGCGCAAAGTCTTAGGTGACAACTATGACACAATGACTTTTGATGAATCATTTGCAGTAACAATAGAGTTGTCAGCTTGTCAGTACTTCCCCTTCTTGATAAAAGGTGCAAAGGAGATGATTGAAAAACAGGAGTTGATGCCTGGAAGAATCATCAGGGTGCGCATGATGAAAGAACAAGAAGAGGATGGAGATCTTTTAGCAATGACAGCTGCTGTAGGAATTATAGGAGCATCAATTGTAGAAACACTTGACACAAAAGGAACATCACCAGGTCCAGATGGACTACCTGTCAATGTTCATCTTGGAGGACCACCGACAATAACGGGATATTTTGGTGGAGTAGGACAACCAAACGATTTTGCCATAAAATGGATAGATGAATTTCTGTACTATTATACAAATTACGGGACTAAACAGGTACTCAATATCAACCCAGGTACAGTAATATTAGGCTATTTCCTTCATAAACTAGGAATCGATAACGAATTTAAAATCTCTGTGTACATGGGTAATGACAATCCATATTCAGTATTGTGGACTTTAATGACTGCTAAATTATTCGCACGCGAAGATGGTACCACACCCTTAATAGGCTTCAATTTAGCAAATTCTGTTAACAATGAAACACTTGAGATGAGCGGATATATCAGAGGAAATTTCGGCTTTGAAGATGTAGTTAGGCTTGAACACCACATAATTGAAACACAAAAGAGTATTGTCCGTCAACCTTATGATCGTACTGACGAACTTCTTGAAGTTGCTAAGAAATTAAGGAACATTAGTGCAAAGCATGAAGGAGGACCAGTTGATATCGATCAAACCAGAGATCATCCATCTGATATTCTTGACTACTTCAAATCAAAAGAGCAAATAACAGAAGAAGGAATATGGGAAGGATTAGAAATCAACTACATGGATAGATTGACAGCTATAAATAATACCGCAAAAGCGCTTATTAAAAGCGGAACAGATGCCATTGCTGCACGTAACCTTCACCATAAATAAAAACAGTGTATTGTTATGAAAAAAATGGCTGATGGAATGTACAGAATCCTTGGAGAAGGTGCATTTGAATACCTCGCTAAAGCTCAAGCATTAGAACGTGAGGGGAAAAAAGTTCTCCATTTTGAGATTGGACAACCAGATTTCCCTACACCACAACACATCAAGGAAACAGCATATCAAGCCATAAAAGATAATTTTACCGGATATGTATCTGCAACAGGGATTCTAGATCTTAAAGAAGTGATCCAAGATGAGGTTGAAAACACTAGAGGATTTCGTCCAGATATAAATCAAATCTTAATACTTCCTGGAGCAAAGCCAGGTATATTCTTCTCAATGATGAGTTTAGTTAATCCAGGAGAAGATATAATTTATCCTGATCCTGGCTTCCCCACTTATGGAAGTGTGGTAAAATATCTTAATGCAGGCGATGTTCCTATCGCTCTTAAGGAAGAAAATGAGTTCAGATTAAATCCTGATGATATTGCTGAAAAAATCACTAACAAGACAAAATTAATCATTTTGAATAGTCCACAAAACCCTACTGGTTCTGTGATGGCTAAAAGTGAAATTGATCAAATTGCTGAACTTGCAGAAGAAAAGGATATTTTTATTCTATCAGATGAAATATACTCGAAGATGCTTTACGACGCGAAATTTCATTCTGTAACTGTGCGCGATGAGACAAAAGAAAGAACCATCATACTTGATGGATTTTCTAAATCGTATGCTATGACTGGATGGCGTTTAGGTTACGTTATTGGACCTAAACCAATCATAGAAAAGATGGGATTGTTAATGATTAATGCTTTATCATGTACAACATCTTTTGTACAAAAAGCGGGAATAACAGCTATACAAGGCACTCAAGAACCACTAAAAGAGATGATGAAAGCTTTCAGAGAGAGAAGAGATGCGATAGTCAAAGGTTTAAATGAAATCCCAGGTTTCTCATGTTTAACACCTCAAGGAGCGTTCTACACGTTTCCAAGTATTAAAGGGACAGGGATGAATTCAAGAGAAATAGCAGACCATATACTAAAAAAAGCAGCTGTCTGTTGTTTACCTGGATCAGCTTTTGGTCCTTATGGTGAAGGTTATTTAAGATTCAGTTATGCTACATCTGTTGAAAATATCAAACAAGCAATTGAGCAAATCAAGGAAAGTTTTGAATAATTTTCTTTTCTTACTCTAAAAAATTGGCCATCTACTTAATACAATAAACGTAGATAGCTTTTCCTTTGATTTATAATTCACCAAGTTTATAAGTTAAATTTCTAAAGGATTAGTAATTATTAAAAAAACTTACAGGCGAAAATAATGGAATTTAATATCGCATTTATTGGTTTTGGTGTTGTAGGCCAGGGCTTAGCAGAAATACTCTTAGAGCAAGAGAATGAACTCAAAGAAAATCATAATTTTGAATACAAAATTGTGGCGATTTCTGACACGATGAAAGGTTCTGTCTACGATGAAAATGGATTAGATATCAAAAAACTCCTTGATTTAGTAAATAGTACTGGTAAAATAGAAGAATATCCTGGTGGAATAAAAGGCTGGGATAGTTTGAAAACTATTACCGATACTAATTCAAACATAATTCTGGAATTAGCTTGGACAGATCTTAAAACAGGAGAACCTGCAATAACGCATGTTAAAACCGCATTAAAAAACAGAAAACATGTTGTTATGACAAATAAAGGTCCTATTGCATTAATGGTTAGAAAACTCCTTGATATAGCTAAAGAGAACGGTGTAGAAATGCGTTATGAAGGTACAGTTTTAAGTGGAACACCAGCGTTGAATTTGGGTTTATACAATTTAGCTGGAGCTGGAATTACAAAAGCTAAAGGAATTGTAAACGGTACAACTAATTATATCCTTACAGAAATGGAAAAAGGTTTAGGGTATGACGAAGCACTAGAACAAGCTAAAGAATTAGGTTATGCAGAACAGGATCCAACAGCTGATGTGGAAGGGTATGATGCACTTGGAAAAATAGTCATTTTAGCAAACACAGTCATGGGAGCAAATCTAAGCAAAGATGAACCACCGTGCGAAGGAATTACAAAAATCACATCTGAGGATATCAAAAAAGCTAAAGAAGAAGGATATAGGTGGAAATTAATAGCTGGAGCGGAAATAAAGGAAGATGGTTCTGTTGAAGCATATGTTAAACCAGAAAAAATACCCTTGGATCATCCTTTGGCTAGCATTATGGGACCAATTAACGCTTTAACTTACACTACAAAATATCTAGGTGATGTTACAATTGTTGGACCCGGTGCAGGAAAATTACCAACTGGTTACTCTGTCTTAACAGACATACTAGATATTAATCGATTATTTAAGTAGAATATCAAAAAGCGTGACAATTATGGGATACATGGGCAAGTATTTGGATATAAACCTAACAACAGAGTACATCCATGAAAAGGAATTAGAATTAGAATTAGCTGAAAAATATGTTGGAGGTAAAGGTTTAGGTGCAAGAATTCTTTACGATGAGTTAAAACCTAAAATTGACCCACTTAGTCCAGAAAATATAATTCTTTTTATGACAGGCCCTCTTTCAGGAACATCAGCCCAAACTTCAGGACGATGGACCATTATTACTAAGTCACCTCACACAGGTATTTTCCTTGATAGCCAAATTGGGGGTAAATTTGGTCATAGATTGAAAAGAACAGGATTCGATTACATACTATTTAGAGGTAGAGCTGAATCGCCAAAGTATCTTAATGTAACTTCAGATGGAGTGGAAATACTTTCAGCAGATGATATTTGGAGTAAAGGGACTTTTGAAACAGAGAAGATTTTATCAGAAAGGCACGATGGAGCTGAAGTAGCTTCTATTGGTCCAGCAGGAGAAAATCAAGTCACATACGCAAATATCATGACAAATAGCTCTCACATGGCAGGAAGGGGAGGATCTGGAGCTGTTATGGGGTCAAAGAATCTCAAAGCTGTTGTTGCAAAAGGGAAAATTAAGATTAAGGCACGTGAAGAAGAAAAATTCAAAGATTTATCACGTACTTTAAGAGAGAAAGTGCGTGCTGATCCAGGAGTGAAACACAGACATGATATCGGTACAATGATGTGGGTTAGTATGTCAAATGAAGCTGGATTCCTCCCTACAAGAAACTATCAATCTGGTGTTTTTGAGGATGCAGAAGCAATATCTGGGGAAACAATGAAAGAAAAATATGTTACTGCACACAAAGCTTGTTATGGTTGCTCAATTGCTTGTGGAAAAATGACTAAATTCAAAGAAGGAAAATTTGCGGGACTAGAAGTAGAAGGTCCTGAATATGAAACTACTGCGTTATTAGGATCCAATTGTGGAATAAAAGATTTAGCAGCTATCGCAAAAGCGAGTCAAATGTGTGATGATTTAGGTTTGGATACTATAACTTCTGGTGCAACTATAAGCTTTGCAATGGAATGTAGTGAAAAAAACATATTAGAACAGAATGATATTGATGATCTTAAATTTGGTAATGATGATGCTGTTCACAAAATGCTTGAACTTATAGCCAAAAAAGAAAGAGTTGGAGAGTTGTTCTCAAAGGGTTCTTTAGCAGCAGCCAATATACTAGGACATAATACTAGCGATTTTGCTATTCAAGTAAAAGGGTTAGAATTGGCAGGTATTGAACCACGTGGCTCATTTGGAATGGCTTTAGCATACTCAACATCTGATCGTGGAGCATGTCATCAACGTTGTTGGACGCCATCAGCTGAACTAAGAGGTGATCTTAAACGATTTTCCTTTGAAGGAGTACCAAAATTTGTTAAAGAAAATCAAGATGAGAGAGCTGTATGTTTTTCATTAGTATTATGTGATTTTCTACCCTTTGATGTCCCAGAAATGGTTGAAATGTTAAATGCTGCTACCGGATTCTCCTACACACCTGAGAGCTATCTTCTAACTGGTGAGAGAATATGGAATCTCACTAGAATGTTTAACGTTCGTGAAGGCATAACAGCTGCAAATGACGTACTACCAAAGAGATTTTACGAAGAAGAAATGCCTGAAGGACCTGCTAAAGGACAAAAAATAAAGGAAGAAGAACTTGAAAATGCAAAATCAGAATATTATAAGTTAAGAGGTTGGGACCAAAATGGTATTCCAACAAATGAAAAATTAAGTCAACTTGAGATTTAATATTGCAACAAGTTTTTCATTCTCTTCTATTTTTAGATAATTTTTATCTGTAGTCTCCTTGAATTTCAAATTACAGAAAGTATTAAAAACAACTGTTTTGCTTCCCCTATGTAAATAGATTTTAGTTGTTCCCTATGAATCAAACTTCTTCCTTACGAAAACCGATTAATCAAAAGAATATAGTATTAATTATTATCTCTCTATCTTCATTTATTTCGGCTTTCAGTGGGTCATCTATAATAGTAGCAGCTCCTATAATGGGAGCAGAGTTGCAAATGGATGCAGCAACACTTAGTTGGTTTGTTACCATCTTTATCTTAGCTACAGCATTATTACAGATACCTTTTGGTAAAATAGCTGACCTTTATGGGAGAAAAAAAATCTATTTTATAGGGATGTTAATATTCACCAGTTCTACACTTGCACTAGGTTTTGCTAATTCAGTAAATTTACTGCTAGCATTCAGATTCGGACAAGGAATTGGTGCAGCACTAGTTTTTGCTACAGGTACAGCTATTCTTACATCTGTTTTTCCTGCAAATGAAAAAGGGAAAGCGTTTGGTTATAATATAGGAGCTGTTTATTTTGGTTTAACCATAGGTCCTTCTTTAGGTGGAGTCTTAACTCAACATCTTGGATGGAGAAGTATATTCTATATTACTGCTTCCTTAGCATTAATGGTTGCTCTTCTGATTGTATGGAAGTTGAAAGGTGAATGGACTAGTGAAATAAAAGAACCATTTGATTATATCGGATCTTTAATCTACGTTTCTACTCTCTTTCTTCTTCTTTACGGGTTTAAAGTTCTCCCAAAATACCCAGGATATATAATGATTGGTGGTTCTATCATATGTGCTGGTACTTTTGTTTGGTGGGAAAGGAGAATAGATAACCCTATCTTAGAACTTAGACTGTTTAAGAAAAACAAGTTTTTCACTTTTGCTAATCTTTCAGCTTTTGCTTTCTACGCTTCAACTTCAGCTGTTTCTTTTCTTTTGAGTTTATATTTACAATCAGTAAAAGGATTTACTCCACAACAAACTGGACTGATTCTTTTAGCAAGACCTATAGTTCAAGCTATTCTGTCTCCAATAGGCGGTAGACTTTCAGACTTTATTGAACACAGGACAATCACAACTATAGGAGTAGGAATAGGGTTTGTGAGTCTATTGTTATTAACCTTCCTGAATGAAAATTCGCACCTAAGTCTGATTATAGCTAGTTTAGCTCTTGGTGGGCTAGGATTTGGTTTATTTTCCTCTCCCAATGCTAATTCAATTATGAGCTCAGTTTCAAAAAGATTCTTTGGTGTGGCTTCAGCCTTAATAGGTACAATGAGAACTATAGGTCAAACATTAAGTTTAAGTATTGTAACTCTAATATTTGCAGTATTAATTGGTGATACTAGCTCTGAAACACCAGAATATGCAGCTCAACTATTAGAGAGTTCAAAAATAGCTTTTATTATATTTACATCTCTGTGTACAATTGCTGTAGTTTTTTCATTCCTTAGAGGAAAGATGGATCAATTAAAAGAACTAGATAAAAGTGAGGTAGGTCACTAAATCATTAATAATCAAAATAATCTAATACTTAATAACTGAGTGAAGGACCTAGGCAACAATCATCCAAACACTTCATACCTCAAAATATTGAGCTTACTAACAATTTCTTGATTTGGTTGATATTCGTCTAGATACATTCTAATTGATTTCATCCTTGTTTCTGCGATATGCTTTGAAAGGTCTGATAGATTATAGTTTTTTAATTCATTAATAGATATAAATTTTGCTTCTGAGGTTTCAAAATGATCAGATACCGCTTTTCCTTTAACATAATCTAGGCTAAAAACTAAATATAAATCAGAAATAGTCCTATTCTCGTCTTTTTTTTGTGTTGAGTGTCTCAACATTACCAATCCTCCAACTCGAGTTTTCACTCCCGTTTCTTCTAGAACTTCCCTAACTACAGCTTCAGATAAAGTTTCCCCGAGTTCTACATATCCACCAGGGATAGACCATTTTCCTTTGTTAATACCAAAAGAATGCTGAATTAAGAGAACTTCTTCTTTATGAACACATATTCCTCCTACTCCTAAACGATGTTTTTCAAAATTAGTTGGGGAAAGATTTCTCATGTATTTTAAATGTTTTAGAAAATTAAAAGCATTTTGCTAGAGACTTGTTATTTGATTTTAAAAAATATTTAGAAACTGATTGCTTTCCACTGTTAAATTGATATAAGATTTATATATTACATAGAGTTCTGATTCTTATGAATTCTAATAAGTGGAAATTTATTGTTAACCCTAACGCAGGAACAAAACTGTGTTTAAAGAGGTGGGAAAGAGCAGAACCAGTTATTAAGGATAGTGGAATTGATTATGATGTTGTTTTAACTACAGGAAGAAGACAAGGACAAGAATTAGTTAAAAAAGCAGTAAATGATGGTTTTGATAGAATTATTATTGTAAGTTGAGATGGAGTCGTTAACGAAGGAATAAACGGGTTGATGGAACTATCTGAAGAAAAACGTAAAAAAGTAGTATTTGGAGTTTTGCCCTTTGGAACAGGAAATGATATGTGTACAAGTTTGGGAATGCCATGGAATCCAGAAAATTCTGCAAAAACACTAATAAATAAGACAGCTGTTGCCCCAGCTTCAGTAGGCAAAATTAACTATCCAGATACAAGATTTGAAGTATATTTTGGTAATGTGTTTGACTTTGGGATATCTTCACTTGTAAATCTAGCAAATGATGAGGGAGAAATGAAATGGATAAAAGGTCCAAATAAATATACATTATTAGCGCTAAAAAAATTAATCCAAGTGAAACAGCGAAAAGGAACAATAAGGCTTGATGATGGGGATCCAATAGATTTCAGGTTAATGTTCGTAACTATAGGCGTAGGAAAAGCTGTAGGCGGTGGCATGTTGTGTTGTGTTGACGCTCATCCTCAAAATGATTTCTTTGATCTTTTTATTACCCAAAATGTTTCCAAACTCCAAACTCTCAAAGGTATCAAGACAATCCACAAAGGTGAACATAAGAAGATGAAAAATACCATCTATACAACAGCAAAGAAAGTTGAAGTGGAATTAGAAAGTCCAATAGCTATGGAACATGATGGAGAAATATATATCCCTGAAGATGTTAGTGCTCACGTAATCGCAAAGCATATTCCTCGAGCTTATAATGCTCTTTACAACACTGAACACCCGTCTATGAAATGGCTTACTCCAGAGGAACTTGAACAAGGTATTAAACCAGATGGAACAGCAACAAGTATGTCACATCATAAAGGTCGTACGTGGATGGAAAAGAATTAACAAGATAAATAAAATATAGGTTGATTTTTTTTACTACTTTTTGGGTTCTACAAATTATTATCCTACAAATATATTAAATGATTTTAGAATTCGCAATTTTCTCGGAAATAAAAATATTAAAGTTACTTCCTCACATTGATTAAATATGTTAGTAATTGAAATTTTCGGAGTATATATATAAACCATGTCCATTTTTTTTGCGGTTTTTTTCATTTTAATCATTCTTCTGAAAATTCTCGGGAGAATATTTAAATATCTCCGAAAGAAAATTTCAATTAATGAAATATCGCAAAAAGGGTTCAATGTTGTTCATATTTGTGTTATTATTATCTAGTATTAGTATATATTCTACTTCAGCTAAACCTCCGCGCGCCAGTGAATCAGAGATACATTCCTTAACCATCACTGACGCTTATTACATAGGATGTGATATCTACGCATCTATTACTGTAACAGTTAAGACAAATGCGAATACAGAAAATTACTATCTTAAAATCATACTAATTAATCCCATAAATGAAGAAACATCGATAATTTTTCATATAATAGCATCACAAGAAACGGTTAACATAGACCTCATATTCTACAATTACGCAACTGTCTCAGGGGACTATATTGTTGAAGCTCCCATAATTTCAAATAGCAATGGCTGGTTTGCTGTTACTGATGTACTGGTTTTTGATCCTCCTAGTGGTGGCAGCGAAGGCGACCCGTATATAGGAGTAAGTGTATATTAGTAATACTAGAACTACCACCTATATTAGAGGGGAAAAAGCATATGATTCCGTATTATAATCTATTCCAATACTTACAAAAAAATCCTAATGCCAACTATTCACAGATGGCTAAGGAGTTAAAAATTACTGATAAGACTGCTAAAGCTCATTATCAGTATTTAGTTAAGAATGGATATATAATTGGAGTTAGAGCTAAATATAAACCTGAAAGCATAGGGTTAGAAACAAATAGTTACATCCTTTCCATCTCCGATTTGAAAAGAGTAGAAATTATTGAAAAACTAGCTGATTTCCATTATTTTACAACTTTTAGAAACAGGATTCTAGGAAGCGTACAAGGATTATTTCTCCAATTTGATGTGCCATCAACAACTTCAAAATACCTTGATGCGCTTTTTCTGAAACTTCAAGAATATAATATTATAGAACATTTTGAAAAAATCCCTTCACTACAGATAAAAGTAAGTACCCAACCTGAATTCCAATTTTTTGACAATGAAATAGGAAAATGGACATGGGAGATTGATTCTTGGGAAAAGGAATATCATGAAACTTCCGCTAAAATACCGGAAAAATTACCAAAAAAGCGAAATATCATGAAGCAACTGAGGGAGTTAGATCTCAAACTATTACACAAATTAACAAGAGGGACAAAGGTTCCTCATGTTAAATTAGCAAAAGAATTCGATGCAACACCAGTTCAAATAACACGACGAATCCATTTTTTGAATAACAACCTACTAAATTATCGTCTTTTATATACACAATCAAAAATTCAACCTGTTGATCTTGTTTTCTTTAGAGGTAAGTGCTCAGAGGTAAAGAAAAACAGATTATACAATTTAATTACAAAACACCCTGTTCCTTTTGATACTGGTTTTGAATTGTTAGATGATGGTTTTATATGGAGAATGAATATTCCCCCATCGTACATTTCGCAATTTGGGGAATTCTTATGGAGCATTTGTGTGAATCTACAGTTTTATCATTTTGATTACAGTAAAAGCATGTTATACTACTTCTACGACGGAAACTTTGATTCAGAAAAGAAGGTTTGGAAAGCAACAAAGACTGAGCTTTACGATCTCCCTCTTGAGTGGCTTAAAAAAAATCAAAATGGGATATAGTAACTATTAATCGAAAAATCTATCAATAACCAAAATAAGAAAATCATGATGAGTTCCATTGAAGAGATAATAGGGAAGTTATTAGAAAGTAAAGGTTGGACATTAGCAACTGCAGAATCTTGTACTGGGGGTTTCATTGCTCATTCTATAACCAATGTTTCTGGGAGTTCTGCTTATTTCAAGAGCGGATTTATAATATACAATATAGAATCAAAAAAGCGAATTCTTGATTTGGAGGAAAAAATAATTGAGAATTTTGGTGTTTATTCTCCAGAAACAGCTATAGCCATGGCAAATAATGTGAGAAAAATAGTAAATGCAACTGTCGGTCTCTCTACTACAGGAATAGCACCTCCAGGTGACGATAAAACAAAAAAACCTATTGGACTAGCTTTTGTAGGAATTTCATCTTTTAATATTCAAGAGTTTAGACAATTTGATATTAAATGTAATAACAGAGAAGAATTCAAGCAAAAACTAACAAAAAAAGCTTTGGAGTTTTTAGAATCCGTTTTGATAAGAGCAATAAAGAATAATAATTAACAAACAATGGTATTAACTACTAAGTTGTATATTACCCTTACAATAGGAATCTTTTTCATATTTTTGCAAGAAACGTTAATAACACACGAAAGATGGTTAGTTGCACATGGAATTTCTTGATGATTTCGACATTTCAATAGACCTTCTAAGCATTGAGAAAAGAGATTATCAAATAGCTGCTGTTAAAGAAATCATTGAAACTTTACCGGGAAAATCTATTTTGCTTAATTATCCTTATGGAACAGGTAAAACAATCATAGCTCTACTATCATTTTTAGCGATAAAGAAAGTTAAACCAGAAGCTAAGTTTGTTTTTACTTCAGCTCGAGAAGCTGCAGCTTTACGTTGTCGTCAAGCTTTAGAGATGGCCAAAAAATTCGGTTTTATAGAAGAACTTGGTTATTTATATGACCCTCGAGGAAAAGGATTAAGTTTAAGACAAAAACATAAGATGTATGAAGCATCTTCAGTTATTTTTGCTCCTATTACAACAATAATGAAAGATCGGTTTGAAATGCGAAGTAAATTAAAAGATGATATTCTCAAATCTATTAATTTGTGTGTAATTGATGAAGCAACCGATCTCCTTGCAAGAGATATGACTGGTTTTCGATTAAGTAAATATTTTGATACATTATTTCAAATTAGAAAGAAAGGGAATATGTTTCCCATCTTAGCTATGACAGGAACAAGAGATAAGCAAAAAGCTAAAGCTATTATGAAAATGTTAGATGAAAACACCCTTTTGATGCAACGTCTTGACCTTTCACCTTATGAAACTATTACAAAAATGCATCAAATTAAAAGAGATGACTATATCAAAATTGATCATTTACTCTCATCTTTATTAAGTAAACCAGTTGAAACCATCCAAAGACTTCTAGATTCTAAACTTTCTCGTCTTGATATAATTAAACTCTCTTATGGAGGGATTGTAGAGAGGTTGCAAACAGCTAAAAATGAATATCCTGTAAGAGTGGGAAGGTTTCAGATTGAAGATAAAGAAACCAAAGATGAATTAATCAATGCTTTCTTCAGATTGTTTAAGTTTGCACATTCGCGATTACTTTTACTTGAATCAACTCCAAATGAGTTTCTTAAATATATAGAAATTGAAGAAAACAAAGAATTATTCAAAGACGTTATTGAAGTAAGCAAAGAGATGATATCTTATAGAATTGATCTTCCACTCTATGACAACCCTTCAGAAACAATTACTAGAGCTTTTATCCAACCCAAGGTGTACACAGCAGTTGAAATTATTCATGATCACTTAGTTAGAGGGGCTCAAATTTTACTTTTTACTAGATATCTTGCTCTTGGAGAACAAATATACAGACTATTGAAAAAGCTAAATTTTCCCAATGTTAAATATCTTTCAGGTAAAACTCCAGAAGACCTGAGAAGAATAACCCTCAAAGAGTTTGAAGAAGGAAATGCTGAAATATTAATTTTCACTCCTGTCGGAGGAAGAGGACTTAATTTAGATGCGGCTGATGTAGTCATTCATCTTGATATCACTACTAACATTGATGACATGATACAACGAAGAGAACGTGCAAGAGGATGTTTGGAATATGTTCTGGTTCTTCAAGAAACTAGTGAAACCAAAAAAGTTGAAGATTATGGAAAATTAATAGAAACGTTAAATAATAAAGAAACTGAAAATTAGTGTAAAATT
>Ga0114920_10000981_pt1 | contig 12915 bp, 14 predicted proteins | sample ChitaG_FD_88683 | JGI IMG/M metagenome (GOLD analysis project Ga0114920, IMG submission 88683) | Deep subsurface microbial communities from South Pacific Ocean to uncover new lineages of life (NeLLi) - Chile_00310 metaG | ecosystem: Environmental > Aquatic > Marine > Oceanic > Sediment ... | reverse complement strand
GGAAAGACGAAGACTAAGGAGCCACATTTCGTGGATACCTTCGATTGCGATAATTATTTGGATGATATGGTTAGGAGGGTTTAGAGATTGGAAGTGGATATGGCCGCTTGGTTTCCTAATTTTGGCACTCGTTTTGCACGTTATCAATCGCTCACGTGGGGCTTTAATCTCTATCGCTCTTTTTGGGTTATGTCTTGGGTTTATCGCGAATTGGGCTAGTTTTGAAATACGATATCCCCTGCCACTGGCGCATGGCCCATATTATCCCGGCCTATACTATCCCGGCGTGATAGCAACTCTCATCGCAATGGGGCCGGTAGCCGTTTTTAATCGAACGGGGGCGAAATGGGGGATCCCGCGGACAATTGTGTATTTGGTGGGAATAGTTGTTATTGGGCAAATACTTAATTTTTGGTTCCAGAAGGAAGTTACATTACACCTGGTATTTATGCTCGGGCCATTGCTATTGTTAGGTTATTTTTGCGTAGTATTTTCGGATCTTCTTTGGAAGCGGTTTCTCACAAGAACGTGTTAATGGTATACTAACTAAGCCTGTCATCTCTTTATTGCGATCGCCGCATCAGTCAAGGAAGGAACCGTAAATGATTTCCCCGGTGTGGGCGTCTAACCAGATTATTCCGGCTCTTGGACCGACATCGCCGAAGAGCCGTGTAACGTCCGCGAACCACATGAGTTCGGGTGGTTCTTCGCCCCATTCGAGGAGAAAGTCGGATTCAGATTCCGTTGGCGGGCGTTGTTCAATCCTATCGATTCGTATATTTTCCTCCGGGATTTTCTCCACCCCAGCAATGTAGGTCCTGATTTTAGCGATAGCCTCCTCCTCGGATATCAGCCCCTGTGGCTCATTCCGAAGGAGTAACCAAGCAGTTGGGGCCGCGAGGCACGCAATGAGAAAGATAACAATGATCTTTTTCATTTCTATCTTCAGTTTATATTTCTTCGCCCGCCTAAAAATGCGTTCTGCGGGCGCGTGCCGAGGTCGGTCTTGGCGAGGCACTACACGGACTTTGGTCCTGAACGATTGAAGCGGATATATGATAAAGCAAACCTGCGGGCGCTTTCTTAAGAAAATCATATGCGCGTCATTTTTAAGGGTGTTCTTCCGTGACCGCCCGCTGCACTGTTATAGTGAACCAAAGCCTTAAATTCTGGTCCTCTTCGTAGTGTGTTCCAGCCCCCCAAGAGTTCACTTTATACCACGTGTGTTCGTAGGAGCCCACAAGATCATCCTCACTGCCCAGTAACCTGCCGATAATCTGAGCAAGGTCCACTTGGAAGATTGCAGAAAGTAGCCCCACTTCAGGGACCCACGCCACAACAGCTCCAGCCAGCGCCTCCTGCACAAGGGGCTCGAAACCTTCCCCATCTGATTCATAGGCTATCACAAACATGCTGAGGTAATCGCCAACCTCGATCGCGGAGAAGACGGCTGTGCCCATGTCCACGCTTTCGTCATCATCTAACTCAAAATATTTGGCACTTGGAAGACGCCTTTCACGGGTAAAGTTGCCGTCGGTAACTACTACGTGTAAGTATATCTCGCCCGCACCCCGTATGAATGGGTCGCAATCTTCATAGACTCCAACTTTATTAATCGTAATGGTGACCCAGGGATTACGCTCTTCTTTCAGAAGTAGGTAACCACCAACACCAACTACTGCGATGACAATAACGGCCACTATTGCAACAACTATTGAACTTACTCCTCTTTCTTTCACCCCACCCGCCTCCAATATAGGTTGCGCGTTACTGTTTAAGTTTTTAGCTCTGCTGCCATCACGCGCCGAGCGAACTCATTGGCGGACCAAAATTAAGGGCGTAGGCGAGCGTGCGTAGGGTGCTGTCTTAGTGGCGAACTATGACGGCACCTTTTTTTTTCTTTTGCGTTTGGGCTCGGAAAATGTGCAGTTTGACTGGGTCAGGTGAAGAACCATTTTTATATTAATCGCTTTGGATAGTGTTTGTGATCCTTATGCACGATCAAACAGCAGATGAAACTATAGCGGTAATAGTATGGACGCTTGTCGTTTTCGTTGTCGTGCTTTTTTTGGGTTGATTGCTGCTAGTAAAGCACCAGAAGAGGTTCGATGGATTTTCCAATTTATTGCTTTTTGCGTCGCCGCAGCTGCAGCTTTTGGTGTTTCAGTTGCTACGGGATCATTTAGCGTGAGCAGCGGGTGATTTAGGGTCGGGCTTGAATTGACCCTATTCATTATTTTTTACTTTTCTTTCTTTTAATCCTTTTTATCTCTCGAAAAAATTCGCGCATGCTTTTCCGCGTATAAAGAAGTGAGGCCAGCATTGTCGAAACTGCCACCGCCAACGTTATAATAATGCCAACTGTGGCGATGTGTAACGATCTTTCAGTCTGTTGGAGTATTTCTTCAATTCTCAGGTATTGGTCCCATAGTTGTTTAGGAGACAGGGAGGGTGTATAGGACACTTCTAGGATGTAACCTGAACTTTCAGTCAAAGTATCTAGTTTATTGTCAAAGTAGAAAACGTTTAAATGACTATTGTCATCGCTCAGAGAGAAATCTGAATAATCAGCTTCCATAATGTCATCGGGCGCTTCAAAATTAATCTCAATCCCTTGGCCTGAAACTATCACTGTTCCGTGATCCCTCACATTTGTGTTCTCAAGATAGATGGGTATATACAACATTAGAGTATAACCATCGATCCAACCAGCTACTGTAGCATGGAACCAGAGATGAATGAACTCCCTTCCAAATCCATTTTCGGATGTGTTGTCAAATCCTATTTGAAGCGTATGCATGTAATGATTTGCTAGTTTAGGAATATCTTCCACTTTATGATTTTCTAGCACTTTTACTGAAATAAAGTCATATTCGTCCCGTGCTCTTACGTCCCCCAGCTCTTCTGAAAGGGAGACAATTTTAAATGTAAGCTGTGAGATTTGCTCATCGCTAGTAACATTAAATAACCAAAAATGAACGTCCGCCTCCCATGGGTGACCTGTTATGCGATAGTCTTGGACGAACATACTACACTCAATAGCATTATCCGGAAATAATTCCATACCTAATGTTATATTTGGTGAGAAGACCAGCGCTAAAAACACGCTTAGCAATATTGCGCATTTAGTAAATTTTGACTGGAACATAATTCTTCTTTTCTCCCCAAGCTTAGCTCTTCTTAATTGCTGATACCTCATTTTTTAGTATCACATCGACCCCTAGCTTCAAACGACCACGACTTGTAGCGCTATCGATCTTTTCAGGATGTTCAACTAAATCTAACAAGAATCGTTTAGCATCATCAAGATCGCTCTCTATATCGATATCCGTTAGGAGAGCGCCCAAGAATTTTTGATACCCAGTTTTTTCCAAGTAACTTTTCAAATTTTTCTTCAAATCCTCTATTCCATCTTCAATTACTTTATTAAGTTCCTGTGTGTTTGTTTTCTCTCTTTCTTCATATCCATTAGAATAGATTAAGTGACGATGAAAAAATTCATGCGGCCCCCGATCCCACCGGATAACGGGTTTCCATTTACCAAGATTTATCTCTAGCTGGATTGTAAGATCATCTTTTTTTATTTTAAGGATATTCCTGAATCTAAGTTTTTCACCTGGAAGAAAGATGTTAAAGGATTTTTCTCTTTTTTGCTGTGTCATTAAATCCCCAACATTACAATTGGAGTATAATTCTCTTTCTCCCCCCTCAAATATTGCGCCAGCTTTATCGGCTCCTCCCTGATCGTCGTTCTCACCTTCGAGCACCCACTGAACTTCTTGATCCTCTGGTGTTTAATTCTTTGCGCGTAATCAGGGGGGTGCCCCCACGTAGCGCCCTCATGAGGATACCCTACCCTCGGAGGCTATGAAGGACTTGGACAGAGTGGGGGTGAAGGTGGGTTTTACCAAGTATGCATATAAACCTGTATGGGCTAAATTTGGGCAGCCCGTTCCTCGTATTCCTTTTCTAACGCTTCCTTCTCCGCCGCCAATTTTTTCCACTTCAAATAAAACGGCTTCATGAATTTCAAGATCGCTTCATCTTCAATTTTCCTCCTTTCTGCCAACCGCCGCCCGATCTTATGCCCTATCAGATTACCTCTACCACACCCCCGCGATCTATTATCTTGCCCCGCTTCGCCAAATCATCAAGGCATCTCTGAAGAACCTTCTTTGGCATCCCCGACATCTCGGTCAACTTCGTTTTTGAAACAAGGCCGCCCCTAAACAGTTCCAAGGCATCGATGACGGTCTGGAGTTTCGGGGGTTCCCTTTTTTCTTCAACTTTTTCAACTTTTGGCGGGGCAAAACCCCCACTCGGAGTGGCTTGGAGGGGCTTTCGGGGTGGGGCAACTTGCGGGCTTTCGACCCCAGTGGGTTTTCCGCAAAGGCGCTCGCGATGAGTAATGTAGTGATCCCCGGTCCACCTCGTAGGTTTAACGGGTATTTTTGGGAAGAGGGGGGTTTCCACCGCACCCGATAGTTCCTCCAAGCCCCGCAAACCCCCACTTTTCTCCTCGCCTTTCTCTGGGGCGTAAGATGCCCATAAGTCCTTAATTTCCTTTTTTGGGATTTTATAAGCGGCTTTTTTCTCTATTTCTGTTTTTTCAAACCCGAAATTTCGCGTAATATATCCCACGCGTTGGGCTGCTTTTTTGCGGGCATCTTCTGAGGCATCGGGTTCAAGCATTGCGCCCAAAAGTTCGGCATTTGTAACCGTTAAGATGTCCTCATCCGGCACGGACTCGGCCAACTCCACAAGTGCCCTTAACAACCGCACGTCCTCCTCGGTCATTTCCTCCCGCCGCCTGCGTCCCTCCCATTCCTTGATGAACGAGAGGAGGTCGTCGTGGGGCAGGCCGAGCGCGCGGGCGACAACCAAGAGCGGGCGGTAGAGTTCCCAAGTGCGGTTGAGTATCCCAAACTCCTTGTTCGTCAATTTGTCGCGCATCTCGGCGACCTTCCCGGCACAAATCAGGTGGAGCATGTAGAGGTCATCGCGGATTTCCTCGGCGCTTTTCTCGCTCGGTGCGCGGTCTGAAAAATCAGGCACCACGGTCCGCCGCATCAAGACATCGATGAACCGCGAGCGGGTGACGCGCCCCAAGTCGCGTATGCTGGCGAGAGCCATCGGGGAATACGCGCTGAACATTTTTATCGTCCGCTTGCCCCGACCGTCCTCAAGAACCCGCGGCACCATCGCCCCCTCCTGATAGCCCGTGTTTATCAGAGCGCGCTGTGGTGCGACTTCGCTCGCCCCCGGTCCCGTTTGGTAGAAACGCTCGGCCTCGTCTATCGCCTGCGTTGCCTGGCATTCCGCGAGCCTGAACATCACTGCCTCGGTCGGGTTCACCTCGAAAACGCCCAAAAACGAGAGGTAAGCAAAGCACCGGCTCGCCCGCTCCTTCCCCGACTCCTGCGGCCCGCGGATGTGGACGCGAGGAAAAGCTGAAAACAGGCGGTAGAGGTGGGAGGCAATCGTAGCGAGGGCCATCAGATTATAGCGGCGGGGGTCGGGCGCGAAGTCGACGTAAGTTCTAAAATATCCTTCGACGCGCTTGTAGATGTCGAGCGGATCGGGGGATTTGCTCCCGATGAATGCCTTGACCGCGGGCGGCGTCATCCAAGTGTTGACTATTTCGTATTCGAGGGGCTGAGTTACCACGAAGGTTTTGTCATCTACTTTAAATTCGTTCCCCTCGACCTTTGAGTATCCGCGTTTCTCCCCCATCGAATAAACCACGATAAAGACGGGGACCTTATATTCACCCGGCATTCCTCCCGCCTCTTCGACTGTGAGCGTCCCCATCACCCACGTCCCAACCGTCGTGATTTCGTCGCGGAAGTCGCCTGTGCACCGGAGCGGGCGCGTGAACGGTAAATCGAGGTCAGGTTCGACGGGCACGATTTTCCGCTTCGGTATCCTCGCCGACATCGGTTTCAGCGCCGCATCGAAGTCGACTTTGATTTTTCGCTTTTTCATCCCATCCACCTCTTGATGCAATTTGCCGCGGAGTCGCACGCTCGGCACGCACTCGCTAAAACGTATTTGCGCCGGGGCACGCATTGGAGGAGTATCTGCTTCAACGAACGCCCACGTATCACGAGCGCGGTCGAACAGCCAAGGCACCAAAAACCGCGCCCGACCTTTTCGATCAACCGAGAACCGCATTTAGGACATCGCATATTTAATCACCGAAAGCGGCGAGAGTGGGGATAAGTGGGGATGGTGGTGAAGGCGATCTTCTCTTCTCTTGAATAACAGCATACGGCTTGCCTTTTTCCTTGCTATCCACTTTGATCCACTTTTGCTCAAACTCCATTCCTAACACCCACATGGATCTCGCTTTTAACTCAGAGATGCGGGTTTATACCTCTATTTTCTGCGAAGCATATTTCTGAAGCGAAGTATTTATAAGAGAAGTATGCGATAAAAAGCATGGGATTTCGTGAGGCAAAGGAAAAGCATCCAAACGATAATCCAACTCCTCGCCAAGGAGGGGCCTTTAACACCTTACTCGATTGCCAAGAAAACGAGGCTATCGGAGTCCGTGGTTCATGATGACATAAAGGACGAGAGGTGGGGCCTCGAACGTCAAAACATCGTGAAGGTTCACCGGGAATCGGAATATAAAGGGCGCAAGAGGCGAGAGTATATCCTAAGTTTCAAGGGTGTAGTGGCATATCTTGATTTTGCTTTTAGGGCAAGACTGATAAGACCTGAGATTAAAAAATTCATCGAAAAATCTAGCGCGTTTTATCATGACTATCCCTTATTCACCAAGCACGAATTCCTCGCGCAATGGTTAGGCAATCGCATTTATGATTGGTATGATTCGGCCGCTTGGTGTTTGAAAGAGCACCCGCCACACGCCTACGTGATCACTAAACGAGTGCGTGGGCCTCTACTAAGTTTCATTAAACCAAGCGAGCGAAAGTTGCCGAAAGGCGCGGTAGGCATCGCATTAGAATCTAAAAAAGAGGGTGAAAAGAAGATTTTGATATATTTAGATTCTCGTACATCACTCTCACCCGAGGATGAGGACGAGATATGGATGCATGGATATGCGCTATCGTTTCTTAATATGATCACCGCGCCGTGTGGAAAGGAGATCAGGCGGATGCCGAACGAGGCGCTTTACAAGTTCTTCAAGGAAACGATCGATAGGGAAAAGAACTCGCTGAATGGGCGCCTTAAGGCATTCAAAAATTTGGAGGCTGGGTTAAAAAAGGCCCTCTCATCGGGTGAGAAATGAGTTATGCATCGGAGTGTATGTGCATGAAAACACCCAACCGAAAAACACAAGGTGGAAAAACATGCTGAGTAGGGCCGAGTTGAAATTTTTAATTGAAGGCGGAACTTCTAACCCCAAATACGATGCGGTAATGAGGCACCGAATCCGCCGTAAGCTGCTGACGTTTCAACGCGATGATCTGCCGGCCCTCAAGCGCACCGATTGGGTGGCGCGGTGGATTACGGAAAACTGTAACATTACGGAATTCCGTAACATGGGCGAAAACGAAAACTCCCCTAAAAACGCTCCCTTTGCCGAAAACGTGGTGCGGGGGACGGGATTTGAACCCGCGAACCCCTACGGGACCAGCCCCTCAAGCTGGCACCTTTGGTCGGCCGTTTGGACCTTTGACCAGACTCGGCCACCCCCGCGCCAAAAAATTATATGTTACAAAGGTTTTAAGCTTCTCAAAGTTTCTTAACTTGCTTCGAGAATTCATCGAGCTTGTCCCCGAGGAGCCCCATCGCCTTGAGGAGAATCTGTTCGGGTGGCATGCCTCCCGCCGACTCGATGCGGAAGATGAACTTCGTGGGGTCGCTCCCTATCCGGATCGCTTTGGGCGGGCAGGCCTCGGCGCAGCCCCTGCACATCGTGCATAGCGTTATATCGGTGATTTTTGGCTTTTCCTCGACGAGCTCGATGATGTTGACTGGGCACGCCTTGACGCAGTCACCGCACCCATCGCACGCTTTCTCGTCGAGCTCGAACACCGGCATGTACTTGTACGCGATTACCCCAGGTTGCCACTTCGCGTGCTCCTTGCCAGGCCCCAAACGCGCAATTGCGGTCAGCTCGAGGCGTTGCCCCCTTTCGAGCTTTATGATTGGGACCGAGCCGCTCATTGGCACGACTTCCTCATCGGTCGACTTCAGGTCACCGCTGAGTACGGTCGCAGGTCCCTCGCGCTTTAGGGTGAGGCTCACGCTGCACTTCGGGCAACGTCCTTCGCGGCAGCCGCACTCGCCGGGGAATGCATAACCCTTTAGTGGGGTGCGGAGGGGGATCAAGGCGAGCCGGTGGGATAGGATCTCGTCGTACACCGCAGAGTCGTTCACTTTGAACTCCACCTCGTCGATCGCCATCACGGGGACCTCGCGCATTGCTGCCCTGCGGAGGGCGTTGGCGAAGGCGGGGGTGGAGTCGGAGAGCATGAGCTCCATCTCGTTTCCTTCAAGTTTTCTAATCTCGACCTGCATCGGACCACCAAATTCTAACAACGATAGGGCTGGGTTCGCTTAAATATTTCTTTTTTGGGGCCCCTTAAGAAGAAACGCGAAGGGCATCCAAAAAGGAGCTATACGCGGCGCCCTCTCCTCCCCCCACGCCGACGACAACCGTCATGTGGAGTCGGCGTGGTGTCCTCAATTCGCCCGATTCTTAAGCCGGCCCGCGCTAGCGCCCGAATTGCAGCCTGTGCCCCTGACCCTGGACTCCTTGACTCGCCTCCTCCTGGCGCACGCACTTTAATGTGAATGCCTGTGAAGCCCTTATCCATCGCCTCCTCGGCCGCGCGCATCGCAGCCTGCATCGCCGCGTAGGGTGAGGACTCCTCGCGGTCGGCCTTCACGATCATACCTCCTGACCAGCGGGCCACGGTCTCGGCCCCGGTGAGGTCGGTGATATGGATGATGGTGTTGTTGAAGGATGAGTAAATGTGAGCGACTCCCCACTTTCCTTCGGTCATGTTGCCTCCTCCTTCGGCTTCTCAGCCGCTTTTTCGGTTTCCTCGGGTTGCGCTTTAGCTTTCTCCTCGGTGCCGGGCTTGGCTGCCGGGGCTTCGGGTTGGGGCTGCACTTTGAGGGACGAGCCATCCGCGTACCCGATCGTGCCCTCCTCCTCGAGAGGGACCAAGTAGCTCGGCACCATGACTTGCCTACCGGCGATGACTATGTGGCCGTGGAGCACGAGTTGTCGGGCCTGAGGTGGAGTCTTGGCCAACTCCTTCCGATGGATGAGCGTTTGGAGGCGGCGCTCGAGCAAATTCTCGACGTTCAAGCCGAGCACGTCATCCAGTATCGCATCCTCGCCCACGAGCCCAAGGCGACGGAGGCGCGATAGAAGTTGTTTGGACTCGAGTTCCGCTTGGGGGCCAGATGCGGCGAGCAATTGCCGGGCCTGCCGCCTGAAGTTTCGGAGCAGGGTCTCGGTCCGCCATACCTCTTCCTTTCGGCGAAGCCCGTATTTATTAAGGAGTTTGTCCTCGGCATCCATCCGCTCCTTCTCCCAAGGATGCGCGGGCCTGAGGTATTTCTTACGTTGACGCTTCATTCTTTCTTCTCCTCAACTTTTTTCTCTTCCTTCTTTCCTTTCTCCTCCTTCTCCTCCTTTCGCCCTCGCCTGCCCTTCTCTGCCTTCGCGGTCTCTTCGCGGATTCGGATATCTTTTCGCTTCACTCCTACCACCAAGCCCTTTCGACCGGTCGTGCGGGTGCGCTGCCCTCTCACGGACAGGCCAAGTTCATGTCTAATCCCTCGACGACTTCGGATTCGGCGCTCGCGCCCGATGTCGGCGCGTACAGTCATAGCCACATCCGCGCCGATTAGATGGAGATCCTTTCCCGTTTCGTAGTCCTTTCGCCGGCTCAGCATCCAGCTTGGGATTCCGTGCTCGACCGGGTTGTGGAGAACTTTTTCTAGGCGGGCAACCTGTTCTTTATCCAAGCTCCCGAGCTTTACGAAGTGGTCCACATCTGCAGCATAGGCAACGGCCCGGGCGAAGTTCAGGTTTACGCCTTTTAGGTCAGCTAGCGCTAGCTGGACGCGCTTCTCGCCAACCAAGTCCTTTCCCGCCAAGCGCACGAGGTGCTTGAATTCCTCTGGCATTCGAATCGCCAACCTAGTCTTTCTTGAATTTGTCAAGGCGCCTATTAAGTCGTTCGAAAGGTGGCGCCGGGGAGGGGATTCGAACCCCTGAGGCCCAAAGGACCACGAGCTCTCCAAGCTCGCGCCTTACCTGGCTAGGCTACCCCGGCTCAAATCTAACTCTAGCTTTTTGAGTTATATCCGCTTTCACTGAGAAGTTAACGTGATTGCTAAGTTAATTAGTTTCGATTATTTCCACTTCCGCGGGTATGTGCCCGGTGACATCACGACGCGCTCGGGCTTCGCGACGATCCCGTGATCGGCATCAAAAATCTGCTTTGAGGTCATGGTCGCACGGGCCAGCGAGATGAGCTCACCCTTCAGCGTCATCAGCGCCACGAGATTATCAAGCGAGACCCCTGTTTCAATCGTGAGCACTCCGGGAGCTGCGAGGCTAGCGCCGTGGCAAAGCGCATCGACAGCCCCATCTCTAACGACAAGTTTGGGCAGGTGTTCAACTGTGGCCTCCACAGGCAAAATGACTTTGCGCAGGTGCGTTTCATCGCCCTCCTCCCGCCAGAAGGCGTAGGCGTCGGCAAGCCCATGTAGTTTGGTCAGAGTGCCATCCTCGTGAAAAGGTCCCGTCCGCGTCCGGCGAAGCTCGCGCATGTGAGCACCGCAGCCTAGGGCCGCGCCCATATCGAAGCAAAGCTTCCGCATGTAGGTCCCCGCCGCGCACCCCACGCGCATGAGCACGTCCCTGCCCTCACGCTCCAAGGGCTCGATGTAGTAAATTTTCCTCATCCGGAGCACTCGCTTCACTGCAGCTCGGAGTGGTGGGCGTTGGTAAATCTCCCCCTCGAATTCATGCAGCACCTGATCGAGGCGGTGCTGGGGCACCTCGCCATGCAAGTGCATTATGCAGATGTATTCCTTGCCCGCCGGTAGCAACGTCTGAACCATCTTGGTGGCGTCATCGAGTGCTGTCGGCAGTATCCCGGTTACCTTCGGGTCGAGGGTGCCCCCGTGCCCTGTGCGTCGAACCTCGAGCATACGCTTTACCCAAGCGACGATTTCATGCGAGGTTGGCCCAACGGGTTTGTCGAGGTTGATGATTCCCAGGCGCAGGTGTTCACGAATTGGGCGCTTGGTGGGCTCACAGCCATGGTTGGGGTCAGTCATATCTTGAGCCCGGACTAGAACTTCACGCTTGACATCGGAAGGTAACTTGCCCACTCAAAACACCCTATGACCAAACGTTAGGCGGTGCCTTCCTTTTGCTCGGGGGGTTTCTCCGGTGGTTTCTCTGTCTTTACCAAGCCTGCTGCCTCGAGCGCGCGTTTGGCCTCTTCATCTGGCGCACCCTTCGCGATTTCAACCCTTTGCTCGAGGGGCTCTAGGTGCGCGATGTTACATCGGCGCCGTTTAATCCCAGAGCCGCTCACCACCACATATACGTTGTCGAGCACGTCCACTACGACGCACCGCCTGCCCGCCTCATGCCCCGCGAGCTTCACACAAACTCGACCTACATCCATCACCATTTTAACACCTTCACTTGAATTCTTGCTCTTCAATCTTTATATCTCTATACAAAAAAGTTGCGTTATTCAAAAGTTCTTTGTTTGAGGATGGGCCCGGCCGCAAGTTCAAGTATTCGCGCCGTCTCTCGAGCCGACCAACGCTTGGTGTTGAGAACCAGATCAAACACTGAGCGGTCATTAACATCAATGTTGTAGAACCGTTTGAACCGTTTGGCTTCGCTCCGCTCCCGCCCCATCGTTTCTCGGAGGACCTCCTTGTACCTCCGCCCCTCTCGACGGGCTATCCGCCGGACCCTTTCCTCGAGTGGAGCAGTGAGTAGGATTCTCAGATTTGCCTGTTTGGCCATCCACCCAGCGAGGCGAGCATCGATGAGCACTCCATCATCTCTTGCGGCCTCGGCGGTGCGAAAATCGATTATACGGTCGATCCCGGGGTTGCGCTCGGCATAGCGCGAGAACTCATCGAGCGTCATTCCCCGTTCTTTAGCAAGTTGCCTGAAGACGCTCCCCGCGCAGACGTAGCGAAGTTTGAATTTTCTCACCAGCGCCCGTGCGGCAGTCGTCTTGCCCGTCCCGTGCAAGCCGCTTATGGCAATGATCGCCATTCGCTCACGCTCGAGCAGCTTCTTTAATCGCTTGGCGCGCACAGGCCGGGCAGAGATAACCACCGTAAGGGCGATTTGGCATGCGGGAGCTGTGGGGCATGGATCGCAGCTCGCTTGGCCTAGCTCGGGGAACGCCCCCCAGCGGGCGCCCACAGGAAGCGCATCTCGCCACCCCCGCCCGCTCCTCCTTATAGCGCACGATGGTCCGCCCTCCGGGCGTGCGGACAGAACGCTTTTTATAGCTCCTTGAGCGGTACCTTCGCGCCGGCATGCTACTCACGGATAAGCAATTTCCGCCAGATTTGGGAGAACCCGAAGTAGGTTAGGAGATACCAGCTCAGGAAGCCGCAGGAAGCCCATTTGCCGAAGAAGGGGAGGTCTAGGCGGAAGGGGAGCCAAGCCACGACCCATCCCGAGTACATGCCAGATAGGACGAACCAGAAGATGAAGTAGGGCACGATATAGAAAAGCATAGGCTTGAAATTTTCCTTCATCATCTGTCCTTGGAGTGCCATAATCCGCTTTTGATCCTGCTGGACCTTGTACAGGCGCTTCATGTCCTGCTTGCTCCGGGCATCGCGGAGCTCATGCTGAAATGCGGACATCTCAGCCTTGATTTGTTTCAACCGCTCCCAGTTCACGACACGTCGAGATATGAGGGTGACGAT
>Ga0114920_10000980_pt1 | contig 12917 bp, 7 predicted proteins | sample ChitaG_FD_88683 | JGI IMG/M metagenome (GOLD analysis project Ga0114920, IMG submission 88683) | Deep subsurface microbial communities from South Pacific Ocean to uncover new lineages of life (NeLLi) - Chile_00310 metaG | ecosystem: Environmental > Aquatic > Marine > Oceanic > Sediment ... | reverse complement strand
TCAATCCAAGGAGAAAAAGCAGGGTCCAGTTCAGGGTAGGTCTTTGTCAACATGGCTGTTCCGGTAGGACAGATAGTCAGGATGTAGTCGGGCTTTTCTCTCTTGAAGGATTGCCAGTTTTTCTGGAAAAGTTTTTGAACATCCTTTGTGCGCCCAAGATGGAGGCTGGGAGCACCACAGCATATGTGTTCATCGGGGATGATAACTCGATAACCGAAAAATGCGAGACTGGATAAAACCGCTTCCCGGATTTCGGGGAGGAAATATTTGGAAAGACATCCTTGAAAAAAGTAGATGAGCTCTCCATTTTTGTTAGACAGAGAGGATTCGGTTTTCCTGATGCTGATGGCGGGGAAGTATTTACCCCTAGTCCAGGGAAAGGGAAGCTTTTTCATGTAGCCATCCTTTATCCAGAGTTTTTGGACTACAGAAAGCAGTTTTATCCCAAAATCAAAGGAGGCCTTGTTTCTGAAAAGCATTGAGAGGTTCTTTTCCCAAAAAAAGGCCCCCTTTTTCTCTTTGAGTTTACGAAGAAGTTTTCCCGCAGGGATCCCAACCGGGCAGAATTCTTCACATTTCTTGCAATCGGCACAAAAGTCTAGCAAAGGCTTTGACAGTTCGAATGAGTCCAAAACTTCGGTGAGGAGCAGACCTATCCCTCCAGGATAGACTGGCCCTCCGTACACATGACCGCCCAAGGACAAAAAGACAGGGCAGACCAGCATGCATCCCCCACACTTAAGGCAGTAGAGTGTCTGATTCAAGTCTTTGTCTTTACGGACTTTGAGCCTGCCATTATCGAGGATGATGATGTGAACTTCCTGAGGTCCGTGAACCCCTATGATGAGCTCTTTTTCGATGTCTGTAGTGCGGCTCGGTCCTGTGATGAACGAGATATAGGATGTCATTTTCATCCCAGAAGAAGCTGCAATAAGGGTCTTGACCAGGGCTGTTGCTTCTTCCAGAGTTTCGACAAATTTTTCTGTTGTCACGATGGCGATATGTACAGGCGGAAGAGATGTGACCAGTCGTGCATTTCCCTCATTGCTGACCAGGACGAGCGTTCCTGATTCGGCGACAGCGAAATTTGCCCCGGATATCCCGATATCCGCTTCTGAAAAATATTTCCGCATCTCTCTGCGAGCGAGCTTTACGATGCTCTGAGCATCGGGAGAGACTTCTTTGCCCAATTTCTGACTGAGGAGTTCGGCGATTTCATTTTTTGTTTTGTGTAGTGCAGGCGCTGTGATGTGGGAAGGTCTTTCTCCGGCCAGCTGGACAATCCATTCTCCGAGATCTGTTTCGATCACAGTGTGTCCCCACTCTTCAAGATGCCTGTTGAGATTTATTTCTTCGCTCACCATAGATTTGGATTTGACAATCAACCGACCGCTGTTGGACCTAGTTATGTTTTTTATGGCCGTGAGGGCTTCCTGGACATCAGAAGCCAGGTGAATGATGGATCCAGATTTTTCCGCTTCTTCCTTGAATTTTTGGATGAGTTCGGGAAGCCGCAAAAGATTCTTCTCTCGAATTCTCTTGGCATTTTCTTTGTGCTTGTCCCAGGGGATGTTATGGATTGTTTGGGTATATTTTGAAAAATGCTGGGCAGAGGCTTTTTCCAGGGCTTTCTGGAGGGTTTCAGACTCGAGGGCCCTTTTGGCCTCTTTTTTATGTTTTTTTCTCGAGAACAATCATTCCTCCCTGTCCAGCTGTCTCAGGTAGGCTTCGCGGTCGATTAAAATTTCTCTGGGTTTGCTCCCCTCGGATGGGCCGACAATATTTTCTTGTTCCATCTGATCGATGATCCTGGCCGCTCGAGCATACCCCAGTTTCAACTTTCTCTGGAGATAGGAGGCCGATGCTTGGCCGGTATGGAGGATCAGTTCCACTGCCTTATCAAAAATGGGATCTTTTTCAACAGATTCGTCATCCACCAGACCGACCGGGCCTTTGAGCACACGCACGATTTTTTCATCGAACTCAGGCTCTCTTTGCTCTTTGACGAACTTAACGAGTCGAGTGACTTCAGGGAGGGTGATCAAAGAACAGTGGAGACGGAGGATGCGGGGATAATTGGGAGGCATGAAAAGCATGTCTCCTCTTCCAAGAAGCTGTTCGGCGCCGGCTGTATCGAGGATGATGCGGGAGTCGATTTTTGATGGGACACGGAAGGAGATGCGGCTGGAGAAATTGTTTTTGATCGTTCCTGTGATGACGTCAGTAGAAGGTCTCTGTGTAGCCAGGACAAGATGAATCCCTACGGCTCGGGCCAGCTGGGCAAGGCGGGCGATGCAGTACTCGACTTCCTGGGCGCCAATCATCATCAATTCTGCCAGCTCGTCGATGATGATAACAATATAGGGAAGGGGCTTGAGGTTTTCTTTTTCCTCTTCTGTCAGTTTTCCCTTGTCTTCCTTTAGAATTTTCAGGACGTGCTGATTGTATTGTCCGATATTGCGGACGCCAATTTTACCCAGCTGGTGGTACCGGGCGTCCATTTTTTTTATCGCATCCAGTAAGACTGCTTCAGCTTTCTTCGGATTTCTGATGATAGGACATAAGAGGTGAGGGACTCCCTCAAAAACGGAAAATTCCAGTCTTTTGGGATCGATCAAGATCAGTTTGACTTCATCCGGAGTGGCTTTGTAAAGGATGCTGCAAATGATGGCATTAAGGGCGACACTTTTTCCCGTTCCTGTAGCTCCTGCGATCAGGAGATGAGGCATGACGGTGAGGTCCGTGATATAGACTTCGCCGTGAATAGTTTTTCCCAAAGCGATTGCCAATTTGGAGGGAGACTTGACGAACGGCTCGGATTGAATGATATCTCTAATCCGTATGAGCTCCTGCCTGTTATTGGGGACTTCAATTCCAAGAGAAGATTTTCCGGGAATCCTTTGGATCCTCACGGCTTCGGCTCTTAGGGCGAGAGAAAGATCTTCGGCGAGGTTCGCGACCTGGCTGACTTTAATTCCAGGATGAGGAAAAAATTCGTATGTGGTCAAAATAGGGCCGGGATGGTACTCCAGAACTTCACCTGCGACGTTGAACTCGAGAAGTTTTTCTTCGATGAGCTGTTTTTTTTCGAAGAGTTCATTCTTGTTGATCTTTTCGATCTCTTTTCCTGGTTCGAGGAAATTGATAGGAGGAAAGACATAATCCCCTCTTTTTTGCATTTCCGGAAAAAGAAATTTTTCCGGAGAGGGAGGCTCTTTGGATTTGTTGAAAGCCGGTTTTTTCTTAAGAAATTTTTTCTCACTATCTGTTTGAACCTGTTTTGATTTTTTTTCTTTTTTCTTGGGTGGGGAGTATTTCTTTATCACACGTTCCCGCATCTTCACACGTTTCTTCTGCTTCTGGTAGCGGGTGATGCGGATTCTGACTTCTTTGAAGACGAACCGGGAGAGACGCAGAAGGCCGTGAAATATTTTTCTGATGGAAAGCTGCGCGGATAGGATCAGGAATAAAAAGAGTAGGCCGATAAGCAAAAGCAGAGTTCCTGTATGATTGAAATACTTGATGAAAAATTCAGAAATGAAGTTCCCTATCAAACCTCCTGTTTGAATAGGGGTGTCTCTCCAGTTGGCATCTGGGGCAAGAACAGAAAGGATGGAACACAATATAAAAAGGAACAGAGCCGTACTGCTTATGGTGAGAAAAAATCGCTTTTTCTCTCCTGGAAGAAACATAAGGATAGCAATGTAGAGGAAAACAAAAGGGAGGACAAAAGAGCCCAAGCCAAAAAACTGGAGCAGTCCCCCTGAAAGAGAGACGCCTACACGTCCTCCATAATTGTGGATGTCTTGTTCGGCCGATGATCCGGTCGCCCAGGAAGGATCGTGTGAGTCATAACTGATCAGGCTCAACAAAATAAATGCAGCAAGCAATATGAGAAGAACTCCGGCTATTTCACCTGAGTAGGACCTCTTCTTCTGCGGTGAATTTTTCAGGGATTTAGCTGGTTTTTTCTTTTTTTTCTTCATCACGGAGGAATTATAACATAATTGTCCTTGATTATTCACGAGCCGAGGTGTCGGCAGTTTTAATGAATAAATCAGGCTATTTCGGTTTGTATTTGATGGTACAGGTGGATAAATTGTTCGAGATGGATTTGCTCGGGGCGCATATGTGCTTCAATTTTGCAGGCCATTAAGGCTTCTTTTATTTCAAGCGGAGGAAAGTTGGCCAATAGGAGGTTGTTGTAGATTGTCTTTCTTCTGTGTCGAAACGCCGTTTTAAGAAACTGGAGGAATTCTTGATCGTTCGAAAGAGGAAACAGGGGAGCCTGCCTTTTTTTCAAGGAAATAAAAGCCGAATCAACTTTGGGGGGAGGGTAAAATGCAGCGGAGTCCAGAGTGAAATGGAGTTTGGTCACAAAAAAATTAGAAAAATATATCGACAGAGGAGCATAAGCTTTTGTGTTGGGAAGCGCACATATTCTTTTGGCTACTTCTTTTTGCAGCAGAAAATGGCACTCTGAGATGAGCGATTGTTCCTCCATAACTTTAAAGAGAATCGGCGAGGAGATGGAATAAGGGAGGTTTCCCACGAGTTTGAATTGTGTGTGTGAGGGCAGCAATTCACTAAAAGAAACCTTGAGGATATCTTTTTCTAGAACTTGGAGGTTTTTTGGCGCTCTCTCTTTGAGCAAAGAGGCGAGGCGAGAGTCTATTTCGACGGCAAAAACTCTTCCGGCATTTGGAGTCAAGAGAAAGGTCAGGGCGCCTTTTCCCGGTCCGATTTCGATGAGCGTGTCTTCAGGTTGAGGATTGATGAGGCGGACGATTTTCCTGAGAGCTTTTTTGTCCCTAAGGAAATGCTGTCCCAATGCTTGTCTTCTACTTTTTTTCATTGTGAAGTTGACGGAACACCTCTTTAATGGCATTCCATTAAAAATATATCACACTCCTCCTTTAAATAAAAAGCTCTTGTCCTCAATAAAACTGGGTTGTGCTCTCTACATTCCCACCGGGGGTGAGGACTCCCTCCCCTCTGTGTGGGAATGATCTACCGGAGAATTCACCGCAAAAGGGGATTGTGTTCAGGGCAAGATTTAGTTACTATTTTATTGTGGGAAGGAGAGGAATGTTAAACATCTTGCTCCTAAGAAGAGGCAGGTTTGTTCATGAAAATTCCAAAATTCCTTCACCAGTGGCGACTAAATGATAAGAAAACCATGCGAACCAAAAAAATATTTTCCCTATGTGTCTTATTGTTGTGTGTCGTTCCTTTTCTTCTTCAAGGGAACCAGATAAACCTTTCTAACACTCCCAACCAGAGTGTCTGGTCCGCCATTGCCATCAATGCAGCAGGAGAGATTATGGTGGTTTGGTCTGAATGGGGAGGCGACGGGATCTGGTACCGTATCCAGAGAGATGGTGAATGGTCTGAGAAAAGAAAGGCAGGGATTGTCCATCAACAGGCTTGGAGCAACCAGCTGGCCGTTGATTCTTATGGGACGTTTCACCTCTCCTATGCAGACGGACATGGAAGTCTGGGCCGCGATATCTTCTACAGCTACTACACGGGAGACCGATGGTCCACAGCGGAGAGAGTGTATGCCAGTCCGCACAATTCAGCCTGGAACAGGATTGATGTGGATACCAACGATGACATTTATGTCCAGTGGTACCATAAATATTATAACCCTGATGATGTTTCCGATATTGTCAGCATTTCAAAATCCAGGATGGGAAGCTGGCCATCATCTTATGAAAATATTTCACGGTCACTTGGGGAGGAGTCCATCCATCCTGCGTTCCGTGTCCGGAACGGAAATGTCTATTCGTGTTACATGGACGAGGAGAGCCCCCGGCGCATTTTTTTTGCCGAAAGGATCAACGGCCATTGGAACTCTCCTGTTCACGTATCGCCCGGGTATTATCCTGCTCTTGAAATTGACAGCTCAGGGAACATACATATTGTCTGGAGCCAGTGGGACGGCAATTTCTATTACAAAAGCCGTGAGAGCGGTCAATGGGGGGCCACAGAGGTTATTTCCGACGGAGAAGCCCCTCTTTATTTCGGCGATATAAGGTGCAAGAGCAATGTCCTCGTGGCCAACTGGGTTCAGGAGGATGGTAATAAATGGGGCGTCTATGCGTCTGCAAAAATTCCAGGCGGACAGTGGATCACTCCGGTAAAAATCGGCGACACGCTCCCTTTGATTGATGAGGAAAGGCTTGTTCAAGTCGCCATCGACAATAAGGGCTGTGCACATTTTGTCTGGCATGGGGTTGGCCAGGGCGGCGAAACCGATATATTTTATGAGAAGTACTGCATAAGCGGTGAGGATGTCAATTTTATCGAAGTCGATAAATTGACCTTCAATTTTGCCGCGGAAAAACCTGTTCAACCTAATCCTCAAACCTTTCGAGTGAGAAATTCAGGAGAACGGAATTTGAGCTACTCGGTCTCTTCCGATAGAAGTTGGCTAATTGTCGATCCTGTGTCCGGCACAAGCTCAGGAGAATGGGATGCGATTTATGTCTCGGTTGACATATCGAGCCTGCAGGCCGGTGTTCATACCGGAACCATTTCCGTCTCGTCTTCGGATGCCTACAACAGCCCGGTCCGGATGAGTGCAAGCGTGACGGTCACGGAAAAACAGAAGCCGTTCATAACTCTTGATAAAGTCGGCCTGTCCTTTTCCTCATTTGCAGCCAGTGCAAATCCTTCGGCACAAAATTTCAGAGTCAAAAACGGTGGTGTTGACACACTCAATTATTCTGTCTCATCCAATAGCAGCTGGCTGACAGTCAGTCCAGGTTCAGGATCGTCTACCGGAGAGTGGGATACGATCACGGTCAGTGTGGACAATTCTGGTCTGGATGTAGGGACCTATCAGGGCACCATATCCGTGTCTTCTCCGGATGTGGACAACAGCCCTCAGAATATCAGTGTAGAGATGAGGATTGAACTCCCTCCATGGCCGTTCCCTCCACTGAATGTTCAGGTGAACAGGATTTCCCATGAAGGCTTGATGATCAAGGCCTACCATAATGAAATCACATGGCAGGGGAATCCCAAAAATATCGGCCTCTTTAACCTGCAGAAGTACAATATCTTCAGGAAAAAAGTGTCCGAAGACAGTTCTGCTTATGTATGGTTTAGAGCCGTTGCACCAGGAGTGTTTTCTTTTGTGGATGGTCTTTTCGATTCTGCAGAGGAGAGAGATGTGTACATATATGCTGTGTCCAGTGTCGATGATTACGAAAGAGAAAGTGCCAAAATTGAAGTGTTCCTCAGTGGAGCATCCTCTCCCCTTTTGAATTTTTTAATCAATGATCAGAAAAAAACTCTCCCCGTTATAATAAAAAAATAAGCCTCATCTCCCGAAAAGTTGATGCAAAGGATTCAAGGGTTCTGGACCCCTTGACCCCTAGAATCCTTATGATCCTCGATTTTTGAGGCTGCGGAGGAGTTCTTTTCTTTTTACGATTTTTCCATCTTTTATAACAAGGTGGATATCTCTTACAGCCCGGATGTTCTCGAGTGGATTTGTGTTGAGCAGGACCAGATCTGCGCGTTTACCCTCCATGAGTGTTCCGATGTTATCTTCCTGCTTCAGAGCTTCCGCCGCATATTTTGTGGCCGTCCAGATGGCTTCCATGGGGGTTAATCCGGCCTCAACCAAGAGCTCTAGCTCTCTATGCAGGGAGAATCCCGGAAGGAGATAGGGCCAGGGTGTATCCGTACCTGCGAGAATTTTTCCTCCCTTATCCTTGAACATGACCAAAAATTCTTCGAGTCTCTCTTTTGTTATTCTCCAGTTCTCTTTATCCTGAGTCACTTCTAAAAACTGTTTGGAGAGATAAAAATCCCATCCTTCCACTATGGAAGGCGGCATCAGCTCGACAAAGGGTTTGTTTTTGATCTTTTCTGCGGGGAGCGTGAAGCTTTCATAGAGAGTGAGATTGGCATGGATGTAGACGTTCTTTTCGATAAAGAGATCGATTAAATCGTTGTATTTTGTCCGGTCGACGTGAAGCCATGTTTTATCGGATATTGTATGAAGAGGAGGGGCGTCTTCAAATTCTTCATCGGCAAGGAGAGCTTCTGCAATGCCTGTGGCATGCTCAATCGTTGAGATCCCCCATTGGGCGGCAAACCGGGCGTCTACTTTCCTCAAGTGTCCGGCAACCGGAATCCCAAACTTGTTGGCTTCGAATAACACTCTGCGGACGACACCTTTGGGAAGAGTGATGTAAATTTTTATCCAATCCACTTTTTTTTGAGCGAGCAGGGACACCACCTTCTGGGCCTCTTTGACGTTTTTTATGACAGCTGTGTGCTGGCTTGCACCAAAGGGGATTTTTCGGCTGTTGATCATATAACCCGAGACAAAGAGAGTTGGTCCAATTCTTAGTCCGGAATTGACTTCGTCCCTTAGTGTGAGAATAAAATCTGTGTCGTTTCCCACATCTCGTATGGCCGTGACGCCGTTGATGAGGAATAAGGGCAGAAAGGATTCTTCTACACAGTGCACGTGCATATCGATAAGCCCTGGGATAATATACCGTCCCTTAGCGTTGATAATTTTAGCCGGAAAGGGGACCTTTGTGTGCCGGCGTGGGGAAATGGATTTAATTTTGTCATGTTCCAGTATGATTAGGGTATTTTCGATGGGGCTGGTCCCGTTTCCATCTATGAGGGTGCCCCCTTTGAGAACAGTATATTTGTGGGGCATGAACTTAAAAACCGCCGCAAAGAGAAAAACAGCGAGACAAAATGCGATAAAAATAAAAAACTTCGTTTTTTTCAGTCTAATTCCTCCTGAATTTTCACATTATCATATTATCCTATAGCCCATATCAATTCAAATGAATAGAAGCATTCCAATTTTTGTGATCTCCAATTAACAAAAAAATTGACAATAAAGACAAATTCCTTTATAAAAAGAGACTATTTTTTGTTTTGAGTAGCCGTACAAGAAGAAGGATTTATTCATGTCTCAAGGAGAAAAAAATGATTAGAAAGCATGGAATCTTTTTCCTGATATCAATAATTATCTTATCCACCCCTCTCCTGTTTTCTCAGGAGGCCGAAACCAGAGCTATCGAAAACATTGAATTTAAAAAATTTGAAAACCGGGTCGAAGTCTCTGTTGAATATGAGGGTGATGTCGATTTCGAGAGTTTTGTGCTGTTTGGGCCCAATCGTTTAGTCGTTGAACTTCCTGGCATTGAGAAAGTTTCTAGCTCCCCGAATGTGGACGTCAATGAAATGGGAATCACCAGTATTCGGAGTGCCGTCTACAGCCCTGGAGTAGTGAGAGTCGTTCTGGGTTTTTCTGATGAAATTCCCCGATACAAAATCGAAGATTCCGAGAATGGACTGAAGATTTATTTCTGGAAAGAAGCAGCTGCAGATAGCATTCCAGTGGAAGATGTCGAGCAGCCCACACCTGCTCCTCTCGTGCCTGAAACACCTCCTCAGGAAGTTGAAGAAGAGGAGGAAGTCAAACCTGCAAAAACAGATGAAAAGATGAGAAAGGTGGGAGTGGGTGTTTCTGTAGGCTACCTTGCCCTTAAGGATGAAGTTTTTCAGGAAGTCTATGGTAATGGAGGAATCTATTACAATGCCGAGTTGTCGTTTGTCCTTCCTTTTTCTACCAGACACCTTGATATATGGACAAGAGTGAGCCATTTTCAGGCTGATGGGAAATCAACTCACTATGAAGAGGATACAAAACTGAAAATCACAACATTCTCACTCGCTATACGGTACCTGATCAAACCAAATAAACTCACTCCATTTTTCGGAATAGGTATGGATTACTACTCCTATAAGGAAACACTCCCTGAAGGATTTATTGTTCCGTCTGTCGGAGGCTCAGACCTTGGGTTTCATGTTCAGAGTGGTGTTTATTATAGATTCACTCCCGGTCTTTTCGTCAAACTTCTTGTGAAGTACAATATGGCCAGAACCACGGAAAACGATATCGATGTCAACCTGGGAGGGATGGAGTATGCTCTGGGTTTAATCTTCCGGTTTAATCTCGAGCGCAATTAAGGGCTTGCATTCCTTAACTCTAGAATCCTTTAATCCTAGAACCCTCGAACCCTTATTTTTTAATGACTCTTCCCGTTGTCACATCATTGACTTTTGTCGTCGGAGCCGACATCGAGAGTGTTGCTGCTTCACCTACACGATTCATGTTGTCCACTGCCACGAGTTCATAGGAGTAAGCTTTGCTCTTGTTGATATGGCGCCGTTTGTATTCCAAATTTGATGCGGCCAGTTCGACCAGGAAGATCCGATTCACGCCGTCGATTTCATAGATTCTATATTTTTCGATATTTCTATTGTTGGAATTGGCCTGCCATGTGAGGTGATGGACATATTCCCAGAAAAATAAGGTCTTGTTGTTGATGATGGTCCCTGCGAAACTCGAAGGCGCTAAAATAGGAGGCGCCAGAACTTCCAGGTTTACGAGAACCTGACGGGGACTGTTATACGCTTCCGGGCTGGTGACCGTGATAATGCCGGTGTAGCTGCCCTGATCCAGGTTGAGGGCATTGATTTCGGCATAATGCTCCGCTTCATCTTTTGTCCCACCTGTCCCACTCAGGCTTCCGCTTGTTGGTGTGGCCGATAACCAGTCTTCGTCGGTTTCCAGGTAGTAAGTCAGGGGATCACTCCCGACATTTTTTATTGTAAAGGGTGTTGGATCCGGATTGAAGCCTTCGACAGTCACACTGATCTCTTGAGGATCGAGCTCGAGGAATGGTTCCTGAGGGGCTGCTGAGACTTTTTCGTAGAACACATCTCTCAAACCGCCTACGCCGCCCACGTCGTCATAGACGATATGGGCATATCCATTGTTATCGATCCAGACCTGTGGATAAAACGCACCTGTGCCATTCAGGGCTACAGGAGTCCCCCAAGCTTTCCTTGGAGTTTTTTTTGCATAAAAGGCATTGGTTCCGATGTCTGTTTCTTCGACCCAAACAGCCATGATCACAAGATTGTTGTAGTGGATATCGCCGAACTGGAGCGGCGCAAATCCTGAGGAAATGACCTCTGTGGTCTGCCAGGATCCGTTCTCCTTAGCCTTAGAAAAGAAATTTCCTCCCCTATTGCTGAACACGATGTGAACATCTCCCAGATGGTCCACATCCAGATCCGGATAATAGGCGAGGCCTTCGAGAGTCTCATGGGGAATGCCTTCCCAAAAGGAGCCTGCGGCCGCCTCCTTATACTGGAGCCGCCATGGGGAGCTTTCTCCGACTCCTTCCATGTAGGTGACATAGGCGCGTCCGTTCCTGACTTGGAAGGCCGGATGGATGGTTTCGTCATAGGCTTCCCAGGAGATTCGCTCATAACTTGTGGGCCATTGTTGTCCGATGACTTTGGAGTGCATGACCACATCGGACACATAGGGATCGACATGTTCATGGAACCAGCAGACATAGACTTTGTTTCCGTCTACGGATGTGCGGTTCCATGCCGAGTTTTCGGGAGAGAGATTGTAAATCTTTCTCTTCTGTCCCCAGCCAGTATCAGGATTATACAAACAGTGCCAGATGTCCCTGTTGAGCCTGGAGGTGCCGTCCGCGTAGGACAGATGAAAATTCCCCTGGGAGTCGACCGCTAGTTGGGGGCTCCAGATATCAAATTTCGTCAAATTCGTGTTTATCGTTCCCTGCCACTGTCCGTCGCGGAAGACGTTGTAAAAGAGCACTCCGCTTTCTTCGTCACCACCTCTCGGGGTTTCTGTCCAGACAACAAGGATGATTCCATTCTGGTTGACAGCGATGGACGATTTGTGTGAATCGGCGGGAGAATTGGAAAGGTTCTCATCGGCATACATGTTCAGGGCAAATAGAGAAAGAATCGATAGCACGAAAATCAGTGTTTTTTTGCGGCTCATATTCATTGGCCTCCAATTAATTTAATGGCTAATGTTACTGCAGTGTTAAGAAATTGTCAACGGATTGCAGGGCTTACCCGATTATTCGGGCGATTGTTTTGTGTTTGACCACAAGATTTCTCTATGATATAGGTCGTATGGGAGGAGAAATGCAGAATAAAACCTTTGAAGAGATTAAATACAATGGCAAATTGATTGCTATTGTATTGCGGTCAAATTATTCCAATAATAAAACAACATTTTTTAGTCCTCCCGATTTTTCTCAACAATTAGGGTACATCGTGTATAAAAAGAATGGAATAATAAAACCACATTTCCATAAGAAAATACACAGAGATATTACTTTGACCCAGGAAGTACTGTTTATAAAAAAAGGAAAACTCATCGTTAACTTTTACACAACCAATAAAAAATACATAGAATCAAGAGAGCTAAAAACAGGAGACGTTATTTTTCTCTGCTCAGGAGGTCATGGCTTTAAAATGCTTGAGGATACGGAAATGGTGGAAGTCAAGCAGGGGCCCTATTCAGGTAAAAATGACGATAAAGTGGTGTTTAGAGGAGTTGAAGGTGATACAATTAAAAAGAGAACTAAGAGGCTGGTCTAATGAAGGATAAAATTACTGTCGTCATTCCCACTCTTAACGAGGAACAGGGACTTCGTCCTATCATTGAACAGTGCAAAAAATACTGCTCTGAATTAATCGTCGTCGACGGGCATTCAACAGATAACACGGTGGAAATCGCAAAAAAGGCAGGAGTAAAGGTTATATACGACAATAGAAAAGGTAAAGGAGATGCCATCAGAACCTGTATTCCTCATGTCGGCAGAGACATTACAGTCTTTATCGATGCAGATGGATCACACGATCCAGACGACATCCCAAAAATCGTTCAACCCATCCTAGAAGACAGAGCCGATCATGTGACTGGTTCCCGACTTCTTGGGGGATCGGATGAACTTCATGGGGGATTTGATGAATTCATGCGGCTTGTGGGGAGCTCATTCATCACAGCCTGCATCGGTTGGAAGTTCAAG
>Ga0114920_10000979_pt1 | contig 12926 bp, 11 predicted proteins | sample ChitaG_FD_88683 | JGI IMG/M metagenome (GOLD analysis project Ga0114920, IMG submission 88683) | Deep subsurface microbial communities from South Pacific Ocean to uncover new lineages of life (NeLLi) - Chile_00310 metaG | ecosystem: Environmental > Aquatic > Marine > Oceanic > Sediment ... | reverse complement strand
TCTTTTCTACCAGGGATAAAACCAAGATTAGCAGCTTCCCTTAAATGTCCTATATCCCTCCAGTTAAATCCCATCATCTCAGACACCACAGCATCAAAAGCTCCAAGAGAATTTGATGCAACAAACCAATCAACTTTAATCGGGTCTCCTGCCATAGGTCCATTATCATTTAATCCATATTCCCCATCCAAAAAAGCATACTTAAATTTTAAATGATTACATACCTGACTTATTATCTTATCAAATACATAATGATTTTTCATCCTCATAGTATCCGGTAAACAACCCCACTGATTTTTAAAAGACAGACTAATTTTAGTCATGCAATGAACTTTGGGAACAGGACAAGTAATGGAAAAATCTATTTCACCAAAAAACAACACCGGTAAATTAATCAAATACGGTTTCCCTCCAACTTTTAACTCTACAGTCTTAGAAGGAATCTGAGAAATATTTACTACTTCTATATTTTGAAATCTTTTTTCAAGCTCATAAAATCTCATATATTGCATAGCTTCAGTCATCGAAAAACTATTATAACCACCCTCCCCTTCACCAATATATATTTTTGTCGTATTATTAATTCTCCTTAAGGCTGCAACAAGACTTTCTATATATTCTACTCGCGTAGTAACCCCTTTCTTAAATTTAGGATAGGTCAGATTAGGTTTTATAAAAATAGCATTAGCTTTTTTAAAATCATCAATGATAGAAAGTGGAATAAATGAACGATAAAATTGTTTTTTTAAGGAAATAAAATCCTGCTCAATTTTTTCGACAAAAACAATTGGTTTTACCATTAAATACCTCATATAATATATAGCTAAAACTCATATTTATTTTAATTTAAACTTTCTATTGCCTTTACTGATTCCGCTAATGATCTTTCAATCGTTACATCTCAAGAAAATCTAGTTGCTTGTCTTCTATTATTTCTAATACTTCCTTACATTTATAGTTGGTCTATGCAATAGTATCTATTCTAATTTCGGTTAAAAATTTATGATTTTTGTGTATATAAAAATGGCTACATAACAAGAAATTTGTAGTAAATATAGATTATTTGTTAATACATGAGTAAGATTATATACTCTTGCTTAAAACTTCTTCTATAACTTTAATAGATGTAGTCATATATACATTATATTGACGTAAAAAAATGTGCCTTATAAAAATTGAAATTGTAACTAAATAATATTATTCTATAAATTAACTATCTTAAAGATTTCAAAATATTCCCTTAAATTCTTTAATTCTTTACACAAACATGCTAAATATGTTAATAATTCATCCTTTCCTGTGGGCTATGAGTAATTTTATAAATATTCATCTTGGTATGCCCAAGCCTTGGACTGAATAATTCTACTTCTCCAACTACAGAATACTTTAAATTAGCATTTTCAATCATTTCCTTAACTCCATTTACCCTGCCAGGATTGTATGTAGCCTCATGATCTTCAACTAAAAAAACTGGCCTGGTCTCAACAAGCTCTTTAAGCACATCGCCTGTAACATTAGAAATACCAATGACATCTCTCTTTGCATAATAATAAAAATGATATAGTCTTGAGGGTGATATAATTACTGAATCTAGTGGCGTATTGCCTTTGACCCATCCAACCATTGCATTTGAATGGTTAGGATAATTTTCATAGGAATAAATATTATAAACCGGTGCGTATTGGGCTGTATAGGCAACTTTAGAAGATATTTTAAAAAAGATAGGCATAGGATAAATTAAAAATAGATGCCAGCAGAATATAACAAAAAATATAAATATCAAATAAGAAGTCCTAAGCTTTCTGGAAAAGGTCATCAAACTGTAGGCTATCAAAATAGAAGTGAATGGAATTAAAGGTAATAAGTACCTTGGGGCTGCACCGCTTGATGCGACAGGATACGAACCATTAATAAAAATTAATGGGAGGAATATAAGTATAGTAATAATGAGGAAAAAAATAAGTTTTTTTGTAAATCTACCTACGAAAAACAATGAAATCGTAGGGAACGTATATAAGAACCCCGCGACGAGCATAACCACGCCTCCGGGTAGTCCCATTTCACTACCACTTCCAAACAAAAGATAATTAATGCTCAATGAGAAACCTGACTGGCGATGAGTAGAGGTTAAGATAGTTCCATAATTCAAATAATTATAATAAATACTTGGCAAATTTCCAATTATGGATAGCATACAAGCCAATAAAGATAATTTAAGGATTGTTTTTAATCCTTTATTATTAAATTTAAAAAGTAAATAAAAAAAATTAGATTTATACAGAATATATAAATATACAGGCACAAATATTATATATGTATCCCTTATAGTTAATAGAAATCCTAATAATAGAAATGACAATAAAAAATATAATAACCTTTTTCTATTTTTTAATATCAAACTTGGCTCTACAAAATTCAATTCATTGGATTTATCCACAACACTTAATAATAAAAAAGTAATTGATGCAATTAAAAATAATAACGCTGGATTATTAGTGAAGATTCTTCCATTAAAAGCGAGTAGTAAAGGGTGAATTGCTACAAGAAAGCTTGCTAAATATGTTGTCTTATCAGAAAAAAAGAGGTTTGTTATCACTGCTACAAATATTATAACTAGGCTACTTAAAAAGATTGTGAATACCCTGGCAATAATTTCACTATAAACAAAAAATTTAAAAATAACCGAAAGCATTAGCGGAAAACCTACTGGCCAACCAGCAAATCTATAATGAATATCTAAATCAGCAGAACCAACACTTGGTACAAGATATTTTCCTGTTTCATTTAAAGTTTTCGCAGCTGTCAAAATCTCAAAAGGATCGCTTGCAATATTATGGCTCGGTGCAAAAATCAAACGAAGTGAAAATGCTAACAAAAAAATAAGTATAATAATTAATACCTTTGATCTTATCATCATATTATTACCCTAAAAAATTCATCAAATTTTCCTAAAATATGATTAATCCTCTTATCTTTAAGGCCTGGATATACACCAATCCAAAATGTATTATTCATTATAAAATCTGTATTTTTAAGATCTTCATATACTCGATAATTTACATTCTCAAAACTTGGATGACGAATAATGTTCCCCGCAAATAACATTCTTGTCGCAATTTTGTTATTTTCTAAATATTTTACGATTTCATTCCGGCTAAATCCAGCATCTTTTCGAACAGTTAATAAAAATCCAAACCAGCTTTGCTCAGTTTTTAGTTCTATCTTTGGTAAAATAAAGTATCCCTTATATTTTATTAAACCATCATATAAAAGTTTAAAATTTTTTTTTCGTGTTTTAATAAACGAGGGTAATTTTTTAAGTTGTTCAACTCCAATAGCTGCTTGCATATCTGTAATTTTTAAATTATAACCAATATGAGAATATATATACTTATGATCATATCCATAAGGCAAACCACCTAATTGCCAACTAAACCGTCTACCACAGGTATTATCACATCCTGGTTCACACCAACAATCTCTCCCCCAATCTCTAAAAGAAACAATTAATCTCTTTAATTCTAAATCATTAGTTACCAATGCTCCTCCCTCACCCATTGTTATATGGTGTGCAGGGTAAAAACTAAAAGTAGCTATATTCCCAAATGTTCCCGTATATCTCCCATCATATTTTGACCCTAATGCATCACAATTATCTTCTATCAACCAAAGATTATATTTTTTACACAATTTTAAAATTTTATCAAGATTAAAAGGATTCCCAAGTGTATGAGCTAAAAAAATAGCTTTAGTCTTTTCTGATAAAGCAGCCTCAATTTTATCTATTTGAATATTGTAAGTTCCAATATTAACATCTACAAAAACAGGGATTAAATTATTTTGAATAATTGGGTTCACGGTGGTAGGAAAGGCACAGGCTGTAGTAATAACTTCATCACCCGGTTTAAGTCTTCTCTCACCCAATTTAGGAGAAGTTAAAGCAGAAATGGCTAAAAGATTAGCTGAAGAACCTGAATTAGTCAGAATACAATAACTTGCTCCTAAATACTTTATAAAATCGCTTTCAAATTGCTTTACAAACCTTCCTGCAGTAAGCCAAAAATCTAAAGCTGAATCAACAAGGGAAACCATTTCTTTTTCATTATATACACGCCCTGCATATGGAATATATGTCTCTCCGGGAATAAATGGCTTGATTTTATGTTTTTCTTTATAGTATTTGGCAACAAGATTGTATATTTCTTGTTTTAAATCTCTATCTTTCATATGGCCTATTGCCTCACATTTATTACAAATTTTTATTTAAACATTTTACATAATCCCAAATTTCATTTACAGTAATTTTATATAATTTTTCTTTTTCTACACCATTATAAAAATATTTATACCATTTAATTGTCCTTTCAATTGTTTCAGATATATTATAAATTGGATTCCATCCAAGAAATCTACGAGCTTTGCTTATATCCAATTTTAGTAAACCAGCCTCATGTGGATGGTTAGAATTATCTATTTTATATGTACTGTTACCCCAGTTTTTAATTACTAATTTTACTAATTCATTTACTGTTATTATGTTTTCATCATTTGGCCCAAAATTCCAAGCACTGCTATACTTTACTCCATCTTTATACATTTTTGATCCTAGTAGGAGATAACCATTCAATGGTTCTAAAATATATTGCCAGGGCCTTGTTGAATGAGGATTGCGAATATTGATTGTTTTATTTTGAGAAAGTGTTCTCATACAATCCGGAATAAGCCTATCTTCCCCCCAATCACCCCCACCTATTACATTCCCTGCTCTTACCGATGATAGAGCTACATTATGAATTTTACCATAATCTTTAAGATTAAAAAAGGAATTTCTATAGGCGGAAATTATAAGCTCAGCACAGGCCTTGCTTGAACTATATGGGTCATATCCTCCAATAGCATCATTTTCTCTATAGCCATAAACCCATTCTTTGTTTTCATAACACTTATCGGTAGTAACCATGATGCAAACTTTGACGCTCTTTGTTTTTCTTACTGCTTCTAATACATTAATTGCCCCCATTATATTAGTTTCGTAAGTAAATTTCGGATCTTTATAAGAAAACCTTACTAATGGTTGAGCTGCAAGATGAAAAACAAACTCAGGTTGATATTTTTTAAAAACAGAAAATAAATTCTTTTCATCCTTTACATCACCAATAATATGAATTAATTTTTTATCTAAAGCTAAAGCTTCAAATAAATTTGGTTGCGTTGGTGGCTCTAATGAATAACCAATTATATCTGCCTCCAATTCTGTCAACCAAGTAGATAACCAAGAACCTTTAAACCCTGTATGTCCTGTAATTAAAACTTTTTTATTTTTATAGATGTTTATAGGGAAAAAATTCATTTTTGCCTCCCAGTATAATAAAATGCTTTATTTATGAGTTTAATACTTATATACATTAAACAACTTATGTCCTAATTTTTTATAATTAAAAATTTTATTTATTAATTTCATTTATTTGTATTAATTTCTTATGCCAATTTATAGTTTTCTTTAACCCACTACTGATATCATATTTTGGAGACCATTCTAAATATTGTTCTGCTTTTTTTATATCTGCTTCGGAATCAAATATCTCATTTTTTCTATAAGGAATTGCTCCCCATTTTATATTTGCTTTCTCATTAATCTCTTCTTCCATTTTACTAACAAAATCACGAATAGAAATACTATTTCCTGTACCTATTTCAAATTCTATAAACTCTTCATTAAGATTTCTTAAATTATCTAAAACATTAAGATACACATCTGCCACATCTTCCACGTATATAAAATCTCTTTTTTGTTCACCCTTAGTAGCTCTTATTTCTTTGCCCTCCAAAATATTTTTAATCATAAATGGGACAAATTTATTATAGCCATCCCTTTCTCCGTACATATGTTCTATTTTCATATTAACAAATTTAACTTTAAAGTTGGCAGAAAAATATTTAGCTATTTCAATGAAAGAATTTTTCATGGCAGAATACAAACTATATTTGGAGTCCCAAAATGTATGTGTATTTATAAAAAAAATAACCCTGTATTTACACCCTAAATCTAAAAGTTGAGCTGGTAATTCTATATTTGCTTTAAACATCTGAATTATATCATTATTGTTCTTTTTGCCATAGTCAGTTGCAAGATGAATAATGCCTTTTATTTCATTCTCATCAAATATTTTTTTTATATCTATCTTATCAATATCATAACTTTTTATTTTTGAAAAAATATTTTGTATACGCCAAATATTTGAAAAAGAACGTTTTAAAACGATAACATCATATCCCTTTTCAATTAAGTTAGGCAATAAATGAGAACCAAGGAAACCTGTTGCTCCTGTTATAAGTATTTTCTTACCTCTTAACAAATTATGGTGTTCTCTCAATTTCATTTATTCCTTCCAGACCTTCCAAGGTGGTTCTATTCCTTTAATACTATTAAAGTGAAATTCCCTTTTCTTCTCCTGACCTAGCCATAAATTATTCAATAATTGAAGATCTCTATATGTATCCATACATTGCCAAAAACCTTTATGTTTATACACCATCAATTCACCATCCAGTGTTATATGCCTTAAAGGTTCTTTCTCAAAAATACAATCATCGTTATCTTCAAGATAATTAAATATCCTTTTATCGAATACAAAAAAACCCCCATTAATAAAACCGTCTTTAATTTGTGGTTTTTCACTAAATTCTTTTACTTCACTTCCAGCTATCACTAATTCTCCAAATCTTGAAGAAGGATTCACTCCAGTAACTGTGCCTATCTTGCCGTGAGATTTGTGAAAATCAAGAAGTTCTCGCAAATTAATATCAGCTACGCCATCACCATAAGTTAACATAAATAACTCAGTATTAATATATTTTTCAATTCTTTTTATCCGCGCTCCGGTCATTGCATTTTTACCAGTTTCTGCAAAAGTAATTATCCAATCTTTCTCTTTATATGAATTATGAAATTTAATATCATTAGATTCAAATTTTAAGGTAAAATCATTATTCATTATCTCATAATTAAGAAAGTAATCTTTTATCATCTTTCCTTTATATCCAAGACATAATACAAAATCTTTAAATCCATAATGACTATAAATTTTCATAATATGCCACAATATTGGTTTTCCTCCTATTTCCACCATAGGTTTGGGACGATATTCTGTTTCCTCTTTCATTCGAGTACCTAATCCACCACATAAAATAACTACTTTAATATTGTCCATTATAAACCTCCCTAAATAACTCAAATTCTATTTATATATAATCTAATCCAAACCTTTTATCCTATATCTCAGAATATTCTTTAAAAACTCGAATATCGTAGAGAGCTTAACATTTGATACCCCTTCTTTCCTTTGATAAAAAATAATTGGCACCTCTCCAATTTTGTATCCTTTTTTTTCACACTTAATCATCGCTTCAGCATCAATAAACCAATCCTTTGATTTAAGATTTATTTTTTCATATACTTCTCTTTTCATAATCTTGGGAGTCCCATTTATATCTCTAGACTTCACAGGAAAAATTAAAGAAAAAATAAAATTGTAAAAAATGGAAATAAGCCTTCTCTTAAATCCATCCTGCCTGATCACTCGGCTTACTTTGCATAGATCTAAATTATCACTAACTAACTTATGATAAGTTTTAATGACATCTCCAGGATGTACCTGTTCGTCACCACACATAAAACCAATATATTTACCCCTTGTTTTTTTTAGCCCACTAATAATACCCCAACCATAGCCCTGATTTACCTCTATCTTAACCAATTTTATTCTACTATTTTTTTTGTTTAGTTCTTTTATTAATTTACCAGTTTCATCCTGAGAGCCATTATTTACCAAAATTAACTCATAGTCAATTCTTTCCTTTTTGAGTTCAGAAATTATAGGGACGATTACTTTTGTAACATTCTTTTCCTCATTGTAAAGAGGAATTACTAATGAAAAAGTAGGTTGAGTTTCTGTCATATCTATCCTCTATTCACTTTCATTTAGGTCCACCTCTATTTTCATAGAGATAGATCTTTATTCGATACTCTAAAAAATTTTTTTTAAAAAATTTTTTTTTATTAGTATAATCTGGATCCCAAAGGTACCTCTTTTCCGATATTAGATGGTAATGTTCATTCATCCATTTAATTGCATCTTCTCCCTGTCTTTTATATTTTGTATTAGATACAATTAACCATACCTTCTTAAATTTCTTTTTCTGTAAGTCTTCTCGCAATACTTCTAGTGCATTTTCTCTGAGGATAGGAATTTTAAAACCTGTATAATAGTTTATTGGTACTCCACCAATATTAAATACAATATCTTCCTCTATAACATTTTCTTTCAAATACATTCCAACTTCTCGCCATGGATCCACATTTGCTAATATATGGAACTCTCTCCCTGTATAATAATTATTTAAAGAAAAACTTAATAAAATCGTTATTATTATCATTGAAACAACTTTAACTTTTATATTGGGGAAACTTGAAATACCTTTAGCAATAATAAGATAATAAATAGGCGCTAAAAATACAAAGTATCTTGGCATTAGATCCGTGATAAACAATCCAACGAAAATTGGAACAAATAAAGACAACAAAAAAAATAGTAAGGTTTCCTTATACTTAATCATACTTTTTATTCCCCAAATAAAAGTGCACGAGAATATTACAATTGCTGGGATAACTATTTTGTAATTCCAGGGCATTATCGTTTGCCCTAGACTAAAGGAAAAAAAGAGATAACACGGTTTAATCCATGCACCAAAAATTGTTGGAAATCTTGTTACATCTTCTCCTAATACTGAAGAATGCTTTAAGTGAAATAAAAAACTCTGAACCCAGAAAGAAAAACAAAAAGCAACAATAAATTGCGATATTATTGCTTTCTTTAACAAATGTTTGTAATATTTATATCTAACAATAAAAAATACCCATTCTAACAAAATGATTAAAAATGCATGATAATGAGTATATGTGTTTAATATAGTTATGATTGTATAACCAATCCAAAATATACTTTTTTCTTCGCGTAACGCCCTTATAAAAAAATATAGAGAGATAATTGTTAATAATGTAAACAGCGAATACATTCGAACTTCTCTATCATACAACATATGAAAAGGAGAAATGGCAACTAAAAAAGCGCCAACCAGACATATCTTTCTATCAAAAAATTGTCTTCCTAAAAGATAAGCCGTTGGTATCACTAAAATTCCAAAAATAACAGATAATAGCCGAAGATAGAATTCGCCTTCACCGCCCAAAGACCAAAACCTTAATAGAAGAAAATATAAAGGAGGATGTGCATTGCCACAATGGGGAGAAAAAAATGTACTCAAATTATTGATGTTATTTGAATGGCAAATACTCAACAACTCATCAGTCCAAAAACTATTATCATCTAAATACACTATTCGTAAAATAGACCCGATAAGCATAATTATTAGTAAAATAATGAGTATCTTAAAATTATTTTGGAAAATCTCCTTCATCTTTTATGGTTCCTTATATATGCATACTTTTCATTTGATTTCTTTTCTATACTCTCTGTAAAAAGTTTTTGAAATACAACACTCAGTTATTGAATTTGTATAAAAGATAGAAATTATCACCTCAATTATTTTCTCAATTCTTATTAGTTTTACTAAATTAAAAATTTATTGCTTTGTGAGTTCTAAATTCCGTAAATAGGGCAGAAGTAATACTTAGTAAAATCCATGGTATCATATCTTCAAAATCTTGTCCTGCAAGGCAAGTAGTTAAATAACAAACAGTGGCACCAAATATTGATGCGGATATAAATTTATTCTTTTTATCGGAAATATATGAAAATCTTTTTAGTAATTTTATTAAATAATTCAACCATAAATATAATAAGCAGGAAAAAATAATAAACCCAATTGCTCCCAATTCCCCGAGAATTTGTAAATATAGGTTATGAGTTACTAAAGGATTACCGTATCTTGACAAAGGAGTAATGCCACTCACACCTGCTCCAAATAATGGATGTCGCAAAAAATCTGCTATTGCCAGCCGATATAAATTTAAGCGAATTAACACTGATGGGTCGTCAGATAATACTTTTGGTGATATACGCATATCAATAATTTCAACAAATCCAGAAAAATATAAAAATACAACAATGCAAAATAAAATTAGGAGCAAATAGAACTTTTGTTTTTTGTATAAATCACCAAATATGGTAATGAAAAACATTAACATTCCTCCTGCAAATCCTACCCAAGTTGCTCTGTCGCAAGAAAAACCTATAAGTCCAATCATAATAAAAATAAGAAGTAAGTTAAGTATGTAAATTCCATTCTTCTTTATTTGAGGCATTAATCCAATCCCCATAAATGTACACATAGCCAACCAAGAACTTATCCCTAACATAAATATTCCACCACTTTTTGATCTTTTTGCTAGACTAAGTGCTAGACTAGATGATGGAAGCGATTCCGCAGCACGTAAAAATTGAATAGATCTTATTGCCCCTCCAAATTCATAGATATCACATAAAGGAACTATAGATACCATAAAACCCGTTATTAAAAACAAAATAACTATCTTCACATATTGTTTATTAAAATCTTTAATTAAAAATTCTCGGAGCAAAAAAAATAGCATCCCATTACGTAAAAATTTTAGTATTCTAACTGCTCCATCACCAAGATTTGTCGACCATAAAATTGATATTATGTTAATAAATATAAAAAATAAAATTAACATATCCAATTTATTTCTCACAATCTTAATTTTAGATCCAGTAGCTATTTTTCGAGTAAACCAGAAAAAAGCCACTAGTAATATTAACATATCGCCTATTCTTATATGTGCATTCCCAAAGTTGGCAAAACAAATATCCCTAATGGGTATTGTTAAAATTATCAAAGGAATCCATGTATTTTTTAGAAAAAATGTAACCAAAATAATTATTAAGGATACTGTCAATAAAGGAATTGTAACAGGTAAAATAGATATTTTTCCAATAAATATATCCAACGACAGTAATATGGAAAAAAAAATAATTACAATAAAAATGTTTTTTTTAATTAAAGTTTTATTACTAACATTGTTTTCCATTTTTTAGCTGATATTAATATAATCCTTTCTCTTTTTTAATATATATTTACAATTAATTCCTTATGTTTTTTATTTACTTTTTTGTAATATATTTGCTTTTAATATTTATAATACTCGCACCCGCATGAACATATTGCTTGTAAAACTCAAGTTCCCTTTATCCTCCCCCTTACGGGTGTGAAGTGCCGTTAGATTAAACACCTCAATAAGGAAGTTTTTAAACTTCGTTTATTATAAGATATAATCTTAAAATTTATTATTTACTTTGTATCCTTAATTCTAGAATTGTAAATCTTATTTTTTATTGCAAATAAATACCAATAGATATATTTTGGCAACCATTTCCATAATTTGAATTTTGACTTCCCTTTTTCTCTATCTCGCCAGATAGAAGGTATTTCTGTAATTCTATAACCTTTTAGAAATGCTTTTATAACTATTTCCATCCCTAGCTCGAAACCTCCATTACTTTTAATTTCTATTTCATCCAAAACGCTTTTTTTGTACATTTTAAAACTATTTGTAACATCATGAGTTGGAATGCCTGTTAGAAAATATAGAGATACGCCGGCTAATCTTGAAAGAAATTTTTTAATTCGTGGTCCCCCTATCTGTTCTCCTCCTTTCATATAACGTGAACCGCAAATAATATCATAGCCCTCATTAATTTTTCTAAACATACTATCTATTTCGTTTAAGTTATCTGAAAGGTCTGCCATAACAACCAAAACTACACCATTACTAATGGTTTCAAAACCAGTCTTAATAGCATTAAGTACACCCCTACCATATTTATTTTTAATTAATTTAATATTGTTCTGCTCTCTCATAATATTTCTGACCACTGGTAAAGTATTGTCTTCATTAGAGTCATAGATAATAACAATCTTATATGGAGTTGAAACTTTCCGGTTTATTTCAAAAAATAATTTTTTAATATTTTCTGCTTCATTATATACAGGAATCAATATGTTTAATAAGTCGAACATGGTTTCCTCGCTAAAATAAACATCTGCTTTCCGATTAATTTCCATATAAATGGTAATTTTAGATAAAGCTTAACTAAAATAACATTTTTTGGTATTTTATTCTTTGTTGTATATGGTAAAAACTGAGGCAATACTTTGTCAATTCTAAAACCAACCATTTGTAAAACTTCAATTAAACTTTTATGACTAAGTGGAATATAATGGTCAAAAAAGTCCCAATATTCCTTATAGGCATATCTAATATTAGGTTGTAAAATCATTATCCCCCCCCCCAACTTTTAAAACCCGCATAACTTCAGATAAGGTTCTTACAACTTCTTCTTTATTTTTTAAATGTTCTAGAAAATTACTCATAAAAACCATATCTATAGAATTATCCGATAAAAAAAATAGGTTGGTAGAAGAATTATTAAAAACTTTTATATCAGGATTGGCAAAGCTAGGGGTATCTTCGCTTAAATCAATAGCGTATTTCTCCTTGCAATTTATATTATTAATAAATTCGCAATAACCAGCACCAATATCTAAAACTATCGAATCTTTATTTATATACTTCTGAAAAAAGAATTCACATAATACCTTCCATATTATGTTCTTTTTTTGAATTTCCGTTTCACTAAACCTATTTTTATATAATTTTTTTATCTCTTTCTCTGCTTTCATAAAATCACCTAAGTACTTTATATTCCGCCAACCTCTATTTGATTTTTTATCCAAGGAATTATCTCGTCTAGTGCATCACTTAGAGAAGTTTTTGCCTCAAAGCCAAGAATTTTTTTCGCTTTATTAACATCGGGAACTCTTCTCTTGACATCATATTTAAAAGGTGGGTCAGAAACATACCTAAAAGGCTTATTACCATTTATTTT
>Ga0114920_10000978_pt1 | contig 12928 bp, 10 predicted proteins | sample ChitaG_FD_88683 | JGI IMG/M metagenome (GOLD analysis project Ga0114920, IMG submission 88683) | Deep subsurface microbial communities from South Pacific Ocean to uncover new lineages of life (NeLLi) - Chile_00310 metaG | ecosystem: Environmental > Aquatic > Marine > Oceanic > Sediment ... | reverse complement strand
ATTCTTTGTTTCAGTATCTTCCACCACTACAAATTCCCATGGCTGGCTATTTCCTGCTGAGGGCGTGTATCTGGCTACTTCGAGTATCTTTTCCACAGTTTCTTTTGGTACGGGCTCCGGCTTAAACCTGCGGATGCTCCTCCTGTTTTTAACTAACTCAAGGAAACTCTCGTAATTCACCGCAGTCCCCCTTTCACAATAACAACTATGGTGTTTCTCAGATGTCAGCTCAAATCGCCCTCAGGATAAATTAAATGGCACAGCAGTGAGAGCACCGCTGGGCTAAACTTGGCTTCTAATAATCTATCTCCGCCGCTTCGTTAACCACCCAGATAGGCCTTCTTCACATGTTCATCATTGGCTAGCTCCTTAGCGTTACCCTCTAAAGCTATGCTACCCACTTCCAAGACATATGCCTTGTCAGCTAGCCTAAGTGCCATACGAGCATTCTGTTCTACCAATATAACACTTACACCACCTCGGTTAATATCTGTAACTATATTGCCAACCTCCTCCACTAATATAGGCGATAAACCCAGGCTTGGCTCGTCCATCAGCAGTAGCTTGGGACTAGTCATCAGGGCACGAGCCGTAGCCAGCATCTGCTGCTCACCACCACTTAGACTCCCAGCCGGTTGCCCAAGCCTTTCCTTTAAAACAGGGAAGTGTTCAAATATTTTCTCTAGGTCTCTAGCTATCTCACGCTTATCTTTACGTAGATAAGCCCCCAATTGCAGGTTGTCTAGCACCGTCATGGTGGCAAAAACCCTTCTCCCTTCGGGGATGTGAGCAATGCCTAACCTAACAATCTCGTGGAGTGGCATACCATCTATCCGCTTACCTTGATACCATATCTCACCTGACGTCGGCACCTTTACCCCAGATATAGTCCTTAAAGTAGTTGTCTTACCGGCTCCATTAGCTCCGATAAGAGTGACTATCTTTCCTTCATCAACCCCAAGTGAAATACCTTTTAATGCTTCCGCCTTTCCATAATGTACCCTCAGGTTTTTAACCTCAAGCAACATCTACTCATGCCCCCTCTCTCCCCAGATAGGCCTCAATTACCTCTTTATTTTCCCTTATCTTCTCGGGTAGCCCATCAGCAATCTTTCGCCCATAGTTTAATACTACAATCCTATCACATAGACTCATGACTGCCTTCATATCATGCTCTACCACGACAATGGTGATGCCCCTATCCCGTAGCTGCCTGATTGAATCTATCATGGTTAGTGTTTCCCCTGGGTTCATGCCGGTAACTGGTTCATCTAGCAGTAACAGTTCAGGATTAGTAGCCAAGGCTATGCAAATACCGAGAATCCGCTGATGCCCGTGGGGCAGATTCTGTGCAAGCTCACCCTTTAACGAGGCTAAACCCATGAACTGTAATATCTCCATAGCTTTGTGCTTGATAGTCTCCTCCTCTTTACGAGCCGCTGGACTGTGTAAGAACTGCCTTAATAACCCTGTCTCATAATTTATATGAAATCCGGTAAATACATTATCAAAGACGGTCGACCTCATAAATAGGGTTGATAGTTGAAAGGTTCGCCCTATCCCAATCTCGGATATCTGGTGTGGTCTTAGCTTACTTATTTCGTTTCCCTTAAATATCACCTTACCACTCGTTGGTAGATAGAAACCATTAATCACATTGAACAGGGTGGTCTTGCCAGCACCATTGGGACCTATCAGCCCTAGTATTTCTGAATCGAAAACATCCATGTCTAAATCATTGATAGCAGCCAGCCCACCGAAGTATTTGCTTAAGTTCCTAATCTCTAGTAGCGCCATAAATAACCTCCGACAACTACCCTGTTAGCTACCTCTGCCAGGGACTGGTAAACCCCTAATTCTCTTACCTATTTGGCTAAGTATACCGGCTAGTGGGGGAAACCGCTGCGGAATACTCAAAATACCACCGGGCAGGAAAATAATTATTAGAATTAATACGATAGCATAGGATATTGGCTGAAACTCCTCAGCAATACGTAAAAACTCAGGTAGAAATACCATCACTCCTGCCCCAACAATTGGTCCGGCGATAAAATAACCTAGACCACCAATAAGGGCATACATCTGGACATAAATGGACTGGATAAAGCTAAAAGTGGTTGGTATTAGCAAGTTCTGATAGTGGGCATAAAAACCACCAACTACACCGGCAAAGAAGCAAGCAATAACCGCTGCAGCTAGTCTGTATCTATAAACATTTATGCCTTGCACCTCGGCTAATTGAACTCTTTGCCCAATCGCCATCCAGGCTCGACCAATCCGTGATTTATAAAGGGCATAAAAAACGAGCACATTCACCACCAGCAGAAATAGCACCAGATAATAGTAGGAGGCCTTACTAAAGAACACAAAAGAACCTATGGTAGGGCTGGGTATGTCTAAGAGACCCTCCCACCCACCAAAAAATTCTACCGAGCCCATTACTTCCATTACGATAAAACTAGAAACGAGGCTCATGCCAAAAAATACGAGAGGACCAGCCCTAAGCGCTATAGAGAAAACTAAGAGGGCAAAAAGGGCAGACGCTATCCCGGCTATGGGTAGGGCAAGCCAGAAAGACAAACCTAGCCTCGTTACCAACAGGGCTGAGGTATAAGCACCTATTGCCCAAAAACCAGCTTGGCCACAGGTTATTAGACGATTCTTCCATATCATGCTAAAACCCATGCCCAGCATACTGTACATGCACATATAGATAATAAGGTGCAGAAGGTAATTACTCGTAATGATAAATGGCAGTAATACTAAGATTAAACCAACAACACCTAACAGTGTTTTCTTAACCACTTTTATCTCTGCCTTTATTCCGGTATAGCTAATGGGCGACCAAGTAGGCCCCCAGGTCTAAAGTATAGGAGCGGTATCAGACAACATAAAAGTATTAGCTCATTAAAGGCGCCAAAGAATTGGTAGCCAAAACTTTCTATTAACCCTATTATGAAGGCAGCTAGCAAGGCGCCAGGCATGCTGCCCATGCCGCCAATAATTATTACCAACAGAACCTTAATGAATATAGCATGCCCCATACCTGCGTAAGCGGCCAGTACCGGTACTATTAATCCCCCTGATACACCGGCAAGGCCACAGCCCAAAGCCATGGTGACTAGGAATATCCGCCTAGTATTTATTCCTTGCAACCCAGCCGTTTCCTGGTCTTCGGCAACGGCACGCATTGCCTTGCCTACCTTTAACTTCATAAAGTAGTACAAACCTACTATTAGAGCCACAGCCAGAAATATCAACAGCAGTTTATCATTGGCGACCACTATGTCCCCGATTTCAGTTCGACCTGTAACCACCGGGGTCATAAATCTATCTGTCTTGCCATAAGTTATCACTGCTGATTGAGTAAGTATTATGGCAAAAGCGATGGTCGCCAGTACAGTGTGGAAGAAACCAGCATAGGTATACCTGATAATAAACCGCTGTAGGATTACCCCCAGCAAAGCCATGGCTAATAGGGCAACAATGAGGCCGATAGCATAGTTAAGGTGAAGAACCTCACAGACAGCGTAAGCAACGAAGCCACCCACCATATAGAACTCAGCATGGGCAAAGTTAAATATCTTCATTGTGCCCAGCACCAGGGTAAATCCGGCGCCTACTAATGCGTATATACTACCGATTGCCAACCCATTTACTAGGCACTGGAAAAATAATCCTAAATCCACTTGGCTAACTTACCCCTAATTGTTGGTATCAAACCATAAGACAGGCTTGTTTATTAGGCAAAGCACTAACACTAGCCCACTTAGTAACCCATCCCCCTCTCCGGCAAAGGAGAGGGGGATAAGGCTATTAGGTGATGAACAGCTCCAATTATACTATTTCAACCCGAAGGCTTCTTCTAACCCGCGCAATTTGATAGTTGCTTCAAAGTTCTCATCTATTGAAATCCGCTTCATAATCACAAACTTCCCGTCCTTAATGATGCCTGGAGCCTGTTCAGCAACAGCGTCGCACGTTCTGGGATTATTCAAGTCAGGTCTAGCCATAAATTTTCTTGGGAAATCTAGGCAGTCAACCTCTAGCCCGTCCATGGCCTTAACTAAGTCATCCACATCCAGACTGTCAGCCTTCTTTACTGCCTCAATGAAGACAAACCAGCCGGCTATCCAGTTGACGGCATCGGTCTCCCAGACCCCGTACTTCTTTTCGTAGGCATCACAAAGCTCAAGAACCCATTTTTCAGTACGGTACTCTCGTGGGTCTTTAAAGCCGCCGACTGCCCCCTCAATTGACTCGACACCAACCTTTTCAACAATCTCCCGCCAGGTCTCCGCCATATTATTGAATATCAGCCCACCTTCATAGCCAACCTCATAGAGTGCTTTAGCCGTAAGTAGGGTTGGTGCTCCGGCTGGGGTAGGACCAGTGTCCACCCAGCCTGGATTTATAGATTTTATTTTGGTGGCAAATGGGGTATAGTCGGTTGCCCCTCGCTTCCAATACAGCTCATCTAATAGCTCTATACCAGCGTTCCCATACTTAATCTTTAGCATCGCAGTGGAACCGCGACCGGTTATATCATCAGGAGCAATGGTAACGACAGTCTTTGGCAGACCCTGGGCTACAAAATGGTCCCAGTACAACTTCTCTTGACCACCAACCCAGAGCAAGGAAGGGGCACGGAATACATAGTGATACTTGGGGTCCATGCTCTTTTCTGTCATACCATTACAAATCATAAACACCTTGTTGGGCTCGGCAACTCCTAAGGTGGCTACAATTGGAGCTGAACCCCACTGACAGATAATGTGCTTTACCTTATCTTCGTAGATTAGCCTTTCTGCACACGCCCGTCCGGCATCAGCACTATACTCATCATCATATGAGATTATTTCAATATTATATCTTTCCCCCTTGACTACCAGCCCACCAGTTTCGTTTAGCCGCTCGGAGAGTAGTTCAAGCCAATTCTTAATCTGAAGCCCCTCTGGAGCCTTCATGGGCACAGTATTGCCAACCTTCAATATCTTCGGTGGCGCCGGTGGTGGTGCTGGTGCCGGAGCTGGTGCTGGTGCTGGTGCTGGCGCTGGCTTAGCACAGGCTGCCATAAGCGGCACCGCTATCAATATTAATGCCATAACTATAATACCCAACAGTTGAAGTTTTTTCATTTCTCTCCTTCCTAGCCCTAAGATTTTAGTCAGCCTAATATTAATCTTCAGCTACTGCATATACCACCTCCTTCTTAAGTAGCCTCTTCTCACAATTCTGTCGCCTATAGAGCTTGACTAACCAATTTCCTAGTGTCTTGTTTAAGCTAAGGCAGTTCTTCTATCTAAATAAAAAATAAGGCTCAAAAAGGCACCAACATGCTGGGCCTTTTTGAGCCAGTTAATGAGGCAATGTATCTTTACGCAATCCCCTACAAACACCCCCTACCCCCTCTCTGCTGGCTGCCATCCTACGGTCTTAACTATGCTTAAGAATTAAACATCAAATGATTTACTTTGTCAAGAGGCATATTGGAGATGGCTTAGCATGCTCCTTGAAAGCTAGCCTTCTTCTGAGAAAGCATCTATAGTAGATATTGCTTGAACAGTCTTGTATGCGGCACTTTGTCCTCAAGCTTAAACAGCCTGACGGCATTACCCCCCAAGATTAGATTCAGGTCATCCTGAGGTATCTCCAGTTTGTCTAATTGCCTTAGGCTCCAGCCAAAGACGTCTACCTGGTGTGCCGGAGGTCCATCTTTCCAGCTTTGATTGGCATAGGTCTCTGGATAAAGCCCTGGCTGCCATTGCTGTGGTATTGATGCCCCCCAGTCAGTACCCCAGATAAGCTTGTCAACACCAATATTGGGGTCGCGCAGCGGTCTTTCATAGAGCTCTGCCCAGTAAAGGCCGGTCTCCAAGTAAACATTGGGGTGTGAAGCCGCTACCTGAAGGGTGGCATCCATATACATCTCAGACCACCACCCCTGCATACCACCGTGTGCCATTATGAGCGGGATATCTGGATAGGCAGCGGCAATGTCATGAGCCAATAGCGGGTTTGCCCACTCATTATTGAGGTCACCAAAGCTCCTGCCCCCCATTCTTGCTCCGGCATAGCCGGATATTGTTCCGGTATGATAAGAAACTGGCACTTTGTACTTTCGGGCTATCTCCATAACCTGGCAGATCTCTTGAAAACGCTCTTGCCAAGCTATCCTTTTTGACGAACTCGGATTCAGTGGCAATCCCTCACCGATGCCGCCTCGGAATAGACCAGTACTAAGTAGCTCGTCAATCTCCTTACAAGCAGCCTCAATAGTCCACTCCTGCTCATCCCGTAGTGCCTTATTCCGCGTCTCAACAGCACTACACATAGCAATGAATTTATCTGGATATTTCTTGACAATCCCAGCATCTAGCTCGTTGGTCATACCAAAGGCGGGTTGAATGACACACATATCAACGCCATACCGTTCCATATCATATAGTAGTCTGGGTGAATTGTCGTACACTTCCACCATTGGCATGCCTTCGGCTAAAGTTGCATAGTCTGGCTTAATACCGCGCTCCTTAAACTTGAACGCATGGCGCTGGGCGTGAACATGAGTGTCAACAACAAACCTGCCTCTTGCTATTCCCATTTATTTTTCCTCCTTTACTGGTGGTAATGCTAATCAATTACCCTCTCTCAGCCTTTTCTTAAAACTGGGTTGGGCCTCCTAATATATGTTAGCTTGAATAAGAGGGCTATATATACCAGCTTTTAGTATGCAGTACTTGAGACTGAAGGCACCAATGGTTTCACAGGCGATGCCCAACAGCAGCAACCCAGAAGACGCCTCACCGGTAAAATAACTGGATACAGATATAACCACAGGTACAATTATGCCAAAGAACACCACCCCCACCCATAGTATGGGGGCAATATGACCCCGGACTAGTTCTACCACCGATTGCTTCCCGGCTGCCCCCATATACGTGGCACTCCATAGGTATATGCCAATAACGACAGCAGTGCTGATTAATAGCACACGGCTAACTGCCTCAGCCGCCATAATATCAACATCGCCACCAAACAGTCCAATGGCTATGATTAGCCCACTGCCATCGAGAACACCACTCAAGATAAACAACAGCGGTAGCAGAGCCGAATTCCAGAATGGAATACCATTAACATAATTCATAACAAAGCCAGTATATACTGCCAGCAGAAATGCTGTTATGCCAGTCAGCACCTTAAAGGCAACCTCCAATCCTGTCCCGGGCATCCAGTAAGAAAACGCCATCTGTATAGCACCAAAGCCAATGAATAACACCATAAAGATGAAACCTCTAGACATCCATGATGTCCCTGGCTGAAAGACAATGCGCCAGAACCTTAATGGTTTTCCCAAGTATGCAAGGTGAAACCCGCCCTTTAAAATGATTACGATTAGCCACCCTAAAAGCATACCCGACAGGTTATTAAAGAATAATGAGACTAAATAAAGGCCGGCACCAAGCCCACTGGCCACTTCAGCAAGCCACATCAGGATACCCCTTCGCTCTATCCACTCTGACTGTGCGGTATATTTTACCATCCATTCGTAGGGCTTCATCCTCATAATCTATGCCTCCATTTCTAGTTTACTGGGTAATATAATAGACTGAAGGCTCAGTCCCAAATTCGGGGTGAAGTTGAAATCCCCTTTTCTCCTTTATCAATACCGAGACCTCACTATCCGGGTCATCAAGGTCACCGAAGTACCTCGCCTTAACCGGGCAGGCATTGACGCAGGCCGGGGTTGCCTCACGGTCTACCCCAGGCTTTAGCCCCTTCTTAAGCCCCTCGTCAACCCTCTCCACGCAAAAGTTACACTTTACCACAGTCCCCGGCTGAAGAGGGTATAGTTCTTTACCAATAACCTCTAACTCAGTCAAGCCTTGACCGGGGAAATATTCCTTTTTGCCATCAGCATAAAAGGTTCGCTGCTGGTAGGGGCAGGCTATCACGCAATACCTACAGCCAACACACTTATCGTAGTCAATCACCACCATGCCATCTTCCCTCTTAGTAGTAGCGCCACTAGGGCAAACCTTGACACAGGCTGCCTCTTTACAGTGATTGCAAAGCACAGGGTACATCTGCTTGGTCACCACCGGATACTTCCCAGTTTCGCTGATCACTAACCGGTTCCAGAAGACGCCGGGGGGTAGGAAGTGCTCCTGCTTGCAGGCTATCATACAACTATAGCAACCAACACATTTTAGCAGGCTTATTACCATTCCCCATCTAGCCATGTTAGCTCCTTTCCACCCTTTTTACCTTAGTCCTGACACAGGTCTCAAGGTTTAAACTAACCGGGTCAACATGCTTCAGGTCTAGCTCTAATAGAATATCAAAATTAGTCCCCTTGCCTCTGGCAATAGGCATTCCCTTTGCCCAGTGCCCACTGCAGCCAGCTATGCCTATTGTCTGAGGATGTTGCCCCTCCATGAGTTTGACCTGACCCTGCACCTTTCGCCCATGTACAGACTCTATTTCAATGATATCTCCGTCTTTTATACCTTTCTTTCTGGCAGTGTCAACATTCATTGTTATATTGTAGGTATATGGGTTCATCTGGGCTACCTCGTCTACCCACGGCTGCTCCATGGCGTGTGAGCCAGTGAGCAGAATATCACGGTACGAAAAACAGTACAGGTCATATTCAGCGCTTTGTATGCGGTGAATGGAACAGGGCGTCCACTCAATTAGGGGGGTATACTGGGTCAAGTCAATATCAATGCCAGTCTGCTTGGCTATCTCTCCTACCTTTTCGCCTATATCTACCATATATTCCAAATAAATCGGCGCGCGGGCGTCTATAAAATATCTCCAGTACGCCTCCTCTACCCTTTTAGGCCATCGGATAAAGCCGTGCTTTTTGAACCACTCCCAGCCATGCTCCTCACCGAAAAAGAACTTTACTACCCGGTCACACATCTCCCCCTGGCTAAGCCGCTCATCAGGCTTCAATTTATGAGCCTCATCGAAGCCAACAAAGTGGTTATAGAATTCGTTAACGGCAGGTGTTTTGCCTAGCCGATGGCCTAGTTCCATTACTACATCGGTTACATTCCTCCTCTCTGGCTTTGGTTCAACTACCGGCTGCATAACATGGTAGCACCAGTCATCCATACCAAAAGGATAGTTGAAGTTAAAGCTATATCCTTCCACCCAGGTTGTTTCTTCTAGGTAACAGGTGTCTGGTAAAACTATATCAGCAAAGCCCTCGGCAAGTTCGGTGGAGAATAGTTCAAAGACAACAATAAATGGTATCTTTTTGAGAGATTCAGCAACTACATCCCGATTGGCAATGCTCATTATGGAATTACAGCCATAACTGAACATTAGCTCAAACCGGTAGGGGAGGTTTACCTTCTGCCACAACTCCTCTTGATCGCTTGAGCCAAAGACAAAGGTAAATGGAGCCAGGGTAAAGATTTGTGTTAGCCCAGCCTCAGTAGGAAGTCGTGGTAGCAATGGTGGCCACGGCCCGGGAAGACGGGAGAAAAAGTGGTCTGTGGTCAGAAACCCATCAACGCCTTTTGTTGGTGACCATTTAAGCTGGCCTGTGCCAGAATAACCTAGGCTCCTGGCTGGCCAGCCTAGTGTTCCCCCGGGCACATCAGCGGCACCGACAATCTGGTTGAGCAAGCTAACCGCAAAACAGGTGTGATGAGAGTTTTCGTGACCTTCACCACCACGGAAGAGAACTGCTGAAACCGGCCTGAAGGGCAGTGCATGCCCATCAATAGTAATAGTGCTACCTACTCTGGCTTCTCGGGCAAACTCGGTGGCTATCCGGCGAATTGTCTTTGCCGGAACTGTGCTTACCTTAGATGCCATCTCTGGGGTATAACCCTTGAGGTGTTCCTTAATCAACTGAAACGCTGGCTGGCATCTAATCCCATTAACCTCATACTCACCCTCTAAAGCATAATCCTTAATAGTAGGATCATCATAGACCTTGGCTTTTCCTTCGCCGGCATCCCACACTAGAGGCTTGTTAGTTTCATCAGCACCTACAGCTTCTTGCAGTGGACCTGTGCCATGTGCGCTGGCAACCATAACCCGTTTGGTTACTTTCCCCTTTTCCCTTACGTAGTGCCCATCGGGGCCAATGAGATAGGGGCCATTTGTTTTAAGTTTGACGAAGGTTGCATCCAATATGCCTAATTCGTTAACGATGACATTACACATAGCCAAAGCCACGGCGGCATCAGTGCCTGGCAGTATTGGTAGCCACTCTGTTGCCTTAGCACCGGCAAAATTACATATTGGGTCAAAGACGACCAGTTTCATCCCTCTAGCCCTGGCTTCAGCAGCCTGTCTGGCAGTTATCATTGGTGAGTGCCCGGAGCCATGGCCTTTGCTTGCTCCAAAGTATATGGCGTAATTACAGTATTTGAAATCAGGAACCACTGACCAAGAGGCATGCACCATACCGGCTACCGGGTGTGCCCCTTGACCACAGTGAAGACCACCGCCGCCTGGCCAAAAATTTACCGTCCCGGTCATGGCACCAAGGGGGAACAGGAAACCCGTAGTATTCCTCATAACCCGGCAGGTTGTTCCCTGGACAAGGAGTTTTCTCGGGTCATCAGCCAGAACCTTTTTCAGCCTCTCGATAATCTCATCAAGGGCTTCGTCCCAAGAAATCTCCTTCCACTTCGGGTCAACAAATAGACCCTTCTCTGGGTTTGTTCTCCTCAGTGGCTTATTTAGACGATTGGGGTCATAGAGAACCTGTAACCCGGCGGCACCCTTGCCGCACATCCCACCGGCACTCCCCATCATACTGTCTGGTTCCCCGTCTATCTTTACTGCTATCCCGTTTACCCGGTGAACACGTATGCCACATTCGGCATAACACCTGCTACATATGGTAGGTATCCAGACATCGTCATAAATTTCTGGCTTGTTCATCTGTCTCCTTTCCTCGCCATAATTGCTCGTAAGTGAGAGCTGGTGTTGCCTGTTATTTCCCATAATTTGCTAGGTATTGCAATTGATTCCACCTCTGCTCTACACCTACCTGGAGCTGGGTTATCTGTTCCTGGGTTAAGTGCCGATACCGACCCTGAATTTTGACATACTCTTCTACAGGTATCCCCTTTGGCTGTTTATTTATGGTGATAGCTCCATCTTCAACCTCAAAGAGGGGGAATACCTTTGTTTCTACCGCCAGCCGTGACACTTTGACTGTTAATTCTGCCGGGAATAGCCATCCAGCCACACATGGAGTTAACAAATGTAAGAATCTAAATCCTCTAATACTTTTAGCCTTTTGAACTTTCCGCATAAGGTCGTCAGGATAAGCAATAGTGGCAGTGGCGGCATAAGGGATGCCATGTGCCATTATGATTGACATAATATCTTTCTTATTCTCCATCTTGGGAGCAGGAAGAGGATTGGTGGTAGTTCTTGCTCCCCATGGTGTAGCTGAACTTCTCTGGTTGCCAGTATTTTGATAGGCTTCGTTGTCGTAGCATACATAGATAATATCCTCGTTTCTTTCTGCGGCTGCGGAAACAGCCGCAAGCCCGATATCAAAAGTGGCTCCATCCCCAGCCCATGCCACCACCAAAGTCTCCTTATCACCTCTGGTGGTAAGGGCAGTTTTTAATCCGCCACTGAAGATAGCAGCTGCACCAAAGGGAACAGCCAAGGTTTTGATGCGTTGCCCCTGATATATAAGACTTGGTTTAGGAAATAACACACTGGGAGAGGCACACCCGGGAGGCATCACAAATATCACCTTCTCCCCGGTGACCTTTAGAAACCACCTCACAGCCATAGGCACGGCACACCCCGGGCAAAATCCATGGGGTGGCTGAATATATTCTGCCTTAGGATATTTTGATAGTATTTCTGTCATAGTCATCGCTTACCTTCTTTTCCTCTAAGCCCAGCCAGATTACCTCCTGCTCAGGTGGCTCCTCCTCCATAGTGTATAGAATCGCTTTCTCAATCAGCTTGGCTGTAATATCAGCTCCGCCTAAACCAGCAACGAATCCATAAACCGGAATAAACTTATGGTCTACATTCATATTAAGCGTCCATTTGATCTCCTGATAGAAGATACCACATTGCCCAGGGGAGAGGTCGCGCTCAATGACCGCCACCTTCTTTCTCCCGGCTAGAGCCTTCCTTATTAGTTGCCTGGGGAAAGGACGAAACATCTTCAACTTAACCAAGCCAACCTTTTGTCCCTTGTCTCGGAATCCATTAATCACCTCTCGGCATGTCCCCACCGCACTGCCAGAACATACAACAACTAGGTCAGCATCGTCACACCTATATTCTTCTATTGGAGGATACCCTCGACCAAAAAGCGCCTGAAATTCCTCATTAGCCCTTAGGGCAGCATCCACACACTTACCCTCTAGTTTATGCAGCTCATATCGGTCACCCATAAAGTTAAAGAAATCATAGCCACCCTGTATTGGGGGATGCACGTCCATTATTTTCCACCCACCACCCGGTATCTCGAATTTAGGCTCATAGGGTGGCAGGTACTCGTCTACCTTTTCTTGGTCAGGAATATTTACACTTTCCGAAAGATAGGAGAGATAGACCCCGTCCAGGCACACCATAGCTGGCAGACTTACCGATTCGGCTACTCGATAAGCCTGAATTATCGAGTCCAGGATTTCTTGATTTGATTCACAGTAAAACTGCATCCAGCCGGTATCCCTCTGAGCTAAGCTATCAATTTGGTCACAGGTCAGATTCCACGGTGCGCCGAAGGGTCGATTAACATTAGCCATCACAATGGGCAAGCGCGCCCCGGCTGCCCAGTGAAGCCCCTCATGCATCCAAGCCAGACCTTGAGAGGAGGTGGCGGTAAATACCCTTACCCCACCGGCTGATGCTCCAGTTACGTAGCCTAGCGCTGTCATCTCAGACTCTACATTTATAAATTTTCCTTTCAGCAGTCCTT
>Ga0114920_10000977_pt1 | contig 12939 bp, 11 predicted proteins | sample ChitaG_FD_88683 | JGI IMG/M metagenome (GOLD analysis project Ga0114920, IMG submission 88683) | Deep subsurface microbial communities from South Pacific Ocean to uncover new lineages of life (NeLLi) - Chile_00310 metaG | ecosystem: Environmental > Aquatic > Marine > Oceanic > Sediment ... | reverse complement strand
CCCGGTCATTAATATCGGGTAAGTCCAAAACTACTCGCCGGTCAAATCTTCCCGGTCGCAAGAGAGCCGGGTCGAGGACGTCGGGGCGATTTGTAGCGGCGCAGACGATGACTTTGGTATCTCTTTCAAAGCCGTCCATTTCGGTTAAAATTTGGTTTAAGGTTTACTCTCTTTCGTCGTGCCCTCCGCCTATGCCGGCTCCCCGATGGCGGCCGACCGCATCCAATTCGTCAATAAAAACGATAGCCGGAGCGGCCTTCTTGGCTGTGGAGAAAAGGTCTCTTACTCGACTTGCCCCAACTCCTACAAACATCTCAACAAACTCAGAACCGGCAATAGAAAAGAAGGGAACCTCAGCTTCACCAGCCACCGCTCTGGCCAGCAGAGTTTTCCCGCATCCCGGCGGCCCCATTAGTAAAACTCCTCGAGGGATTCTGGCCCCCATGTTCAAAAATTTTCTTGGGTTTTTCAAAAAATCTACTACCTCTTTTAATTCTTCTTTAGCTTCAATTAAACCGGCCACGTCTTTGAAAATGATTTTTTCTTTAGGATGGCCATCGGCTCCAAAAAGCCGGGCCCTGGCTTTAGAAAAGTTAAAAGCCTGCATGGCTCCGGCCTTGGCCTGTCGGAAAATCATCCAGAAAAGGAAACCGAAGATTAAAAGGGGAAATAAAATTAAAGAAATTGGTCCCAGCCAATACATAAATCCTCTTTCTTCTTTGGATTCAATTTCCACTTTTTGGAATTTTTCTTGCTCTACTCCATAGTTAATTAAAGATTGAGAAAGAGCAGCTTCCACTTCTTTTCTTGATTTGGCTTCAGAATTATCCTGATAGGTAATTAAAATATCATTCCCGGAAATTACAATTTTTTTTACTTTCTCCTGATTAATATCTTCCACCAACTGGCTAAGGGGAATTTCTTTTTCTTTTTCAAAAGGACGATAAACCAAAGTAAAAACTCCCGAAATAACCAGGAAAATCAAAAGGATGAATATAAGATTTTTAAATAGAGGTTTCATAACTTTCTATTATACATATTCTAACATAAATTTCAAGGATGTAAAAAGCCCCTTCACACTTTCGTGATCCAGGGCTTTTTCCTTAGGGATAGGTGAAGCTTTTTACTTAGATTTAGCTTCTGTTTTGCTTCTTGCTGGTTGCTTTTTCTCTGTTTTGGGCTGAGGAGCAGGTTCTAACCGGATCGCTGCTAGAAGAATTCCCAAGAAGCCGCGGAGCTCCTTAAAAACCTCTTCGGGCAGTCTTCCGCCTAGTCCTAGTCGTCCTTCTTTCAGATCGCGAACGGTTATATACCGTTCGTTCTCTCCCAGCTCGGCAAAGAACTCTTGGAGTCTGCCAACCGCCTCAATTGGCCTTATTACTTGGCCGTCGCACTCCACTAAGAAGTGTGACTCCGGAACCGGGTATTTCTGCTGGTTCCTAGGATTGGTTTCCTCCCGACGGGGAAGATAACCGTAGGCCGTTCCTACCGGTGTTGGATCTTCAGTGGCAACTCGACTCAGGGTCAATCCCTCAGTAGCTTTCGCTTTGAGGGCTATCACCGCTTCCTGGTAGGCATTCCCTTTTCCCTGGCGGTACTCTCGATTAGCTGATTGAAGCTTTCGGAGCTCAGCATCAAGGGCTTTACTCCCGGCGGTTATTTTGTCAGTCGCATCGGGAACAAGCTCATAGATTTTACCCTCGTGAAAGATGACGTGAGATTTTCCTTTCGGATCGATTGTTTCTCTATAGCGCCTATCTTCTATAGCTTGGTAGAAATACTTACCAAACTCTTCGGGTTTTGCCTGGCGAACTTCTTCCAAGAGAGCAGCGAATCTGGTGTGCTTTTGGATACCCTCATCTTCTACCAGGAGTTTCTCTCGAGCTGCTTCCAGGGTTTTCAGCCGGTGCTGAAGAGATGGGGTGAGTTCCAGCTTTTCGGGGTCTGATTTAATCTTAGCGATTTCCCGCTCTATGGGTGCCAACTTCTCTCCCGCTCCTTCAGCGAACTGTTTTCGCCTCCGGTATTCCTCATCAGCCGCCACTTGTTCTTCCTTGGTCATCGGTTTAACCTTGATTTCCTCGAGGTTCGGCAGTTCCAGTAGCCCGTCACTGAGGTCCTCTCTCGGAACCGTAACTTTTCCCGGCATGCCCTCAATGGCGAGTACCACGTTCTCCGAACAAACCCCGAGAATTTCCCCTTTTTTCCCAGCCATGATTCCTCTATGAATTTCCACTACCTTGCCCTTTTCCAATACTTTCTGTGACTGTGACATGGTTGTTGCCCTCCTTCTTCTAGTTTATTTTGTCTCGGTGGATTTTTTATAAATCCACCCCTCTCATCATCAGAAATCTGCACTCGTTTTGGCTTTGCCAAATCTGTATACCTCCTTTAATTTTGCCTATCCCTTTAAGTTGTTAACAAGGTATTGTAGCATATAACAAAAAATCTGTCAAGACCCTTTGGCACTTTTACCAAGAATCCTGACAGATTTTATTATATTTAACTTACTTTCTACTTTTTGGCCTTATCCATGTTTTTAAATATTTGTTCTATATCTTCCAGATGGGCCTCGGTCGCTCTTCGGTTAGCTTCGGTAGCTGAATTAGCTATCATTATCCGATAAGCCTCTTTTATTGATTCCTGGTTTTCCGGGTGAGCACTGCATCTCACTCCCGCCTCTTTCCTTATCCCGAAGGGGATAGGGGGAAAGTAATGAAACTTTGTATCTCCATTTGGCATACTTTCTGTCAATACCCCTCCGGCTATTATTGCTCTATAAGGAGCAATCTCTCTTTCGCTTATCCTAACGGCCAGCCGGCCGTAGAAAATCCCGGTTTCCTTATTTCCTTCACCTTTTTCCTCGTCCTCAAGATTCCTAAGAGCAAAATACAATTCTTTGATGTAGAATGGCTTTAGTGACCCTCCTATTACCTTTCCTTTTATCACTTTTCCAATTACTATCCAAAGAGAACCATTTTCACTACTGCTCTCTTTTTGATATATCTCTAAAAGAACATCTTTCAGATTTTCCTGGGCTGTCTCGATTTCCACTACTGTTGTCTCAATTTTGTTTCTTTGATAATCTCGGCGTTTTGCCTCTATCCTTCGCACCGCTCTATCAATCTGAGTAGTGCTCTCTCTTACATTTTCTTCCCCGATGTTTTTTATCCATCTGGGAACAAATCCATTCTCGGCCATTTTTAATTTCTCCTCTTCTCCTTTTTTTAGGATTTGCCAAGCTGGGTTGACCCCATATTATATCCCAAAACAAGAAACTTGTCAAGAGTCGGTCACTGGTTTCAATGACATCCGGTGTTCTTTGGAATCGATTTGTAAAATTTTAAAATCGTATTTTTTACCGAGTTTAAGATTTTCTTCCATTTTGGTTTTGGTGCCGAATTCAGAAATATGGACCAGCCCCTGGATTTGAGGAGTAATTTCCACAAAAGCACCAAAAGGATTAAATTTGGTGACTTTAGCTTTGACTATATCCCCTTTTTTGTATTTTTTTTCGATTCCTTCCCAGGGATCTTTCTTTAGAGCCTTCAAAGATAAAGAAACTCGCCCGTCCTCGGTAATTTCAATAATTTTTGCTTTAACCTTTTGGCCCGCCTTAATTACTTCGGAAGGATCTTCAATTAATTGCCAGTCCAATTCAGAAATATGAACCAGCCCTTCTAATCCTTCGGCGGAATCCGAACCAAACCTTAAGAATGCTCCAAAATCAACAATTCCGGTAATTTCCCCTTTCACTACATCTCCCACTTTATATTTTTTTAAGATTTCTTTGATTTTTTGGGTTTCTTTAGCTTTTTCAGAAAAAATCAATTTTTCTTCTTTGGGATCCAAGCTAAAGACTTTGACTTTTAATTCTTTACCAATTAAAGTTTGGAGGCTTTGTAGAATTTTAGTTTTATCTGCTCCTTCCACCCGAGGATAATGTTCTGTAGACAATTGGGAAACCGGTAAGAATCCCTGAATTCTTTCAATTTCTGCCAGAAGCCCTCCCTTGTTAGCACCTAAAATTTTCACAGTTACTGTTTCATCGTTTTCTTTGATCTTGCGGAGCCTCTCCCAGCTAATTTCTTTTCCGGCTTGGGCTAAAGACAGCTCAATGTAGCCGTCTTCATCTCCCAAAGTAATTATTTTAGTAAAAACCTTATCTCCAATTTTTAATTTTTTTAGAGTATCTCTGGCTGCGTAGAATTCTTTGCCAAAAATTATTCCGGTTCCCCAGGGACCCAAATCTAAATAAACTGCCGATTGGCCTACAGCTAAAATTTGGCCTTCAACGATTTCAGCCACTTTGGGTGGCTTCAATATATTATTTTCTGGGATTTTCTGCATATTTTACAACCTATCATAAAAATCCTAGTTTGTAAAGCAAATGAATCTGTGATAAAATAACCAAAAGTTATGCATATTATTTGGAAGGGACAATTTCGTTTTCAGCTCATAGCTGCCCCGGTTAAGGGTGAGCAGGTCTATATTAATATTGATTCGCCAAAAGTTGAAATAAAAACCGGCAATGGACCTGCTTTTTTAATTGAGGGACCCGGTGAATATGAAGTAAAAGATATATTTTTGCAAGGGATTTTTGCATCTTCGCAAAATACTATTTATACTATCGAAGCCGAAGGAATCCGGCTTTGTTATCTGGGAAATTTTGACCAAACAGAATTGACTCCCGACCAACTGGATAAACTCGGCGACATTGATATTTTAATGGTACCGGCTAGGATGGCCAAAATTGTTTCTCAAATTGAACCGAGGATGGTAATCCCGATGGGAGAAGGGGTTAATAAATTTTTAAAAGAAATGGGCAGAAAGTCAGTCCAAACCCAGCCCAAACTTTTGATAAAAAAGAAAGATCTGCCGGAGGAAATGAAAATTGTAGTCCTGAAACCCTAACTAAATGGCTAAAGCAAAACAAAAACAATCTAATACTGAAGTAGGTCACATCAAGCCCAGGGAGATTGTGGAGGAAATGAAAGAATCTTACATTGATTATGCAATGTCGGTGATTATTTCTCGGGCCTTACCCGATGTCAGAGATGGCCTAAAACCGGTCCACCGCCGAATTTTGTATACGATGAACGATATGGGATTAACCCATGCTGCGAAATTCAGAAAGTCAGCAACGGTGGTAGGAGAGACCATGGGAAAACTGCATCCTCATGGCGATGCCTCAATTTACGATGCCTTGGCCAGAATGACCCAAGATTTTTCTTTAAGGTATCCTTTGATTCAGGGCCAAGGCAATTTCGGTTGTTTCACTAAAGACACCAAAGTAAAATTAACCGATGGAAGAAATTTAACATTTGAAGAATTAATAAAAGAAGCAAAACGAGGAAAGAAAAATTATACATTTAGTTTTAATCCTCAATCTCAGAAAATAGAAATTACCGAGCTTAAAAATCCAAGATTAATCCGACAAAACGAAAAGATAATGGAGGTTATCCTAGATAATGGAAAAAAGATAAAATGTACTTTAGACCATCGATTTATGTTGAGAAACGGGAGTTATAAAGAAGCTAAGGATTTAGAACCAGGCGAGTCTTTAATGCCAGCTTACACAAATTTATATGATGGGGAAGATAAAAATTTAAAAGGATATGGAATAGTATATCAACTAGTAAAAGATAAGCGGGAGTTTATTCATCATTTAGCCGACAGATGGAATTTGGAAAACAAAGTTTATAAAAAAAATGCTGGCAGAATAAGACACCACAAAGATTTTAATAAGTCCAATAACAATCCGGATAACATCATTAGAATTCAATGGCAGGATCACTGGAAATATCATAAAGAAATTGCCTCCAAGCACCACAAAAATAACCCAGATTATGTGAAGAAAATTGCAGAAGGGAGGCGGAAATTTTGGGGAGATAAAAGGAATATAGAAGCTTACTCTAAACGAATGACCGAAAGAAACTTGAAAAATTGGAAGAATGAAAATTATAGAAAGAAAATGAGCAAGACCTTAAGTGAAGTTAATAAGGAATATTTAAAACAACACCCCGAAGTAATTGAAAGGTTTAGTAAAACGGCCTCCGAAACATTAAAGAGATTATGGAGAATTCCGGAATATAGAAATTTATTCCATGAAAAGATTGTAGCTAGTAATAAAAGGAGAGAAACTAATTTAACTGGGAAAATAAAATTTCTAAAAATATGTCAATATTTAAACAATAATAATCTTTCTTTAAATAAGGAGAATTTTGAGAAAATAAGAAAAGAGAGGTTTGGGATAAAAAGTTTTACGAGCTGGGACTGGGGGATTAAAAAATATTATAGCAGTAACCAGCGATTGTTATTATTTGAAATCAATAATAACAAGGTAAACCATAAAGTAGTCAAGGCCAAAGTCCTTCAAGAGAAAGAAGACGTTTATGACTTAATGACTGAACCTTGGCATAATTTTCTTTTAGATGCTGGAGTGTTCGTTCACAACTCGATTGATGGGGACCCACCATCAGCTATGAGATATAGTGAGGCGAAGCTTTCAAAAATTGGCGAAGAAATGCTTCGGGACATCTGGAAAAACACAGTTGACTTTACTGATAACTACGATGGAACCAGAAAAGAGCCGACTGTTTTACCTTCTCCTTTGCCTCAGTTATTATTAAACGGCTCTTTGGGAATTGCGGTAGGGATGGCTACTAATATTCCTCCCCATAATCTTTCTGAGGTAGTGGATGCCTGTGTTTATTTAATTGACCATCCTAAAGCCAGCACCGAAGACCTTTTTAAATTTGTCAAAGGACCAGATTTTCCAATCGGAGGCAGCATTTATAATTTAAGAGAAATTATTGAAGCCTATTCCCAGGGGAAAGGTGCAATTATCACTCGGGGCAAAACTGAAGTTGAAGAAAGCAAGAAAACCGGAAGAACTCGAATTATTATTACCGAAATTCCTTTTCAGGTTTTAAAATCCACCTTAATTGAACAATTGGCTCATTTAGTTCAGGAAAAGAAAATTGAGGGAGTAAAAGATATTAGAGATGAATCAGACAAAGAAGGAATGAGAATTATGATTGAACTTTCCAGAGATGCCTATCCCCAAAAAATTCTAAATCGTCTTTATAAATTTACCGACCTCCAAAAAACCTTCCATTTAAATATGTTAGCTTTGGTAGATGGAATTCAGCCCCGGGTTTTATCTTTAAATGAAGTTTTAAATTATTATCTTTTGCATAAAAAAGGAGTAGTTTTAAGGCGGACTCACTATGATTTGGAGAAAGCCAAAGAGAGAACCCATATTTTAGAAGGACTTCACAAGTGCTTAACCAAAATTGATGAAGTAATTAAAACCATAAAAACTTCAGCCGATAGAGAAGAAGCTCAAAAGAATTTAATAAAACGGTTTAGGTTAACCCAAATTCAGGCTTCAGCAATCTTAGAAACAAAACTAGCGGCTTTAGCTAAACTGGAGAGAAAGAAAATTGAAGATGAACTGAAAGAAATGAAAGCTAAAATTAAAGAATATATTGCTTTTTTGAAAAGCCCCCAAAAAGTAAAAGAATTGCTCAAAAGAGAATTAAAGGAAATTAAAGAAAAATTCGGAGATGAAAGAAGGACTAAACTTTTCACTCAAAAAATCGGAGAAATTGCCGAAGAAGATTTGGTCCCCCAGGAAGAAACCATCATTACCTTAACTAAGGGAGGTTATATTAAAAGAATCAACCCCTCTCTTTATAAAAAACAGAAAAGAGGAGGAAGAGGAATGATAGGGATGAAAACTATGGGAGAAGATGTGGTGGAGCATTTCCTGACTGCTATGACTCACGACCGCCTGCTTTTCTTTACCGACTCCGGGAAGGTTTTTTGCACCTCGGTTTACGAGATTCCAGAAGGCGCTCGGGTGGCCAAAGGCCGGGGTCTTCTCAATTTCCTGGAAATATCCCCTCAAGATAAAGTTTTATCTTTGCATCCCTTAGGGAAGGAAGACAAAGAGTTGGGCATTAAACATTTAGTGATGGTCACTAAAAATGGTATAATAAAAAAGACGCCTCTGGAAGAGTTTGAAAATGTGAGAAAATCGGGATTGATTGCTATTTCTCTTAGAAAAGGAGATTCTTTGAGAAGCGTGCGCAAAACCACCGGTTCCGATGATATCATTTCAATCACCAAGAAGGGTCAGTCTATTTGTTTTAAAGAAAAAGAGATTAGGTCAATGGGCAGGCCGGCTTCCGGGATTCGAGGGATTCGGTTGAAGAAAGGGGATGAAGTCATTGCTCAGGATGTGACTACGGCCAAATGCCAGCCGGGTAAATGTTATCTTTTGGTAGTAACTGAAAATGGTTTTGGGAAGAGAACTGATTTACGGGAATATAGATTGCAGGGGAGGGGAGGCTCGGGGATTATTACTGCCAGAATAACCCCCAAGACCGGTAATTTAGTTTCGGCAATGCTTTTAACCGGCGAGGAAGAAGATTTAATTGTTATTTCCCAAAAAGGCCACGTGATTCGAACCAAAGTTGGTTCTATTAGCAAGTTAAATCGGGCTACCCAAGGAGTTCGAATTATGAGACTGGAGCCCGGAGATAAGGTGGCCTCGGCCACGTGCATATAATATTGCCTCGCTTTAATGGATCAAGATTTTCTCAATCCAGCTAAAATCTTAAATCAGCTCGAATTACGAGCAGACATGACTGCGGTCGATTTTGGTTGTGGCTCCGGGGGCTGGGTGATTCCTTTGGCAAAAAGATTGGAGGAAGGAAAAGTTTACGCTATTGATATTTTGGAAGAACCTCTTTCTGTTTTGGAAGGTAAAGCCAAGGCCGAGAAAATTTTAAACATTGAAACAGTGATAGCCGATGTTGAAGAGGGGACCAAACTTCTGCCGGAATCCTGTGATTTAGTTTTAATGACCAATCTTTTATTTGAATGTGACGATAAAAAAAGAGTTTTAGAAGAAGGAAAAAGGGTTTTAAAGCCGGGCGGAAAGATTTTAGTGGTGGATTGGATAAAAGACAATCCTCTGACGAAAGAAATAGAATACGTGTCTTTTGACGAAATTAAAAATTACGCCCCAGAGCTTAGCTTAAAATTAGAAAAAGAATTTTCCGCCGGCACTTACCACTACGGTTTGGTATTTTCGAAATAAACATAGTATAATAAAACCATGAGCCCCGTTAGAAAACTTTTCATTCCCATTTTCCTGGCCGTTTTATTTCTCGGCATTTTCGGCTTGGTAAATGTGGTTGAGGCACAGGAGCCTCCTGGTCCGTTGCCCTGGGGTTTGGGAGAGTTTAAAATTGAGAATCCTTTGGCGGCGGATACCTTTGAGGAAGTATTAGACAGATTAATTAATTTTATCTTTTGGGTGGGGATTACTGTAGCTCCGGTGATGTTAATTATTGCCGGCTTTATGCTGGTGACGGCTCTGGGCGACCCAAAGAGAGTAGAGACAGCTAAGAAAATGATTTTGTATACCCTAATTGGTTTAGCGATAGTGATTCTTGCCAAAGGTCTGATTGCCGTGCTAAAATCAATACTAGGAGTAACAGGAGGTTAAAATTTGCAAAGGTCGAAAATTAATTTAAAAATAAAAAAGTTTTATGAAGAAGTTTTTATCAGGATTAGTTTTAGCAAGTTTATTAGTAGTGCCGGTGATTGGTTTAGCACAGGAAGTGCCGCCCGATGAAGCACCGCCGGGACCCCAAACCGGTGTAGAACTGATTCTCTTAATTGAGAACATAGGGAATTGGGCTTTTACCATTCTGCTGGTAGTGGCGGTAATATTTCTGATAGTTGCTGGATTTTTGTTTGTAACTGCCAGCGGTGACCCGGAAAAAGTCAACAAAGCCAGGGGAATGTTAGTTAATGCCTTGATTGGGATAGCCGTAGCTTTATTAGCCAAAGGATTGGTGGCGGTGATTACAAGTATTTTGTCTGGTTAGACACTTCAAGATTTAATTTAGATTTTTAAAATCAGCCCTCGTGATAAGGGAGGGTTGGTTTTATAAAAGCCGAGGTGGTGAAACTGGGAAACACGTAGGATTTAGGATCCTATGGCGAAAGCTTTGTGGGTTCGAATCCCACCCTCGGCACCAACCAAAACCCGCCGCGTTTGACGCGGCGGGTTTTTTATTCTTCACTCTCTATTGTTATTTTTTTCCGTTTTTTTCGGTGGAGTTTGGGTAGTTTTAAGGTTAAAATCCCGTTTTTTATTTTGGCTCGGATCCGGACGTCGTCCACTTCTTCCGGCAGAATTATCTTTCTGGAAAAAGGACCCCAATAACACTCCTGATAAAAATATTTTTTTTCTCCTTCTTCATTGGGTTTTTGCCGGCTGCCGCTGATAGTGACTAAATCATTCTCAATAGCAATGTCTAAATCTTCGGCTTTCACTCCGGCCAGAGTAGATTGAATTACAAAATTTTCGTTGGTTTCGTAAACATCAACCGCCAATTCTCCTTCAGGGAGAGGGGTCAGTTTTTCCTCAAGCTTTTCCTCAAGTTTTTCCACTTTTATTTTTTTTGGCTTCTCCCGAGTCTTCTTGCCCACCGAAGCTTTAGCGGAGGCGGGGGCGGAGAAGGGTTCTTGAGGAGGTTTAAGCTCTTTTTTTAGTTTATCAAAAAAACTCATGTTATTTTACAGACGCTTTTTAGTTTTTTTAGTTTTTTAAAACCTAAAGAAACAAAAATAGCCAGACTAATTAAAATTATTATGGGAAGGATAAACTTTAGGTTCCCCTCTATTTTCATTATAGAGAAATTATAAAGTCCATGCAAGAGCATCACCGTGAATAATCCCAAGCCCAACATTTTAAATCTATTTTTCGGATTAAAGAAAGATAGGGCCAGAAAATAACCTAAAAGTCCCGAGCAAAGAGCATGCAAGAAAGTTGCCCCAACAAACCGGAAGGAGCTTACCACCACTGTTTCAAAAAGCTGAAAGGGATTAAGCAAAGGAAATAAAACTAAAAGGTTTTCTAAAGCGGCAAATCCCAAAGCAGCAATAACCATATAAAGCATCACATCTAAGGGTTCATCAAATTCCGGGTCTTTTAATACCCTTTTTTTCACCACCAGATATTTTACAGCCTCCTCTACCAGAGCTACCCCAATAAAAACATAAAGAATTTCGAGGAAAAAAGGAGGAAGAGATAATTCACTTAATTTTTCAGCGAACCCCAATTCTATTAAGGCGGCAGGAAGAGTAGCCGCCATTCCCAAAAAGAAGACTTTTAAAATCATGGAGTTGGACTCGGGGTGGCTGTCTTTTCGCAAGAAAAACAAAAGCCAGATAATACTGGGAGCTAAGCCAAAAAAGATATAAATAGGGTAGCTCATAATATGGGTTACTTAACTTGGTTAAGCAATAAGCCCTAAGTAGGCCAGGATTCAATCATTAAACTTTTCTTTTTATTCTTCATTGGTAATTTTTGGTAAATTTCCTCGGTAATAAAAGGAACAAAGGGATGCAGAAGCTTCAGAGAAGTCAGCAATACATATCTTAAGGTAGCTCTGGTCTCGGCATCATTTTTATTTTTTGATTCCTCAATAAATTTATCGCAAAAATCATGCCAGAAAAAATCATAAAGAGTATGGGCCGTCCTCCCAAATTGATAGGTATCCAAGTCCCTGTTAACCGACTTTATGGTTTTGTTTAACTGTTTAATAATTTTTAATTTTAAATTGTTATTTTGCATTTTGTATGCAACTCTCCGGGGAGTCTGCTTCGCATCCAGTGCATTTTGCATTAAAACAAATCTACTGGCGTTCCATATCTTGTTACAAAACTTGCGTCCCATTACTATATTATCCTCAGTGAATCTTAGGTCTTGTCCTCCCATAACTTGGTAGGCGATGCCAAATCTGGTGGCGTCAGCTCCGTATTTTTCAATCAGATTGACGGGGTCAATGCCGGTACCCAAAGATTTTGACATTCGCCGGCCCTCTCTAGTCAAGACCGTAGGGTGAACATAAACGGTCGAGAACGGTTCTCGACTCATAAATTCCATTCCGGAAAAAATCATCCGGGCCACCCAGAGATTAATAATCCCCCGATCAGTAGATAAAACATCAGTTGGATAAAATCTTTTAAGGCCTTTGGTTTTTTTGGGCCAACCAAGCGTGGCAAACGGCCAGAGCGCAGAAGAGAACCAGGTATCCAGAACATCATCCACTCCTTTAATTGGGATTTTTTGGCCCCACCACAATTGGCGGGAGATGCACCAATCTCTGATATTCTTCAACCAGTCAAAGTAGATTTTTTCCCACCTTTTTGGCACGAAATTTACTTCCCCGGTTTTTTTCGCCAATTCATTCATTTTCAAAAACCATTGTTCCGATGGGATTATTTCTACCGTGCTCCCGCAGCGATAACATTTAGGAACTTGATGGGTATAGTCTTCAACTTTTTCCACCAAGTCAGACCTGGTTAATTCCTCGACAATTTTCTCTCGGGCTTCAAGGGTTTTCATTCCCTGGTAGAAGGGGACGCCCGATATTTCCCCCTTTTCATCAATTACCTGAATCATTTCTAAATGATGCTTTAGGCCAATTTCGTAATCGGTCATATCATGGGCCGGGGTAATTTTTACCGCTCCCGTACCGAACTTGGGGTCAACCAATTTGTCAGCGATAATTGGAATTTTCCGGTTGACCAAAGGTAGGATTACTTTTTTACCAACCAAATTTTTGTATCTTTTATCTTTGGGATTAACTGCGACCGCTGTGTCTCCCAACATAGTCTCTGGCCTGGTAGTGGCAACGGTGACGTGGGGAGAATATTTTATGTACCACAAATGGCCTTTTTCTTCCTTGTATTCCAGCTCTAAATCCGACAAAGAGGTGCCGCAACGGGGGCACCAATTGACAACTCTCTTGCCTTTGTAAATCCAACCTTTTTTATAGTAATGTAAAAAAGCAGTTTCCACTGCTTTGACGTATTCTTTATCTAAAGTAAAACGAGTTCTTGACCAAT
>Ga0114920_10000976_pt1 | contig 12944 bp, 13 predicted proteins | sample ChitaG_FD_88683 | JGI IMG/M metagenome (GOLD analysis project Ga0114920, IMG submission 88683) | Deep subsurface microbial communities from South Pacific Ocean to uncover new lineages of life (NeLLi) - Chile_00310 metaG | ecosystem: Environmental > Aquatic > Marine > Oceanic > Sediment ... | reverse complement strand
TGCAGATCAACCCGATCTGGACTCTCGGCCCGTACAAACCATCCCAGGTCTCGGCGGGCAGCGCGCCGGACTTCTACATGATGTGGACCGACGGACTGTTACGCGTCTGGCCGGACTGGGAGTTCTACCCGTGGGGCCACACGATTCCCCAGAGCAATTGGGTCGTGGTGGGTATGGGCCTGATCCTCGGCCTGCTGATCGTCTACCCGTTCCTGGAACGAAAGTTTTCCCACGACGACGCTCACCACAACCTGTTGCAACGTCCTCGGGACGCACCGACACGCACCGCGGTGGGCTCGGCGGCGATCGCCTTCTACCTCGTGTTGACGTTCATGTGCATGAACGACATCATCGCGCTGAAGTTCCATGTCTCGCTGAATGCCACCACCTGGATCGGCCGCGTCGGCATGGTGTTGCTGCCTGCAATCGTGTACTTCGTCGCCTACCGCTGGTGTGTTGGACTGCAGCGCAGTGACCGCGACGTGCTCGAGCATGGCGTCGAGACCGGCATCATCAAGCGACTCCCCCACGGTGCCTACGTCGAATTGCACCAACCGCTCGGGCCTGTCGACGAGCACGGCCACCCGATTCCACTGGATTACCAAGGTGCGGCATTGCCCAAGCGGATGAACAAACTCGGGTCCAGCGGCGCGCCCGGCTCGGGCAGCTTCCTCTACGGCGATCCTCCCTCCGAGAACGAGGCACTCACCTCGGCCGAACACGCTGCCGAGCACCGGGCCCTCTCCGCGTTGAAAGAGCACCAGGATTCGACCAGCGCGTCCGAAGGCTCTAACGGCTCCGACAGCTCCGACGGCTCACCCAACGGTCAGCATTAGGCCCAACGGTCTTCCATTAGGAGGAGACCCCCGACGGCCATCAATCCGGCTTCGGCCGGCAAGTCCGTGAGGGATGGGCAAGGCCCTGAGGGATGCGTTGGCCTATATCAGTGAGGTGGGAGTCGGTATGGGTCGATGACCGTCGGCGTCAGTAACCTCAATCGGCGTCAGTCGATTGAAGGATGCGGAGTTCGCGCAGCGCGTACCACGGGATCGCTACCATCCCCAGCGTGATCGCGCCGGCGATGCCATAAGGCACCCAGGCGACGGTATCGCTGCCGACAGCCATCAGGTAGGTCGACACCGCGATCAGTAGCGTTGCGAGACCCATGGCACAGGCGATTCCCGCGGAGCACCGCAGCCACAGCTGATCGATCGCGGCCGCTGGTTGCGCGTTCGGCTCAGCCGCTAGCGAACCGCCAGGCTCGGGCTCCGCTGCCGGCGTCACCCTCAACTTCTCGGTGGGCGCATCGGTGTCGGGTGCCGGAGCCTTCGGCGCAGCAGCCTGAGATTCCGTCGCAGCCGCCCGAGATTCCGGGGCGGCAACCTCAGCCTCTGGCGCAGCCGCCTGAGCTTGTGACTCAGGGGCGGATTCCACCAGGGCGGCGCGGCGTGCCCGCAGAAGCAGCGGCACTGCCGCCACGATCACCGCCGCGGAGACCGCGATGACGGTGTAGAGGATCCAGGGCGTGCCCGACTCGCCGCTGGCCACGGTGTGCCCACGGGACAAGTCGACCAATGCCACTATCGCCGCCACCCCCGCCCCGAGTGCCGCCAACCAAACAGCTGCGGCGCTGCCGAGCAAGATGCGGTCGATGCGGTCCACCTCAGAAAAGTCGAAGCCAGAGGTCTGTGGCGAGCGGTCTGCGTTATCAATGAGGTATGTCATCAGCTGTGTGATCTGCCTAGCAACTTGTCTTAGCGGCGTTGTTGGTGTTCGACGACAGTACAGCGCCGTCGCTCGTCGTGATCGAGCAGTTCAGCCGGCTCACGAAAAACAGGCTCGACGCTCGCACGGAACCGACCTCGGACTGCGAGATGGGAGTGACCGTCAGCGACCAAGGGATGTAGACGTTGCGCTGCGTACGGCTGCGGCCGGACGCGTCGACGTACGTCACGGAGATGATGTCGCCGGGCGCCTTCGTGCCGGTGACGGAGTAGGTGACCTGCCGTGGGCCGGCCCGCGTAGGCGGTGCAGGCGGCGGCGCCTCTTCGGTGGCCGGCGGCGCAGGCGGCGGCGCCTCTTCGGTGGCCGGCGGCGGGGGCGGCGGCTGGGTGACCGTTATTGTCTCGGGTGGCGGCGGGGGGGGCTCCTCACTCGGGGGGGACGGTGGAGGCGGTGGAGGCGTAGCTGGGATGATCTCGTCCTGGACGGGCGGCGCCGATTTGGTGGCCGTCTCAGGCGTCGCCACGTTGTCGGTGTCGGTACGGGTCACCAATACTGACACCGACACGACCAGAGCGACTGCCGCGACGATCGCGACAACGCCGACCACCCATGGCCACCGAGGTGGTGGGACCTGCGGCTCGCCGACATCGGCTGCGGGGTCGTAGTTCTCGTAGTCGTAGAGCGATGCGTCGGCGGGCAAGTAAGGGCTGCTGCCGAACTGCTCGGACTCCGGCGCCGAATACGCCTGCGAGTAGTGGTCGGTGTCGTCTGGGTGTGAACTGGCGCTGCTGGCGCTACTGTCGCGCGAGCCTCGTGGGGCCCCCAGTGCCGGTTCGTCCGACGATGGCTGGCCGCCAGGCTGCACACCTGGGAGATCCGCCCCGTCAGGGTCACGTCCCGGGGGATTCGGCCCGCTCATCTCCGTCCATCCTTCTCGACAGTTTCTCCGACAGCGGTGGTGCCCTCAGCGGCCCACAACGCCTGGGCAACACTACCCAAAGGAGGCAGCTGAACAGGCCGATCAGCGCGCGGTCCGGGCGAACTCATAACCGGATTGTGACCTTGTTGGGGACCCGTGTCGACAGCAGGCATCGGCAACGGCTCAGTGCTTCTCGACTCCCGTGTGGTACTCGAAAACCAGGCCAGACACCGAAGCCAGCACGAAGCAGACACCGGCAAAGATCAGCCACGACAGCCACAACGCCACGCCGACCGCAGTGACCGAGGCCGACAAGGCAATGAATATCGGCCACCAGCTGTGCGGGCTGTAGAAGCCCAGCTCGCCAGCCCCGTCGGCGATCTCGGCGTCCTCGTAGTCCTCGGGCCGGGTATCCAGACGCCGTGCGACAAACCGGAAGAACGTGCCGGTGATCAACGTAAGGCCGGTGGTCAGCACGAGTGCGGTGGTGCCAGCCATTCGATACCGCCCAGCGCGAACATCGCCGTCAGACCGCCGTATACGACGGTTGTCAGCGCGAAGAAGGCGGTCAGGAACTCAAACAACCTGGCTTCGATATGCATGTGCTGCCCTACCTACTCGCCTGTGGGACCTGCGGTGCCAGCTCTCCGCGGCGGGTGTCGAACGGTTCGGTACTGACCGCCAGCGGCAGCTGGTTGATCGCCTGCAGGGCCTCGGCGTTCGTCTTTCCGGCTATGCGCTGGTCAAGGTAGGCCTTGAAGTCATTGGGCTCGACCACGCGTAGCTCGAAGTTCATCATCGAGTGATACGTGCCGCACATCTCGGTACACCGGCCGACAAACGCGCCGGTCTCGTAGATTTCGCTGACCTGGAAAACGTTGTCGGAGTTGTTTTGCACCGGGTTGGGCAATACGTCCCGTTTGAAGAGAAACTCCGGCACCCAGAAACCGTGGATCACGTCGGCCGCCGCCAGCACGAATTCGATCCGCTTGCCGGCAGGCACCACCAGAACCGGAATCTCCGACGAGGTGCCCAGCGTCTCGACCTTGTCGAAATTCAGGTATGAGCGGTCCTCGGGGTTGCGGCCGTCGATCGCACCGACAACCTCCTCACCGTGGCTGTCAACACCCTCGGGCTTGGAGACCATCGCCTCCTTGCGATCGTTATCGACGCCGTCGTAGGTGAAAGTGCCGTCGGCGAAGTCGACCTTCTGGTAGCCAAACTTCCAGTTCCACTGGAAGGCGGTGACGTCGATCACGACCTCGGGGTTGGGGTCCTTGTGCAGCATCCGTTCCTGCACTACGACCGTGTAGTAGAACAACACCGAGATGATCAGGAACGGGACTACGGTGAGCCCCAGTTCAAGCGGCATGTTGTAGCCGAACTGACGTGGCAGTTCCTGGTCATCCTTCTTCTTGCGGTGGAAAGCCACAGTCCAGAACAGCAGTATGTAGACCAGAGCGCCAACGACTAGCGCGGCTATCAGCGAGCCGATCCACAGTTCACGGTTGAGGTGCGCCTCTGGAGTGATGCCTCTGGGCCACCCCAGGCCTAGCGCCTCAGACCAACTGCACCCACTGAGCAGAACCGCAGTCCCGCCCAAGAGCACCGACACTGCCACCAACTTCAGGCCGCGAGCGGACACGTTGGCGCCTCCTCGAAATCTCGGGGCAGTCGATGGACCGACGGGCGGTCAGCCGAGTGCACTGAATACTACGCAGCGTAGACCACCCCGTGGGAATGCGGTGAAGCGACCGGGGAATGTGTCTGAGTCAATCTCTGCGCACCAGACTGATTAGGCATACTGGCGCAGTGTGCGGATTACTGGCGCTGGTAACCGACCCCTCCCACGAGGTGTCCCCCACCATCGTCGACGCCGTTTCCGGCGCTACCGCCCTGATGCGCCACCGAGGCCCCGACGAACCCGGGACCTGGAATGACGCCATTGGAGCCGGGCCTGCCGCGAGCCAGATCGTCCTAGGCTTCAACCGTCTGTCGATCATCGACATCGCCCACAGTCACCAGCCACTTCAGTGGGGGCCGACCGAAACGCCGGACCGCTACGTGATGGTGTTCAACGGCGAGATTTACAACTACTTGGAATTACGTGAAGCGCTGCGGTCCGAATTCGGCGCCTTCTTCCACACCGACGGCGACGGCGAGACGATCTTGGCTGCCTACCACTATTGGGGAACCGAGGCGCTGGTGCGGCTGCGGGGCATGTTCGCTTTCGCGCTATGGGACCGCGTCGAGCAAGAATTGTTCTGCGCGCGGGATCCATTCGGGATCAAACCGCTGTTCATGGCGACAGGGCCCGGTGGCACCGTGGTCGGCAGCGAGAAGAAGTGCCTCCTTGAGGTGGCCGACCCGCTGGGAATCGATCTCACCATCGACAGACGCGCCGTTCAGCATTACACGGTGCTGCAGTACGTGCCCGAACCCGAGACCCTGCACCAAGGCGTCCGCAGACTCGAGTCGGGCAGCTATGCGCGCCTGCGGCCTGGCAAGCAGCCGCAAGTCGGGCGTTACTTCACACCGCGCTTCGGCGCGGTGCCTTTTAGCGCTAGTTCGGCGCCTCGCTCAACTGCTGGTTCGTTGCCGCACAGCGAGCAGCAGCGTTACGACGAGATCACCGCGGTGCTTGAGGATTCAGTGGCCAAACACATGCGTGCCGATGTCACGGTTGGGGCATTTCTGTCCGGCGGCATCGACTCGACGGCCATCGCGGCGCTGGCCATGCGGCACAACCCACGATTGATCACGTTCACCACCGGCTTCGAACGCGAAGGGTTCTCAGAGGTCGACGTTGCCGTGGCATCCGCCGAAGCCATCGGCGCCCGGCATGTAACCAAGGTCGTCAGCCAGGCCGAATTTGTCGCCGCGCTTCCGGAGATCGTCTGGTACCTGGACGAACCCGTCGCCGATCCGGCGCTGGTACCGCTATTCTTCATCGCCCGGGAGGCGCGCAAACACGTCAAGGTCGTGCTCTCCGGCGAAGGTGCCGACGAATTGTTCGGCGGCTACACGATCTATCGGGAGCCGCTGTCGCTGAAGCCATTTGATTACCTGCCGCGTGGCCTTCGTAAGTCCGTGGGGAAGATGGCCGGGCCGCTGCCGGAGGGCATGCGGGGCAAAGGGCTGCTCCACCGTGGTTCGCTGACCCTCGAAGAGCGTTATTACGGGAATGCGCGGAGCTTCTCCGACGAACAGCTGCGCGCGGTGTTGCCGCGATTCCGCGACGACTGGATTCACACCGACGTGACTGCCCCGATCTACGCGCTGTCGCAGGGCTGGGACCCGGTGGCCCGCATGCAACATATTGACCTATTCACGTGGTTACGCGGCGACATCCTGGTCAAGGCCGACAAGATGACGATGGCTAACTCACTGGAGCTGCGGGTTCCGTTCCTGGACCCCGAGGTGTTCGCGGTGGCCTCGCGGCTACCGTACGACCAGAAGATCACCAGGGCCACGACAAAATACGCGCTGCGCCGCGCGCTGGAGCCGATCGTGCCCGCGCATGTACTCAATCGACCCAAGCTCGGCTTCCCCGTGCCGATCCGGCACTGGCTGCGTGCCGGCGAGCTGTTGGATTGGTCGTACTCGATGATCGATGCTTCCGCGGCGGGAGAGCTGATCGACTTGGCCGCAGTCCGGTCGATGCTGGACGAACACCGCAGCGGAGAAACCGATCACAGTCGGCGACTGTGGACCATGCTGATCTTCATGCTGTGGCACGCGATCTTCGTCGAGGAAAGCGTGACGCCCGAGATCAGCGAACCGACCTACCCTGTGCAGCTCTAGCATCAGGGGATCCTCGCAGTTGGCGATGCATCAGGCCAAAGCCGCTGCGGCTACCGGTCGGCGCCAAGCGCCTCCTCGGCTACCGGTCGGCGCCAAGCGCCTCCTCGGCTACCGGTCGGCGCCAAGCGCCTCCGTGATCTCCTGCCCGGCTGCTTCGCCGTACGCGCCGCTCAGCCGCGGCAGCGCCGAGCTGGGTTCCCAGGACCACTCTTGGGGCCCCGGCGCCTCAAGCACCAACGTCGCCACTAAACAGGCCAGCTGGGCTGCCCGCTCCAGCGACAACCCGGCATCACGCCCGGTGAGAAACCCCGCGCGGAAAGCATCGCCGATACCGGTTGGATCCTCTTGGTGGGTCTCGGGGACCACGTCGACGTGGATGAATGTCCCGTCGCACCCAACGATATCCACGCCGTTCTCACCCAGGGTCGTGATGCGCAGCTGGATCTGATTCATCACCTCGACCTCCGACCACCCGGACTTCTGCAGCAGCAAGTCCCATTCGTAGTCGTTGGTGAACAGATATGTCGCACCATCGATGAGCTGGCGGATCTCCTCGCCGGACAATCGGGCCAACTGCTGGCTCGGGTCGGCAGCGAAAGCCAGGCCGAGTGACCGGCATTCCTCGGTATAGAGGAGCATCGCTTCGGGGTCGTTTGCGCCGATGATGACGAGATCCGTTGCCCCGGTTTGGGATACGACGTCAGCCAACTTGATATCGCGGGCCTCTGACATGGCTCCGGGGTAGAACGAGGCGATCTGGGCCATGTCCTCGTCGGTGGTGCACACGAACCTGGCCGTGTAGGCCGACTCCGAGACGAGCACGCTGTCGCAGTTCACCCCGTTGGACGTGAGCCATTGTTGATACTCGTCGAAATCCTTGCCCACCGCAGCCACCAGCACCGGACTACCGCCCAGCGCGCCCATCGCGAACGCCATGTTTCCCGCGACACCACCGCGATGCACCACGAGATCGTCGACGAGAAAGCTCAGCGACACCTTCTGTAGGTGTTCGGGAAGGAGTTGCTCGGAAAACCGACCAGGGAAACGCATCAAATGATCGGTTGCGATCGATCCGGTCACCGCAATGGTCACAGGGGCCCACCCTTCATGTCTTTGGTAACACCCTCGATGATCTCCCCCCAGGTACTCGACGGAGGGCATGGAGAACGTCGCTCACCCTACTGCCGACCACCGAGACGATCCTCAGTCGCCCCTATCGTCGGCCGTCGACCGTGCTGGCAGCCACGTCAGGTGCGCTAGCCTGCCTACAAGTGCCCGCCGGCCAATCTGAATGCCAGAGAATCCGACCGAACTCCCCGGGAGCAATTTATGTCTGGTCCGTACCCGCCCCCATATGGCGTTGGACCAGTCGGCCCGAACATGAGTCCGGAAGGCTTTCCGCCGCAGTCCTACCCCCCAGCACAGCCCTACCCCAACGCCGGTATCGACGCGACGTACCCGGGAGCGCTGCCTCCGCCGGTTCAGTATCCCCGCCCCAATCGTGGCAAGTGGCTCATCGCGGGCGCCGCGGCCCTCGTTGTCGTCGTGTTCGTCGGTGTGATCGTCGCGGCGGCGCTCACGGGCGGTGGGGAGAAGCCCAGCTCCAGCGGGCTGCTCACCGAGGCTTCAGCACGTGTAGCGATTCAAGAATATCTGGACGCACTCTCAGACGGCGATGACGAGACCGTGGCCCGAAATACCCTTTGCGGGCTGTTCGACGCGGCCAATGAGCGCCGATCAGACCTCGCGCTCGCCGGCCTGTCCAGTGATGCGTTCCGCAGGCAGTACAGCATCGCCGAGGTGACCTCGATAGACAAGATGGTGCCGTTGTCTCCATCGCAGGCTCAGGTGCTGTTCACGATGCGGGTGGAGCCGGCGCGCAGCCGAAGGGGGAATCAGCCCCAGAAGGAAGAAGAACAAGCCATCGCTCAATTGCTGTCGGTCGACGGCGGGATTCTGGTTTGCTCCTACCTGCCACGGACCACCGGTCAGTACTGATCGGCCCGTGACCAGGCAGCGTCAGGCGGTCGACGAGCCGCGGTCGCCACAGCGCCGCAGCGTTGTCAGGCAATCAGTTGGTTGTCAGGCAATCAGTTGAACGAATCGCCGCAGGCGCATGAGCCGCTGGCGTTGGGGTTGTCGATCGTGAAGCCCTGCTTCTCGATGCTGTCGACGAAATCGATGCTCGCACCCTGCACATAAGGAGCGCTCATCCGGTCCACAGTGAGCGCTACGCCGCCGAACTCCACGGTCAAGTCGCCGTCGAGAGCGCGGTCGTCGAAGAACAGGTTGTAGCGAAGACCGGCGCATCCGCCTGGCTGTACGGCCATCCGCAGCGCCAGGTCGTCGCGGCCCTCTTGATCCAGCAGGGCTTTGGCCTTGGCCGCAGCAGCATCGGTCAGGATCACGCCGTGGGCCTCGGTAGCTTGACCAGCCTGCACTGCTGATTCGTCCTGAACAGTCATGGAATCTCCTGAGTGGATGGACATTGGGTGGAGTGGAGCAGCTCCCTAGCCGTGGAAGATCTCGCTCACCTTCCTCAACGGTACCTTGTTTCGCCGGTATTCCCCATTGCTCGCCACGTCTTGCTCACCACGTCGATGCCACCACCGACGCCAGACCGGTGAGTTGGTTGGCCGCATCCTCGATCGCGCGATGCACCGACCCGGCATGGTCGGTGATGGAGAACGCAGCGGCGATGCCGGCGGACTGTAGCGCGGATTTCTCCAGAGCAAGTTGTCCTGCCAGCACGAGCACCGGGATGTGGCGTGAGCGCGCGCCCGCAGCCAGCCCACTGACAACCTTGCCATGAAGGGACTGGTCGTCGAAGCGTCCTTCTCCGGTGATGATCAGGTCGGCGGTGGCGATATCGTCGGCGAGGGCGGTGTGTTCGGCGATCACCGCCGCTCCCGATGCGCGGCGGCCCCCCAGGGCGATCAGGGCTGCGCCGATCCCTCCGGCGGCGCCCGCGCCCGCGTCGTCGCTGACCATGCGCCCGGCAATCACCGCTAGCTCCTCGGCCCACGAGGTCAGGCGGCCCTCGAGGATCGCTACGGCGCCGGGGTCGGCGCCCTTCTGCGGCCCGAACACCGCCGCCGCGCCCTTCGGGCCGAGAAGTGGGTTTTCGACGTCGCTGGCAGCAATGACCTCGAGACCGTCGAAAAGCGCCCGCGCGGCAATCAACCCTCCCAGCGCCTCCACCATGCCGAGGCCGCCGTCGGTGCAGGCACTGCCTCCGAGACCGACGACGATACGGCCCGCGCCGGCCTCCCGGGCGGTGGCGATGAGCTGACCGACTCCCCTGCTGTGCGCGCTGAGCGCAGTGCGCACCGTCGGTGGCCCGCCGAGCAGCGCGAGGCCGCAGGCCTGCGCGCATTCGATGTAGGCGGTGACCGGTGGGGCGCAGTCAAGAACCCACAGCGCCTCGACGTGGTCGTCGAGCGGCCCGCTGACTCGAACGGTATGCACCTCACCGAGTCGACTGGCCAGCACGTCCACGAACCCCGGTCCTCCGTCGGATTGCGGCGCCAGGGTGAGTCGGTCCGTGGGCCGGGAACTGCGCCAACCCTGCGCGATGGACTGGGCTGCCTGTGCCGCGGTGAGACTGTCACCGAAGCAGTCCGGGGCGATCAGCACGCTGCGGGGGGCGCCCCCGTCTGTGTCGGTGTCACTGCTCGCCATCACGGCAGACTAGGGCCTGACTTGATGAACCGCATGCCAGGCACGGATCGGCCTCGCAGTTCGCGGACGGGGGCGGCGAAGTAACCTGGCAGTGTGAAACTGCTGGGCCGCAAGAACGATGATTCCGAGGATTCCCGGGACGACGGGGGCACGGTGCCCACCGACGACCACGACGACGTGAGGCCCGACGGCTCGTCGGGCCAAGGTGCCACCACGGCCCCAAAGGGCAAGCCGACTCCCAAGCGTAGTGAGGCCAGCCGCAAGCGTGGCCCAGTCGCACCCGCCCCGTTGACCAGTGCGGAGGCCCGGCGGCGCCGTAAGGAACTGGGTGGCCCGAAGCTGTCCCGCGGGGAGAAGAAGGAGCAGCGCTCAGAGCGGCGCACGGTCATGTCGCAGCGCCGCGAGAGGATGATGGCCGGCGAGGCCGCCTACCTGCTGCCTCGAGACCAGGGGCCGGTCCGCAAATATGTGCGCGACGTGGTGGATTCGCGGCGCAATATTCTCGGCCTGTTCATGCCATCGGCACTCGGGCTGGTTTTTGTGATGCTGGCGGTACCTTCGGTACAGGTGCAACAGCTGCTGTCACCGGCAATGCTGGTGCTGGTTCTCATCATGGTCATCGATGGCTTCGTGCTGGGCCGCAAGGTGAACCGCCTGGCGGATGAGAAGTTTGGGGACAACTCCGAATCGGGTTGGAAACTAGGCTTCTACGCTGCCAGCCGAGCCTCGCAGCTTCGCCGGATGCGCGCGCCGCGACCTCAGGTCGAACGCGGCGCCAGCGTCGTGTGACGCCGCCGGTGAGTTACTTTCCCGCCGTTCCCACTCCTGATCCCGAAGTTGCGGCGGCTGCGCGGGAGCGGCAGACCAGATTAACGAAGCCGCTCGGTGCGTTGGGTCGCCTCGAGGACCTCTCTGTGTGGGTGGCGGCTTGCCAAGGTGCATGTCCCCCAAAACAATTCGAGCAGGTTCGGGTGGTGGTGTTCGCTGGGGATCACGGTGTGGCTGCCAACAGGGTATCTGCGTACCCCGCGGAGGTCACCGCAGCGATGGTGGCGAACTTCGATGCGGGCGGCGCCGCAGTCAACGTGCTTGCCGCCCTGGCCGGCGCGGGCGTTCGAGTCGCCGATATCGCCGTCGATACCGCCGAGCCGCTGTCCCCCGCGATCGGCGGCCACAAGGTTCGCCGCTCCAGCGGCAACATCGCCTTGGTAGACGCGCTGACACCGGACGAGGTGGTCGAGGCGATCGAGGCGGGGCGACACATCGCCGATGAGGAGGTCGACGCCGGCGCTGACCTGCTGATCGCCGGTGACATGGGGATCGCGAACACCACGGCTGCGACCGCCCTGGTCGCCGCGTTGACTGACACCGAGCCGGTCGTGGCGGTCGGCAGAGGTACTGGAATCGACGACGCCGGTTGGGGACGCAAGACCGCCGCGGTTCGCGACGCCCTATTCCGGACGCGCAGGCTTTCGGCGGATCCCATTGCATTGCTGAAGACTTGCGGTGGCGCCGACTTGGCCGCCATAACCGGATTTTGTGCTCAGGCTGCGGTTCGACGCACTCCAGTGCTGCTCGACGGTGTCGTAGTGACGGCTGCAGCGCTGGTAGCCGAAAGGCTCGCGCCCGGTGCCAACCAATGGTGGCAGGCCGGTCACCGCTCAACCGAACCAGCACATTCACTTGCCTTACGCAGCCTGGAATTGGAGCCCATCGTCGATCTCGGAATGCGGCTGGGCGAAGGGACCGGGGCCTTGGTCGCGCTACCCGTCCTGCGTGCCGCCGTCGGCACGCTTGCGTCGATGGCAACCTTCGAAGAAGCCGGCATGGATACATGATCGCTTCTGTCGCAGGTGCTTTCGCATTTGCGACGGTTTTACCGACGCCGACAAGGCGCACAGCACAGGTCAGCCGCGGAGTGCTGACCGCGCTTCCAGTCGCTGGTATCGCCCTGGGAGCGCTGGCCGCAGGTGTGCAGTGGGTGGGCACGCAGGCGTTCGGCGACGGCAGCGCACTGGCGGGGGCGCTGGCGGTGACAGTACTGCTGGTGGCTACCCGCGGTCTGCACATCGACGGCCTGTCGGACACCACCGATGCGCTGGGCTGCTACGGCCCACCGGAGCGGGCACTGGCTGTGATGCGTGACGGCTCGGCGGGTCCGTTCGGGGTAGCGGCGGTGGTGGTGACGGTCTTGCTGCAGACCCTCGCCTTCGCCGACACCAATTGGCTGGCGGTGCTAGTGGCGGTAACCGCGGGCCGGGTGACCGCAGTAGCCGCGTGTCGCCGATCGGTTCCGGCGGCCGCGGGCAGCGTTCTGGGCCGGCAAGTCGCGGGCACCCAGCCCCTGTGGGTGGTGGGTCTGTGGGTGCTCGCGGTGGCTGCGTTGGCTATCCCGGCATGCGCCGCCTACTGGCAGGGACCGCTCGTGGTTCTCGTTGCGATCACAGGCGGCGTTGTTCTGGTTGCGCACTGCGTACGCAGGTTCGGCGGTATCACTGGCGATGTGCTGGGCGCCGCCGTCGAGGTGACGACGACGGTGGCCGCTGTCGGGATGGCGATCGGCTAAGAGTTGATTCATAAGTCTGTCCGTGCGGACTGTTGAACCGTTGGGGTGTTGCTTGTCCGCCTGTGCCGCCGACGTCCCCAGGTGTAGCCGTGGGGTCTGTTGCGGGGTAGGGCGGGGCGTTCCCCGTGTTCGGCAGAGGCCAGATCACTCTGGCTGCCATCCTCACCGGTTCCCGGCGTTGTGGCCGGGTTGTGGTGGATGGTTGACCGGACCGGCCCCTCTTGCTGGGCCGTATCCCGGATGACCGGG
>Ga0114920_10000975_pt1 | contig 12946 bp, 9 predicted proteins | sample ChitaG_FD_88683 | JGI IMG/M metagenome (GOLD analysis project Ga0114920, IMG submission 88683) | Deep subsurface microbial communities from South Pacific Ocean to uncover new lineages of life (NeLLi) - Chile_00310 metaG | ecosystem: Environmental > Aquatic > Marine > Oceanic > Sediment ... | reverse complement strand
TGGTGTCTACAGCATGGAAGGCGACTTCACCAACCTCCCGGGAGTCATCGAGGTTGCCAAGAAATACAACGCAAAAGTTATGGTGGATGATGCGCATGGCATCGGGGTCATGGGAAAAAATGGAAGGGGGACCTCCGAGCATTTCGGAGTCGAAGATGATATTGACCTGGTGATGGGCACATTCAGCAAATCTTTTGCCTCCCTGGGAGGGTTCGTCGCCGGAGATAAAAAAGTCATTTCTTACATCAAACATTTTGCTCGGTCCCTGATTTTCAGCGCGAGCATCACCCCGGCCTCTGTCGCAACAGTTCTGGCGACACTGGATATCATAGAGAATGAACCGGAGCGAAGAGAGAAATTGTGGAGTATCACAAAAAAAATGAAGGATGGATTCCAGGCCATGGGTTACAACACAGGCCCCACCGAAACCCCGATCATTCCAATCATCATCGGCACTGTTGAATTGACATTTCTGTTGTGGAAGCTCGTCAAAGAGGAGGGGATATTCACCAATCCCGTGATTTTCCCCGCGGTCCCTGAGGATAAATCTTTGATCAGGACCAGTTACTCGGCAACTCATACAGACGAACAGCTCGAGAGGGTGCTTGCGACTTTCGAGAAATGTGGGAAGCAACTGGTAATAATCAAATGAGAGGAACAGAAATCCAATCTTCCGGCGCTCCAATTCTCCTCTCGAATCAAGCCGGTCAATGAAAGGACAATGAGAAAAAAAACAACAATAGAGATACTTTTACTTTCGCTCATCATCTGTATGGTCTTGAGCGCAGTTGAGGGCTCGGTTCCCATCCTCCCGTTGGATCAGGTTAAGGCGGGAATGAAAGGAAAGGGAAGGAGCGTTTTCCAGGGAAGCCGGATTGAAGAATTCGATGTGGAGATTATCGGCGTGCTCAAGAATGTGCAGCCCAAAAAAAGCATTATCCTGGCCAGGCTAAAAGGAGGCATTTTGGATGAAGCCGGTGTCATCTCCGGGATGAGCGGAAGTCCGGTTTATGTGGATGGTAAACTGATTGGAGCTGTGGCCTACAGCTATGGGACTTTTGTCAAGGAACCGATTGCCGGGATCACTCCGATCGAAGAAATGATGTCCATCTCGGAAAAGCGTAAGAAAGGCCCTGTTTTTTCTCCTCAGGTTCCGGTAAAAAAGCATCTGACTTTAGACGAACTCTTCATGTTGAACAAAAATTTTTTCCTCTCGAAAGCTGTTTTTCATTCCGAAGGAAGGGCTCTGAAGCCGTTGACCATTCCTCTTGTCTTCAGCGGATTTTCCTCTTATGCGTTTGAACAATCCAGGTCTTTCTTCTCGAACCTGGGATTCAATCCTGTCATGAGCGCTTTTTCTGGTCAGTCTCTTGATACTATTTCCCCTCCTGACCTCACTTTGAGGGAAGGGGGACCCGTGGCCATCCAATTGGTCAGTGGTGATTTGGATATATCTGCCGTGGGAACTGTTACTTATATCGATGGCAGCAAAGTCCTGGCTTTTGGCCATCCTCTTTACAATTTAGGCGCAGTGGATTATGCGATGACTAAGGCTAAAGTGATCACTGTTGTTCCCAGCCTTATGTCCTCGTTCAAACTCGCTGTGTCGGACAGCCTTGTCGGGAAATTCACTCAGGACAGATCTTCAGGACTTCTGGGTGAGCTGGGGAAGATCCCCCGTCTCGTTCCGGTGAACATCCGGATAATGGACTCTGATGGCGAATTGAAGGAATACAAGATCAAGGTCGTCAATGATAAGATTTTGACTCCCGTCTTGCTCAATGTTTCGCTCGGGGGAATCGTGACAACTGAAGAAAGAGCTATTGGAGACCTTTCTCTTGGTCTCCTGGGGAACATCTACCTGGAGAACGGGATGAACATCCGCCTCGATGATCTTTTCTCGGGCCAATTCGACGCCTCCGTTGTGAGCCTTTCGAGCCTTCTTGCCGGAGTCGTTTATTTCTTGACCAATAATGAATTCGAAGAATTGGGGATCCACCGCATAGACCTGAACATTCAGGCTTTCGAAGAAGTCAAGTTTTCTTTCCTGGAGAAAGTCTGGTTGAGTAAGTATGAGGCTTCGCCCGGAGAGCGAATCGATGTGAAAATAGACTACCGGACATTCAGAGGAGAAAGCCAGCGTGAAGAGGGAAGCATCCAGGTTCCTAATCTCCCCCCAGGTTCTGAATTTCAGATTGTTGTCGCAGATGCCGCATCGATGGCAAGAATCGAAATGAGTCAGTACAGATCCGCGACCTTTATTCCCCGGAATTTGAGCCAGCTCGTCCGGATGCTGAACAATCTCAGGAAGAACAACCGCATCTACATCAAGATGATCGCCTCCAAACCAGGAATATTCCTCAGAGGCGAAGAGATGTCGAATTTGCCTCCCTCGATGAGATCCATGTTTGCGTCTCCCCGTGCGGCAGCGTCTTCTCCGATCGAGCTCACCAGATCGACTCTGATGGAGTATCAGCTGCCGATTCCGTATGTTTTCAGGGGAGAAGCGGTGATTCCGGTCAAAATTAAAAAATAGGAGAAAAAAAGGAATGAAAAGAGCACTGGTCCCGTTTTTCGTGATGAGTATCCTTTTCGCTCAAGCTCTGCATGGCGTTGTTCCTCAAAAATGGGAAATCCGGAACAAGGACGATTTTTTAAGAGGAAAATTGAGTGGAATCTCGGTCTCTTATGACGGCGTTCTCTCCCTGTCTCCGAAAGAAGAGCCGGTGGAGGCTCCTGTTGAAGATTTTTATTTATCCCTTCTCCTCACTCCGCAGGGAGAAATATTCCTGGGGACAGGACATGCCGGGAAAATATACAAAATTGGCAAAAGCGGGAAAGTGGAGCTGTATTTCCAGGTCCCTGAAATGGACGTTCTCTGCCTTGCTCGGGACAGGAAAGGCAACCTTTATGCAGGAACCTCACCCAACGGGAAGATCTATAAAATCACAGAAAAAGGTCAAGGCGGACCTTTCTTCAATCCCCGCGAAAAATACATCTGGGACCTGTTTTTTATTGAACGGGGAGTTTTGCTGGCTGCGGTCGGTGAGAGCGGCGGGATTTATCAGATCAACATGGAAGGAGAAGGATTACAGATTCTGAGCACGGAGGAGAATCACGTTCTCTGCGTCGAAAAAGATTTGAATGAGGATATCATTGCCGGGACCGGGGGAAGCGGTCGAGTGTACCGGATTTCCCGCGGGAAAAAGCCATCTATCCTGTTTGAATCTCCTTATGAAGAGATACGAAGTGTCGCGCTGGACAGAGAAGGGAATATCTACGCGGCGGCGGGGGGAAGAATTGTCAGCCCAGTGACTCCGGCTCCAGTGCAGGCGAAAGAGATTCCATCCTTAAGCCAGATGCAGCCCGGCGCTCTTTTTAAAATCAATTTCAAAGGAATCGCGAAGAGGGTTTGGCAGTCCAGTGATGAATTGATCTACAGCCTGTCATGGGATGAGACAGAGAAAAAGCTCCTTTTTGGAACCGGGGATAAAGGACGTGTTTATTCGTTAGATCGAAGCGAGAAGATTTCTCTCCTTATCCAGAAAAACTCCGCACAGGCATACTCCCTTGTTCCGTTCGGTCCGAAAATCTATATGCTTTCGAATAATCCCCCCGGCTTGAGTATCATCCATCCTAAGCAGATGCTCGAAGGGGAATACCTGAGTCAGGTGATTGACACTCAAACTGTCTCCTCGTGGGGAAGAATGGATTGGGAATCAGAGGTTCCGTCTGGATGCAATCTTCAGTTTCAAACCCGGAGTGGAAATTCAAGCCGCCCCGGCGCGACCTGGAGCGATTGGTCGCCTCCCTACCAGAAGACGGAGGGCGAACAGATTCTCAGCCCAAAAGCCCGTTACCTCCAGTTCAAAGTCATGTTTAAAGCACGATCCGGGAAAGCCTCTCCGCTTTTGAGAAGGATCTCCTTGTTTTATCTGCAGACAAACCTCGCGCCGGAAATCACGATACTGACCATGCTTCCGCCAAATGTGGTCTATTTGAAGCCACCGATCCAGGCTGAAGTCGTCTGGGGAGCGGATACGGATATTTCAGAGCAGACAAAAAACGCTGCGGAAGAGAGAGCTTTGATCGTTCCGAAAAAAATCGAGAGAAAGGGATTCCAGACCGTTGTTTGGGAGGCGGAAGACGAGAATGGAGACAACCTTGTGTATTCGCTCTATATCAGAAAAGAAGGTGAAGAGGAGTGGCGGATCTTAAGTGAGAAGTGGACTGATACGATCTATGCCTTTGATACATTGACTTATCCTGATGGCGTGTATTTTCTGAAGGTTGTCGCTTCGGATACTCCCTCCAATCCTCCCGGGATGGAGCAAAAAGCCGAGAAGGTCAGCCGTCCTTTGGTGATCGATAATTCTCTTCCCACGATCAAAGGTTTTAGAGTGGACAGGGATAGGAATAAACTGATCGTCAGCTTCGCGGTCGAGGATTCGATGTCTTCCATCCAGGAAGTCAAATACCTTATCAGGCCCGGTGAGTGGATAAGCATTTTCCCTCGAGATGGGATCTGTGACTCGAGACAGGAGCGTTTCAGGGTATCTATCACTCTGCCCGCCGTATTCGATAACATGATCACCGTCAAGGTTCAAGACAGCCACGGCAATATCGGAGTCCACAGACAGAGTTTCTGAAAATTTAATGGTTTAATGGGGACGTTCCCCAAGGTACCACCTTAGCTCACCGGCTCTTATTATTACTCATGCATAAATCAACGTGTTGAATATTGATTTTTTAGGCTAAGGTGGTACCTTGGGGAACGTCCCCGTTTATTTTATCTTTTATTTTACTCGTTCCAGGTATTTATCCTCTCGGGTGTCGATGCGGATGATGTCCCCTTCCTTGATGAACTGGGGAACATTGATGGTGATTCCGGTTTCGAGTTCTGCGGGTTTACTGCTCGCCGATTGAGTCGCCCCTTTAAGGAAAGGCTCGGTCTTGACCACTTTGAGGTTTATCGTTAACGGCGGTTCGACTCCCACCGGACTCCCCTCGTGCATCTCTATGAGAAAGACAACATTGGGAATGAGATAGGCGACTTCTCCACCGATCATGTCTTTAGTGAGTTTGATCTGTTCGTAGTTCTCGAGGTTCATGAATATATAGTCATCTCCGCTCTGATACAGAAATTCCATCTCGACTGTTTCAAGATAGGCCTGCTCGACCTTGTCTTTCGACCGGAACCTGTAGTCGAGCAGCGTTTGATTACCGAGGTTGCGGAGTTTTGTCTGCATCAACGCCTGCCCTTTTCCAGGTGTGACGTGGGTAGCTTCGAGAACCTTGTGAAGTTTCCCCTCGACTTTTATGACCATACCTTTTCTGATTTGAATTGCGTTGATCATGTGTCCTCCTCGATTTCTTCTCGCCTGGCCCCTGCATCGACGCGGACGACATAGGTCTTTGCGCCTGTTTTTTCCAGAGCTGCGGCAACGTTTGCCGCGTTCTCAGGTGCGTAGGCAAACATGCATCCTCCGCCTCCCGAGCCGTTCGTCTTTGCACCCAATGCGCCGGCCTCGAGCGAAACAGCTATCATTTGCTCGATTTTTGGAGTGGAGATACGGATGCTGTCCCTGAGGACATCGTGTTGGCGGGAAAGCAGTTCGCCGAATCGGGCATGGTCGAAAACCTCTGATTCAAAAAGGGCCCTGCCTTCAGCAGTGAGGTCCCTTGTGAGAAGGGTTCCTTTCAGCAGTCTTTTGACATCCGGCGATAACTTTTCTATCTCGTCTTTCTCTCTTTGTGTGAGAGGGCTTTTCAGGTTGAACCCGTCTATTTTTTCCTGAATGCTGGCCTCTCCTTCGAGGACATGACTTTTTATGTACCCCAACATTCCGGTCGTGTCTTTTTTCTGGAGAGAATCGGCCAGAACGAATTCTTTCAATGAATTTTTCAGCTTTTTGACTTTCAATTCCTCATCAAAATCGATGGTGACCACTCCTCCCAGAGCAGAGGAAAAATGGTCCATTTTTCCTCCAGGTTCTCCGAACTCAGCCACCTCGCTCAAAAAGGCCAGCTCTGCGATCTCATCCACGGCACTGGCTCTTTTATCGCCGGCTGCTTCCAGGAGGAACTTTATCCAGGCCACCACAAGGGCAGAGGAGCTTGCTGTGCCTGAATTTATTGGGATTGTGCCCCGGACATGACAGTCCCACCCTGTGGGAAACCGGACGCCTTTCCTTTTCAATACATTCACGGCACTTTTCAGGTAATCTCTTTCCTGAGTGTATTCCGCCTCTTTTTCGAGTGTGAATTCTTCAGCGTCTTCGATATCAGGGAGGTCTATTTTGAGAGTGTTGTCCTTCCTTTTTTTTCCGCTAATGGAAATTCTCAGGTTGATTGCCGCTGCGATAATCGGAAGGCCGAAATAGTCCTGATGTTCTCCGAAGAGGCACACTCTTCCCGGTGCCGAGACTTTGATCTCTTCTCTCATGATTTTTTTTTATCTAATCCAGATAGACTCTGTCAAATTATTTTTTAAGTTATCAAAGCCTGACCCCATAAATAATCATTTTTTTTTATGAAGGACTCTGGTATTATTCGCAATAAAATGATTGAGCTTTGCTTTTTAGGGACCGGCGGATCCGTAGCCACGGAGAACAGGGATAACACTTCTTTTCTGATCAAACAGGATGATGAGCTGTTCCTCATCGACTGCCCGGGAGGAGTTTTTCAGAAAATCAAGAGGTTCAACCTTGACCCCAGGAATGTTGCCGCGATATTGATCACCCATATCCATCCTGACCATGTCTACGGGCTGCCTTCTCTGGTCCACAGCCTGATGCTGGATGAAGGGCGCATCCGGCTTTATGGCTCAGAGGAATCTGTCCGTTTGTGCAGAGACCTTCTGGACCTGTTTCATTTGAGGGGAAAAAAGATCAAGACCAGGATCGAGTTTGTCACGCTCGATGCGGGAGAGAGCTTCGAATTGGAGGGTTCCGTTCTCGGCACTTCTTTCAAAGTCCCGCACAGCCCGTCTTCCCTGGCTTTTCATTTCCGATTCAAGAAGGAAAGGAAAGACCTGGTGTATTCGGGTGATACGCCCTGCGATCCTTCTCTTTTTCGGTATGCCGCGGGGAAGGATTGTCTCGTCCACGACTGCAGCGCCCCGTCTCGTGTGTTTAAGGATTATCCGTCTCTGAAAACCATGCACACTCATTCACTCCAGCTGGGGCAGCATGCCCAGGGATCCGGGATCAAATGTCTGGTTCCCTGTCACTTTTTCGGGGAATTGGATTTTTCTCTCCGGGAGATCGAGGAGGAAATTCGAAAAAACTACACGGGCAAATTGATTATTCCTGAGGATTTTGAAAGAATCCCCTTATGAATAAACAGCAGGTCTGGAGGAGAGACGGAAAAGGAGGAAGGAGTGAGAGGGTACACGTTGAACGGGGCATATGCCGAATTCTCCGAGAGCATCAAAGGTTCCGTGGAGGCGGGGAAACTGGCTGATCTTGTGGTTCTCACTCAGAATATATTCGATATACCTCCTGAAGAGATCCGAAATACAAGAGTTCATATGACGATCGTTAGCGGAAAAATCGTCTTTAGGAAATAAACACGTTCAGATGATTTATTTATATTTTATCGCCCTGATCGCTTCTTTCGTCCTTCTGTTCAAATCCGCGAGTTTTTTTGTGGAGGCTGCTTCCGGCATCGCAAAGGCGTTTAACATTTCCAAGATGGTCATCGGGATTGTTCTTGTCGGGATGGCCACCACGGCTCCGGAATTTTTTGTGTCTGTTATTGCGGCCATTCGGGGGAAACCGGAATTCGCGCTGGGCAATGCTGTCGGATCAGTCATCTGTGATGACGGAATCGCTCTCGCACTGGCTGCCATCCTTGCCCCGACAGTGATCTATGTGAACTGCCGTGTGCTCAAAGTCGTCGGGGCTTTTCTTCTCTCGATCGATATTCTGGTCTATATCCTGGCAAGGAACGGTACGATCGGCCGCCTCGAAGGCGTTCTTTTTGTCCTGATTCTCTGCGTGTATTACATTTTCATACTCAAGAGAAAAGGCTTGCGGTTCGATAAAAACAGCCCGGAAACCCAAAGGATGGACTCAAAAGGCAAGAGCTCCGGGCCACGCATAAAGCCAGAGCTGAGGCGGTTTAGCCGATTGTTTATTATGGGACTCGGGGGAGTTGTGGTGACAAGTTCTGTGATTGTCTGGGCGGCCGAGCATATCGCAGAGCATTTTTCTATTTCCGAAACCATCATCGGACTGATTGTCCTTGCCATCGGAACCTCTCTCCCTGAAATAAGCACCTGCGTGACTGCGGCTGTCAAGGGAGAGGGAGAGATCGCTGTCGGGAACATCATCGGTGCAGACATCCTCAATGTTCTCTGGATCATCGGCGTTTCTTCGATCGTCAATCCGATCACTGTGGAATTGAAGGTGATGAACTTCACCTTCCCTTACATGATCTTGATCGTGTTGACCATGCTGGTGTTGATGAGGATCGGATGCCGGTTGGGGAAAATTAAAGGCTTGATCCTTTTCGCGCTTTATATCCTGTATCTCTTCCTGACTCTTAAACTCTTTATGTAAGATTACTCAAAGGGATTGCGTCTCAACATTAGTGCGAGAAGTCGCCTCTCAACATAAGTGTTACTTAGTGTCGGCATATTTTATGAATAATTCAGGATAATTAAGAAGAGATTTCTAATATTGAGACGCGATCCCAAAGTTTTTTAATTTTTTTTGATATTTTTTTCCGTTATTATTGCCCTCGGAAGATTAACTTGCTAATATAATCTGTCCTGTAAAACGCAGGAGGAAAACATGAATGTTGGTGTCCTCAATGAAGGATGTAAGATTGAAAACAGAGTGGGTTTGAATCCGAGTGGAGTCTCGCTATTAGTCGAGCACGGAAACACGGTTTACGTGCAGGCTGGAGCGGGATTAAAATCCGGATACAGCAACGAAGAATACAGTGATCTCGGAGGAAAGATTGTTTTTACCATAGAGGAAGTCTTTGGCCGCTCGGATGTTGTGCTCAACATTTCTCCTCTGAATGAAGAAGAATGCCGGCTTGTGAAAAAAGACCAGATCTTATTCGGGTTTCATCATCTGGCCGTTTCCCGAAAAGCTCTTTTGGAGGAACTTCTCAAAAAAAACGTTTCCATCATTGGCTATGAGATCGTTCAAGACGAGAATGGAGATCTTCTTTTCATTGAGAGTTTAAGTGAGATTGCCGGGCAGATGTGCCTGGCTATCTCAGGACAGTATCTTCAGACCAGTTTCGGCGGACATGGTGTGATCATCGGGGGAGTGGTGAGCGTTCCTCCCGCGACTGCTGTTGTGGTCGGGAGCGGTGTTCTCGCTCGAAGTGCTGTCAGAAGCCTGCTCGGAGCTGGAGCGCATACGATCGCGTTGGGCCGCTATATGGATAGACTGAGAGAGCTGGAAGAAATGACTTCGGGGAGGTTGATCACTCTGTTTGCCAGCAATTACAATCTGGCGCGGATGGTGAAGATCGCAGATATTCTGATCGGAGCCGTGCTTCGTCCCGGTGAAAAAGCTCCGATCATGATTACACGGGACATGGTCAAAAGCATGAAAAAAGGATCCCTGATCATTGACCTGGCAATCGATCAGGGAGGATGCATCGAGACAAGCCGCCTGACAACCCTGGAGCAGCCCACTTTCGTCGACGAAGGAGTCATTCATTACTGTGTTCCCAATATCACCTCCGCTGTAAGCCGCACTTCGACAAAAGTCCTATCCAATCTGGTCGCGCCCTGTCTCGTAGAGATAGGGGAGATGGGGATTGAGCAGACTTTGAAAGAGAAGCGGTCTCTCGCGCGGGGAGTTTATGTTTTTCGAGGAAATATTACCAAGAAAAATATCGCCGAAAGATTTGATCTGGATTACAAAGATATAAATTCTTATTTGTAAAGGTCAGTGGAGATGGAAAAATCTGTGGATGAATTAGAAAAAGATCAAAGGGAACTCATTCATGTCCTTCATGATGTCCAGGAAGAGTTCGGCTACATACCGGCTCAAGCGATCTCTCAGATATCCAAGCAGTTGAAAATTTCTGAAAGTGAGATATTCGGAGTTTTAACATTCTACAAAGCTTTCTCTCTCAAACCACGGGGAGAGCACCTGATCACCATCTGCGTGGGGACAGCCTGCCATGTGAGAGGAGCGCCCATGATTCTGGATGAATTCGAGAGAAAGTTGGGGATTAAAGCAGGAGAGACCTCCGAGGACAATCAGTTCACACTGGAGACTGTCAATTGCGTGGGCGCGTGTGCGTTGGGGCCTATCGCAATCGCTGATGGTGAGTACCATGGCCAGCTGAAGACAAGAAAGGTGGATAAGATCATAGATAAATTAATGAGCACAAAAAGGAACGGCTCTGACTGATGGAAGAATACAACGCGACTGAATTGGAAAAAATCAGAGAGGAAATTTCAGAATCCCGAAAGAAACGGAAAACATGTATCACAGTCTGTGGGGGAACGGGCTGCCATGCCTACGGCTGCCTGAAGGTAGCTCAGGCCTTTAAGGATGAGATCAAGAATCAAGGCCTTCAGGATTCGGTCGATGTGAGAACGACCGGGTGCCACGGTTTCTGCGAGAGAGGTCCGATCGTTGTCATTCAGCCGAAGGGAGTGTTCTATCAAAGGATAAAACTCGAAGATATCAAAGAAGTCATCGCCGAGACGATAGTCGGCAAGAAGATCATCGACAGGCTCCTGTATGTTGACCCGAAAACTCAAGAAAAGATCGTCCGTGAGAAAAACGTCCCCTTCTATAAAAAGCAGAAACGGATCATTTTCGGGAATAACGGCTTTATCGACCCCACCGATATCAGAGATTACATTGCGCTGGATGGATACAGGGCGTTAACCAAGATTCTTTTTGATATGACTTCAGAAGAGGTCATCGAGGAGATCATAGCTTCAGGCTTAAGAGGAAGAGGGGGGGCAGGTTTCTTGACCGGGAAAAAATGGGAAATCTGTCATGACGTCAACTCTGATGTGAAGTATGTCATCTGCAATGCAGACGAGGGAGACCCGGGAGCTTACATGGATCGAAGCCTTTTGGAAGGCAATCCTCACAGTGTCATTGAAGGCATGATCATCGGGGCCTATTCGATCGGCGCCTCTGAAGGCTACATTTATGTTCGGATGGAATATCCCCTTGCTGTGAAAAACGTGACCAGGGCTATCACCGAAGCGAAAAAGCTCGGCTTGCTCGGTGAATCCATCCTCGGCTCTGAATTCGGGTTCGATATACATGTCTTTAGAGGAGCCGGGGCTTTTGTTTCCGGCGAAGAGACTTCCCTGATGGCGTCCATAGAAGGAAAGCGTGCTTTCCCCAGGCAGAGGCCTCCATTCCCTGCTCAAGAAGGGTTGTGGGGCAAACCGACAAATATCAATAATGTGGAGACATGGGCGAATGTCCCGCTGATCATAAATAAAGGCGCGGAATGGTATTCCAAGATAGGGACTCGAGGGAGCAAAGGAACAAAAATATTCTCTCTTGTCGGCAAGATCAACAATACGGGCCTGGTTGAAGTGCCGATGGGAATGACTTTGAAAGAGATCATCTATGATATCGGAGGCGGAATTAAAGACAACAAGAAATTCAAGGCTGTCCAGACCGGTGGTCCCTCCGGAGGCTGTATCCCGGCCGAGATGCTGGATCTCCCGATTGACTTCGAGACTTTAACCAAGGCGGGCTCGATGATGGGTTCGGGCGGAATGATCGTCATGGATGAGGACACGTGTATGGTTGATGTGGCTCGATATTTTCTTGATTTTACGCAACAAGAGTCATGCGGCAAGTGTGTCCCGTGCCGGATCGGAACCAAGCAGCTTGTGGATATTTTGACTCACATCACCCAAGGAAAGGGAGAAGAGGGAGATGTAGAGAAGTTAGAGGATTTAGCCAAGACCGTTAAAGATGGGTCCCTTTGCGGATTAGGACAGACAGCTCCCAATCCTGTCCTGACAACGATTCGGAATTTTAAGGATGAATATGAGGCCCATATCCGGGATAAGAGTTGTCCTGCCCTTGTGTGCAAGGAATTGATTATTTATCACATCGAGCCGGAGAAATGTGTCGGCTGTCTTCTGTGTTTGAAAAACTGTCCTGTTGAGGCCATCAGCGGCGAAAGGAAGAAAGTTCACATCATCGATCAGGACCTGTGCATCAAGTGTGGAGCATGCTTGGAGGTCTGCCCTCCAAAAGTCAGTGCTGTATTCAAGTACACCGGCAAGAAAAGAGACAGAATTCTCAAAAAGTCCAGCTAAAAGAGCAAAAAATGAAGATCATCATAGACGGAAAAAGAATCGAACTCGATGACAAAAAGACAATTTTAGAGGCGGCCAGAGAGAATGGCATCTCCATTCCTTCTCTATGTGATCACCAACAGCTATCTCCTTTCGCAGGATGCAGGCTGTGCATCGTTCAGATCAAGGGGAGGAAGGGCTATCCGCCCTCCTGCAGCACCTACGCTGAGGACGGCATGGAGGTCAAGACAAAGACTCCCAGCCTTCAGAGGTTAAGAAGAGAGATCTTAGAGTTGATCCTGTCTGAGCATCCGAATGCCTGCCTGATCTGCACCGAGAAAGAGAATTGTGACGAGTTCAAATCCACGATCCGGAAAGTCGGGGAAACAACAGGTTGTGTCCTTTGTCCAAACAACGGGCGCTGCGAGCTTCAGGATGTTGTGGATGCCTTAAAAGTGGATAGAGTCCGGTTCCCTTCTGTTTACCGCGAACTGGAGATCAAGAAAGAAGACCCGTTTTTTGACCGCAACTACAACTTGTGCATCCTCTGCGGAAGATGTGTCCGGGTCTGCCACGAAGTGAGAGGCGCTTCGACGCTTTCATTCACGTACAGAGGATCTCAGGCTGTCGTAGGAACTGTGCTGGATCGTCCCCACCTTGAATCAGGCTGCCAGTTTTGTGGGG
>Ga0114920_10000974_pt1 | contig 12946 bp, 11 predicted proteins | sample ChitaG_FD_88683 | JGI IMG/M metagenome (GOLD analysis project Ga0114920, IMG submission 88683) | Deep subsurface microbial communities from South Pacific Ocean to uncover new lineages of life (NeLLi) - Chile_00310 metaG | ecosystem: Environmental > Aquatic > Marine > Oceanic > Sediment ... | reverse complement strand
CCAACGATGAAGTGAAACAGGACGTCATCAATAATACCATGGAGCTGAAGGCCCGCGGCGCTTACATCATAGGTATCAGTCCGGATCAGCACGATGTGTTCGATGAGTGGATCAAGGTGCCGGATGTAGGGGTTGCTTCGCCATTGGTCAACATCATTCCCACCCAATTGCTCGCTTATTACATCGCGGTCTTGCGTGGCCTCGATCCGGATATGCCGAGGAATTTGGCGAAGAGTGTAACTGTTAAATAATATGAAAATTACTGTTTTTGGTACTGGATATGTAGGATTGGTGGCTGCCACCTGTTTCGCGGAAATGGGTCATCAGGTATTGGGGATTGATATTGATGAAGCTAAAGTCAAAAAACTTCAAAAAGGCGAAGTGCCTTTTTACGAAATGGGTTTACAGGATCTGCTCACCAAGAATATTGGAGCTGGTCGTCTGGAATTCAGTTTAGATGCGGCGAAAGGAATTGAATTCGGAGAGATTATTATTTCAGCCGTCAGCGCCTTTTTACAGGAAGACCATACGATTTACATGGGTGCGGTTCGTCAGGTTGCGGAAACATTTGGAAAATATATTTCCGATTACAAAGTTTTTGTTAATAAGTCCACGGTTCCTGTTGGGACTGGTCAGGAATGTGAAAAAATTATTCAGTCGGAAATGGACAAAAGAGAAGTATCCATCCCTTTTGATGTTGTTAGTAATCCGGAATTTTTGCGCGAAGGGGCAGCCATAAAAGATTTTTTGAATCCTGAAAGGGTTGTAGTTGGTGCGACATCAAACAAAGCAAAAGAAATGATGGAAAAATTATACCGTCCACTTATCAGGTCAGGCCGCCCATTGGTTTTTACAAATGTTAAATCTGCAGAAATTATTAAATATGCCGCTAATAGTTTTTTGGCTACAAAAATAAGTTTTATTAATGAAATTGCTAATTTTTGTGAGTATGTTGGTGGTGATATAGGTGAAGTGTCAAAGGCTTTAGGTATGGACTCCCGTATTGGACATCGTTTCCTTCATGCCGGCATTGGTTATGGGGGCAGCTGTTTACCAAAAGATATAAAAGCATTGATTAAGAAAGGAGAATATCTTGGATTTGATTTTAAATTATTAAGAGGTGTTGATCTGGCTAATGAGCATCAAAAAATTATTCCGATCAAAAAGTTAATCAAACATTTACCTGATTTATCCGGTAAAACTATTGCGATCTGGGGGCTTTCTTTTAAGCCTAAGACGGATGACGGCCGGGATGCCCCCGCCTTTAAGGTTATAAATGAGCTATTAAAAAGAAATGCGATAATCAAAGCTTATGATCCCATGGCTATTCCTTATTTCCAAAAACGTCTCACATATCCAAACTTGCATTATCACAAAACTGCCTTTGAGGCCGCCAGGGGTGCCAATGCCCTTTTAGTTCTGACGGAATGGGATGAGTTTCGTGCAGTGGATCTTGGGGAGTTAAAAAAGATGATGAAAGGGGATGTTCTGATCGATGGGCGGAATATCTATGAACCAAAAGAGGCGGTCGCAAACGGATTTTGTTATGAAGGAGTGGGGCGTGGCTCGTCCGCAGTACTTCCAAAAACTCGTGTGGTGATCCGCCAGGCTAAAAAATCAGAACCTATTAAAAAATCCGTTTCATGAAATTGCTTGTCACCGGCGGTGCCGGCTTCATCGGCTCTAATTTTGTCCGTTATCTTTTGGATCAGACGGGCGATGAAGTCGTCTGCGTGGATAACTTTAATGATTATTACGAGGTTGCTACTAAGGAGCGAAATGTAGCGGATTTTTTAGATCATCCGAATTTCAAATTGTATCGTGATGACATTGAGGACTATGAGGCCATGGAGCGGATTTTTAAGGAAGAGGAAATTGAGAAAGTCTGTCATTTGGCGGCGCGTACAGGCGTCCGGGAAAGCCTGAAGCATCCCCAGCTTTACGAAAAAACCAATGTGCTGGGCACTTTGAATTTATTGGAGTTTAGCCGTTTATATGAGATTCAGAACTTTGTTTTCGCGTCTTCTTCATCCGTTTACGGCGATTCCGCTAAAACACCCTTTAAAGAAGATCAGCGTTTATGGAAACCTCTTTCCATGTACGGCGCCACTAAGCAAACATGCGAACTCATGGCATACACTTACCATCATTTATATGGTCTTCCTTGTACAGCTTTCCGTTTTTTTACGGTGTACGGGCCTTTCGGCCGTCCGGATATGGCGCCTTACAAATTCACCCAATTGATTCATGAAGGAAAGCCCATTCCCCGGTATGGTGACGGATCGTCTCAACGGGATTATACGTATGTGGAGGATATGCTGCCCGCAATACATACGGCGCTTGAGAAAAATTTTCCTTATGAGATCATCAATCTGGGCAATGATCACCCTATCAAACTTAATTATTTTATTGAAGTTATTGAAAAATTGCTGAATAAAAAAGCTGTTATCAATGAGAAGCCCAAGCCATCTACAGACCCGATGATCACTCACGCTGACATTACAAAGGCCAAAGAACTTTTAAACTATGAACCAAAAACATCCATCGAAGAGGGGATGGGGAAGTTTATAAAGTGGTATTTAGCGCAATGCTAAATGTTTTGTGATGGGTGTGTTTTCACGTACAATGAAGCCGAATCATGTCTAAGAAATTATTGTCCATCATCCTACCGGTTTATAATGAAGAGAAGAACCTGCCCGTTCTGTATGATGAGCTATCAGGAGTTCTTAAAAGGCTCAGCCATCATTATGATTATGAGCTTTTATTTGTGAATGATGGTTCGACGGATGGATCACTGGAGGAATTAAAAAGGCTAAAGAAAAAAGACGATCATATAAAAATTATTAACCTTTCGCGTAATTTTGGTCATCAGGCCGCTTTGACATGCGGGCTGAATGAGGCGAAAGGTGATTTTGCACTTTCGATGGATGCCGATCTTCAGGATCCGCCCGAACTGATTCCGGAAATGCTCAGGAAGATTGAAAAAGGAGTGGATATTGTTTACGCCCGGCGTAAAAAAAGATACGACAGCGCTATCAAGAAATGTTTTGCAGGTCTTTATTATTTTTTACTTAAACAAATCAGCGATATAGAGATTCCTGGGGCTGTGGGGGATTATAGGCTGATCAGTAGAAGGGTTCTAGATGCGCTGAATAAATGTGGTGAAAATGCTCGCTATATTCGGGGTTTGATTGCGTGGCTTGGTTTTAATTACGATTTTGTTCATTTTGATCGGCCTCATCGTCGGAATGGCATTACGGGTTATTCCTGGAAGAAAATGTTTAAACTTGGCTTTGACGGGTTTACGGGGTTTTCTACCTTTCCCTTAAGAATCGCAGCCTTTGTAGGCTTTTTTGTGATTGTCACTAGCCTGCTTATGTTTCTCTATGTGACGTATGATTTTTTTATTAACCAAACTGAATATCCTTTATTTAAATGGCTGGTTATCATTATTTATGGATTTATTGGTGTCCAGTTTATTTTGATATGGCTGCTTGGTGAATATGTCGGTAGGATTTATGATGAGCAGAAAAAAAGGCCAATGTATATTATTGAAGACACCATTGAATAAAATCAAAAACTAAACATGGTTCATTTTCTTTTATCACTTTTACTTCTCAATGCCTTTTATCACATGGGTTGTTTTTTTGAACTATGTTTTTTAAGTAAGAAATCAAAAAATGGGATACTTGAAAAGATTGTGTGGGGCATGACCATTGCCGTTATGCTTCAATTTATTTTGCTTCGTTTATTCTCCTATCCGAACCCTTTTGTTTATTATTTTTGGAATGCGGTTGTTAGCGGAATCGCTTTATTATCACTGGTTTATTTGTTAAAAAATCGGTCTATTTTTATAAATAAGTTTTTTTCTTATATTCGAAAAAAATATGAAGCGCTCATTTATCATATTGTTTTTGTCTTAGCGGCTGCTTTTGTTTTTTTCTTCCATATAGGTTTTTTGGTTTTTAAAAAGGGTGGCTATTTCGGTTGGAAATTTGATTATATGGATTATTTTGGTAATACGCTGGATACGCTTATGGGTCTTGGAGCTACTTTGCGTCATGTGGGTTTTGATTTGTACTCCAGTATTTCTCAGGCTTATTTTGATAGCTATGTCACCGATTTTAAGTTTACGTATTTTGCATCTTCGCTAGTTCTGGGGGTATTGCTTTTTTTAACAATCAGAAAGTATTTCCTAACTTTAAAATTCAACCTTAGGACGAGTTCTTATTTGTCTTTTTTAGCTTATTTCTGGGGTCCTATACTCCTTATTACGGCTCCCATTTTATATGCGTCGTATCGTGGATACTTTTTTACCGGTTTTCAGTCATCTTATTGGAATCCATCTTTTACGCTGTCCATGATTTATTTGATCTTCTGTATAATTTATTTTATTCAGAAGCGTCATTTGGCTTCCGCGACATTCCTGACACTTTCATTTTTTATGAAACCTTCCGGATTTTTTGTTTTGGCGCCATTTTTCTTTTTATTCTATTTATACAAATTATATCGCGAGAAAAAATTGACTCATTTTTACAGTTTACTGATCCTCCTTTTTCCTATTGCTTACTATAAGCTGACGTCTTTTTTGCTTTCTGCGACAGGCTTGTTGCGTGTGGGAAAAGCAAAAGGGGAGGGCGGAATACTTATTAACCCCTTTGATGTTTGGCTGGTGAGAATGAAAGATACCCTGCTTGCTGATTATTCTGTCTCTCAGGTAGTTTTAATAACTTTCATCCTCTCTTTCGCAGGTGTTATTTTAATTGGGATTATTAAAAAATTAAATTGGAATGATTTAAAAGAGTGCGAACATAAAGAGCTTTATTTAATCCTTGGAGTTAGTTTTATATGGGCGATGATTAGCTTTTTCCTTTTTCAGCAAAACACCCGGTCGATGTATTTTCCTAATTTTAAATGGGGACAAGGCCATGTTTCTGCTTTATTAATCCCATTGCTTTTTTACGAAATTTACCGGTTTTATGGATTGTTGCAGAAAAAAACGACCATTAAAAAAATTCTATTGTTCATGGCGACGATTTTAATAGTTGGATTTCATATCGCTTCCGGATTTTTCCATTTTATCACCGTTGCCGGCGGGAGTTTATATTAGGTTTTGAAAAGTAGAAGCTTAATCGTTGAGCTGTTTTTGGCCCACTATTAGCCTAATTGGATTGTGTTGTTTATAATATGAGTAATTCCTGAAATACTTAAATGAAATTATTTCATCATAAAATTAAACCTTTTTTAAGGGACAATAGGCATCATTTTAATAATATTTTTTGGTCTAATTTAAATTTAGCCATTACCACTTTAGTCGCATTAGCTTTATCTATTGTTTTTATCCGCATGGGAAGTAAGGAGTTGTACGGTCAATATTTATTTATATTATCCACTTTTGGGCTATTCTCTGTTATGGCTGTTCCTGGTGTGCGAACTGTCATATTTCGTGCGGTTTCTCAGGGTCGTGAAGGTGTCTACTCAAAAGCAACCAATTTTAGTTTTATGTGGAGTCTATTGGGTATACCGTTGCTACTTCTTGCAGGTCTTTATTTTTATTTTTTCAAAGCAAAAATTTTGGGTATAAGTTTGATGTCATCAGCAATATTCCTCCCTTTTATTGCCAGTCTGCAAAATTGGATTCCTTTTTTAAAGGGGCGGAGTTTTTTTAAGAAATTAGTAGCATATTGCACAATCCAGTCATTTGTAACTTTTTTGGCTGTGATTTCGGTTATTTTGACAAAAAATATTATTATCATAATTATTATATATCTTTCGGTCAGATCCATATTTAATATTATTTATCATTTCAAATCTTTAAAATTATTGGCCAATAAAAAAGATGATGATGGGTGGAAAAAGCAAAGCTTTGCTTTATCTATTATAGATTTCTCTTCGCTGATGTTTGGCCAGTTGGATATTATATTGATTGGGATTTTATTGCCCATAGGGCAAGTCGCCATTTATGGATTAGTGATGTCATTTATTGGCATTTTCATCAAAGGAATAAAAAGTACCTTAGAGGCAATATTACCTAAGCTATATTCAGATGACAGTTTTGTTATTAAAAGTTTCTATAAATATTTTTTAGCATCTTTTTTTATTCCGTTAATCTTATACCCACTAATAAAATATCCTATCATATTAGTTTATGGTAATGAATATACAGAGGTTATAAGGCTTTCTAAAATTTATTTATTTGTGATTCCATTTTATTTTTTATTTTCGATTTCACATTATTTTCTTGTTAAGTATAAATTGAATAAGCAGATAAATATTAATAAAATAACTTCTATCATTGTAGTTATTGCTCTCTACGTAATTCTAATACCTATCTATGGCATAATCGGTGGCGTTATTGCGTCCATGGCATACTTTTTAGTTCAAGTGATTTTGAATATCAGATCTCTTAATAAGTATCATTGCGCATTTTCATAGAGTTTAATAATTTCCGGTATTTTAAACTTGATGTCATTTTTTTTTGCCCATTGTGCGCAGTCGTTTGGCTTAATGCGATGTTCTTCCAATATCCAAAATATTTTTTCTGCAATTTCTGAATAATTGGAGGGTTCAATTGCATAACCACTAATGCCATTTTTTATTGCTTCCTGGCAACCTGAATTGATGGAGCCCACTACTGGTAGTCCGTAGGCATTAGCTTCCAAAAAAACTAAACCAAACCCCTCAAAATGACCTTTTACATACACTGAGGGCATAATAAATAAATGGGATTCCTTGTAGTGTTTTTCTAATATCGCAGCACTAACCTGGCCTAAAAAATGAATCTTATCACTCAATTTATATTTTTTTATAATTCTTAAAATTCTATTGTAGTAAATGTTATATTTGCTAAATTTACCAATAATATTAAATTCAAAATTGGAATTGTATTTTTTCTGATACACGTTTAATGCCTCTATTGTATGAACTAGTCCTTTTCTGGGTTTAATGGTACTGACTGCTAAGATTTTCTTTTTAGCATTTTTGCCACTACTTATTTTTTCAATTTTCTGTTCCTCATATTCTATTCCGTTGGTGATGACATGAATTTTATCTTTTAAATGATATTTTGAGAACAATTTTTGAAATTCCTCTTTTAATTTTGATTTTGTGTAGTTCGAGACGGAGATAATTTTCCATATCTCTTTATAGTAGTATTTTGCCAGTAAATTGATTCGTTTTTTCAATGGAACGAGAGCATAGGTGCCATGAATTGTTAAAATAGTTTTATAGCCGGATGGAATAAAAAATAGAAATTGGGCGTAGGGCTCACATAAAAAATGGATTATTTCAGGATTAAACCTCTTTATTTCTCTTCGTATTTTTAAAGAATCAAGTAATACATTGATGATCTTCAGATACTTTAGTGGTCGTTTTAATATTTCTAATTGCTTGATTTTGACATTAGGGCTATTTTTTGCCACTAAGCAAATAACATCATTTTTTTTTGCAATATTAGTTATTAAATCATGGGAGTATTTACTCCATCCATCTTTGCAATTTAGTGAATCTGTAAAATATAAAATTTTCATTTAAAATGAGTTATTCGGCAGATTATTTTTTCAAGCTGATTTACCCCTTTTTCAATATTATGATATTTTTTTACATATTCAAAAATATTTTCGCCTTTTTTATTCAAAATTTCTTCATTCATTAGCATTTTTTTCAGGTTTTTCACCATCTCTTCAAAGTTATTATTGCAAAAATAACCACAATCATATTTTGTTATAAAATTTTCAGGGTTAATATTTAGCGACAATACAGGTGTCTGGCTTAACCCTGTTTGCAGAAATGTATTTGGAAATCCTTCATATTCAGAAGAATTTATAAATATTTTTGCCTTGTTAAAATAGTGCTGAATCTCATTAAAAGGAACTTGTTCAATAAAATGTAAATTCTTGATTTTTTCTGTTTTTTCTTTGATTTCTTTCCATAGTTTTATTTCGTTTGATTTTGGCATAATCATAACGAACTTATTATTTGGATGCTTTTTGGCTAGCGATAGAAATAATTCGGGCTGTTTCCATTTCTCACATCTGGATACCCATAAAAAAAATTCTTTTTTTTCATGCTTTATTTCCTTAACTTCAAATACATTCCGGAACACTATTGAGCTTTTTCCATATTCTTTTTTTAACATTTTTTTATGATCTTCATGCTGAGTTAGAATCAAGTCTGAATTTTTTAGTCCATATTCGTAAATCTTTCCTAAAATTCCATTATTTTTCACCCATAGCCCGTTTATATCTTTTTCGTTTGCAGTTCTGTGAATATGAATTTTTTTATGCAATTTACAAAATAAACATGTGAGTCCTGCTATTGCATTTGCCGAAGATGTGAAATAAATATCTGCATTTATTTTCTTAAAAATGAACCACAGTTTAAGTGCGTAAAATAATTTTTTTAACTTTGAGTCTTTTTGTTTAGGCGTTACTGATTTTACAAAAAAGATATTATTGAATTTTTCAATTTTTTTTTGTCCGAAATCGCCAACAATAAAATAAATTTCAAAATTTTTATTTTTTGCCAGATGTTTTGCTAAAAGATAAAGTTGTAATTCCATACCTCCCCGTATTTTACATTTTTCAGGATCTACAAAAGCGTAACCGCCAATAGACGTAAAGCAGATTTTAATTTTTTCTTTTTTCCGAAAAACATTTGCAAAAGATTCGGCTACCTTTTCCCATGAAAACCCCTTAACTTTTTCCAGGCTTTTAGCGCCCATTTCCTTTAATAATTCTATGTCTGACTTCAGTTTTTTCAGCGCTTCAAAAATGTCTTCAGAACTCTTTTTTCTAATTACATATCCGTTATCACAAAATAGCTCTTTGGTTCCTCCAACGTCTGTAGTTATTATCGGCAAGCCCGATGCCATTGCTTCCAGTAAAGTATTGCTCATTCCTTCATTAAGTGAAGGTAATACGAATACATCGCTTGAGCGGTAAATTTTTATTAATTGGTCGTGATTAAGAATTCCTATAAATTCAACAAAGTTTTTATGGCCACTTTTCTTCACTTGTTTTTCCAGTTTTTCACGAAAGTTTCCGTCACCAGCTAAGATTAATTTACAATCTTTATTCTTATTTAATTTGCAGAATGCTTTTATAAGGTAATTTATGCCTTTTCTTTTCGTAAGCCTTCCTACATATAGTATGGTAAAGAGTTTTTGCTTCTTTTTTGGCAATGACTGAAATTTTTTAAGGTCGACTCCATTTGGTATGACTGAAATTTTTTGCCTAGGTGCTGTTTTTAAGGCGAGTTTTTTTAAACCTTCCGAATTAGCTATGACAGCTTTGGCATTTTTCCAAATGATTTTTGCGAGACGCTTAAAAAGAAAACGGTCAAAATTCCTCCATCTTTTTGAATAAAAAGGTACATCTGCCCCGCGCAAAAGAACGATGTAAGGAGTACAGAATTTTTTAGATAATCGCCATGAAATAAAACCGGCTGGCAAACTCGACCATGCCACAATTAAGCCATATTTTTTTTCTTTTAATTGTTTCTTTGCCTGAGAAAAAGATTTTAATGAATAAGTTAATAAATCTTTTGTGCTTTGGTAATGTGCATTTTTCCCTTTTTTTCCAATATTTAAATACACAATGTCACCCAATTCGGATTTCTCTATTTTTTTCTTGTCCGTAGATGCCGTGATAATATCTATTGATAAGTCATCATGTTCCTTCAGCTCCTCATATAAATACTTATTTGCATTTCCCATTCCACCTCCAAGCGGAGGATATTCGGAATTCAGCATTAGAATGTTTCTTTTTCCCATAACCTGAGTATATAAACTTTTGAGCTGTTTAGGTAGAATTTTTTTTTTATCTGTCTATAATAGAGGCAAATAAAAGTAATTATGACCGAACTCCTATTCAGTCTCGCCATCCACAAATACAAAATCCTTTCAGTTTTCTGGAATATCTTTTTAGCGCTTACTCCTTGTTTTGTAGTTTATTTCGCGGCGATCCCGATCGGCCGGAAAAAGTGGGGTGCTTTAAAGAATATTGATCGGATGTCTTTTATCATTTTATTCCTTTTCTGGCTTTTATTTTTTCCAAATACCGCTTACTTATTTACTCTCCCCCGACATCTGGTTAACTTGTGCGCCGATTATGGCCGCACGCGGATTTGTTTTGAGGAAATGTGGGTGGTTTTGTTTTTCTTCACCTATGCAGTGGTAGGAATTCCTACTTTTTACTATGCTTTGAATCGAATGAGTCGGATTCTGGGAAAGATTTTTTTCCAGAAATTATCTGTCATTTTTCCAATTGTCATGATTCCACTAACAGCTCTTGGTGTACTTCTTGGCTTATTTGAACGTTTTAATACGTGGCAGATAATCAGTCAGCCTTGGGAAATTATGAAGGCAAGCACTTTTTATTTCACTTTCCCTATCCTGCTTCTTAATTTTCTCGTCTTTACGGCAAGCCTTTACTTGATTTACTATGGATTAGACATCTTTATATGGAAGATAATCAAGAAAAAATGATTCGGGTTCGTTTAACGATTAGCGGTGATGTGCAAGGAGTTTTCTTCCGCGCCCATACTCAGGAAAAAGCCAAAGAGCTGGGGGTCACCGGTTGGGTGGCTAATGAGGCGGACGGGACGGTTGCTGTGGTGGCCGAAGGGCCGGAAAATAAGATCAATGATCTGGCTGACTGGTGTCATGGCGGCCCCAGTACTTCTCAGGTGAAAAAAGTTAAAATAGAGCAGGCTCCTTACATGGCGGAGTTTGAAGATTTTAATATCCGCTATTAAAAAAATTTCCAAATTACAAATTACAATGAACAACCAATGTACAAATTACAAAATACAAAATTCAACTATTGTAAATTGTTATTGCAAATTGAAATTTGGTTGTAATTTGGAGCTTGTTATTTGTAATTTTATGTAAGTTATGAAAGATAAAAAATACCCCATTCTGGTCACGATTCCTCATGGCTCCTCCTTTGTGCCAAAGCCATTGCGTCGCCTTATGCATCTGACTGATGCTCAGATCAGAAGAAACACAGATCCTTTTACGGATGATATTTTTGATGTTCCGAATGCTTATATTGTGAAAGGGAGAATTAATCGTCTTGTCGTAGACCTTAATCGGGCGCCGGATGATATTGAAATGGAGTATCAGCTATCCAATCGCGGGGTGGTGGTGAGTGTGGATATCGACGGAAATCCGATTTACAAAACTGTTCCGTCAACCGATATGATTGCGGAACGCGTACAGTCTTATCATGACGCTTTTCATGACCAAATTGAGGAACTGAAGCCAAAAATCAAATTTTTAATTGATGGCCATTCAATGCGAAGCGTTACCCCGGTCACCAAACCTGATGCGCGGAGAGAGCGGGCTGATATTGTGCTGGGCAATCGTCATTACATCACTTGTTCCCGTGTCATGACTCGGAAAATCATGGATTTTTTTGAAAAGCGCGGGCTTAAGGTTAGCGTGAACGATCCGTTTACCGGGCGTTATATCATTGGCTACCATTGCTCCCGTAGCGATCTTCCCGGGATTCAGGTGGAAATCAATGAAAAGCTTTTTATGAATCTAAAAACAGGCCATCCATACAAAAAAAACATCCAGGCGATCCAGATTATCATGACGGAATTGGTTGAATTGGTTCACGATGAGCTTTGTAAAACTACAGAAAAATCGACCAAAATCATTCAGCGGAAGTTGTTTTAAATTCCATTGTGGCTCGTATGGCGGTCAGTATTGTAGCAACAGTTTGAGTTTGAGCATACAGCAACAGCGCATTGTAATATTCCTTGCCCTGTATGCAGTTGCAGTATGCTGTTGCTCGCACTTTTCGAGCCACTATTCGGCTATTTGGATTTAGCTATTCAAAAAATTATCCGAATCATAACTCATCACTACAATATCTCACGGGCATATTCATCTCTCTTTTTAGGATCTTTAAGGAATTCATGAGCTTCATTTATCTCTTTCATTTTTTCTTCATTACCGCCATTGCCCCTGTCAGGATGGTGCAAACATGCAAAACCTTGACGTAACTTGCTAATTGCAGTTTGAATTTGACTTTCACTTTTACCTTTAAAATCATCTGTAGCTAATCCAAACATTGCGTAAAATCCGTTTGGATCACTTGGATCTAACGAATGTGAAGATATTCCTTTAAAAAGCCGCTTAATCTTTTCCTTTTGATCTCGTATTGCCTTTATTCTGGCCGCGCTTTCTTTCAACTCCCTAATAGTTTCTTTTTGATTTCTTGTTATTTCTCGTTCGTCTTCTAGGCGATTTTCTAGGCGTTCTATTTCCTTTTCCAAGCGGTGGTTTCTTTCCTGCAACCCTTCTGCTCTATTGACAAGAGGTGTAATATCAATAACCACATCTCCATGATTTCCGACTTCACTTCTTCTATATTCCCTCTCTTGTTTTGCTTGTGCTTGTCCTGGCATAAGTTTTTAAAATGTTAAAATATAAAATTGATTTAAATTAAGTGCTTAAAAATTTTTGAAGATCATACGAGAGCACCGTGATGTCCCACGGACGGCGATTGACATCATCCGTTTTTACATAGTCACCGGTATCAAATTCCATTCCATTGAACACTTTTTCTTTCATGAATTGGTATTTTTTATAGAGCGCGTTGCTAGCATGTGTCTTGCTTTTGAAGTCTTTGTTGTGGAGCACGTAGTAAACATAGGTTTCCGCGAAATCCTCAAACGGATCACTCATCGCGTATCCGGAAACAAAATCCAGATTGCCGGCGGTTTTTTTGCGGTTTTTGTCGTCTTTCCAATTGATACGATAGAAATTTAAACTCGGATCCCCTTCGTAAACCGGTTTCTTACCGTCATTGAATTCACTTCTTTTCTTTTTTTCAGATTCTGTCAGTTTTCCCAAATCAACCACATGACCGATTTCGTGGATCAGCACCCCAATCCGTTCTTCTGCTTCCATATTAACTGCGCGAAGAATGATAAT
>Ga0114920_10000973_pt1 | contig 12950 bp, 15 predicted proteins | sample ChitaG_FD_88683 | JGI IMG/M metagenome (GOLD analysis project Ga0114920, IMG submission 88683) | Deep subsurface microbial communities from South Pacific Ocean to uncover new lineages of life (NeLLi) - Chile_00310 metaG | ecosystem: Environmental > Aquatic > Marine > Oceanic > Sediment ... | reverse complement strand
TTAAATTGGCAATATTGACATTGCCAATTTTTGGGATATTCGGAAAGTCGCTGAGGAACGACATTAGCATCAAGCTTATCCTTTAGAACGCTTAAGTTTTTCAAAAGAGCTTGGGCTAAAGTCGGGTTGTAATTAATTAAAAACTCCTTTAATTCCAGAGTGTCCTTGCTGACATAAAGAAGAATCCCTTTGGGAATTTTAAAAAAATGTAAATAAAGCTGGATTTGATTAATATTTTCTTCTTTGGCAGCGCTTAGGTTCTTAAAAATCATACTGTTCATGCTTTTGAAGTCAACCACATAAAGCTCGTTGCCCAGAGTAATAATAGCGTCTGCCCGTCCGGAAACTAGTTCTTGAGGGGGAATGTTGACCTCCGAGGCCCTAACTATTCCTAAACTTAATAAAGTGCTTAAAATCTGCATTTGCATATAATCTCCGTGGTCAAACAACCGCAAAATTCTGGCATCCATTTTTTCTCGAGGAACGTTTTTAAACTTAAAAAAAGTTGCCCTAGTGCATCTGCCAGCATCAGTAATGTAAAAATGATGCTGTTCTCTATCCTTTTGTCTGTCCGTATAAAACTTATCAATAAGCTCTTTTAGCATCGAAGTAAATCTTTAGATTTACGAGAGGTGAGATGAAACGAAGATTCAGCGAACATTTTATCTCTTCGACCACTGAAGCGCAGCGAGGCGAGAGAAGAGATTTATCTCTTCGACCACTGGGGTGCTCTTCTGGCTCTTTTTAAGCCGAATTTTTTTCTTTCCCTCATTCTTGAATCCCTAGTTAAAAACCCGGCTGCCTTTAATCTTTTTCTGAAATCAGGATTAAATAAAACTAAAGCCTTGGATGTTCCGTGTCTAACGGCTTCGGCCTGACCATGAAGACCCCCTCCTTGAACCCGAACTGAAACTTTAAATTTATCAAGACATTTCATTTTTTCAAGAGAAGACCTGGCAATTTGTTGAAGTTCAAAAATCGGGAAATACTGCTCCAAAGGTTTTTCATTGACTAAAAACACCTGCCAAGAACTTTTTTCCGAAGTTCTTGCCCTCGAAATAAAAAGTCTAATCCTGGCCACAGCCGTTTTTCTTCTACCTTCAGCCTGATAGTACTTTTCCGTTTTAGGAGTAGGTTTTTCAACCGCCTTTTTAATGGTTGGTTTTTTTACTTTTCTTTTTGTTTTCCCTACAGCTTCACTACTTTTCAAAAGGACGGGGGCTTTCTGGGGTTTTTCCTTTTTTTCTAATTTTTTTGTTTTCGGCATAATTATTCGTTAATTATTTTTAATCTTTTAATCATTTTTGCTCGTAATTTATTTTTCGGAAGCATTCCATAAACCGCTTTTTTAAAAACTTCGGCCGGATTTTCTTTAAAAAGTTTTTTTAAAGGAACGAATGTTACTCCTCCTAAAAAACCTGAGTGGCGAAAATATTTTTTTTGCTCCATTTTTTTACCGGTAATTTTTAAATTTTTGACATTTTTAACAATCACAAAATCGCCTATATCTTTATGAGGCGCAAAATCTGGCTTGTGTTTGCCACGCAATAAAATTACTATTTCTGAGGCCAGCCTCCCGAGCACTTTATTTGTAGCATCAATCACGTGAGTATTACTCTTCATGGTTTTAATTTACAATTTTCAATTGAACAATTTACAATCAATGCTTAAATTCCCAAATTTAAAAATTATTTAATTAATTCGATGATGGCCATCTTCGCTCCATCCGACTTTCTCGGTCCCAGCTTTATAATTCTGGTATATCCACCTGGACGATCTTTATATCTTAGGCCGATTTCATTGACTAATTTTTTTACTATCTGGGGAGAAAAAAAATTAGACAGAATTCTGCGTGAAGCTAAATTGCCGGTTTTAGCCCGACTAATCTGCTTTTCCACAAAACGAGAAACCTCTTTAGACTTGGCTTCGGTAGTTTCAATTTTTTCTTTTAACAAAAGAGAGGTGGCTAGGTACTTCAAAAGCGCTTTCCTTTGATTTCTCTCTCTACTTAGTTTTCTTCCTTTTTTTCTTTTTCGCATGTTTTTTAACAGAACTTTTTCGTTTCTTTGCCGGAACTTCCTCTGACGAAATCACTTCCTCTTTCTTAAAAGTTTCGGCAAATAAACTAAAGTGTTTTACTAAAATTTCCGAGGCCTGAAAAAAAGCATCCTCCGGCAGAATAGTTCCATCGGTTTCAACTTCTAAAAATAATCTGTCAAAATCGGTCCTCTCGCCCACTCTCATATTCTCAACTCGCAAAGCTACTCGCCTTACTGGAGTAAAAATAGCATCCAGGGGGATGGTTCCAATTTCTAATTTTTCCTTTTTTCTGGCTTCTCGTGGAGAATATCCTATTCCTTTTTCAATTTGAATTTCCACTTCCAGCTCTGCCTTCTTATCGGTGATAGTGGCAACGTGACAATCTTTGTTCGCCAATTCCAATTGAGCCGGAATTTCAAAATCAGAACCCTTAACCTTTTTCTCGCCCTTAACTTTTAAGATCGCTTTTTGAGGTTCTACGGTATAAATTTTAAATCTTAACTGTTTTAGATTCAACATAATCTGAATTACATCTTCCAAAATTCCGGGAATGGTTGAAAACTCATGGGGAACGTTTTTAATCTTCATTTGAGTAACCGCTGCTCCGGTAAGGGAAGAAAGTAAAACTCGACGAAGAGAATTTCCAATGGTTACTCCGTAGCCGGGATATAAAGCTTCTATTTCAAAAATAGCCTTATTTTTTTCTTGTTTGGTAATTTTCGGTTTAATAGGTAAAGGTATCATAGTTTTGACCATGACTTATGACCATGACTTATGATAAATAAATTGTCATCGTCATTTAGCCATCGTCATTTATCGTGAATAATACTCAAATATCGCCGATATTTCCACTGGTGGAGTAATTTCCTCGGGATTTGGTTCTCCCGTAATTTTTCCCCCTAATTTCTCAATATCCAGTTCCAGCCAGTTGGGGGTTTTATGTTTTTTTAACAAATTTTTAAGATTTTGAAAAATGACCTTTTTGGCTTTTTGTTCTTTTATCGAAATAATGTCTCCCTTCTTGACCAAATAAGAAGGAACATTAATTGATTTGCCATTAACTAAAAAATGACTGTAAGAAACTAATTGTTGAGCCTGAGCTCGGGAACTGGCAAAGCCCAATCGGAAAACAATATTATCTAAACGGCTTTCTAAAGTTTTTATCAATAAACTTGAAGCATCTTCTACCCTACCCCGTTTTTCCAAGATTTTCTTGACATAGTTTTTGAATTGCCTTTCCCCTAAATTATACCAACTTTTTAGTTTTTGTTTTTCCCTTAATGCCTTCCCGTATTCAGAGGGAGGAGCGGGTCTTCTTTTTTTCTTCTGGCCCGGCGGATAAGCACGCCTTATCATTGGACACTTTAGCGATAAGCACTTCTCGCCTTTCAAAAAAAGTTTTATTCCCAAGCGACGGCAAATTTTACATTTTAAATTTAACATTTTAAACTCTGCGGACTTTTGGCGGCCGACAACCATTGTGCGGTATTGGCGTAATGTCCTTAATTGCAACTATCTCTAATCCCCGAGCAGCCAGAGACCGAAGGGCTGATTCCCGACCTGAACCAACTCCTTTAATAAAAACCGTAACTTTTTCAATCCCCAATTTTTTAGCCGCCTGGACTATGGTTTCGGCCACTTTTGAGGCAGCAAATGGGGTGGCTTTTTTTGATCCTTTAAAACCAATACTACCCGCTGTTGCCCAGTATAAAACATTTCCCCGGAGATCGGTTAAAGTTAAGATGGTATTATTATAAGAAGAAGAAATATAAATTCGGCCCTCTTTAATTTTTTTAGGAACCGCTACTTTAATTTCCTTTTGAGTTTTGCCTTCTATCTTTTCTCTTTCTTTTAATAACTCTTCTTCAGTTTTAGAAATAATACGTTTCTTTCCCATTGTATTATGTGGGTGCGGTGGGCGGTTTTCTCCCCGAGCCCACTGTTTTTCTAATATTTCCTCTTACCGTCCGAGTGTTAGTTCTCGTTTGCTGTCCCCTCACCGGCAGACCTCTAAGATGACGCGCCCCTCTCCAAGTATCAATATCTTTCAATCTTTTAATGTTCATCATTATTTCCCTTCTCAATTCTCCTTCAATCTTGTATTTTTTCTCTATAATTTCTCTAAGCCGAGAAATGTCATCTGGAGTCAAATCTTTAGCTTTTTGGTCGGGAGCTATTTTTGCTTCAGTCAAAATCTTCTCGCTCAATACCAAGCCGACTCCATATATGCAGGTTAGAGCAATAAGTATTTGTTTATTTTCTGGTATGTTAATACCCGCTATACGTGGCATAGTGGTAATACCTAATTATAGTCGCTCGCCCTTACGGGCTCGCTCTCCAGAAGCTGAACGGAGTGAAGCATGAAAAGAGATTTATCTCTTTGAACACCCTCGGTTTCTGGCGGTCGGCCTTCGGCCTCCCTGTTTTCCTACACGGGGATCTCGAAGAAGCTGTCGCTTCTTTTCCTGCTTCGTTGCGGACAACTCAGCGTTCCAAGAAGCTGTCACTTCTTCTCTCGCCGAGACCGGTAAAACTGGGCGAAGCGGGAGATGAAACGAAGTTTCAGCGACCGCCTCGTTGCTAGGCAACTCGGCAACCGGAAGGTTTCCCTGGTCCCCTTCCGATATGGGATGCGATAGTAATTATCCTTGTCTTTGTTTATGTTTGGGGTTCTTACAAATCACATAAACTCGTCCTTTTCTTCGAACGATTTTGCAATGCTTACAAATTTTTTTAACAGACGGTCGTACCTTCATATTATTTACCCCTATATACTATCCTGCCTCTTTTTTCATCATAGGGACTTATTTCTACCGTCACTCTATCGCCGGGTAAAATCTTAATCCTATACCTTCTAAGCTTACCGGCAAGATAACAAAGCATCTCTTGTCCGTCGTCCAATTTTACTCGAAAATTAGTGCTGGGCAAAGCTTCAATAACAATTCCGGTTTTTCGGGACATTTTTTTAACCATCAACAATAATCTTAACTTTAATAAATTTTTCCATTTTAGTCAACCCCGCACCAATCTTTTCTAAAGAAAGTGGTAATACCATATACAGAAGCGAAAGTCGGCTTCGCCTCCGAAACGAAACAACATCACATTCATTCCGAGATTGGGGCGGGGTCAACGATAATTCTTATCTTAATTTTCTCCAAATTTTCGGAAACCCGTTTCACCCAAAACGGCCAAAGTTTTACTTGAGTTCGAATAATTTCAGGCTGATTTTGAAGAAAAAGTTGAGTCTCAAATAAGGATTTCCCGGCCAGTCCCCGCTTTAAAGAAATTTCATCAATAGCTGAATAAATTTTAGCTTTCAAGTTAATAGAGAGGGTGATTTTTCCTTCTTCGAGATTGATAGCTTCTGGAAAATATTCTATCTTTAAGGTTTTTTGGTCAAGTTTTTTATCAGCGGGAATTTCAGCGGCAATAAACTCTTTGGAAAAATTTTCCAGATCTTCCTTTTTAAAAGCTATTGTCTGAGTTTTGGCTTTTACCTGAAAAATGAATTTTTCTAATTCTGATCCTGCTCGAGCCAAAGAAAGTGTTTCCAAAATTTCCGTCTTAAGACTTTCTTCAAGAATGACAAATCCGGCTGGAATTTTATCTTTCAGGGCATCTTTTGTTTCTTTTACCGCTTTTTCTCTTAACATTTTCTCAGCTTCTTTTAAATCTTCTTGAGTAACCTCGGGAACCTCTTTTTTAGACCCTTCTTTCATTACTTCAAAGGACTTGCCATAAATAACAGTATATTGAGGAGTACCGGCTAAACCGGGAATAGAAAAGTCTGAAGATTCAATATTATATTTTTCTCCCGGAGCATCGGCCACTACCTTTACGTCTATGTGGCTTTTGGCCGGAACAACAATTCTTTCGGTTGTTCGAAACCAAGGATTTTCACCTCTTTCTAAAGAGGGACGAAATTTTTCTGAGGGCGGCTGAAATCGGGTTTGGGCCACTAAAACTTGATCAGTATGGTAATCATTGAAAACCCTAATCACTCCTTCGGCCTTTTTTTCTATTGACTTCTTTCCCGAAGAATAAAATTCCTGCGAAAAAGTTTTTGACTCTCCAAAGTCAATACCAGGTATTAAATTAGCTAAAAAATCAATATTTTCAATTCTTTTATCAATCGTTAATTTTATCTCGAAAGTCTCAATTTCTGTTTCGGGCCAAACTTCAATCTCTGCTCGAGACAAACTGAAATAAGCGGTGATTCCGGCAATTATTAAAACTAAAGGAATTAAAATTAATTTTTTTCTTAACCGACCCCTGGGAGGAGAAAATTTAAATTCGGGTTTCTTTTCCGAATAAAACCTTTTAACTTCCTTTTTTTTTAATTCCTTGGGAGCTGAAATATCAAATATTTTTTTAACCATCGGTTATATTATACCTCGTTAAAAATTTAAGTCAAAATAGCCCTTATCCTTCTAATCCCTGCTCCGCAACTTTCTTCTTTTATAATTTTGAAACTGCCCAATTCGGAGGTTTTTTTGACATGGGGACCGCCACAAATTTCTTTTGAAAAATCATCGGTGAAATAAACGGTGACAATTTCAGGATATTTTTCCTTGAAGAAAGCCAGGGCTCCTGTTTTTACCGCCTTTTCGTAGTTCATCTCTTCTTTTTTTACCTCCAAATCTTCTTTAATTTTTTGATTAACCAAATTTTCCACTTGTTTAATTTCTTCTTCCGTCATTTTTTGAAAGTGAGAAAAATCAAACCTCAGTCGCTGGGAAGTAATATCTGAACCCATCTGTTTAACATGTCTACCTAAAATTTCCCTTAAGGCAGAATGTAACAGATGAGTGGCAGTATGTAGTTTTACGGCTTCATAAACGGCTTCTTTGCCAATTCCGCCAAATTTCTTTTCAACACCCGCTCTTGAAATCTGCCGGTGTTTTTTAAGCGCGCTTTCAAATCCTTTTTTATCAACTTTCAAATTCCTTTCTTGGGCTAACTCGATCGTCAGCTCTAAGGGAAATCCATAAGTATCAAAAAGATGAAAAGCGTCAATTCCCGAAACCGCCAATTGCTGGCTGCTGGTTGCTAATTGAGCAATCTTTTCAAATTGCCTTAAGCCCTGGGACAATGTTTTTTCAAATTTCTCTTCCTCGTTTTGAATGACAGTTAAAATATCCGTCTCTTTTGATCTTAGTTCTGGATAAATATCTTGATAAATTTCAATTGCTTTTTGGGCTAAGGGAATTAAAAAAAACCTCGGAAGGTTTAGTAATTTTCCGTGCCTTATCGCTCTTCTTAAAATCCTTCGCAAAACATAGCCCCCTTCAATATTAGAAGGTAAAATCCCTTCGGAAGCTAAAAATACCGTGCCTTTGATGTGGTCGGCGATAATTCTGTAGTCTCGTGGATTTGAATCATATGAAAAGGAAGAACTTTTGCTAATTTCTTCGATAATCGGATAAAAAAGACCGGTTTCATAATTAGATTCTTTTTCTTGGATTACGGATACCAATCTTTCAAATCCTATTCCCGTATCAATATTTTTTTGAGCAAGAGGCTCATATTTTCCTTTTTCATTTTTATTATAAGTCATAAAAACCAAATTCCAGATTTCTACAAATCTGCCACATTTACAGTTCGGTCCGCATTTTTCTTTTTTCCGGCAAGGCTCTTGCCGTTTCTCATAATGAATTTCTGAACAAGGGCCGCAAGAACCAATTACTGAAACCGGCCCCCAAAAATTTTCTTTTAATCCAAATTCAAAGATTTTTTCTTTTTTTATTCCTCTTTTTTGCCAAATTTGGTATGTTTCTTCGTCTCTCGGAATATCATTTTCCCCCTCAAAAATTGTCACCCATAATTTTTCTTTTTGTAAATTGCACTCTTTTTCTAAAAATTCTAAGGCGTAATCTATCGCCTCTGCTTTAAAATAATCGCCAAACGACCAATTCCCCAGCATTTCAAAAAAAGTATGATGAGTATTATCTCCAACCTCATCAATGTCGTTGGTCCTGAAACATTTCTGGCAGGATGCCGTTCTGTTGCCATAGGGTGATTTTTCGCCCGAAAAATACTGTCTAAACTGCTGCATGCCGGCGCTAGTAAAAAGAACCGAAGGATCGGCAGGTATAAGCGAACTTGAGGGCACTATTTGGTGCCCCCTTTTCTTAAAAAAATCTAAGAATCTTTCTCTCAATTCTTGCGAAATCATTGAAAGCTGAGTTCCGCAATGGCGGAACGAAGTAAAAGAAGAAAGTAAACTCTTCTTTGCGTATTAAAAATATTTAAGAGTAGCGATCGGCCACGGTTGAGGCAACAAAAGATTCAGGTTTTATTTTGGGCTCGAAGCCATTTCCCCGGATTAAACCTGTTACTTCCTTAATCATATCTTTTGTAGCCCCGTTTTCGCCAATGTCAGCGTGAATATAGCGAAATTGATAATGAATTTTATCGGAAATCTTCCCTTTAGCGGCCTTAATTCTTTTCTCAAAATTTTCTCTTAAATATAAAGCTAACTGACAAGACAATAAAACTTCCTCCAAGATTCTTGTTTTCCAATTGAAAAATTTTCGGTTTTTGTAACCGATTTTCTTAAGGAAAAATCTTCCTCCTTCCCCCACTCTTAAAATAACCACCGCCACCGGAAAATGGGGCTCTTCTCCGGAAGAAGAATCGCAACCAACAATAATATCATAAAATTTTTCCGGTTTTTGGTTCATATAGGCTAAAATTTCGCCAATTACTTGGTTTATTTTTAAATTTCCTTGGCTGGGATTATAAAAATTTCCTTGCCCGATTAAGTTTTGTTCAACAAAATTTGGGCGGGTTTCAAAAAAATTTTTCACCCCGTTAGAAATTTTAGTTTTTTTTGACATATATTAAACCTTTATAAATCCCGTAGATTTTTAGGATTTCTAACGGGGTTCATAATTATTTTAGTTTAACAAAAAAAGGGCAAAAATCAAGGTTAGCTAATATTTCTGACTATTTTAATGAATTCCTTAGCCTTTAAAGAGGCGCCGCCGACTAAAAGACCCTGGAAACTGGCTTTTTCAACATAGTCTTTAGCATTTTGAGAGTTAACGCTGCCACCGTAAAGCACGGGCACATTTAATTTTTTCTTTATAGTAAGCCGCATTTTCTTTGCTCTCTCCGGGCTGCAAGGTTTCCCCGTACCGATGGCAAAAAGCGGCTCGTAAGCCACGATTAAATTTTTAATGCGTGAAGAAGTCCCTATCTTCTTCTTTCGTCCCATTTCACTATTGCGAAATTCGGCTTTAAATTTTAAATTTTTAATTTCGCTAATATCGCTAATGCATAAAATCGGCTTAAGATTGGCTCTTAGTACAGCTTGGATTTTTTTACTTATCATTTCGTCAGTTTCTTTTAAATATTTTCTCCTTTCCGAATGTCCAATAATAACATACTTGACGCCCAAGTTTTTTAACATTAAAGGTGAAACTTCGCCGGTAAAAGCGCCCCTTTCCTCCCAAAAACAATCCTGCGAGCCGAAGGCGAATCCGCCGTAGCCTTTGGCGAAGGCGAAAGCTCTTAAAATTGGCAAATAAATAAAAGGCGGACAGATGACAACTTCGACGTTTTTTATACCCCTAACCCCTTTTTTTATTGAATTAAAAAGAAACTTAACTTCTTTAAAAGTTATTGGGTTGCATTTCCAATTGGCAACGATTAATGGTTTCATAAAAAATTAATGAACAGAGAGCAGGGAACGAAAAATAGAATTATTGATCGTCCCTTACTCATTGTTCTTTGTTTATTGTTCACTGTTTTTTGAGATAGGCGGCGGCTTTTTCCGGTGCAATGGTTGAAATTTCCATTCTGGTGCCAATTTCAAAGCCAGCCCAGGCTCCGGTTTTGGGTAAAATTGTAAAATGCCAGTGATAAAATGAGTAATTTTTCCCGTCGCAAGGAGAGGTTTTCAAATAAAAATTATAGGGAGGATCATTAAGCGCTTTATAGAGTTTGCCGAGAACAACTTTAAAAATTTCGGCCAATTGTCGCTTCTCTTTCTCGGTTATCCTTTCAAAATTAGAAAGATGTTTTTTGGGCGAAATAATAACTTCAAAGGCTGCTTTGGAAGCAAAGGGACAAACGGCTAAAAAATCTCTATTTTCAAAAACAATTCTTTTTTTGACTTTTCTCTCCCAATTATTCATCTGGCAAGAAAGACATTTTCGGCTTTGTTTTAAATACTTCTGCGAATTGATTAAGGCTCTTCGCAAATCAATATCAATTAAAGGAGTGGTGATAATTTGGGAGTGCGGATGAGGTTGGGAGGCGCCGGCTTCCTGTCCCTGGTTGTGAAAAATTGAAACATAATTAACAAAAGGTTTTTTCATTAACTCCAAATACCTTTCTTTATAGCTATCAATGACCTCTTTTACATTTTCAATCGACAACAAGGCTAATGCTTTTTTATGGTCTCTGGTAACAACCAATTCGCAAAAACCAACGGCGTTCATCGTTTGATATAAATTGCCCTCAATCCTTTTCTCCCATCTCGGATGGGGCAAAAAAGCCGGAAATTTATTAGGAATAACGATGGTCGTCCAATCTTTGGGAATTTTTTGCGTCCGAACTTTTTCCTTGCCTGTCAATTCACCGCTTTTCATAATGTTTTGTTCTTGAAGGGGAAATTTTTTGCCGTGGCAATAAATTAAACTCGGCTTTTCTCGCGCTTCAATATTGCAAAAGGGGCATTTGTCTTCTGGAATTTTTATCCCAATCCTTTTCTCTCTTCTAAATGTCTCCGGTCTCTTAGCTCTGTTTGTGGCAATAACCACCCAATCCTTGCTGATCAGATCAAACCGTAATTCTGAAGGAAATTTTACCCTGTTAAACAATTTCGCTTTTGGCAAAATTCCCGCCTTAGTAGATTTAAGAGGATGAATTTTTATAGACTTTTTAGTCATATACGCCTTTTATTAAATTCCATCTTATTTTAAGCAAATCAATAGCCATATTGATTATCCATTTTGGCTTCACTTTACTTTCCGGATCATTTTTCCAATAAACCGGAACTTCTTTTATTTTATAACCCATTTTTCTGGCAATGATTAAAATTTCCGGGTCAAAGGCAAAACGATTAATTCTGCACTTAGGAAAAGCATCCTCTGCCGCTTTCTTTTTAAGGCATTTAAAACCGCATTGGGTATCTTGAATCCCCCAAAGACCGGCAACTATTTTTCTCAGCAACTTAAATCCTTCACCTAAAATAACCTGTCTGAGCCAGGGTTGAGGCGGATCTAAAACCGCTCCCCTAATATCTCTTGAACCGATAATAATATCAAAACCTTTCTCAAACTCCGGCCACATTTTTTCTATCTGCTCAATTGAAGTTGAATTGTCAGCGTCGGTAAAAATTCTATAATCTCCCTTGGCTTCCAGTATCCCCTGTCTGACTACGGCGCCCTTACCTTGATTAATTTTATTATCTATCAATCTCAAATTTCGAATTGTAGAAATCAAATCTCTGCAGACTTCAGCGGTTTTATCTTTGGAACCGTCGTTGACTACCAAAATTTCATAATCGTATGGCTGCCTTGATAAATACTTATCAATCTCCTCCAAAGTTTTTGGCAGCCGTTTTTCTTCGTTATAAGCCGGAACGATAACCGAAAGCTTCATATTAAAATATTATATCACGGTTAAAATTTTAGCGCCATTTTCGGTTACGGCTACTGCGTGTTCAAAATGAGCCGACAGAGAACTATCCTCTGTTTGATAGCCATAGCCATCGGCAGTTTTTTTAATTTTCCAATCGCCTACCGTGACCATTGGCTCCAAACAAAAAACCATGCCCTCTTTAATTTCGGGGCCGGTTTTCCTTTTTCCATAATTTAGAATTTTTGGCTCTTCGTGCAATTCTTTGCCAATTCCATGGCCGCAAAGATCTCTGACAACATTAAAGCCCTGACCTTCAACATATCTCTGAATGGTATTTCCAATATCGCCAAAGGTATTGCCCGGTCTTATTTTTTTTAATCCTCTTTTTAGGGCTTTTTTGGTTATCCTGATTAACCGTTGAACTTCCGGATCAATTTTCCCAACTGGCACAGTAACCGCCATATCGGTGTGAAAGCCCTTCCATTGAATTCCTAAATCAAGAGAAAGTATATCTCCTTCTTTTAAAATCCGGCTGGAAGGCACCGCATGAACAATTTCTTCATTAATTGAAGTGCAAAGGCAGGCCGGAAAACTTTCGTGACCCTTAAAGGAGCATTGGATTTTATCCACCTTCGCCCAAGGCTTCGGCGGACAAGAAATCAGGGTCTCGGCGACCCCGTCTAATTCTTTGGTGGTAATTCCTGGCCGAACTTTTTTTTCTAATTCTTTCATAATGCTGGCCAGAATTTTCCCACCCTCAGCCATTATTTCAATTTCTTTGGGAGTTTTGGTTTGGATCATTAAAAAAAGGAGTTTAGCTCCTTTTTAGGGTTTTTAAAATATCTTTAAAAACATCCTCAATGCTTTGTTCACCGTTTATTTCAATCAATCTTCTTTGTTTTTTATAATAATTTATTGTCTTTTTAGTCTGCTGACTGTATTCTTCAAGCCGTTTTTTGATTGATTGAACGATATCGTCGGGTCTTGTGACGAGTTCGCCGCCGCATTTATTACATATATTTAATTTTTTAAATTCTCCTATCCAAGGAATTAATTGTCCGCATTTTTTGCATTGCCTTCTTTTGGTTAAACGGTTATACGATTCCCTCCTGGAAATATTAATTAAGATAACTTTCACGTTTTTATCCCATTCATACCATTCCAGGGCTTCATCCATAAGAAAAGCCTCTACGAAGCTTCGAGTCCAACCATCTAATACGAGACCGTTAATCTTTTTGCGATGCTTTTTTATTTTTTCAAACTCATTAACCCAAATATCTGCTATCATCAAGCTTGGCACCAGCTTTCCTTTATTCATA
>Ga0114920_10000972_pt1 | contig 12954 bp, 16 predicted proteins | sample ChitaG_FD_88683 | JGI IMG/M metagenome (GOLD analysis project Ga0114920, IMG submission 88683) | Deep subsurface microbial communities from South Pacific Ocean to uncover new lineages of life (NeLLi) - Chile_00310 metaG | ecosystem: Environmental > Aquatic > Marine > Oceanic > Sediment ... | reverse complement strand
TGGATAGTTTTCGCTCAGGCACTAACTAAAACTGATGGATTTGTAAAGGAACTAAATCTTGAGGATAATAGGCGGCAATCTTAAAGCAAAGAAACTGTATTCAGCTCGCGGAAAGGTAATAAGGCCGACCTCGGACCGATTGCGTGAATCGATTTTTAACATTTTAGCCTTTTATGTTAAGCAGGCGGTTGTCCTGGATCTGTTTGCCGGTACCGGAGCTCTCGGCATCGAAGCATTAAGCCGCGGAGCTGAGTCCGCTCTATTTGTAGATATTCATAATGGAGCCTTATACGTTATAGAGCGCAATATAAAAGCATGCGGATTTGAAAACAAAGCTAAAATTATAAAATGGAATATAATAAAAAATTTAAACTGTATCAAATCGGACAGAGCTGCCTTTAATCTTATTTTTATTGATCCGCCTTACAATAAGAAGTTTCTTCAACCGACACTGCATAATTTACGAAAAGTGGGATGCGTGAAAAAGGGGGCATGTCTTATTGTTGAGCATTCCCTTTTAGAGCCGATCCAATTAGATTTTCCTGAGTATGAGCTGAAAGATCAAAGAAAATATGGAAAAACCCTTGTTTCATTTTTAACTTATATTGTATAAATATGAAAATTATAAGGATTCGAGGATTCAAGGGGTCAGGGATTCGAGTGAAAGCGCTTGAAAGAAAGCACTTGACCCCTTGAATCCTCGAACCCTTTGCATCAACTAATCGGGAAAAGAACCTTAAATGTTTTATCAAACTCTTAACACTTAACACCTTTATTTACGTAAGGAATATAAATCCATGCAAAAAATAGCTGTATATCCTGGTTCTTTTGACCCGATTACAAATGGTCATCTTGATATTGTCGAAAGGGGGCTTAAAGTTTTTGATAAAATTATTGTAGCCATTTTGCATAATTCTACCAAGAAATTTCTTTTTACTATTGAAGAACGGATCGAGATGATTGAAGAAAGCTTAAGCGGCTTTTCAAATGTTGAAATAGATAAATTTGACGGGCTTCTCGTAGATTATGCAAAAAAGCGGGAAGCTAATACCATACTGCGTGGAATGCGCGCTGTATCCGATTTTGAATATGAGTTTCAGCTTGCTCTGATGAACCGCAAGCTAAACCGGAAAATTCAGACGGTCTTCCTTATGACCGGCCTGAGATGGATTTTTACAAGTTCATCAATAATAAAGGAAGCCGCCAGTTTTGGCGGTGATATTGAGGGAATGGTGCCGCCTCTGGTTAACCGGAAATTAAAAGAAAAATTCGGTTTTGTTTAGTCCTACAACGACACTTGTCATTTCGACCAAAGGGAGAAATCCTTAACTATATGTTTTTGCAGTAAGATTTCTCGTCGCTTCGTTTCTCGAAATGACATCTAGATGGTAACTAACGTTGTAGGGTTAGGAAAAAACAATGTCTATACATCTTTCAAAAAATGCAAGGGTTGTGCTGGAAAAGCGGTATCTGAAAAAGGACCGCAAGGGAAAAATAATCGAAACGCCTGAAGACCTGATTGCAAGGGTGGCCAGAACTATCGCTTCTGTTGATAAGATATTCGATCCTAAAGCCGATGTGGATAAAACTGAGCAAAAATTTCTAAAACTTTTAAGCAATAAGTGGTTTTTACCCAACTCGCCTACCCTTATGAATGCCGGCAGACGTCTTGGGCAGCTTGCCGCCTGTTTTGTTCTGCCTGTCGAAGATTCAATGGAAAGCATCTTTGAAACCTTGAAACATGCTGCAATGATACATAAAAGCGGGGGAGGCACAGGATTTTCTTTCTCGCGGATTCGTCCTGAAAAGGATGTGGTCCTGTCAACTGCAGGTATCTCAAGCGGTCCTATTTCATTTATGTCTGTTTTCGACGTAGCCACTGAAACCGTCAAGCAGGGAGGTACACGCAGAGGAGCCAACATGGGTATTTTGCGGGTGGATCATCCTGATATCGAAGTTTTCATAAATTCAAAAAATGATCCGCGTATTTTAAATAACTTCAATATCTCGGTTGCCATCTCCAAAATATTTATAGATGCGCTTAAAAAAGATTCTGATTACGATCTTATTAATCCCCGAACAGGCAAGGGTGTAAAACAGGTTTCCGCAAAGAAAATATTTGATATGATTGTCGCTTCTGCCTGGCAAACCGGAGAACCCGGAGTAATATTTATCGATCGCATAAACCAGGATAATCCAACACCACACCTTGGCGATATTGAAGCCACCAATCCTTGCGGAGAGCAACCTCTTCTGCCCTATGAATCATGCACCCTTGGGTCTATTAATCTTTCCAAAATGGTGACGACCAAAAATACCCTTGATTTAAACAGATTAAAAAGGACCGTTCACGATGCGGTCCATTTCCTTGATAATGTAATAGACGCAAACAAATATCCCCTCGCGCGTATTGAAAAAATGAGCAAAAGAACAAGGAAAATCGGTTTAGGGGTAATGGGTTTTGCCGATATGTTGATAAAAATGGGGTTGCCTTACGATTCCGACAAGGCTGTTGCCAAGGCAGAAAATGTAATGTCACTGATCTCTAAGGAATCCAAAAAAGCATCTGCCGCGCTTGCCAAAAAACGCGGGAATTTTCCATATTACAAGGAAAGTATCTTTGACAACCCATCAACGCCATATATGCGAAATGCCACTACCACTACAATCGCTCCGACAGGCACTATCAGTATTATTGCCGACACTTCCAGCGGAATAGAACCGATTTTTGCTGTGGCATATGCGAGGCATGTACTTGACGGAAAGTTTCTTCCGGAAATACATCCGCTTTTTATTAAAATCGCCAGGCAGGAAGGATTTTACAGCAAAAAGCTCTTTGGCGAAATTGCAAAAACAGGTTCCATACAGTCGCTTGACTTTGTTCCTGATCACATAAAAAGGCTTTTCAGAACAGCTCATGATATTTCAACAAAATGGCATGTTAAGATTCAGGCTGCATTCCAGAAATATTCGGATAATGCTGTTTCCAAGACAGTCAATTTTCCTTTGGACGCCACAAAGGAGGATATTAAAAAGGTATATCTTTCTGCTTACAGAAGCGGTTGCAAAGGTGTAACGATATACAGATACGGGAGCCGTGATTATCAGGTTTTAAGTTTCGGCAGGGAAGAAAAGGAATTTGCGAAGATAGCCCCCAGGCCGAGACCGATGCGCACTCAAGGTATTACGGAAAGAATCAGCACGGGGTGCGGAAAACTGTATGTTACGATAAATTCCGACGAAAAAGGAATGTGCGAAGTTTTCGCGCAGATGGGGAAGACCGGCGGATGCGCTTCATCTCAGATAGAAGCTGCGGGCCGCCTGATATCCCTTGCTTTGCGATCAGGAGTAAATATTGATGCCATCATCAAGCAGCTCATAGGCATCCGGTGTCCTTCACCTGCATGGCAAAACGGAAAAATGGTTCTATCCTGTCCTGATGCAATTGCTCAAGTGCTGATAAAGGTAACCAATTCAAATTTCAATGAGATAGAAACAATGATTTATATTTGCCCTGAATGCGGCGTAATATTGTCTCATGAAGAGGGATGTCTTATCTGTCACTCATGCGGGTTCTCAAAATGCAGTTAGAAAAAATACTTTATAATCACAAACCCGGCAACAAGAAGAACGGCAAATGCAACTGCCAGTATATTGAAATATCTCTCAATAAAAGCCTGAATTCCGGAACCAAAGCGATATATCAGCCAGCCAACCAGGAAAAAACGCAGGGAACGGGAAACCAGCGAAGCAATCACAAATACAGAGAAATCGATGCCCAGAGCTCCGGCGGAAATAGTAAACACCTTATAGGGAATGGGGGTAAATCCGGCAATACCGATTGCCAGAGCGTCATATTGCATGTAAAGGCCCTGGATATATTCAACCTTTTCGGTTAAACCATAAAAGCTTATAATCTTCTCCCCTATGCCGACCATAAACTGCCATCCAATCAAATAGCCTAAGCATCCCCCAAGTACGGAACCTGCCGAACATACCAGCGCATAATACAACGACCTTTTTGGTATTGACACAGAAAGGGCTATCAGAAGAATATCGGGGGGTATGGGGAAAAAAGAGGATTCACAAAAAGCAAGAACAAATAATGCCCATGTCCCATATGCTGTTTCCGCCCAGTGGAGGACCCAGGAATAAAGCCGTCGAAGCATTTATTGGTATCTCCAGCCTTGTTCGCCTAACAGTTTCACAAACCTGCATCCACCGAGATATGTTTTGCGAGTACCCTGCTCATCCTTATATAGCTTGATCAACTCCTGCGAAAATTGGTCTCCGACCGGTATTATCATACGTCCGCCGATTGTTAGCTGTTTTACCAGGGTTTCGGGAATTTCTGGAGCGCCGGCTGTAACAATAATGGCATCAAACGGACTCTCGTTTTTCCATCCAAGAGTACCATCGGAATATCTGGCTACTATATTGTGATAATGAAGCTCGTCAAAAAGTTTGCGCGCTTTAATAAAAAGCGAATTTATTCTTTCGATAGTATATACCCTGAATGCAATTTCAGCTAAAATTGCGGCCTGATATCCGGATCCTGTTCCGATTTCAAGCACCCGGTCATCCTTGCCAAGTTGCAGGGCCTGTGTCATCTCTGCTACGATATATGGTTGTGAAATTGTTTGCTGCTCACCAATGGGGAGCGGATAATCACCATACGCCTGATCCATTAAGGCCTCACTTACAAACAGATGCCTGGGGACCTTGCGCATTGCTGCAAGGACATTTATGTCTATTATCCCGCGCGACTCAATCTGCTTGCTAACCATTTGTTCGCGCTTGCTTTCAAATGTGATGGAATCTTTTCTCATAGCAGAAAGTATATATGGATAAAAAAGGCTGGTTACACAGAAAACGTGGTGCCGAAGGCCGGACTTGAACCGGCACGGGTTACCCCACTACCCCCTCAAGATAGCGTGTCTACCAAATTCCACCACTTCGGCATTTTGAGAGTCCTGAGTAAAAATTTATTTAGCCGGTTTTGCCGGAAGCGGACTTTCCTGCTGTTCCATCACGACAGAATCGCCGATTCTATGAGAAGATATATATGCCAGCCACAGCGATGTTAGCATAAACACAATTACTACAACTGTTGTTGCCTTGCTCAGGAAGGTTGATGCGCCTGTGCTGCCGAAAAGGGTCTGGCTGGAACCCCCTCCAAAAGCAGCGCCCATATCCGCCCCCTTTCCGGTCTGCAGCAAAACAATCATAACAAGGGCTATGCATACTATAACATGTATTATTACCAATATTGTTGTAATCATAATTTTATATTTAAATTTGATTATACCTGAAGCGCATCTATTTTGAAGAGTTTCCTGCAGTAAACTGCAGAAAATGTTCTGCCTGACGGCAGTGCTTCGCAGCGACCGTAAGGAACTTTCCCATTTTTATAATTGCGGTTCAAAAACCTAAAACTATTTTGCTGAATGTCTCTGCGTTCAGGCTTGCGCCTCCTACAAGTGCGCCGTCAACATCAGGCATTAACATAAGCTCTTTTATATTGTCCGGTTTGACGCTGCCTCCATACAATATTCTTACGGAATCAGCGATATTATTGCCGAAATTTTTTTCGATCAATGAGCGTAAATACTGATGAATCTCCTGAGCCTGCTTGCTTGTCGCTGTTTTCCCTGTCCCGATGGCCCAGACAGGCTCGTAAGCTATAATTAGTGTCTCAAGATCACTTAAAACCAAATTTTTTAACGCCTTTGCAACCTGTTTGTCAAGAACGGAAAATGTATCGTTTGACTCGCGCTCCTTTTCAGATTCTCCCACACATACAATAGGTATTAAATTATCTTTAATCGCAGCCTTTATTTTTTTGTTAACCGTTATATCGGTTTCTCCAAAATATTGACGTCGCTCAGAATGACCTATTATAACATAACTGCATCCGGCTGATACGAGCATGGCCGATGATATTTCACCTGTATAGGCCCCTTCGGGTTCCCAGAAAAGATTCTGTGCGCCAAGCGCAACACAACTTCCTTTCACAACATCCGAAACAGCCATAAGAGACGTAAACGGAGGGGCAATCATAACATCAACTGTTGTATTATCAGCTATTAGTTTAACAAGGTGCTGTGCTGTTTCCACAGCCTCTTCGCAGGTTTTAAACATTTTCCAGTTTCCGGCAATTAGAGGTTTTCGACTCTTCATATTCGACCTCCGCATCACAGCTGCGCCCCTATCATGGCGGCAAGATCGACCATCCTGTTTGAGTAGCCCGCTTCATTGTCGTACCAGGAAAGCACTTTTACCATTTTACCGACAACATATGTAGTCGGCGCATCAACAATGGAAGATAGCGGCGATCCATTATAATCGATTGATACCAGCGGAAGTTCGCTATACCCTAATATGCCGGAAAGGGCTCCTTCTGCGGCTGTTTTAAGGGCTTGGTTAACATCAGAAACAGTAACTCCGGACTTTTCCACTGTTGCAACCAAATCAACGATCGACACATTCGGCGTTGGAACGCGGATCGCAAGCCCGTTGAGCTTTCCTAACAATTCCGGAAGCACAAGAGCAACCGCCTTTGCTGCGCCTGTTGTCGTCGGAATCATTGACAGAGCTGCGGCTCGTGCTCTGCGCAGGTCTTTGTGAGGAAAATCAAGGAGACGCTGATCTCCTGTGTAAGAATGTATGGTAGTCATCAGCCCGCTCCTGATACCGAAATTTTCCAGAAGCACTTTAGCGACCGGCGCAAGACAGTTTGTGGTACAGGAGGCATTTGATATAATGTGATGTTGCGCGGGATTATACTGGTTTGAATTGACGCCCATGACAATTGTAATATCGGGATCTTTGGCAGGGGCGGATATAATAACCTTTCGGGCCCCTGCGGCAAGATGCTTTGACACGCTTTCGGAATCCCTGAAAAGTCCGGTACATTCAGCGACAATGTCAACTCCAAAGTCTTTCCAGACAAGGTTGGCAGGGTCCTTTATGGATGTAATGCCAATAGATTTTCCTGCTACTTCAATTGAGTCGTCCCTGGCTGTAACTTCAACGCCAAGTTTACCGTGCACAGAATCATAGGCAAGAAGATAGGCCATTGTGGCTGAATCTGTAAGATCATTAATTGCCACAACCTCAACTTCTGGATGATTAATAGCGGCTCTGAGTATAAGACGTCCTATTCTTCCAAAACCGTTAATGCCTATTTTTATGCTCATAATACCTCCTTGGATTGACGATTGATGATTGTTGATTGACGATTGTTGATTGATGATTGACAATCATCAATCCTTGCTGCGTTTGTTTCCTTTTAAAATACCACTTGCAAGGGAAATGCTCTTCTTCCCAAAAGCTTCCAGGCTTTGTCCGAGTTTACTAAGCTCAGTGTTTTTTCGAGCATCAACCGCTTTTAATAAAATCGGGAGGTTAACACCTGATAAAACCTCTACCCTTCCTTCTTCAAGAAATGAATAGCTTAGATTGGAAGGGGTTCCACCAAACATATCGGTTAAAACAAACACCCCTTCTTTTGTTTTTACCCTGTTTATTGCTTCGGCAATTTTCAAGCGAAGCATATCTGCCTTTTCATTCAAATCTATGGAGACCGACTCTATAGCTTCCGGCCTGCCGCCAAGAATGAATTCAGCGGCATCAATCAATGAATCCCCAAGCTGTCTGTGCGTAACAATAACTATGCCTATCATAACACTCCTTCAGACCTCGTAAATCTTTGCTAATTAAGAGGTGATTTGTTGGACAATAAACTTCGATTCCATTTAGTAGTTACGGTTCAACCGTGAACCTTAATTATAGTTGTGGTCGTCAAAACCTATCATCTTCCTCCTTTATGATGGAAAGGATTTCATCACTGCCGGCAGCCCCCAGCAATTTTTCCTTAAAAAGATCATTTTTAAGAATCCTGGAAATCCTGGCAAGCAATTTCAAATGAAGACCCGTGGAATTTTCCGGTGTAACCAGAAGAAAAAAAATGTGGGTGGGCTTGCCGTCCATAGATTCAAAGTCAACCCCTTTCCGGCTGAGACCAAAACCAAGCACCATTGATTTCAGGCTCTTTAGTTTGCCGTGCGGAATGCCGACTCCTCCGCCTATGCCAGTACTGCCAAGTCGTTCTCTCTCCAGGAGTACTCGCATAATTTCTTCATGATTTACGCCGGCAATACGGGCCGCAGGTACAACAAGTTCTTCAAGTACCCCTTTCTTGTCATCTGATTTAAGCTCAACAAGAATTGCTTCTTTATCCAAAACCTCAAGAATTTTCATTTAATATTCACCCAAAATTTTATTAATATTTACCCTGTGCCAGGCTGAATCAAGCCATAGTGACCATCCTTACGGCCGTAAAGAACATTAACCTGATTAGTCCTGGCATTTGTAAACACAAGAAAATCGCTGTTTATAAGATCCATCTGCATTATAGCTTCTTCTATATCCATTGGTTTATATTCGATATTTTTAATCCTGACATCTCTTTCAACCTCTACATCGCGATGGGCGATGTCTTCAGCAAAGGTATCTTTTACTCTGGCTTTTGAACCGCCTCTGTGTCCTCTGTTTTTTTGCTTGTTTTTCTTTATCTGTTTCTCAAGCTTATCCAAAACCATATCAATAGCCGAATACATGTCGCCTGTTTCTTCTTTACCGTTTACATTTAGTCTGTCACCAATAATATTGATTTCCGCTATATGACGAAACTTTTCAACCGAAAGGACAACCTTTGCTTCTGCCGGGTTGTACAAGTATTTATCAAACCGATTAAGTTTTTCTTGAACATATGATTTTAGATTTTCAGAGGAATCCAGATTTTTAAAAGTTACAGATGTCTGCATGCAAAAACCTCCTTAAAATTGTTTACGTTTGTTTGATGGTAGCTCTTTTAGCTTTTCCCGATACTTGGCCACGGTCCTCCTGGCAATATCAATATTCACCTGTTTCAAAAGTTTCGAGATTTTATCGTCGCTGTAAGGTTTTTTGGGATCTTCACCAGCAATAATCTGTTTTATCTTTTCCTGAACGCTGACAGAGGCTATTGCCTCACCATCTATTCGATTAATAGAACTATTAAAAAAATATTTCAATTCAAAAATACCCTGGGGAGTATAAGCATACTTGTTTGTTGTAACCCTGCTGATTGTTGATTCGTGCATGTCTATATCCTGAGCGATATCTCTTAGCACCATCGGCTTTAAGTATGCTATTCCATTTTCGAAAAAGTCCTGCTGGAATTTCAATATGCTTTCCATAACCTTGTAGATGGTCTTCTGGCGCTGATAAATGCTTTTGATCAACCATACTGCTGAACGCATTTTTTCCTGTACATAGTTCTTTGCACTGCCGGAGATCTTTTCTCCGCGTTTTATTGCGTTTTTATAAAAAGAACTGACCTGGAGTTTTGGCATTCCTTCATCATTTATCATTATCACAAACTCATTTTCCGATTTATAAACAAAAATATCCGGAATGATATATTGAGGCTCTTCATCGGAAAATTGCCGTCCCGGTCTTGGCTCCAGCCCTTTAATAACATTTACAGCAGAAAGAATCTCTTCAATGCCTACTTTTAATGCTCTTATTAGGGCTTTATAATTTTTATTTTCAAGATGATTGAGATGATGACTGATAATATCGGTTACTACAGTATTATTAAGCCCGAAATGGTTTGCCTGAATAAGGAGACATTCGCTGAGATCCCTGGCGCATACTCCGATCGGGTCAAAAGTCTGCATTAATGATAAAATTTTATTTACTTTTTCGGTTGTTGAGCCACTTGATGCAACAAGCTCTTCGACAGAAACCTTCAGATACCCGTCTTTATCCAAATTTCCGACAATTAAGCTTCCAATCTTTTGTTCCTCCTCTTCCTGAAATGTCATAAGCAGCTGCCAGAGAAGGTGTTCATTCAAAGATTCCTTGCGCGCTACAAAGGATTCAAAATTTGGCGCACTTTTCTTTTCGGTTTCAAAATGGATTCTGCCGGACGAATTGTATTCATCAAGATAATTGCTCCAGTCAATATTATCATTAATTTTTTCTTCTATTGTAACCTCTTTAATCGGTTTTTCAGCCGTCACAGCTTCAGATTGCTCCTCAGATTGCTCCTCAGACTGTTCTTCAGCAGCGACATCTGTCACCTCTTCCAGCGCTGGATTTTCCTCCAGTTCTTTTTGGATAGTATCCATAAGCTCCAGGCGGGATAGCTGCAGAAGCTTAATAGCTAACTGGAGCTGTGGTGTCATGATAAGCTGCTGAGATAATTTGAGCTCTTGTCGTAATTCAATTATCATTTTATAATCTGAATTCGTCCCCTAAATATATACGCCGGGCTATTTCACTGGAAGCTATCTTTTCCGGAGGACCCGATTCAATAACTTTCCCTTTATTTAATATATATGCCTTGCCGCAAACTTCAAGTGTTTCCCTGACGTTATGATCGGATATCAAGATTCCTATTCCTCGTTTTTTAAGGTGTCTAATTATGTTCTTAATATCAATAACAGCCAGAGGATCGATGCCCGCAAAAGGTTCATCCAGTAAAATAAATGATGGGTTGGCAACTAATGCACGCGTGATTTCGAGCCGCCGTCGCTCCCCTCCTGAAAGCATATTAGCCTTTTGATCTGCAAGGTGCTTGATGCCCAGTTCGTCAAGAAGCATGTTTGCGCGATAATTTTGTTCCGACTTCGAGATAGACAGCGCTTCAAGAATCGCTAAAATATTTTGTTTTACAGATAGCTTTCTGAATATTGAAGGCTCCTGAGGAAGATATCCAACACCCTTGCGGGCCCTCATATACATAGGGCAATCGGTGATATCTTCATCCTCAATAAAAACCTTTCCTTCATCAGGCTTTATAATTCCAATAGTCATATAAAAAGTAGTGGTTTTGCCTGCGCCGTTAGGACCAAGAAGACCGATAACACTGCCGCTTTCAACATCTAAGCTTACGCAGTTTACTACCCGCTTTCCATTATAGATTTTTACCAGTTTTTGAAGAGATAATTTTGCCATGGTTTTGTAAGTCTTTTCCCTAAAAGCCTTCAGCCTATCTACCTGAGTAATTACCTTTTAGTTACTTATCCTTTATATCTTTTTCTCTGGAATAAAATACAGCTTCAACCCGTTTTTCTTTGCCGCTCTCAACTATCATGCGGTCATCAGATCTGTACATGGTTATTTTTTCGCCTGAAATAAAATTGTTTCCGCTTGTGACCTTCGAATTTGGACCGGTTAAAACAATAATCCCTGTTTCTGCCGTATAAACCGCCTGTTGTGCCACCGCAACCTTGTCATCGAATTTTATTACTACATTGCCCTTTGCGACAATCTTTTTTATCATTTCCTCTCCGGCTACAGGGTTCTCTTTTTTATCCACCCCCTTTTTATAAAAAATCTTAAGTCTGTCGGCTGTAACAACATCGGTTCCCTTAATTGCTACAACATTTCCAATAAATTCAGCGAACATGGCTTCGTTGTCGGCAACCAGCCTGTCTGATGTGATATGAATTTTATCGTTATTTTTTTCCGGATTTGTTGTCGAATCGTCAGCATATGCAAAAAACGCCTTAAAAACACATACAAACAATAAAATTACAAACCAGACATAGGATGTTCTATAAAGTAATGATCTCACTAAAGCTGCCCTCAACCCTTCCTTCAAACAAGATCCTGTTGGTATTTAAATTAAAACTCATCGAGTCGGCCGCAAGATTGAGTGAATCACCAACAATTTCCACAGGAACTTTTGAGAAAATAATCCGTTTGGTGTGTTCGTAATTAAGCTTTTTGGTTCTCAGCGTGTAAGTTTCATTTCGCACAACAACGTCGCCTGTAACCTCTATGTCATTTGAATCTGTTTTTAGAATACCTTGATCAGCCGTCAGATAAACCTTTTCTTCATCTTTAAGAAAAAATGTTATAATAACATCCTGGAGAGTTGCCTGTTTGGTTGCATCAATATAATATGCTGATTTTGCCTCCAGGCTCCATTCCTTTATCCCATCACGCGTCGCTGTTTGGTAAACCTTGCTTATTGATATGTTTGCTTTGCTGTGAAGGGATGAAATGAACTTGCCCTCTTTATTTAAAATTAATCGATAGCCTATAAAAACCGCCGATATGACGCCCAAGGAAAGGAGAATGATTGCGACTAAAAAAATCTTTAGCCTTTTATTTTTAGTATTTTTTCTCTTCATAACGCCTAATAATATTTTCCCAAAGCCCCTGAGCTTTCAATATGGTTTCGCAAACCTCTCTTACAGCGCCAAAGCCGCCTTTTGCCGATGTAACCATATCGGCTTTTTCCAGCAGCTTTTCGTGGGCATCGGCTACGGCAATTGAAAGGCCGACCAGTTTCATCAAGGGAAGATCGGGCAAATCGTCGCCAATAAATGCGACCTCTTGGGGCAGCACGCCTGTCTGTGTAATAACAGAATCCATAACAGAGGCCTTATCGCTGACTCCGTCGTATATATATGAAATGCTAAGATTTTTACACCTGTGCAAAAGAGCCTTTGAAGTTCTCCCTGTTACGACACATACATCTATTCCTGCTTCGATGAGAAGCCTTATCCCAAGCCCGTCTTTTACATTAAAGACCTTGGTTTCCTCGGCATTGTCATTATAGATTATACTGCCGTCAGTAAGTACACCGTCAACATCAAGGAGAAGAAGTTTTACCCTTTTTAATTTGTCAATAGCCATCATCCTGTTTTAAACCTGAAAAAATCGTAATATTTTAGTCTTATTATCTGCAATCGAGCTTCAAGTGTGATTAAATTTAAAGCAGGACACGAAGTGAAGCATTAGCGCTAAACTGTTTGAACAAATTAGAGATCGTTAAGAAAGAACTTGGCACAAAATGTTATTTTTGCCTGATTGTTTGCTTAAACCATCATTATTTCTTTACAGTTATGGCGGGTTCTTTTTTTATGATCTCTTATTTGTGAGTTTTTCCTG
>Ga0114920_10000971_pt1 | contig 12957 bp, 11 predicted proteins | sample ChitaG_FD_88683 | JGI IMG/M metagenome (GOLD analysis project Ga0114920, IMG submission 88683) | Deep subsurface microbial communities from South Pacific Ocean to uncover new lineages of life (NeLLi) - Chile_00310 metaG | ecosystem: Environmental > Aquatic > Marine > Oceanic > Sediment ... | reverse complement strand
GATTCAATTCATCAAGGATGGGGGGACAGTGCTCACGATCGGAAGCACGACCAGTCTTGGGTATCATGCCGGTCTTCCTGTAGCCAATGCACTCGCCGAAAAACTCGAGGATGGGACAGAAAGGCCTATGCCGAGGTCAAAATTCTTCGTGCCCGGCTCTGTTCTTCGAGTCCGCGTTGACAGCACCCATCCCCTGGCTTACGGTTTACCCGAGAATCTGGATGTATCCTTCAACAACAGCCCTGTATTCAGGCTCCTGCCCGAAGCATCACTGAAAGGAGTCCGTCCCATCGCCTGGTTCGACAGCAAGGATCCACTCAGAAGCGGCTGGGCCTTGGGAAAACATTATCTCCAAGGCGGCATTGCGATCATCGAGGCAGATATGGGGAAAGGGAAGCTTTTTCTTTTTGGTCCGGAGATCACACGCCGCGCTCAACCCCATGGGACCTTCAAGTTCCTATTCAACGGAATCTATTACGGAGGTTCGACTTCTGTAGCAATCGAATGATCAAGCCTGAACAATAGAGAATCCATAAATTCCGATCAAGGAGTCTGGAAATGAAAAAAGATCAGAAGTCACAGGTTGCCATCTCTGTGAACATAATTTTTCTCGTTTTTCTTCTCGTCATAACTCTTTTCGCGAATCCATCTCAAGGAATTCGAAAAAAAGAAATCCCTAAAGAAGTCTCACGAGAGATGAACAGAATCTCAAGGCTCCTCCAGCCGGCAGCCAAACAGAAAGCGGAGCGGGCGAAGAAAGCATTCCAGCGCCAAATGTTTTCGCAGGAAGGAAATGTAAACAGTTCGAGAATGGCATCTGAAGCTTTATTCGCAGAGTTCTTCAAGCTTTCAGCGGTTGAAAATGATGTTCTTGTGGCCCTAATATATTATGAAACAGCACAAGCAGCCGAAGAGGACATAAAGGAACTCGCCGAGGAAATCGATAAAATGAATGAAGCCAAAAAAAAGCTTCGCCGACAAATTCAGCAGGTCACAAAACAGATTACGGATTCACAATCAAAGCAATACGAGACTCGAAAATCACAAACAGAAAAAAAGCCAATCGAGCCTCAAAGGACAGTCTCTCGAATACAATCACGACCACAAATAAGGAAAACAAGCCATCTCGGAATCATATTCCCGCGCACACCAGTAGTGCCTGACCTTCCGGACACAGAAGGAGTGACCATTGAAGGATTGAAAAGTCTATTGGATGATCTAAAAGGAAAGCTTGATGGTATGAATGAGATGTCCGAGATGACATCCTTAAGACTCCAGATGACCATGGACCGGCGATCTAAGTTTATATCCACTCTCTCACAGATGATGAAAAAAATATCCACCACACAGGATATCCTCGTACAAAATATCAAATAGTTAAAATATTATTCTGCCAGAAAACTCTAGTCTTCACTCTATTTTGACATCAAATCATTGATATGATATAAGTTCTCTCGAGGGGACGAAAAAATGAAAATCAAAAACAAGGCATCCAGTTCATGGATATTTCTATCTGTTTTAACACTCAGCCTTCTGGCTACGGGATCTTCAGGAGGACAATCTCAAAACATAGACAGGAATCAAGTCCTCAAAGAGCAGTACAGGATCAAGAAGCAGCTCCACCCTTCGCTACAGTCGAAGATCTCTCAGGCAGTTGAGTCTTTCAAAGAGAACTTCTTAACTTCTGGTGAAGAAAGTCAACCTGTTTTTGTGGCTTCACAGGTCGTACGGGACCAGTTCAGGACTGTTTCCCCTACACAGGCGCGGCTTCTCGGCTTCTACGTTCTCTGCCAGGCCACCTCAGCTTTGGAAGAGGACATAAGACTCATCACAGCAGAAATCGAAAAAATGAACCAGGCTAAAGAACAACTCGACGTATTGATCGCCAGCATAGAAGAACAGATCGAAAATAAAACTGAAGAAGGGGCTCAGGAATCTGTGGAGGAACGGGAAGAGGAGACTGCTGTAGTGAAAGAATATGAGACTTTGGAAACAGCCCCGCACTTTAAGGCGGAGTACCCGAAATCCCCGGAAATCATATACTCCAAGGAACTGGAGAAGATGAGTCTCTCCGAACTGAATAACGACATGTACTACATCAAAACCGCCCTGAATTCAGTCCACAGCACCTCTAAGATAACCGTGGAAGCCTTAAGAAAGGAAATGGACCTCCGTGATAGATTTCTTATCGAGCTTTATTTTCAGTGTGAAGAAATAATAAATATCGATGATGCTGAGATAAAAAGTATTCGGTAAAAAAATCCCGTTTTTTCCCAGGCATCAATCAGAATGACGGTTTGGATCATCCTCTCTGGAATCATCGCTCCTGCGGTCTTCTGGTCAGGTTATCTGTATTATAAGGACCGCTTCCAGCCGGAGCCTATCCGCAACCTGGGAATAACCTATATTCTGGGCTTACTCGCCGCCTATGCCTGTATGAAATTTTACGGACTCCTTCCCCTGGTCGGAATCCCTGATGATCCCAGCGCCTTGATGGAAACCCAAAGCCTGGAGTACTTCTTCTACAGCCTGGGAGTGATCGGGTTAGTGGAGGAACTCTTTATATTCCTTCCTTTTCTTTTCATCATTCTCAGACTCAAGGCCTTCGATGAGACGATTGACGGGATTGTCTACGCGTCATCGATTGCACTCGGGTTTGCGAGTTTTGAAAATATTTATTATCTGAAATACCTGGAGGGCTTTGAGCTTTTTGGCCGCGCCTTCGCTTCACCCTTGACGCATACCATTTTTTCATCGATATGGGGTTACACGGTCGGCAAGGCTCGAATTCATGGGAAATCTCTCTTCAAAGCATCCCTGATAGGATTATCGATCGCGGCTTTGGTTCATGGTGTATTCGATTTCTTAACAATATCTCCAACACTGAGGATCGCTGCATCTTTAATCGTTCTGATAATCTGGATCTGGCGGATCAGGGTAATGGAAAGATCAAGCCGAGAAAAAAAATGAGGAGTTAGATTTTAGTATCCCAGTGCCAGGCCTTTTCCACGGGGATCGGCACTGCCGACAAATCTTACGGGCTTGCCCGCAGCATCATACTCGATCACCAAGCCGTGAGCGTTACTGATTCCCGTTGCGCGCCGGATGTTGTGGCCCATCTCAACGAGAGCATCTATGACAGAAGGATCGATGCCCTGTTCGACAAGGATGAAGTCCGGTTCGACAAAAGCGATGCGCGGTGCGGCAATAGCCTGCTGAATACCCATCTTAAAATCGATCATGTTCATAATCATCTGAGGCACGGTCTGGCCGATCGCATGTCCGCCGGGAGTTCCGATAACAATCCAGGGCTTGCCTTCTTTGAAAACGATCGTCGGGCAGTCACCAGATAGCTTTCTCTGGCCGGGATGGGCATCCATAGGATTCCCTTTGGGTTTGAATGTGCAGTAGGCGAGAGAATTGTTGAGCCAGACACCCGTACCATCGACCATTATGCGGCAGCCGAATGAGTTTCCGAGGGTTTGAGTCGCACTGACGATGTTTCCCCATTTATCAGCGACGACAAAATGCGTAGTGTTGTCTCCGCTTTTTACTACGATATTGGGCGGTCGAAACGGCTGGGCCTCCTCCATATCAAGCTTATCGACAATCTCTTTCCAGTACTCTTCATTCAACAGCCTGAACAGAGGCGGTGGATTGATTTCCGGGTCCCCTGCGAAGGCCAAACGGCACCAGTACGCGTGCTTGGTGACCTCGGCAAAACGGTGGAGATAAGCCGCGGTATTGTGCCCGAGGACAGGATTATTGAAGCAGCTCATCAAACCCAGGCGGATGAGTGATGGAAACGCAGTTGAAGGAGGCGAAGCGGTTATCACTTCATACCCGCGATATTCTATGCTTATGGGATCCCACCATTCAGCCCTGTCAGCTATGAGGTCGTCTATAGTCAGGAAACCTTCTTTCTCTTTAATCATTTTATCAATGGATCTCCCCAATTCACCGTTATAAACAGCCTTGGCGCCTTCGCTGGCAATCAGATGGAATGACTCCGCAAGATCTTTCTGAACCAGGACATCACCCTCTTTCAACGGCTTGCCTTTCTTCCCGTAGACAGATTGAGCATACGGATTGAATTCGGAAAAGGTCAATTCAATGACTCGGGCCAAGCGTTCGTCGATCTTGATCCCATCCTCTGCGGCCTGTATGGCAGCGTCGAAGAGTTCCTTCCATTCGAGCCTTCCATACACGGATGACATGGCCCACCAGGCGTTCACATTCCCTGGAGTGGAAACAGCCTTCGCACCGCGGCGGTTCTCCCGGTAATTCGGGGTTGGCGGGCGAAACATATCCGAATCCACATGAGCTGGGATTTTGCCGCTGGAGTCAAGGAAGCGTGTTCTGTTTCTGACCGCATCATAGATGAGGATCGTTCCGTAACCTCCGATTCCGGAGTTCATAGGCTCAACGACATTCAGTATGGCTGCGATGGTCACTGCCGCATCGAAAGCGTTGCCGCCGGCTCGAAGGACAGCCAGACCAGACCGCGTGGCGAGAGGATGAGCTGAGCTGACCATGCCGTTGGCCCCAACAGCCGGACTGAGTTGTAACGGAGAGACCTCTTCTTCTTTTTGACTCTTGCATACAGAAAAAGCCAGTAAAACGACCAGGAACAGACTCAAGTGCTTTTCTGACATCACATGCTCTTCAACTCCACCGTTCCCCTATTCCTTTTTTAGGAATTCAACTTCTCCTCTAAGTTATTGATATACCGCAAGAAAGTCAAGAGGCACGTTTAACTCAGCTATGGTTTGAACAGGGTGAATAGAAGAATCAGGACTACTCACTCACCAAGTATGTTATTTTTATAATTTGAGAAGTCTGACTGATTCATGCATTAAGATTCCAGATGGCATAGTTCAGGGCAGCTGCAAAGCACACCCAGAAAAAGTAAGGGATGAGGAGCACACCAGCCAACCAGGATACTTTGAGCAATTTGATTATAGTCAGAAAGATGGCCGCCAAAAGAAGTACAATCTCGATGAAAGCAAAAAACGGGGATTTTAATCCGAAGAACAGGATCGGCCAGAACATGTTGAGAGCTAAATGGACGCCAAACCACAACATGGCTGTCTTAACTCCGGGATAATGCAGAGTTTTCTGCCACACAAGAAAAAGAGATATCCCCATCAGCACAAACAGACTGATCCAAACAGGAGAAAACACCCAGTTGGGCGGAGTGAGTGACGGCTTAGCAATGGATGCGTACCATGCGGGGAAGGAAGGAGTGATGAACAGAGAGCCCACAAACCCGGCCAACTGACAGACGATGAGACTTACGATGAGCTTAAAAATGTCTTTCTCTTTCATGTCTGATCTTTCTCCTTTTAAAATGCGCCGTTGCGGTGTATCTATCATGGATTTTTCCACCACCTGGAGTGAATGAGAGAATAATTTTGTTCTGGACATTTCAGATTATATAGAATTGGAACTTAAAAAAATACAAAATTTTACTTGACATATATAATAATTGTATTATATTATTAGTACAATCTAAATGAAGCGAGGCATCCATGTTCCGCATTGACATTGATTTCAGTTCTCCTCTGCCGATCTATCGGCAGCTCATCTACATGATTAAACTGGAGATACTCTCCGGCCGGTTGAATGATGGCGACCAGCTTCCGCCGATCAGAGAACTGGCCAAAATTCTGAAATTGAATCCCAATACTGTCGCAAAGGCATACTACAGTCTGGAGGAAGAAGGCTTCATAACAAGCAAGCGAGGCAGCGGCAACTGGGTGAACTATAAAAAGGCCAGGCTGGACAGCCTCCGCAAAGTGATGATTGAGGATGAATTCAAGAGTTTCCTGGAAAGAGCATTTTCTCTGGGAGCTTCTTTAGGCGATATCAAAAATCTAATTAAGAGGTATTCGGACAATGACTGAAAATATTGCAGAAGTCGAAAATCTCAAGGTCAGGATAGGACGCAATAAAGTCCTTGATAATATCAGTATCCAATTTCAAAAAGGGGAATCTGTCGTCATCGCCGGAAAAAACGGAGCAGGAAAAACGACCTTCCTGAAATGCCTGGCGAATGTCATCCTGCCAGATCAAGGCCGTATCGAATTCAGTGAAACGGTACCTCAGGAAAAAATAGGTTATATTTCTGACCAGCTCAGTCTTTTTGAAAATTATACGGTCAAACAGGGCATCGACTTTCATTCTGCTGTTTACCGGATACAAGATTTTGATACCACATTGATCAACGAACTCAATCTGAACCTGAATCAAAAGATCAAAAGCCTCTCGGCTGGAGAGAGGACTCTTTATCATTTGGGTCTCATTTTAGCTCAAAAGCCAGAAATCCTGTTTGTCGACGAAATCATACACGTTATCGACCCTTATTTGAGAGAAAAATTCCTGGAAGCTGTGATTGACTTGATCGACCGCTTCCAGACAACAGTTGTCATGGTCAACCACACCTTTACTGAAATTGAGAAGATACCGGATAGAGTCCTTGTTATGGAAAAAGGGCAGTTTATCCTGGATGAAAAAACAGAATCTCTAGGAGGAAAGCTCAAAAAGGTCGTCGCAAAGGAAGAAATCCCTGAAGAGGTTCCCTGTATTCTTAAAAGAGATGCATCGTATCTTAAAGAATACTTCATCTATCCTTTTGATGAGGAATTCAGAAGAAAATTCGCCAATGATTATAAAGACATCAATCTCAACGAAATCATCAAGGCATTCATCGGAGGCCAGTATGTTAAAGAAAGAAATCAGTGACGTTTTAAAACAGACCGCTATCTTCATAGTCTTCCTATTCGCTCTGCCCGCCTTTCTTGTGTTCACGAACATCATAGTTCCTGAACCCCAGCCCTACTTCAGCGTCTTTTTTCCTATCTTCCAGTTCGGTCTGCTCTTCGGGGCCTTTTTCATGGGTGCGTCTCTATTTTCGGTCGAACAAGGCCAACGGGGTATGGAATACCTGCTGTCCCTCCCCTATTCCCGGTATCAGGTAGTCGGAATAAAGATTCTTCCAAGGCTAGTAGCTGTTCTACTCTTTTACGTGGTGTTTTTGATTCTGTATACGAGCGGCGGAGAGGACCTTGTTGCTCTCTCTTTCTTCTCTTTTACATTCATTTACTTCTCTCTGTACCTGATTTCCCTCGCTCTTTCTGCCAGTTCTGAAAATTTCCTTGTTCTGTTTGTCTCATCTTTGTTTTCTTTATTCATATATTTGAATCTATTGCTCCTGATTGTTGGGCTCGTGGTCCTGGTAAAAGGCGCTCCTCTGCGCTTTATAGATTTTAGACTCTTTTTTACAGAGGTCTGGCAGCCGGAAATTAATGTTTTAGGTCTCTTTTCAGCTTTTGTCCTCTTACTTCCGCTTTTGGTATGCTTCGGCTTATCCATAAAAAAATTGGATATTCGCCCGGCCAAGGTCTATAACAAGCGTTTTTTTAAACTGCTTGCGCCGATTTTCCTTGGAGGTTTTATTCTCTCTTTTCTCTTTGCCAACTGGTCGGTCGGGGTCGAATATTCATACTTCTATCTCACAGAGGACCACAAACTGATCGAATCCACTCCTTATTCTGGAGTCAATATCTACGACGGAGACAAAGTCCATAAGGTGAAAGGAGATTTTGGATTTTGGTGGCCTTCTCCTTTTTATGAAAAAAATGAGTATGTGTACGACAGGATTTCTGACAGGGTTTCTAACAAGATTGTCAGGATTAACATGTCGGATTATACGCTTGAAGTTTTGTATGAAGCGCCTCCGGAGAAATACTTTCGCTGGTCAATCTGGATACATGAGCAAACATTCGCTTTTCTGGAATACAATAGAGATCACAGCGATAAAAAATTTGTCCTCCTTGACGAACCTTCAAGGAAAGTCACAAAGATACCTCTCGATGTTGAACCGCTGAAAAATCATTACCAACACACCGTTTTTGGAGCCAATAGAGCTGATGGCCAAAGGTTCTGGCTGCTGATGACCTGGCGAAATCAGAAAGAAAGACATATTTTTAAATTATGGGAGGACGGCAAGCTCGAACATGTCGGGATTAGCGCCAGATGGCCTTTTTACATCAACGGGATGCTCCTCTCTTACTCTGAAGATGAGCTTATCATCCATCAAGAAAAAGAAGGAAAGTATGTCCCTGTCCAGAGGATTCCAAATCCTGAGGGTTATCGTTTCGGACTCTCTTATTATTTCAGGACAACGCTGGATGACATCCCTATCAAGAAGTTATACGGAGTAAAAAGAATCACATTGGAAGACCAGAGAATGGGTACATCCTATGCCACATTGGACCTTGAAAATTTCAAGATCGAGGGAATCGGAAAAACGCAAGGCAGGATGGATTATTATTACCCTGATGATGTGTACTTTATTGAGTCAGATCCAATAGAACCGGAGATCAGAATCTATAAGTTTATGAATGGCCAGGTGAGACTTTTCAAAACCTTTGAAGATTTTGACTACAAAAAGTCGGAAAATCGTTCATTTTGGTGCAAAAGCGGCATCATTTTAAGAAGAGGCAAAAAAGTCAATGTCTTTGCGTATCCCGATCTAAGAGAGATCAAGTTTAAAAAATTGTAAGTTAAGAGAGTGAACTTGGATTAAAATCCTTTCTACTTGATCAATTCGTACCTGTAATTCCCGCCCTGAAGGTAAAGCTGGCTGTACTGCGTGATCAGTCCCGGAGGAATCAGGTCAGGGCCGGTGACCTCACACAGTGTGTACCGAATCCCGTTGATCGCGAACCCTTCCCGTTATCTTCCGAAGCGGGGATTCACGACACTGCTGTAGACTGAGCCAAACGTATAGCTGAATCCGATAGATAAATGATAGTCGAAATCCGTGGCCAGTTCTGAACGCTGCAGCAGAACCTCGTCCAGTGACAATTCTCCTTTCCGCAAAGCAACTTGGTCGTGAATCGCCGAAAATCCGCCACTCATGCTCAAGGATAACCCCCTGATAAGGCGGAGAGACACACGGCCGTAGAATTCTAAGCGGTTCAAGCTCCAATCATGAAAATAATGAGAGCCCACTATTGTGGCACTCGCATCTCCCCACGGCTCTTTAATTTCAAAAGTGGCGGAAAGGGATTGTCCCCATAAACTTTCTTGGGTCTTATCATAGATCGTCTCTTCTATATAGCGCCTATAGCTGTAGCCGAGCCTGTAAACAAATCGGAACTGCCGTCGTGTGGATTGGGAATAAGGAAAGACATTGTATTCGATCGCCGGAGTGGGGTTAAAAGACAGATCGATGTTGCTGTAGGTATTCGAAGAGGCGGTGAACCATGCCCCGACGGACCAGTGCTCACCAAGACTCCACACATACTGACTGTAGAAGCTCTTCCTGTCTGAATAGCTGGAAATCGTCTCATCTTCGTATTCGAAATTGCTCTCGTTGAAATTCGCCGAAATGCTCAGCCTTAATTTCGACTCAAGCGTGACACGGTTGGCCGAAATATTTCCCCGCACAGAGAAATAGTCCCTCTGCGCTTCGCCGTCCACTGAACCGCTGAAACTCAAATGGAAAACCCAAAAATTCCACTTGTCTTCCACAGCAGTTGGCTTGATTTTTTCCTCGAATAACACATCGAGGTAATCCGCTATCGGGGTTTTATTGAGGAAGGGGACGAGACCCAGTTTCATCACACGCACCATTCCCCTCCGGACATCGTCCCGTGAATCAGCCTGAGTGGAGACATACTTCAGAGTGTCCTGCATGCTCTGGAAATCATTCTGTCCGATAAAGGCCATGGTGTATTCCCAACCGCCGGCTCCGGTTCTCTGGGTCGTGACGAGCAGATGGATATCGGCTTCCTTCCTTTCGCGGACGAAGTTCACAAAAAGGATTTCTGTCTTGATGTAATCATGGTCGCACCGGCGGCAATCCAGGAATAATTTTGGAGCATCTTTTTTCAGATCGTTGATGTCAAATTGCCTGTCTTTCGAATACGAAGGAGAAGTCAGGACAAAACCCAAAACGAACAGGAAGGAGACGAAAAGAGTCACCCCTCTTTTTATCTCTTTTTTTTCTCCCTTCAAAGGGAACCACCGCGCATATGTCATCTTTGCGAAAAAGGATACACTAATACCACATCAGGACAGACAAATCAAAGAAATTTCTTTTTTTTCCTGGGGTTAGGTCTCCATTTACCATTTTGTTCGAGATTTCCGTTTATTATTCCTATATGCTTTTCCTCAATACGAGAAATACAATTTTTACTTTCATCTTTCTCTTTTTTTCCTCGAAAGATCCTGCGGACCCGATGTTCTCCGGAGCGAAGATTTCTTTAAGGCCACGACCGATTGGAATCAGCTCCTTTTAGAATAGACCACGACAAGATCTGAATCATGCCTGATCAGAATATAGAGATCCAGATAGAGTCTTATTTCTTTTTTGGTCTGACCTGTTCAATCAGACCCAAGCTGACGGGAAAGTGGCTCGCTTAGCTTTTCGATCCAGTGAATAGAAATTAAAACACTATTTTTCTGGAGTTTTTTCAGCTTCTTCAGCTTCTGCGGCTTCTTCAGCTTCTTCTTTTTCTTCTTCTTTTTCTTCTTCTTCTGCTTTTTCTTCTTCTTCTTTTTCAGCTTCTTCTTTTTCTTCTTCTTCTTTTTCAGCTTCTTCTTTTTCTTCTTCTTTTTCTGCTTCTTCTGCTTTTTCTTCTTCTTTTTCTTCTTCTTCTGCTTTTTCTTCTTCTTTTTCTTCTTCTTCTTTTTCTGCTTCTTCTGCTTTTTCTTCTTCTTTTTCTGCTTCTTCTGCTTTTTCTTCTTCTTCTTTTTCTGCTTCTTCTGCTGCTGCGGCTTCTTCAGCTTCTGCAGATTCTTCAGCCTCCGGAGCTTCTTCAGCCACTGGAGCTTCAGCAACATCTGCAGATTCTGAAGATCCTTGAGCTCGGGCTACGCTCTTAGCAACGGGTCCACGGTTACCATCTTCGATATCAAATGTCACTTCATCGCCTTCGGTGAGCGTCTTGAATCCAGGCATGTTGACGGAAGAGAAGTGCACGAAAATGTCCTGTCCGTCATCCTGCTTGATGAAGCCGTATCCCTTTTTCTCGTTGAACCACTTAACTGTTCCTTTTGGCAAAGTATTGACCTCCTTAAAAATTTTTTCCGTTTGGTCCCAAGCCTTAGGTCGCGACTTTGACAAAAGGAAAAATCCTTGACGCAAAGCCGACCCTCTATAAAGCAGGGCCAATTCTTATAGGTGAAATTATTTTATAAATCAAAAAGAAAAAATATTCAAGTAAAGATTTGGAAAAAAATAAACTGAAATTTACTTACCGAAGTAAGCTGCATGAAAATCCTGTACCAGAGAGCGCAGTTTTTCCACGTTGCTGACGTCCGTAGTCTGCTTTGATTTCATGGCATAAACGAGCATTTTGTGGAGCATAGAGACTTTGAGAAGATAATCCTTGAATGACGTAGAATTTTTCTCGTCAACAAGTTTAATTCTCTGGGATAAAAAATAGTGTGTCACGATATGAGCTAACTCATCTGCATGCTGCTCTTTGTTCATGACCCAACGCACGATCTGATTGGCGTTTGTATCCGGCTGTTCGGAAAGTTCGATAATCTGCTTCATGGATTTCTCGATCGTCAAGAGATGCTCCTTCATCATCGTGAATCTCATTTCATCATTATAGATTCCGCAGGGGATCTGGCAGTGAGAAAAAATTTTGGGCAGACAAAACAGGCATACGAATGCAATAAAACTCCAAACGAATATTTTTTTCATTTCACAATCCTCCTTTCATATCTTTTTCTTTTCTTTTACACCAAAATTTGGTTATAATTCCAATCTTAAAATTTTTTTAGAATAGGCTCCTGGCTGAGCTCGATGGTCCCGGGGAAAAGAAATCTAAAAAAAATCCTCTCCGCAGACATGTCAATATATTGTGAGGAGCATATCACATGAGCCGTACAATGTCTGGTATCGAATTTATGGTGGGAATCCCTTCCTACATGGAAGCAGACACAATCCCGTTTGTCACCAAGCAAATTGACCAGGGACTCACAAAATATTTCGCCAACCTCAACACCTTGATTGTGAACGTCGATAACAACAGTGAAGACGATACAAAGGGCGCGTTCCTCTCCACAAAGACTAAAACTCCGAAGCACTACATCAGCACACCCATAGGAGTAAAGGGTAAGGGGAATAACTTCTTGAATCTCTTCAAATTCGCCAAGACGCATATCAGAACATTGAGGGGAGGTGTGGTCGTCGATGCGGATCTCCGCTCCATCACTCCTGAATGGATGAAGTATTTAGGAGAACCGATCCTGAAAGGGTATGATTACGCTCTCCCTCTTTACTCCCGACACCAGTTCGACGGAACGATCACCAATCATCTCTGTTATCCCCTTTTCTACGGTCTATTGGGAGAAGACCTCCGTCAGCCCATCGGAGGAGAATTCGCTTTTTCATCCGCGCTCATAAACCATTGGCTCAAACAGAAATGGAATTCGTCCGCAAAGCAGTACGGCGTTGACGTGTTTATGACACTCCATGCCATTTTCGGAAAATTCAAGATATGTGAAGTCGGGCTCGGAGCGAAGATTCATAAAGCCAGCGCGCCAAAGCTCGGAGCCATGTTCACCCAGGTGATCACGACACTGTTCAATCTTCTCCTTTCTCAAGAGCCATCCTGGATAGAGACTCAGGTCGTGAGACCCAGGCCAAAGGCCCGGTTCGGCCTTAAGAAGCTCGGCTGGCCCCAGGAACTAAAGATCGATATGAGAGAGCTCAAAGATAAATTGAGGAACGAATACTTTCCAAGAGCAAAGCTACTCAAGAGAATTTTGAGCGATTATACTCATTCAAGCCTGATCAAAATGTTCGAGCACGATATCTACAACATTGACATTCTCATGTGGACTCAGGTCGTTTACCAACTTCTTTTCTCTTACAGGAATGGTTCCCCAAAGACCAGAAAAGATATCGTAGAAGCGCTTAAACCCCTGTAT